>Ga0208130_1000274_pt1 | contig 27616 bp, 21 predicted proteins | sample ETNtaG_31_FD_185771 | JGI IMG/M metagenome (GOLD analysis project Ga0208130, IMG submission 185771) | Marine microbial and viral communities from oxygen minimum zone, Eastern Pacific Ocean - ETNP201310SV78 (SPAdes) (version 2) | ecosystem: Environmental > Aquatic > Marine > Oceanic ... | reverse complement strand
TTTGCCAATACTACCTAAATAATCGGGCATGCTAGCCTCGGATATAGTCCCATATTCTAGCATGTCTTGCATTTGGTTCAGCGGAGTTTCCTTGTATCTACCCAGCGGTGACAACCTTGGAAAAGGAGTTTTACTTGGAGAATCCGCAAGGTTTAAACGGTTTGTTGGTGGATTTGGATTACTCCCTAACACTCTCATAGTCGGGTCAAGGTTGCTAATTTGTTTTGCTAAATCTTTGAAGCCTACAGGTGGTGCTAATTTTCGCGCTATTCCTTGCTCCTCCATCTCTTCTTGCCTAGCTATCATTTTTGTTATTTTATTTGGGGATATCTTAAGTATTTTAGCAAAATACTCCAACTCGCTTTTAGGTAAAGACCCTAAAAACTTAAGTTGGTCTTTATGGTCTCCGTAAGTTTTAAACTGGTCTGCAATTCTTCCAACTGTACCCAATTTTGCATTGTGTTGGACGGTTTTATTAGTGAAACCCAAGGATCCCAACCAACCCTTTGCTGGCGTGTACTTACCATCTACTGTAGGGTATGCGTTACCAGCATTCAGACTATCATATACCTTATCCCAAATTGACCGCCCTTCTTCAACTACTTCTTCTTCAACTACTTCTTCTTCAACTACTTCTTCATCTTGATTTTGCGAAGTAGTTTTGTTGTCAAAAGAAACTTTGTTTGATACCTCTTCAGTTGTATCGGTAGGGTTGAAGTGCGGATCCCCATCATGCACATTTTCTTCAACACTAGATCCAGTATCGCCGGTATTAGATACGTAATCTTTTTGTTGTTCATCTTCATTTTGCAAAGTAGTTTCGTCGTCTCCAAATGAGCTTCCTTTCTCTTTAGTTTCGTAGTTTCTAAAAGCTTGATCTACAACCTCTCCGCCTAAAACGCTAGCGGCTCCAATGCTTTTGCCAACAATATTGGCCATTTCTTTTGTTACGCCGGCCATACGAATACTATCGTAGTCTAGCCAATTGTGTATAGTTCCAAATTTTGCCATTATTGTCTATTCATCTGGTTAATTTTTGCTGCAAGTAATTGATCTATCATGGACATAGGGCCTGCACCCGCTTTAAATACATCACCTAAGGTAGAGCCATCTCCTAAGTTTTTAAGGTGCTTAAACCCGTCTGCAGCTCCGAATGTAGCTATACCACCCGCTAGCTCCCCAATCCCTCCAACTAATTGTTGTGTTGCTTGAGCTCTTGCAGCATCCGCCATTCGCTTTCTATCTGCTGCCATATTCAGCAATTGCTGAGATTGGTCATATTGTCTAGTTTGTAGAACATCTGCACCAGCTGCTTCGTCTTGCTGTAATTGTTGCTCCGCTTTCACCCGTGCCATTTCATTAGCTTGTTCTTGTCTTGCTAAATCTGCTGATATGCCTGCTTTAGATTGTAAAGCTGCTTGCGCTATAGCTTGGGCGCCTCCGGGTGCTCCGCCTGAAGCAATTGCTGCTTGCATAGACTGTGCTAATGCAGCGTCTGTTTGTTGTGCTTGGAATTGTGACGCTTGTTGATTTACAGTTAAATCTTCTGCAACATTTTCAAGACCAGCATATGTATTTTGAAATTGAAAATCTTGAAATGCCTGCTTTTGAGCTTGAAATTCGGATGTGGCGTCCCTTTGTTCGGCCCTTCTTTTTCCACCTCCTACTAAAGAACCAGCTATTTGTCCTACTCCACTTATTATTGATCCCATATTTAGTATTGTATTATTAATTCATAACTCGGTGTTTTATCCACCGTGAATCCTGATTGTTTATATTTTTCTAATAATATGCCTGGTTTTGCCCAAGCAAATGAATACTTGTACCCCATATCTTTTGCAAAATCTGTTGTAAAGTTCACCAATAACTGTAATGCGTCACTTCTATCATTATCTTTATAATACTTGTCTGAGATAACTATAGCTGGAATTGCAGTCTTTGAATTCGTTGTATAAAGGAACATAGCCGCAATAGGGTCATGTTCTTTACATACCATAAAGCCACCTAAACCATTATCTGGCAAAAAGTCTCTTTGTGGTACTGGTTGATTGTATGCTTCCCACCACGAAGGCAGGAAGTCCCAATCTTTTTCAATTAATTTTCTTACTTGTAATTGCATTAAATTTAATTAAGTTTGACTAATATAATATTCTGTTGTTATTGCAAATAATTCTCGTTTATCAGTATCAGGGTTTTTAAACCTTACTTTAGCAAAAAATCCTTTTACTCCAGCAACATCTTGCGTGTTTGTTGAATCCTGTATTAAAGGGTAAAATCCATCTGCGTTAGGACTAGACCCTGGTTCTACAATAAATACAGGTACGGTTCCAACAATTGAGGCGTGATATTTACCTTCTTTAAAGAACCATAAATTATCCATTATCCTAGCGTTTGTTATAATATTTTCTTCTTGATCCGCTAGTATACTTACTATTTCCCAATTTTGGCTGCCCTCGTAATTCATAGATAAATAATCTGATATGTATGTGGGGTTATCATTAAAAATTATCTCCACTTCAGAATTATACTGCACACCATAAAAATTATTTCTTCCCGATGTATCTGAATTATGCAAATAGATTTTACCCCCTTTAAAAGTGTAAAACTTATTATTTAAAGTTAATCCAGTTTCGGGTATAAAGGAATACCTACTTGTCCAACTTTTGGAGCGAAAACTATATCCTAATGTTGCGTTCGTTATTTCGTTAGGAAATGTTTCAGAGCCAATAGCGGGATCTAATTCATTGTACCCTTGCATTGATACCACATAGGTCCTTTTAGTTCTATCATAGGCCCCTATTAGCTTATTAGCAGTGCCAATTCTATCCCTAAAAAAGTTGCTCATACCGTTACTGCTAATTGGAAATAATTGGCCATTAGCAGGGGTGAGCTGCATTACAGCACCACGCTTAGCATCAGTAAAATATATATTACCACCACCAAAAGCAAAAGATTCAGGGTGTGTACTTATACCATAATTAGCCTGATAAGTCATAGCTTGTCCCAACACTAGATTTGTAGCGGTTACATTAACCCCCTCGTCTGCATTAAATAAAGCATCTTTGTCTGCTAACACTTTAAACACTTTGTCCTCAGTAAACGTAACTAAGTTGGTGTCTAAAGCATGTAGTTTTTGAATACCTCCATAATTAGGTTCCAAATCTTTTGTTATGCCATCAGCTAAACTAAATTGATTAAGTTCATTAATGCCTGTTCTTGAGTTATATAGTCCTGAAAATATTAATCCAGTTTTTCTTCTTTCTTCGTTAAAATTAATTTCAGGAGTATTGACCCTTATGCTTTTTACAAGTGAAGTAGAATTAAATTTATCTTGTATATTAGTAGATTCTAAAAATATTTCGTTTGTAGCACCTCCAATGGTCGCTATACAATTTGACCATCGGATGTCATTAATTTCACCATGGTCGTTTAGGTTTTCATCATCAGAAATCTTAAAAGTTTTAGAACTTTCCCAGTACAAATTTAAATTAGAGTCTTCCCCTTGCTCTGTTTCAAAATCAACAAAATTTAAGTCTTTTACATCTCCATTATCTTTAAACGTAGTTTGTCCTATAGGTATATCCGTAGTACCAACTCTTGAATTGCTAGACAACGATTTGGTTGCCCTTGGAACTTTAACAAAAAATGAACCTTTTAATTTATTTTTACCGTCTTCTGAGATGCCAAATTTTGAAAATCTTATTCTAGCGTCTTCCCCAGAGGCGTTCATTGTAAACCCTCCGTTACCTGGTTGATTGTTTATCCCCGTAGCTGAAATTGTTTCACCCGCATCGTTTATTTGATTACTTAAGGTAAATTTAAAAACATTTCTTTGGGACTGGCTCCCGCCGCTTCCAGCATATGCTATTTCATCAACTAATACTTTTTTACTATTTACATATAGGTTTGATTCAAACTCTAAAGCAAGCCTCTCCCCATACCCACTTACAGTTACAGTTTGGGTTCCGGTGCCGCTTTTTGTATTAAATAATGTTGCGCTAGGATCTTGACTGGTTAAATATGCATTTATTTTACCAACAATGCCTTGTTCATCCCAGGTTCTTACTTTATCTTTTATAAAAAATACAGTATCATTCTGAGCAATCGTTCCGTTTGTTGTGTTAAAACCGGTAACTATTTCAGAATAGTCATCGCTAATGCTAAGGCCAATAGGAATGTTTGTTCTTTCTAGTACTTGCGCTTTAACCGTATCTGGGGCTTCATTTTCTATAGCTAAAACAGGTAACCTACTAAAAGTATTATAAACAATACCAAACGTGTTTCCTAGTCCTGGCACTGATATTTGCCCTAGCCCTTGAGTAATATTTTGTCTTCTTGGTATTAAAAAAGAATCTTCAGTTACTTTGTTCCTATCTTTGGAATTAAATTGCAAATATGCGTTAGGGGAGTTTGTGTCCCCATCGCTTCCGTCTATATACGTGTTATAGGCTGTTAAATTAAAAAATGAAGTTGAAACATCTTTTATATAATACCTATAATACTTTGCCCAGCTCGGGGGCGAAGACTTTATGCAGGCTGCTAATTTTATTCTGCGGTTAGAAGTAAAATCTGTTTTTATTGAAGATCCTCCGCTGTTTTCTGACCCTGGTTTTGCTTTGTCTGTAAGCAAACCCCCTTGTCTTCCAAAACGATCCATATAAACAACACCAATATCATAGTCTCTATTCGTTTTTACAGAAGGACCTGAGGCTCTTTCGGAAAAAATACTTTTTGCGTAAGGCTCTATACGTATTGGCCCGTCCATGCCGTTATTGTCTAAATCTTCTTGATCAAACTTGTGTAAATAATTACCATAAATGAGCCTATTAGCCGTAAACTCTTGAGCTTTGGCTTTTCTAGGCACACTGTCAAAATGTCTATTCAATTGCGAATTAGGCAAAGCTATACCAAAAGTTCTTTTGTTTATATTTATATCAGTATAATATTCTTTTATTCTATCTTCTTCAGGTATATTAATTGTTTTTAAAACATAAACAGTTGAAGAAATAGATTCTGTATATAATATATCAACAGCTACAACATCAGGCCCGCCTAGAGGTAAATAATTAATATTGATAGACTCTAGGTCATTAGACATAAATATATTAAAGCCATTTTCAAACTTTTCCACTTCATCATCAGCTATTTTTGATAAAAATTGCACCTCTGTAAAAGGGGCATAAGGCGAATATTCACCGTCGTCGTATTTCCACCTATAGCTTAAATACGGAAAAATATTTTCAAATGGTGTTTTTTTCTCTGCCATGAAAGTTTAAAATGTAATATTAATAATAAGATGCAAAAGGTGATTTACCATAGTCTTGTATACTGTTAAAATCGTTATATCCAAACTGAGATTGGCCTTTTACCTCCACAAGAATATCTGCAGTAACGTTGCTATTTTCTACCAAGCTAACCCGTATTCTCATACTTCTAGTTTGGGTATCAACCCCTTGGGTTTGTATTCTTAACTTATCTGTCCCTACCTTAAAAACAATAGGTTCAATATAAAGAGGGCCTCCCCACGAAAGTATTTCAAATTTCCAAGGCGCTCCAGCTGGCGTGGTAGCAACAGTTATATCAGTAGAGGTTTGATTTCCACTGTAGGTATATCCGTCTTGTTCAAACTGTACTATATAATCGCTAAGCTGTATTTTTTGATTAGCAGCAGCCTTATAAGGTATTATTCCAACAGGGGACATTGAAAAATTCCCGCTTGTTGTTGTAGCAAAAGCAACAAAATAATATTTATGGTTTGTTTTTGGACTAAACGTTGCCCTGAATGGGTTTGTAAAGGCTTGATTTAAAGTTATGGTTTGTACAATATCACCCGCACTAGGATTATCTATAATAGCTTTTAATGCAGTATTGTCTGCGGGAGCATTAAAACTACCCCCTTCTCTGCCGACTATATAAAACCCAAAATTTCCAGAGTTAACAACCGCTTCTGCTCTTTTACACCCAGCGTTTAAAACTCCATTGCTAGTAGCGCTTGGGGTGTCAAAGTCAATAAATCGGTCGTTTGCGGGCGGAGATACTGAATTGTTTTCAAACTCGCCAAAATTAGTACTGTGCACGGTATTAGTTGTGCCGTTTGGTGTAACAGTTTGTGCAAATGCAATAAAGTGATGGGGTTCGCTAATATCAGATAATACCCCCAAAAAACTGCCATTATCTTTATTAAATGCTGTAGCGTTTACAGTAACTCTATTGGTGGGATCAGTAGCTAAATTATTTATTATTTGTGCTGTATTCCAACCCGCGTTAATATACTGTGACGGCTTTATATAAAACCCAGGATTTTGCATACTATAATTAGCGCTTCCGGGCTTTGCGTTTCCAAATATTGAAACCTGGCTGTGGTCTTGTATAGTTTTAACCGGTACTGCTATTACTGCTGGTGGTTCATCAACAGTTGTTGCTGTTCCAAGAGCAGTGGTTAATGTTTTAACTTGCTTTATTTGCCCAAATTTTGTTTTATTACGTGCCCTTACCTCATTTTGCACCCAAGGCAGCAAAGTAGGGAAAGGCGCTATAGTTGGTAAAGCTTCTTGGTCGGGTATACAATACGCAGCTATATAATAAATTGTATTTGCAGCTATGCCAGATAAATTACTAGAATTTATTGTTATTTGAAAGTCTTTCCAAGTATTATCCTTTGACTTTCCGTGGGTTTGATATGCCGCTATTGATCCAGCAAGAGGTATTTTAACCGTAGCTGGGTCAGCTATCCAGTTTAGCATTGCCGCCCCTGTTGTATCAATAATTCCTTGAGCCAACGCAGGTTTTGGAATGGTACTTACATAAAACCCTAACTCCGCTACCGGTTCTAATGAAACATCTGGTTTAGACCCATTAGCGGCTAGAGACCCTAAGGCAGTAAAACTAACATCAGTAAGGTTAATTGCGCATTCCCTTCTATTTGCCGACGTAGGCTCGGTACTATATGTGTTTACCTGAGGAGCCCCGGAATTACGTTCATATTGGCCGCTAGAAGTGTAGATGGCGCCTGCTAAGTCATCCCACGTGCCCTGCCTTATAGGTGTTTCAAATCTTTTAGTTGTACCGTCCTGAAGTTCAACCACCATAAACGCGTAAGCACAAAGACCTTGTAAATGCCTTGTTTCTAATATTTGGTCAGTGTAGTCCTCATCTTGTCGTAATTCTCTGCCAATCTCTGCATATCTTTCACCATCTTCTTTTGATAATTGTGGTATTACAAGCGGGTTATTTGACTTCGTAGAATACTTACCCACATTTGGGTGGTCTGTAGCGCTACTAGTTGCAGTAAAATCCCAAATAGAGTTTGACCCGCTTGGATCGCTAACGTGTGGGACTGGGTCTGAATTATTTAAACCTCCAATTCCATTTTTTGAACGAAAGCTAAATTTCAACGATTCTTTATTAATTTCATCACCCCTGGGTAGATCAGATATAACGCCAATTTGCTTTATTGATGAATTCGGCGGTGTATAAGCAACATCTAACTCAACATCAAATTCCATATCGTTTTTCCAAAACGGGATGCTGAGCTCTTTCAGCTTCATTTTAGTTATTATTAATGCCGAATCACTGATGTTAGTTATTTTAACGGTTTTTGCTGTTGCAGCAAAACCTGTTTGCCCGGTAGTCATTTGAACAAAAGCTAATGCATGGAGATTTGTGCCTGCAGGTATAACCCCATCTGCATTGCCTGGTATACTTATAATATTACCATTTAAATCAGCCTCTGTCGTTTTATACTCAAAATCGTGCGCCCCCGATAAATCATCTTGTATTTCTTTTGAAATAAACCTAAAAGTGTTTCCGGGAAGACCAGCTTTTACGGGCCTGCCGTTAGCGTCAAAACCTTCAGAAAAAGCATCTCTTAGTTCTTGTGCTGTTGAAAGGTTGTCAGACACTAAAAACCCAAATTTATGCATATCACTTAAATTTTGAAAGCTCCATCTTGCAGTTGATGCCGACAAAAGGGCTCCTGTCCCTAAAGAAGAAAACTCATTATGAGTTATTGTTGGTAAAAGAGTTGTTGTAATTGTTACTTGATCTGTTACAACAGAAGACAGGGGAGTAGAATAAGTAATACTACCGTCATTAGATACAATATAAGCCACTACATAATATGTATTGTTAATTTCAACATTAATCTTGTGTCTTTCTGAAGTGTATGTAAAAATTTGTTTATCCTCCACAAGAGAATCTGCCCCAACGCTAATTGGCAACTCTTGTCCAAAATCTTCTTGAGCTTCTTTAATTAATTCTTCACAAGTTATTGACTCGGTTGGAAAAGAATATCCCCTGCTGATATAAAACCCAACTTGATCTTTGCCAACTTGGTCAGGGCTTTGTGTTTCATAATTAGCCTCTGCTCTTAAATAAGGATGAAAGCGAGAGGCCACAAATTTAGCCTCTAACTTAACATTTAGTTTGGTAATCGGGCTATTAGCAGTACTGGGGTTACCAACTAAAATTCGTCTCATTTTACTATACTCAGTATCAAAACCTTTTTCTTTAGCATAGGCTACAACCCATATAAAACCTTCGGAAAGTGACGATGAATCAATTAAATGTTCGAATGTTTTTTCACTACCAGTAATATCTAACATAGGCATGTTGTTTAACTCAACCTTATTAGCTGGGACTATTAAAGCCGCTTTACCCTCTTCCCCCTCACCGGGGTCAGTTTGTGTAAAGTAAAACCCATTTTCTATAACATTTTTACCAAAATCAACCCTAGCTTTTAAACGAGTGTTTTTCAAAACAGAGTTAATATCTCCAGTATATACTACTTTAATATTTTTTGGGTCTTGAGGCGCATATTCCGGAGCAAAATTATTTATATCTGAAATATCAATATCCCCCGCATCGGTTAAACTGGTCGCTAGAGGGTCTATAGGGTGCTCTTTAAGAACAGATATATCTCTCTCTTTAAATTCCCTGCCATATATTTCGGTTGCGCCCCCATTGGTTGGATGGGTTACTTTTATAACTTCGTTAGATTGGGGATCTATTAGTTCTCCTTTAAACTTAGTTATATTTATTTTACGCGGCTCATTTTCATTATCAGTAAAAAACAACATATTATCTATGATGTTTATACCAGTAATTAATCTATCAGCACTAAAATTTAATATTCTGCTTGGCATATTTTTTTATTAAGTATTTAACGTTAGCCTAACTGGCGCAAAATTAGACGGTGTTGTAACATCGTTATTATAATTATTGTCTATAATTATAGAACACCATATTTGATTTGGAGTGATAGGATGATTCGCTGGATATATAGTTATACCCCCGTTGCTTAATGAACTTGCAAAAGTACCAGTTTGACTATAAGGCTCGCTGTATGTTACTGAACTTGGGACTCCCCCACTATAACTGAATTTTACATCTGTACTGCCCGTGGGCCCAGTATGTTGGTATGAAGTTCCATCATCTATTACGCTTACTGATATACCAGTCGCGCCAGGGCTAGCTACAGCTAATTTATTACTCCAAGTCATTGTAGCAGCCGTAGGAGTTGCGTTAAAGTCTATAGATCCGCTAGTCGTCCCACTTTGTCCTGTAACATTAAAGACATAGGTAATATGACTATAAATACCATAATCAGTTACTGTTTCACTTACTAAAGTAACCCAACTAGGAAGATTCGTTGCGCTAGAAGCATTTGCGTCTGTAAGCTTATAACCGTCATTTGGTTGAACATTAACAGAAATTTGTTGTGTAGAACCAGGTGCTAAAGAAATAGTATGACTAGTTAACAAGTTAGCGCCTACCCCAGCTACAAAATTACTTCCAACACTATTAAATGTTAAAGTATGATTACTTGCTGCTGTAGCGCCCGCTAAACTAATAGCTATCGGAGCACTAGAATATGTAATGCTTTTTCTTTGAGCGGCAGGAATAGCAATGCTAAAGTTTGCAGTTAAACTGCCACCTGTACTAGTTGGCACACCTGAATAGCTAACAGTTATTATATCACCACCGTAAGTTGAATTTTTAGTGGTAGAATTAACGCCGGAAACAAATTTGCTACTGTCTGTTATTGAAATTGTGTCAGACGCAGTTTTAGTACCAGTCCCAGTAAAGCTTATTGAACTATCTGATGTTGGACTAATAGCTACCGAAGGGTTTGTAGAGGCTGCCCATAAACCAGCAGACCAAGTAGTAACTACCTGTGTAGGGGTCGCAGCTATATTGTAAGTTACGCTATCATTGTTAGTAGGCGTATTAGATATAGCTATATCTACTTTTACATATGTATGATTATCCCCATTTGTGTTTTGCGAAACACTAGCGCTAGCCCACGAGGGCAAGCCTGTTATAGAAACAGAGGAAGTGTTTGCAAATTCGTAACCTGCATTAGGGAATATATAAAACGTTTCTGTTGCTGAATATCCAGCGGTTTGTGTTGTTGAGAACCCTGTATAAGCACTTCCGGTAGAAAGAGCCGTTTGTTTTAATGTTGAATTACCTATAGACGCCGATGGTGTTAATGAGTAATTATACGTTTGCGCTGTTCCTGCCGCTTGTGTAATTGTATCAAAAGCTTGTAGGCTTGTTGGCAAAAATGCTGTAGAGCCTGTAGGAGTTACAGTAACAGTGGGTGTTCTTTGAGGGTCTCCCGTTCCTTGAGCACCTATTGTAATTGAATGTGTAATAGAACCGCTGGATCCCATAGTAAAAGGGCCAGATGGTGCGGTGGCTCCGACTGTACCCGCAAGAGTATAAGTACTGCCCACAACACCTGAGACTGTAAAAAAAGCAGTCCCACCCGCGCTTCCTATTGTGCTGGAAGCAAACGACAAGGAGGTTAAAGACAATACAGTGTTTCTTGTTGAAAATGTTTTTACTAATCCATCTGTTGTTCCTATTGAATTAGTTGCAAAAGCTGCAAAACTTATTAGCTTATTGGCAACAAGAGAGCCAATATTAGCTTTAAATCTTTGTTTTATACTAGAGCTTGAAACGGTAAATCTTGTTATACCAGTACCTCCGTTTTTTAGTTCGGAAATTGTTAAAGCCGTTCCGCTGGTGTTATATCCATAATAAAAACCTTGCGAAGTAACATTAACGCTATCATGAGTTAAAAGGCCGTTTAATGTCCCATTAGTATTATCTATACGAGTAGCAGCTTTTGTTTGCACCTCTGGCGATCCTATTGATGGTTGACTAGCATTAACTTCGCCGGAAACAAATTTTCCTGCGTTTGCATATCCTCTGGGGACTTGAACCTTTAAAGCAACAACTTGTGAAATTGCAGATCCAGTTGTGTTAGCAGGAAAAGCTGGTGTTAAAGATATAACGCCCCCTATATTGGAACTAGGCACTATTGTACCGTCTTGTTTTATTGTTGCACTAGATTTTGACCCTAAAAATGTTAATTCTGATTTTTCTAATTCTAAGCTTTTTCTACCGTCAACTATTATTGTACTAATATCACCATTTTCGGCATCATATTCAAATATTCCGTCAACAAGATCTCCTGTAACGAAATAATATATTTTTTCTTCTTCGGGATGAGCATAAGAACCTACGACTTGTGCGTTAGGATTGCTTGATTCTGAAAGCCCGTATATATTTTGGTTAGCTATTAATTCATTACCTTTTAGGTTTTCAATAGCTCCTACATTAGCATCTTCAGACGTATCAATAGATATATTAAGCCCATCTCTAAAGCTTCCGGGTTTTAATAGCCTATCGTCTATGTCTTTATCCATCCTTGCGGATTGGAATGTTCTTTTGCTTTCTGCCATTTAATTTTATTTAATGTTTAATCCACTTAGCCTTGCCCCGCAATACTTGAGCCATTTCTTCAGATTTATAATTTGAAAGTCTTATTTTTGTATTTCTCATTTTTGAGCTAGCCTCTTTTTTATACAACGGAGCGAGTTGAACGCTTGAAGGTCGTAGTTTAGACAAATTATATAGCATGTAAGCATATAAAGCGTCCTCAGCAAGCTTCGGGATGTAAACTTTAGATAAGTCTCCATTGTCGGCCAAACCGTCAGAAATATAATCTAAAATAATTAAATTGTCATCTCTGCCACTAAATGTTCCATCAAAAAATATGATACCTTTAGCCGTATCTATAAAAAATACTCCAGCCCCAGACATATCCTCTGGATTACTACCATATCTTTTGTTAAAATAAGAAAAATTGTCGTCGTTGTAGTTATTATTGTAATAATCTTGCGCAGATTGAGATCTATTGGCAGGATTATTAGGATCTTGGAACCTGGTTATAGCTGTTGATTTAGCTCCAACTTGTACTTCACCACCACTATCATATAAAAAGTTATGGCTACCATCTTGCAATATAGCAGTAGGGTTACCAACCGTCCTTACAGGAAGCAGCACGTTTTTCCGGCCGTCTTCCCCAACGTGAGAAACTTTTACATAATTAACATAGTCTTGAGGCAAAGGAAATTGCAGCGCGTTACCTAATTCTATTTCTACGCTTTTCTCACTATGCAATATATCATAGCTAAATTCTTGCATTCCTCTTTGAGCCCAAAAATCTACTTCATATCTAGGTACTTTTGTAAGCGCTTTTTCTTCACCAACATAAGCAACAATAAAGTTATTTACAATATCTTCTAAACTAGTCCTACTGTAATAACCTAAACCTTTAAAATCGGCAGGGGTATTACCAGCATCACCCTCAAAGTTGGCGTAATATTGTTGACTAGTGTATATTTTTCTTGATTCTGCCATTATTTTTCAGATTGTATAATTTGTTGTTCTTTTGCTGCAGCCGCCTGAGTTATGTCCGCTGCTCGTATGACTACACCTGCGTAAGCTAATATTTTTACAACTAATTCTGGCTCTTCAGAAACGTGTAATTCAAAATCCTGATAACCTGGAGCCGCTGTATTTGGAGATATTTGCCCACTTAACGTACCCCCAGCCCATTTTACTTCAGCGGGCTTTCTTATGTAATTTATAAGAATGGAAGATATTCCTGTTGTGGGGTGTATTACTAAGCCACCCTCGTGCCTAACATATACAGGATTGTTTATTGTAGGCTTTGTCAGCGGAGCTCTATTTAAATACATTATATCTTGGCTAGAAACTTCTGTAACGTGTATAGCATTTGCAGAAACGGTGCCTAGCCTATAAAAATTAGAGGGGTAAGCATAGTAGCTTAAGGTAGTATTACCTGCGGGATTAGTGAAACCACCGCCTGTAACGGGTATTGTTTCTTCGTTTTCAAACAAAGCTATTTTTTCTTCTACGTTTTTTCTAATATCCGAATAGTCGGAATCATTAGAAACAACATAGTTTCTTAAAGAAAAATAACTTTCAAAAATTTCGTTTTGAGCCTGGTTAGCCAACGAATTGAATTCCCTCGGCACTATATACCCCCTATTTTCTTTATTAAGTATGTTTAATACTGTTTTATAAACGTTGTCTATGCTTACCATTGTTGTTTTTATTTATTAGATGGTTATAGTTAACCGAATAACTATAACCTAGTGTTTTATGAAAGCTTTTTTTCAATTGCCTTCATAACGTCTACCCCTTCATCTGTTTTTAAGAATCGTGCAAACGCTGCATATGGATGTTCATCAAACGGCACAGTCATAATTTTCTTGCCATTTTTACTCCATTTAAATACTGTATTGTCGTCTGCTAGTTTAACAATACCTGCCTCTACGCATCGGTTAGCTAAGTTCCGAAGTTTAATATCTTCGTCTTTTGCAACCTCAATAAATAATTCTGGATCGTTTTTAGCAAACAAATAACAGTCTCTTTTTATTTCTTTAGAAGACATGTTAACTATATCAGACCCAACTTCTGTTCTAAGAATAGCTTCAAGATGCTCAATATCAAGTTCTTGCACTAGTTTTAGCGCTTCTAACTCTAACTCTATAATATCTATATCGTCTACCGCTTCTTTAACATTATCAATTTCTTCCCATAAGTTGTTTCTATCTGGGTGATATAATGATAATAGTTGTTGTAATAAAGGTTGGTTTCTAGGCACTACTAACGCTCCGTCTTGAAAGACAATATGTTTTAGTTGTGCAAACCCATCTTGTTCATCTACAAACAAAGATTTTTGATTATCTGCGTATCGTATTTCTCTATTTGTCCCAGTTTCTTCGTCGAACCATATTAGGCCCGTGCTTTTTATTTTGTAAGTTAACGGGGACATACCATTTCTAAGGATATATGTCCTATCTTTAATTTCCCAATTTTTCATAATATAATTTAATAAAATAAATAGCTAAAGGGTGGCCGTAACCACCCTATCGCTATATTAACTAATTACTTCAATAAGAAGAAGTTGTTGGCTCCTTGAGTAATTAAACATCTTTCAGATAAGAAGTTAACTCTCATTTCGTCCAAACTAGAAGTATAAGCACCTCCTACTGATCCAGTAATCCAAGTTTTCATTTTTCTGTCATCAGTTTCAGAAGAACGATAACGTACGTGTAAAAATGGTCGCTTGATATTTTTACCTAGATCTTGATCGTATACAGTAGATGTACCTGCGGGAATAATAGTTCCTTCAACATCACCGAATCCGCCTCTTGTAGCAAAATCATTTAAATATTTCCAGTCAGTTTTATAGAAGTCATAAGAGCCTCTTCTGAATCCAGAAAATCCTAGATTTAGTGCCATATCTTCAGAATTGTTAAATACTCCGTAAGAAGTACCACCTGATCCATAAGAATTTTTAGCAGCTAGTGCATCGTCGATAGCTAGAGACAAAGCTCTGTTGCTATAGATCATGTTTTCTTCAATAGATCCATTTTTGTCTAGTTGCTTAAGGATGTTATCAAAACCAGTCATATTAGACGCTAAGTCTGTAGATAGTCCATCATAAACATTACCTCTAGCTTCAAGAGCAGCAAAGAAACCTTCAGAACCACTGTAATTAGCAGCGGCTGTACCTGCAGAAGCAGTTTTCTTAACTGACTCTACCATAGACATTTCTAAGTAGTCTTCAAATCTTTGTCTAGTTTCATGCTCAGACTTTAGATACCATAGGTAACCAGATGCTCCATTTTCAGAAGTAACTTCAATCCAACCAATCTGAGCAGTGTCAGATCCGTTAATTGCATAGTTATCTTTTAGAATAATAGGCTTGTTAGTATAAGAGCTGTAATCAGAATCTAAAGATCCAACCATTCCGTCAGTTCCTTTAGCAAATTCAGATCCATATACTAGTACGTTCGCTTTAGAGTAGCTAGATGCACCAGTAACACCTGTCCAGTTAGCAGCTGTATAAGCAACAGCAGTAAAAGTTCCAGTATCACCAGCAGCAGCAGCTCCAGCAACAGTAACAACACCTTTAACAACAGGGCCTGTAGCGGCTCCTGCAGCGGTTAAACCTTGTACCATAATTGTTTGTCCAGCTCTAATAGCGGGAGCGTCCCCCGCAGCCCATGCAGTACCATCAGCTTTTGAAGCAAAGGTTACTGTAAATACAGATTCCCCAGTGCCGCTAGCAGTAGCAATAGCTACGTTGTTATAACGAGTATGTAGTCTTCCTTGCTCAACCCATCTGATTTCATCAGAGGTAGAAGGCATTTCAGCTGATACCATACGTAAGAAAGAAGAGATAGAACGATTTCCGTAAATCTCAGCTTCTTTTTCGTATACATCAGGTAGAAATTGCTTTGTAAAATCAAAATCGGTAATATAATTACCTTGAAATAATGACCCCTTAGTTGCCGAAGGGGACAAGTGTTCAATGCCAGTTGTAATAGCCATTGTAATAAATTTTTAAGTTATTGTCTTAGTTTCATTCTTAGTTTAGAACTAGAATCACCAGAAACAACTTTGAACTTTTGGCCTGAAGCTGTTTTAATAACACCCTCTTGCCTTGGGTCCATATTTATATTTTTAGCCTCCTTAGCGGATTGGCGGAGAGCATCGGCACGGCCTTGCTCATAAAAATGTTCAGCTAACTTATCTGCGTTTCTCGCAGTAAATAATGCTTTATGGTAACCCTTGGCGTCATTAATTTGGCCGTCGTCACCTAAAAATTGTTTTACAAAATTGTTAATATCAGATTGTTGCGTTTTTGTGTCATTAATATTATTGACTTTATAACGGTACTTATTGTCTCCAACTTGAAAATCAAAACCTTTAAAATCTTGACTAAACACACTATCTGTTTTTTGTAAAAAACTTTCAGTAAGTTGTTTGCTTGATTCAGCGTTCTGTTGATATGTGTTATAATACTCTAAAGCTTCTTGGTACTCCTGAGGAATATCTGTTTGCTTCTTCAACTTGAGATCAGCATAATATTTCTCTTTGTTTCCTTCTAAAAACTTTTTAGCATTAAATAACTCTTCTTTAAACGCTCTTTTTTTAGAACGTATTTCTCTTGGGTCGTCTTCTTCTTCGCTATATGAAAAATTGTCTTCCATATATTCAGAAATTTCTTGTGTGTCCCAAGGTTTAGATTGTTTATAATATTCTCGCAATAGATCGCCATCATTGTATTTTGATAGATCTCTATTTAATAAAACAAAGTCTTCAACACTACCACCTGTTTCCTCCATAAACTTAACAAGCTTATCAACATTCTCCGGAAGTACAACTTCTGGTTCTGCAGGTTTCGGTTGCTCGTTTACTTTAGCAGCTCTTTCATCCACTTTAGGCTGGTCAGCCTCAACCACTTCTTCTTCGTCTTTAATAAGTTCAAGCGGCGAGTCTTGCTTTTCTGTTTCTTCAGCCTCGGCTTGTTTTTGTGGCTTTTGTTCCGCTTCTTTGTTCTCTTTAGGAACATCTTCAACAGGAACCTCTTCTGCTTCTTGTTCTTGAGTGGTGTCCTCTTTTTTGTTTAATTCGTCTAAGTTAATTTTTGGTACCTCGTCGGCCTCTTTGCCGGCGGCTTCAGGCTCTATTTTGCCCTCTTCAACTGCTTTATCTAAAACAGCTTGTTCTTGCTCTTGTGCTGACTTTTGCTCAACGTCTTCAGCAGCACCTTTAATTTTCCATTCTGCCATAATTTAATAATATATAATAGTTAATAATTTTTTTTATCTAGGTTCAAACCTGCTAAGATCAATCCCACCTAAAACATCGTTGCCACTAGATTCAAATGATTTTTGCGGCTTAGCTGAAGATGGTGGACCACTAATGTCCGATAAAGATACTTTGCTATTAGCTATTTCTTTTTTAGCGTCAAGCTCCATTTCTTTTAATTTCATATTTAGATCAAACTCAAATTGCATTAACTCTTTCTTAGTTATAGCTTCACTTTCTAATTTCTTAACGTCAAAATTAGATTGGGCTTCTGCTAACTTCATCTTAGCCTCAACCTTAATAGTTTCAGCTTGAGCTTTTGCCATTTCAGCAGCTTGAGCCGCTTGAGCGTTTGCTTCTGATTGTGCAGCTATATTTCTTTCCGCTTTGGTTTGGTCTATTTGTTCTTTTTTACCTCTTCTATACTTTAATAACTGATTTGCTAATTTTGTATTTTTTATTTGCCTAATGTCAATAACATCTTCTAACAGTATTTGATCTCTAGACAAAGCCATTTGTATGTTTTGCTCTACAAGCTGTTTTTCGTCTTCGTCAGGGTCTAGTTCTAAAAATATACCAAAGTCATGCAGATGTAAGTTTTGCATCTCTTTTAACGACCCTACACTAAATCTTCCTATTCCCGTAATCATAGCGTCTCTTTGCGGGTGGAATTCAAGAACGTCTTTAATTCTAATTGATATTGCCTCAGCTAATGCTGTAGTAGTGTAAAGTGAACTATGTAATATATGTCTTGTAGCCGTATTAGAATTTGCTGCTGCAAGTTTTTGGACACCAACTAAAGCATATTGGTCTGGATCAGACCCATCTCTTGCCTCGTTTAAACCAGTTACATCACGTATCATATTTAAATAATAATTATACGCTTGTATTAATAAAGTTGATTGTTGCCCACCCCCACCAGGCAATTCTTGAATTGGTATTTTTCCGGGGTTCATATCACCGTCAACCGTCATAGATCTTCCTATAACAGAACCGGTTTGAAAATATAAATTTAAAGCCTCTTGAGGATTATAACTTGTTCCGTTACCTAAATCTATTTCAGCTAGTCCATCAGCATCTAAATAAACACCAGATGGTGTCATTCTTTGTATTACTTGTTGTAGCTTTAAGTGTGTAAGCTGAATTAAATCAGCGTAGGTTACCATTCTACTAACAAGACTTTCTATTTTGCCTTTATACATTCTAGGCGCGCTAACCACGTAATTCATCATTACCATATTAGCGTTAGACTCGGGGCGAACCATATTTGTCGCTTTTTCCCATTTAAGAAGTTTATTAGCTCCAAGAACCATCACCCCTTCATATATAGTTTCTCTTGCCTGCGCTATCCTTTCAAATCTAGCTCTTTGATCTTTTGGAGGATTAAATTTATCATCTTTTTTTATTGCTTTTTTAGCTCCAGTAGATGTTTCTTTTATTTTATATACGCTTTTTTCCCATGTTTTCCAATTAAAATACAACACCGTTAAAGTGTTGGAATCATTATTGTCATTAGCCTCTACAGTAGCGTAGTCATAATTATTATAATTACTAGATTTTTTAACCGCTTCGTTGAATTCCTCATCAGATAATCCTGGAAATTGTTTTTTAAGCTCGTTTGTTTTTATTTGTTTTATTTCCCCAAAATAATATACATCTTGGAAGTTAGGGTCTTCTGTATACGAATATACTAAATTTGAAGGATCAACATATTCTAGCTTTATACCATCTGTATTGTTAAATCCATGTTTAACAGCGGATATTCCTAAGACTGTTTGGTCGTAGTCTATCCTTTTCTTAATTTCAGGGTAATCATTCCTTTTAAAAGTATTGTCTATAGCTTGTTCTTCCGCTATCTCTATACCTTGCTTGTAGCTTACCTGCATATGGAGCTCTAGTTCTTCTGTAGTAGAAGGCAACTCCTCTTTTGGCGTATTGCTAACATCAACATTCATATTTTGCTCGATAGAAGCTAAAATTTCTTGTGTCTGCATGTCCTCCACAATCCTTTCTACAAAATCTGTTCTTTCTTTAACAGATGTAGGATCCTGAGCAAAAGCTTTAACCGTAAATAGCCTATCTTGCATGCCATTAACAACTATATCTACAAACTTAGGTATAATTGGCACTGGTTTCCAATCTAAGTTAAGATAAGATAAATCGCCATTTACTGAAAATTCATCCTTATATTTCTGAACAGATTGTTCACCCCTAGCATATAATCTTAGTTTGTGGAAGTCTCGTTGATTTTGTACGAACCTCCCCGTGCCAGACGATTTTCTAAACCATTCGTTTTGTATACCACGTGCCACTTCCATTCCGTAGTCTCTGCTAGCCTTCGTAGCATCGTCAACCGATTGGCTGGGAAATTGGGTAACTTGTCCTGTAGCTTCTGCCATTTTCTATTGTATTATTTTACTTTTTGAACCTTGGTTATTGTATTTTGAAAATCCAAAGTCTATTTTCTTAACTTCTCTCGTTGTTTTGGATGCATATAAATGTCTTTGGCATGCCATTATGGCAAGCCCAGAGCTTATAGACGCATCAAACTTTGTTCTTTTATTAATATCAAATTTAGCCCAGTCCTCTAATGTTCTCTGAAAGTACATTTTGCCACAATCACCATTTTCTTTTAACCCAACATGGGTTTCAATATAGCTTTCAATTGCAGCTGCATGAGCTTGTCTTATGTCTTCTGAAGTATTAGGTATACCACCTAATTCTTTTTCTGTTATAGATAACTTTCTGCGAGATCGGTCGGGTCTGTTCATTGAAAACCCTCTATAACCTCTTCTTTTGATATGATATAATAATCTAGGTTTGTTATTTTCGGCAAGTATTGGCATTCCGTAAAATATCATTGCCATAAGCACATCTTCAAAAAATATTTCTGCTGTTTGTGGCCTAGCAACGTATTCTAAAAAGAATTGGCTAGACGGCACATCAGCTAGCATACTAAACGTAGTAAGCCCATGAAGTGCCCCATTAGATCCGCTGCCGTCTGTTGTACCGCTAATATCATAGCTATCACAACCAAATGCACCTAAATCTTTATTGCCTGGGTGTTTAATACCGTTTTTTACTATTATGTTATTTTGCATTTCAACCGGCGGAATCCAGGATAATTTAAATCTACCTGTTTTATTTGGATAAAATTCTACTTCAGAATCTTTAACTCCATTTTTCCAGCTAAACGACCCGCGGGTTACATAACCCTGCATTGTCATTTCTTCATTGAAATCTATTTGTTCGTATATTTTATTTAGATTGAATAAAGACTTTTCTATTTCGTCTCTAAACGCGTGCTTTTCGCTTCTTGGAAATTGTCTATAAAACTCGTTTAAAGCGTCATTATTTTCTTTGAGTCCATCTGCTTCATTCTCCCAATGATCGATAACTCCATATCTGATAAGCTCCCCGTCAATTCCTTCGACAGGTTTTTCTGGACTATCGAATACAGGAAATCCATATTTATCAATGAATCCCTCATAGTTCCATTCCATAGGTATGAACAAAGAGTATAATCCACTAGCAGTCTGCCCATTACGGTTTCTATTTTCGACTTTTGAGTCATAGTATAACTTTTTAAAATTATCCCCTCCTTTGTCTAAAGCGTTTGATGTTGATCCCATCATACACTTTCCAACAACTTTAGCGCCTAATCTCAAACAAGTTTTAGTAACGCGCCAGTTGTTTAGTATATTATCAGGTCTTTCCCATTTGCCAGATTCGTCATGGACTAGTAATTTTAGTTTCTCCCCATCGTAGGAGTTGTCACCCGTGTTCTTCCAGTCAATTGTAGTGTCCAGCCCTTCACCAACTTGTACTTCATCTTGATCAGTTGCTTTGAGTGAATTTCTTGTAAGTCTTTTAGATGGTATTTTGTAGGAAAGTTCAGTTTTTGGTCTTTCCATCCCATCTTGTATTGGTTTAAAGAAGAATGGGTAGTTGATCGATATAGGTACAATCTTGTCGGTAAACATTTTTTTTGCGTCTCCCCCACTCTTTGATAGTACCCCAAACCTTGCGTCTTTTGATATTGTAGCTTGGTTAACTGTTTCTGCGCTCGCCATAAAGGAGAATCCACTCCGTCTATTTTTGAGGTAGCACATTCCATAACACCTGTAATCCGCTTTGCAAGCTTCCCAAAAATAAAAGAATATTTTGTTTGATTGTCTAAATTCAGGTGCGCCAACATCAATTTTTGTCCAGTTGAGATACATATAATGTGTTCCCGTGATGTAGGTTGCTGTGCCATTGCACATAAACCAGTAACCATCATTGCGGCGGTCAAACTCCGAATTAATATATTCGTAATATTTTTCTTTAATGTCATCTGGATATAATTGAAAATCATGTATCGATTTAATTTTTGATAGCGTAGCGGGTTTTAAGGTTTGCTTAAAAACTTGATCTTCAGGTTTTTCGCTATTTGAATACACTTTTTTTGGTATTGCGGGTAATGCAATACGTAATCCTTGTATTTCAAAAATTTCACCTATGGTACCATCTTTGCTTATTACTACACAATCAAGATCGTCATTATAACCGTACTTGTAATTTTTTAGCTTATTATTTCTTTTTACACTTTTAGTAGACAAATGCGCAGAGTGTATAGCATATAGACTTTGTTTATACATTATTTAGCTCTGTTTTCTACACCATAAAAACTATCCTTAGCAGTCTTTGGTGATTCGTTCATCATTTCATTTATTTCTTCTACTCTTTGTAAAAGCGCAATAGCATCTTCCATCGCGAGCCTATAAGCTGAGGCTGATATTTTTACTTTTTCAGGATCAAGTTCATCTGGATCCATTTTCTTATTCATTACCTTTATTAATTCATTAATTGAATTTTCAGCAGCTTCAAGAATAAGTTTGCGTTTCTTTTTTATGTCCATAGTTGATAGTTATTTCAGTTGATAAAATTCTATATAATTTTTTATCATCTATGTTAAATTCATACTCAGATTCTGGCGTAAAACCTACAATATCTCCACAGGACACTTCTAATGAGCTTAAATAGTCATTAGTATATGTAAGCACTCCTAAAAGTTTTTGTTCGCTCTCGGTGCTCCATATGTCTTCATTTTCTAAAGGTTCTACAAAACAATACATATTTGGGCAATGCCATTTGCTATTTTGGTTATACGCAAATAACTGATCAGGCGACACTGAGTATCTGTTCTCATTTATGTAATTCCCTGAATTTCTTTCATTTCCTTTAACATCATACCATCTTCTAAATACGTTATGATGCACTATAACTCGGTCCCCTTTTTTAATAGGGGTTTTAATATTTATAGGCGTGCTTATTACTGTACCAATACGGTTTACAAATTCGTAATCTCTTTCTGTTATTTCGGTATTTAATATAAGCTCTTTGCCGTTAACAGATGTTTTATTATTGTATCTGTCATTTGTTGATATAATATAATTGTATAATGACTTCATTTAATAATCTAAATTGTATTCTATAGACACGGCCATATTTTTATTAAAGTGTTTCCATGGCAATTGCGATCCTTTCTTTTCAATATATATTTGGTAAGAACCCTCTTCTTCAATTATATCGCATATTGTGTGCCCACCGTAAACCTCCTGGCCTACCGAATAATGCATAGCTTCGTTTTTATAATCTTGGCCTATGCTAATTTTTCTAATTAATTTCATTTAATTTATTTTAGTATGTCCATATAGTGGTATTAGGTGCGCCGGGGTACCCAATACCTAAATGCATAAACCCTCTTTTCCTGCTAATACCTATTCTAGTAAAACCAACTTCAATTGCGGCTTTAACTAATTTAAATGTTTTTTCGCCCCCAACACTCTCAATGTCAACTGCTGCACCATATGCGTGTTCACCGGGCTGTTTTTTTGAAGCCTCTATAGGATGCTCCGGGCTTCTGTAGTCAGATGTAATTTTTATTGGATAGCCATATACTTCTCGCAAGCTGTCTAGCATTGAAAGAAGTTTTTTATCCATCATTTCAAAGCCGTTAAATTCGGACTCTTCAAAGTATTTCATTGTTTATTTCTATCTTTTAATTTCATATAAATATTCATCCCTGTATATATTATTGTCATAACCAATACTACGGTTTGCAAAGTGGGGTTTATGTTCGGCAGCGCTGAAAACGCAACTGCTCCGACGTTTATGCCGTAAATTTTTAAGTCGTTCATTATTTGTGTTTACTGTTTCCAAAAACTTTTTCTACCCCTCTTGAACCGAAATAGCCACCAATAACAATAGTAAGTAAGCCTGTAATTGAATCTAATGGGTAGCCCATATACCACCCAGCTACATAACTTATTGTTAAAAACACTAATGTTAAAGGCCTAACATTAGCTGCTAACCACGACCCTGAAGTTGCATCCGCAACCCAACGTCTAGTAGTGCCGTCTATCTCAGCTCTTTCAATATCTAATTTTTTAAGTGCAATTTTTTTATCCGCTTCTGACATATCAGACCCGCCAATTATAGCTTGTATAACAGAACCTACTGGTGTGTCACCTGCTATTGCACCAACAACGTTAGGAATTTTTTCTAATAAAAATTTTCCAACGCCTGTATCTTTAAATCTTTTTTTCGCCATTTAATTTAATTATTTATTATGTTGTAGGCTGAGATATTGTATAAAAAAACTCAGGTGAGCCATCATCATCTGTACACACTATTTGTATAAAATTTTTAGTACCAGCCGTGTCATCATAAGTTCCACTCAAATTAATAGATCCCGTGGGAAAAGTTAATGTGTGGCTTCCACCACCGCCTGTAGCCACAATAATTTTTACCATTCCGATTTTAAAATCAGAAAAAGTAAAAGTTATAGAGTGTCCAGCTGTAATCCTAAAAACTTGTGAACTATCCCAATCAACAGCTACAGATGCTGCAGAAGTTAGATTCGACGATGTTGTGAACTCCGGAGCTATTACTCTTGATGTTATTGTTGTTAAAGCCATATTTTTTTATTTGAATGCCATATATATGTATTCCTCTCCGTTTTGGTTAAAAGGAATATAATTGTTTTTTATTGTAAATCCAGTAGCATCAAAATCAACATCATAAACATTGGACTGTGACGCAGTTGCCTCTGTGCCGCTTGTATCAGCCCATAAATTAAGCTCTATTGGATTGCTTGTGTCTCTACGACTATCCATCATATTCCAATTACCAGCACTTGCTGTTGAAGTGTTTTTTATTATAACAAATGATGGTCTAAATCCAATAGTAACAGTTTTGTTACCTGTTGCCCCTGTATAAGTACCCATCTTGCTAACTCCAGTTACTGAATGGAAAAGATAATTTATTATGCTTGTGCTACTTTGCCCTCTTGAATATATAAAATCACTTGTTGGAACAGCCAAACTGCTTGAAGCAGCGGCAGCGAGAGTATTCAATTTTAAATAGTCCATACCACCATCTATAAGCGTAGTATAAACAAACCAATCAGTAGCGGTATCTGTAGTTTTTGTGATCATAATTTCAGGGGGACTATTTAATCCGTGAGCTACAGTTTGACCGCCTGTGCCTGAATCATTATATTTTACTATGCTAAATCCTAAACCAGTATTTGCGCTAACCTCTGCGCTAACAGCCCCTGAATTGTCTGTAACCGCATTTCCTCCGCCCTTCCAACACCAAGCTACAAATTTATTATAATTTGCTAATCCCTTATTAGTTTCATCTCCTTTACCTGTTGTAAAACCTGTATCTTCTATTGCTAAACTACCTCCGTAAGCAGATGAACTGACATCATTAGTATTTGAATGTAGGATTAAATCATCACCCCTTACAGAATCCATTAAAATGTGATTATATGTATGCTCTCTATTCTTAATCCAAACAAGGTCAGGTCTAAATCCAACATTATTTATTAGTTGCGAAGTATTGTTACTACCACCATCATTGCCTGTATACAACACCGCCTTAAAGTTAGATGTATCTGTTTCAGGTATTTCGTTGTAAAGTTGGGTTACTTGAGATGCTGAAAGTGCGGAACTAAATACTCTAAATTGATCAACACTTCCATTCCAATACCCATACGATCCAAACGCGCCTGATCTAACGCCTATTGTATTTATAGAGCCACCTCTATATGTTATATTAGCACCTAAAGTTCTTGATAACCCAGAGTCTTGTGTCCCATTAACATACCCTGTTACTGCTGTACCGTTTACAATAATTGCAATATGTACCCATGCCCCATTTGTTATACTGGTTGTACCTGTTTGTGTAAAAAATCCTGTACCGCCAACGCCTGTTACATCCCCACCATAATAAAATACTTTGTTAGCATTTACACCAAAAGCAAGTCCACTCCATGCACCTCCCGTATTATCTAAACCTATATTAATAATAGATGTAGTTGATTGGTTATAAGTAGCAGCATTAATCCAAAAAGATAAACTATAAGTGGTTATATTAAAAGGGCTACTTGGAATTGTAATTTTGCTATTGCTCCCATTGAATACCGCGGCTTGACCAAACTTGCCCGCCCTGTATTCTACGTTAGTGTCTGTTCCGTTAGGTGCCGCTATTGAAACTGTATCAAGTAAAACATTGTTTCTATAAACTTGTAATATTTGATTATCAAAATCAGCTGCTAGACCAATAACATCATTAGTACTTAGAATAGCGCCCTCAGCAGTATTAGTAGTGCTGTATTTCCAGGAGTGTGTAGCCCAACTTCCGTAATAAACTGAACCGTTTTGTAAAGTTGTACCGGCTCCTGTAGCTGACGTAAGCCTGCTAATACCATAAATTAATTCAGCACCTAAAAACTCTATTTCAGCATAATATTTGCCACTATGGTATTTATTAGTGCTCCATACTGCGTTATAATAGGTCCCTGATTTTGTCCATTTTTTATTAGACTCTTCAAAAGTTTGAGTAGCAGACCCGGTTTTATTACTTGTGTCCCATGAACCACCCCACTCACTATAACCGGTTGGCCTTGTATATGTAAATTCAGCATCAACAGAATTAAGTCTTCCGCTCGAGCTTTGATTGCCAGCATCACCTATAAATAAGTAATGTGTTGTAGATGTTTCGCTTTTAGAAGTATTATCGAATTTATAACATGCTAAATTTGTTACAGGATAATCTACATTATCTGTAGTTGAGGCTGGCCCGCCAAATGCATTAATTAACTGGGTGGTTCCTATCATTGTTTTTTTTCTCTTTGCTTTTTAGCTTCTTCGCACTCTGTACACGGCTCTTTTTTAGGTTTTTCTTTAACAATAAACCAGTCCTTATAGGCTAATCTATTTTTTTGCGTATACTCAATATACTTATTAATTGTTTTTTTCCAATTTTTATCTAAAGCAGGGTTTACAAATCCAGACTTATAGTTAGAAAAAGTTTCATTAATTAATTTATCACCTAAATCTTGGTAGTTAAATAGCAATTTATTTATATTGTAGAATGAAGTACCTTCAAGGCTATTATATACATCAATTGGTTCAATTTTAATTCCCAATATAACGCCATACAAAGCAGATTCACTTAAATGGGTTGTATATATTTTTTTAGTCTTTGGTAAATAGTGATATAAATCAACATTTTTATCCAAAACATGGTCTTCACCGAACTTGTCCATTATTTCGCCCACCGTCTGGTAAGAGCTCACCGGGTGTGGCTTAAAATATATATCCCCTTTATGCTTCTCGTATATGTATTCCATTTTGTTCATACATATTCTTTGCTTTATCTTATTTGACCCGGGTAAAACTACAATATAATTTCTAGGTTGATTTTTTTCAAACTCTTGTTTTCTATCTTTGTATTTATTAGCATTGTTGCTAATTAAATTATTCCTAAAAAACCCAGCGTAGTCTAAAACATTATCGCTTTTTTCATAAAAAGCTTCTTCTATCATTTTTTCTCTAAAGTCAAAATTTAAAGGCTGGAATATAAAAGAATTAGCATACTCGGTATACCCCATCGTTTTGAAATAAGGTATTTCGTTTGCAATAACATCATACGAGTGTTCCAAGCCAACACTTTTAATTCTTTCTAAAGCGTATTTTTCTACAGGCTTTAAAATATTTAAGCTTTCATTTTTTCGCAAATCCCATATGCGCTCTTCTAAAAGCTCATTGCTAAACATTTCCATAATTTGATTTAATTAAATTTAAATATATAAATAATCGTGTGTAGAATAATCATCCACAATTTGTGCGTCTGTTAAAACTGAATCATAAACTCTTACTTGAGAAATTTTACCGTTTATGTAGCCGTTGCTATTAGTTGAATTTTTTGCTATTCTAAAAAGAGCATCACTGTTTCCAGAGCTATAAATATTACCCGTAATTGTACTTTGTGTTTTCTTCAAAGCACTGTTTAAATAAACCTTAACAGTACCCGCCGAAAGATCATATGTTTTCATTAAATGAAACCATTCGCCTGTAGGCAAATCTATACCTGTATCATAAGTGTTACCAGAAGACCCATTGTGTAAATATATATAAAGTCTATTTCCATTTGCGCTGCCACCAGCTCCGTAAATTTGACATCTAACAGCTGGGGAATACCCCTGAGCCCATAAAGTTTCATAGCCAGCGGAACCACCGGCTGAATTTCTATAAAACCAACCACCTATTGTAAAATTTTGGTCAGTTATAAAATG
>Ga0208130_1000270_pt1 | contig 27838 bp, 25 predicted proteins | sample ETNtaG_31_FD_185771 | JGI IMG/M metagenome (GOLD analysis project Ga0208130, IMG submission 185771) | Marine microbial and viral communities from oxygen minimum zone, Eastern Pacific Ocean - ETNP201310SV78 (SPAdes) (version 2) | ecosystem: Environmental > Aquatic > Marine > Oceanic ... | reverse complement strand
TAAAAAACATGACATAAAAATAATATCGGTAGAACACAATTTTACTAATAATAGAGAAGCGATTTACAACTTGCTAACTCTCAACAATTATGAAAGAGTTCAAGAGAAATATTCAAAGTTTGATGACTGGTATGTAAAAATAAAGAATTAAATTTTATATTTAAATTTAATTCTTTTTTGATTTATTTTATTTTTGATAGAAAATTTAGCCTCTTCTTTAAAACCAAATAAATTAAACCCAAATTGATTTTCGCTAAGACCTTCTAGTTTATCCTGAATGTATTTTGGATGATTTTTTATTTTTGTTTTATTTGTATGAAACGGATACCTTTCCTTCATCATTGTGAACCACGCATTGAATGCTTCTTCATTTGTTGGTCCCCCCCTATCTCCATATTCTTTAAACTCCCTATACCAGGCTCTAGCAAATCTTGCCCTATCTTGAGCGATGATTTCTTTAGTTCTAAAAGTTGTATCATAATTCCATACAGGGACATCTAAGTGTTTAACAGTAGACTGATTCAAAACAACATTTTCTAGTGTTGGAAGTGCTAAATCTCCGCCACCGTTAAATAATATATTTTTATATTTTTTCTTATTTAAAATAACTGTTTCAAAGCTTTTAATTTGATATCTTTCAGGCTCAAAAAACTTATATTTAGGAAGGGCAATTGCTGGTTCATCTGGATAAAGTTTTATTAATTTTATTAATTTATCAATATCGTTCTCATGTAAAAACATGTCAATAGATAAATTAATAACCCAGTCTCCTTCAGATTTATCAAAACCTTCTTGAAACATTTTTCCAAGATCATCCCATTTAAACTCTTGTTCAAGGTCTTGGCCAACAATAACTATATCACTTGTTATTGACTTATAACATTCAAGGGCCTCTCTCCAAGGATCCATTCTCTCTTCTGGATTTCTCATATGAGTAAATAGTGAGATCTTCAATACACCTAGCTCCTAAATTTAACAAATATAAACGATATTATTTAAACTAGTTTCACTATACAATTGTATAATAAAAAACTAATTAAAAAAATAATGAAAGTACCATTTAACGATTTATCTAGAATACATAATCCAATAAAAAATAATGTTTTAAATAAATTTAGTAAAGTCATAGACAAAAATGATTTTATTCTAAATAATGATGTGAATACTTTTGAAAAAAACTTTTCGAAATATACAAATCAAAAATATTCAATTTCCTGTGCTAATGGAACCGATGCCATTGAGTTAATTTTAAGAGGATTAGGAATAGGTAAAAATGATGAAGTTATTGTACCTGTCAACACTTATATTGCAACATCCTTTGCTGTTGATAATGTTGGAGCAAAACCTGTTTTCGTAGACAACGATCAATACTATCTAATTAACGTAGAAAAAATAAAAGAAAAAATTAATAAAAATACTAAAGCAATTATTGGGGTAAATCTCTATGGCCAAATGTGCAACGTTAAAGAATTAAAAAAATTATGTAAAGATTATAGTTTATATTTTATTGAAGATGCTGCTCAAGCTCATGGAGCAACTCAGTCAAATTTAAATATAGGTGATAACTCTATTGCAGCTTCATATAGTTTTTATCCTGGAAAAAATCTTGGTGCTTGGGGTGATGGTGGAATAGTCACTACAAACTCTTATAGTTTGTATAAGAAATTATTTAAAATAAGAAATTTTGGTAGCGAAATTAAGTATATCCATGAAATGAAGGGGGTAAATACAAAACTTCAGCCAATTCAAGCTATATTACTAAATGAAAAATTAAAATATATTGACCAATGGAATGAAGAACGCAGGGGTATTGCTGAAACTTACCTAGATGCATTTGACGGAATAAAAAAGCTAAAATTACCAAAAAAATATTTCTCTAACACCCATGTATGGCATTTATTCGTAATAGAAGTAGCCAACAGAAGCAAATTTATTGCACATTGTAAAGGCAACAATATTGAAACAGGAATTCACTATCCCTATCCGATTATTAAACAAAAAGCTTATAAAAATCATTTTCAAAATAAAGAATTATTTGAAGAATCATTTTCTCAATATTATAAGTTAGTTACTTTGCCTGTTTTTCCAAAGATGCAAAAAAAAGAAGTAACTTATGTTATCAATACGGTAAAAAACTATTTCAAGTAATTGTTTCAATCAGTTTTTCAATTTTCGTAACAAAAATTTCAAGATTATATTTATTTTTTATTATATCTATGCCATTCAATGATACTTTTTCGATAAGTTGAGGATTTTTATTTAATTTTCTGATTAATTTTGCCCAATCATCATATTTAAAATGTTCAATAAAAAAAATATTTTCATCATTAATAAAAATATCTTTTTCCCAAAATCCATCAAATTTTGATATTAACACAGGAGTTCCTGTAGCCATCGATTGTAATGCTACACTTTGTCCTGAAGGTTGAATTGTATTTTTTATTGGTAAAATTGTTAAAAAGGATTGACTATAGAATTTGCTTAACTCTTTATCGTTCATATACCCCTTAGACCAATTACCAGCAACGAAATTTATATTCTTTTGTTTTACGTAATCTTTTATTTGATCAGAAATAATTATAAAATTAAATTCTGGTAAAAATTTGGGAAGTTCTTTAATAAATTCATAATTACGATTGCCGTCATTGCCAATAAATAAAATTTGATTATTTATCTTTTCAGTTTTTTTCTTATTTAAGGTCCAAAAATTGTAGTCAACAGCAAAAGAAACAAATATAAACTTTTCTTCATATTGTGGGTATTTCCTCAATGCAAATTCGTATTCTGATTTTCCTAGAAATATAAATTTATCAACAGTTTTGATGAATATAGATAAAAATATAGGTCTTAAAATTTTTTGATAAATTTTTAAATTTTCATGTTCTTTAAGTAAACCCATAACAAATACAATGCTTTTTATATTTTTATTAAATTTCAATATTGGAAAAAAACTAAAGGCAAGCCTATCATTACTAAAAATTAGAATATCGCTATTTTTAATCCTCTTAAGATTTTCCTTAATATATATCTCATGAAAATGAAATTGTAAAAAAATTAATTTAGTTAACAGTATGTCAATTTTTTGTAATATAGATAAATATTTTGTCTTTGATTTGGTAAATGGATGTATCTCTAATATTTTTGTATCATATTTTTTATTTTTTTTTAAAAGATGAAATCCGTAGTAAAAATCTTTTGCATAGCTAACTTGATCATTTATTTTTTCTAGCCTTCCTCCTCCAAAAATGTATGTAATTTTTTTCATATATATATGTAATATCTAATTTCTCTCTAACAGAATATATGCGTGGTTAATCTCATCAAGACTGTAATTGACAAAATACGGCTCTAAATTATTTAAATCATGATTTAAATCGCTAGTTCCAAGAAAAATATATTTTGGTTCTAATTTAAGTATGTCTGATGTTATGTCCCTGATTTCAATGCTTATTGCAACAACGACATCTGTTTGTGAATTGTCAAAATAAGGATCCTCGATACTTTCAAAAATCTCAAATTTTTTTAAATTAGCTTGATATTTTAAAATATCTTCTTTAGATATTTGTGAAAAATTATCTATGCCAATTAATAAATCTTCATCATAAAAAACACTTAAATACTGATGGAAATTTGTAATTCCACAAGGAAAATCAATAACAAGATTGTCTCCAATTTTTTTATTTTGGTATAAATCATACATTTTGTCTAAAACAAAAATATTTGGAGGAAACAAGTGGAATGAATCTAGTAATTTTTTACTAATTGAAGAATTTAGGCATATAAAATAATCATTATTAAAGTAACTGTTTAATTCATAGAAGAAAAACCTTGAACTTAATGAATCTTTTAAATGATTGGATTCATTAAATGACTTTTTTGTAACCTCTTTTATTTCATTTGATAACATATTCTTTGGATACTTTATCTTCTTAAAACTTCCATATTTTTTATCAACCTCTTTAATGAAATTGTCAAACTTGTAATTTTTAAATAATATTTCGTAATTTAATAATTTATATCTATTTATTTTGAATAAATTAATAGTAAATAAATATATATATTTTATTATTTTTTTATTTTTCATTTTGGTCTCCTAAAACTTCATGAAACATTTTAGTAAAATTTTTAAATCCATTTGGAATAATATATTTTTGTGCATTTGAAAAAGCATATTCTATATCTGGTTTTGCTGAGTCAAAATTTGACATATCGTAAATTGAATTTGGACTTAATACTTCGGGTGCAACACCTACATTCGTAGAAATAATTGGTGTTTTAGTTAATGCGCATTCAAATATAGCTTGTGGTCCACCTTCATACCTGGATGAAACAATATATAAATCAAGACAATTATAAAGCTCATTTAACTCATTAAATGGTGGCATTTCATAATATGAAAAGTTAATTTGATTTTTTTCTAGCTCGGAAATTAAATACTGCCTTCGTTTTCCTGCAAGAAGAATATGCATATTTTCATTTTTTTCGTTTATTTTTTTAACTATTTCTATGAACCTATCAGGACCTTTTGAAAGTTTTGGACTAATTAGATCTGATCCTTCAGTATCCCTTTGAAACGATCCTATCAGAAAACAATTGGGATCAATATTATATTTTTTTCTAAGATTAATTTTTGAATTTATTGGAAACCATAATTTTTCATTTATCCAAAAAGGTATCGAATAAATTTTTTTATCAGTTAACTTTTCTACTTGCTTTAATGTATTCTTTGAAATAACGTGATAAGCATTCACATACTTATCTCGTTCTTTAAATTTATTTAAATCATTACTAGAAAATTTATCTTCATCAATGTGATAAATAGAACAAATCACTTTTTTATTTTGTAATTTTCTATAAGATTTTTCTTTCCATGCCCAAGGTGCAATTAGCCAAACAATATCTGAAAATTGAAGAAATTTCGTATAAGGATTTTTAAATTTAATCCATTCTTTACGCACCCTATCAACTATCCAGTCTTCATTAACTTGATTTATATAGATTTTTAGAGATTCTTTAGTATCCATGTCATTAACTCACTTATCCCATATTAAGAGTTGGTCGTTTTTTAAATTCAATAAAAAATTAAATTTTCAATCATTTAATCATTTTTAATAAAGTAAATATTCAAATCACCTATATTTTGTTCTTTAATTTCATTATCTGTGATTTTTAATTTATTTTTTGTCACTATAAAATCGACTTTTGAATATAAAGGCTGTAACTGTATTCCCTCTTCCCAGTTTTCTAAAATTTTAAATTCGTCTTCATAAGTTATACCTTGTCTTGGAAAGTAAAAATCAGGATCCCAGTAAACAAGATTGTATACACTTTCTCCAACCAAATATTCATCTTGAATAAAAGCAATAGTCTCGAACATAGTTGCTTCTTTTAGTACATCAATAGCAAAATATGTATTTGATATTTTTTCATAATGAGAATTTAATCCACTCAAGCTAAAAATTAGTAATAACAAAGCTAATAATCGTGAAGAAAAAGTTTTTATGTCACTCAAAGAAAATATGTAAAACAATAAAAATAGTGCTGGAACATATAGATAATAAATCCAAATCCTTTCCACATTCAAAAGAATAAAAAGTGATGTGATGACAAAGGAGACAAGAAAGTAATTTATTTCTTTATTTCTTTCTCTCAAAAGATTTTGAAGAATTTCATTCAGTACTACTATGTACAATAGGCCAAAAAATACTGTAAATAAATTGTAATATTGTGAAAGCTCCACAAGCCAATTTTGTAAGTTATCAAAATTAAAAGATAAAAACTTTTCCTGGTTGTATCTAGAGGCATGTATGTTTGCTGAAATAATTCTTGAATAAATTTTAGGATGAGGAATTAGTAGTGCAGGTTGAGCAATAATTAAACCAATTATTGTGTAAAAATTAATTTTGAATATATCTTTTAGTTTATTTATCTTTCTCAAAGGGTAGATTAGGTATAAACCTAAAACTATTGCTGGAACAACTGCGATAATTTTTAGACCTATTGCGATTCCAATAAACAGAAAACCCAAATTATATTTTTCATCTTTGAATATTTTTTTGAATGAAATTAGTAGAAATAACATAAGCAAAGAATCTGGTTTGGGGTTTTCAATTATATAGTAAGCACCTGGAACTGAAAAAGATGCTAAAAGAAAAAGTGGTGCTTTTTTATGATCTATAAAATTATAAGCAAAATAAATAATAGATATGTAAAAAAAAGAAATCTGAACTAAGCGCTCTATTATTATCACTGTTTCTGTATTAATAAAATAAAACGGCCCTGCTATAAAAACAAAGAGATTGTTCCACAGCCTACCAAAATCTAAATTACCCCCGATGATAAGTTCACCTAAAACAATCAATATTTTTTTTAATATTTCATTTTCAACTGAGTCAAATCTTCCAAATTCATCATTTATTTGAAATACATTAAGAATTGAATCTATGACTTGTCTCTCATCAATATGAAGAACGTGATAGGAAACCTGCTGTAAGGAACCTTTTAAATTTAAAAATAAAAAATATCCTAGTAAAAGAAGGATTAACGAATTAAATATTCTTTTACTGTTTACAGGCACCTTTATATTTTATTTGAATAAAATCAAAATATGGTTTCTAAAGGAAATATTTTACTTCCAATATTTAATGAAGAACAATCAATCATTGAGTTAATTAATGAAATTGAACTTTCCATAAAAGAACTGGATATTGATTTTGTCATTACTTTAGTTGATGATGGTTCAGAAGACAAAAGTTGGGAATTAATTAAAAAAATTGAAAGTAAATATCTTTCTTTTAGAAAAATTAAATTGACAAGGAACTTTGGGCACCAGGCAGCAATTTTTGCTGGTTTAGAAAACTTTAACGAAGATTTTGTAATAATTCTCGATGCTGATTTTCAAGATGACCCAAAATATTTAACTGATTTCATAAACGTTTGGAAGCAGGGTCATAAAATTGTCCTTGCAAAAAAAGTTAAAAGAAAAGATAAACGTTTTAGAAGATTTCTAACTAAGTTTTATTTCAAGATTCAAAGCAGATTATCACAAATCAATATCCCTCAAGATGTAGGTCATTTTTGCTTACTTGATAAATTAGTAGTGACCGAACTTAACAATATGCCTGAAAAAAACAAATTTCTCCTTGGATTAAGAACCTATGTTGGATACAAGAGTGCTTATATTGAGGTAATAAAAAACAAAAGAAAGTATGGAAGTTCCAAAATGTCATTAATGCAATTAATAAACCTTTCACTTGATGGAATAATTGGATTTTCTGCTGTTCCACTAAATTTAATCGGTGTAATTGGAATATTTATTTCTATGGGAGCGCTTTTATTTTCTCTTTATACATTAATTCTAAATTTAGTTTTTAACACAAAAGTTGGTAGTTGGGACTTTGGTCTTACATCAATATATTTTTTAAGTGGAATACAGCTACTGTCGATAAGCATAATAGGACAATATATATCAAAAATATTTCATGAAACAAAAAAAAGACCAAGCTATATAATCGAAAAAAAATATGAGTAATATTCATCTTGTGTTTTGAAAAATATCTTATTGAATTAAAAAGGTGTAAATATTGAATACTGTAATTACTGGAGCATCCGGACAGGATGGAATTTTTTTAACAGACAAAATTTTGCGAGATACAAAATCTAACGTTTACCTTTGTACTAGAAGTAAAAAAAATTTCAACTTTAATAAACTTAGTTCAATCAACAAAAATGTTGATTTATCACGAATTAAGGTAATAGAGTTAGATTATCTAAATTTTGAATCTGTATCTAATTTTATAAATGATATAAATCCAGACTTCTTTTTTAATTTAATGGGTCCCAGTTCTGTAAGGAGTTTCATAGAAAATCCATCTGAAATGACAGAAATAACTAATATTGGTTTTGAAAATATTGTAAATTCGCTAATCAAAGTTAGAAATTTTTGTAATTTTTTCCAGGCATCTTCATCAGAAATGTATGGTTATGAATCAGAATCTTCATTCGATGAGTCTTCAAAGTTTGCTCCTAATACTGCTTACGCAAAAGCAAAATATGGTATTCACTTAAAGACTCTGCAAATGCAAGAAAAATTTAATTGGAATATTATCTCTGGAATAATGTTTAATCACGAATCAGAATTTAGAAACTCAAACTTTTTAATCATGAAGTTAGTTGAAGAAGCAATAAATATAGAAAATGGCAGTAAGAAAATAATAGAGATTCCTAGTTTAAAAATTGCCAGAGACTGGACCTACGCAAAAGAAACTTGTGATGCTATGTACAATCTTGTTTATAACAATTTTTCTGGTTCATACGTCATTGGATCCGGCAAGTCAACTACACTAGAGGAAATAGTTCAATATATTTTTAGAATTTTAAATTTAGAATATCAAGATTATATTTTTGTAAATAATAGTTCACTTCGTAAAGGTGAACCAATGGTAGTTACTAGTAATCCTGAAAAAATTTATAAAGAGATTGGCTGGAAAGCTAACTTAAACATTTTTGATATTGTCAATAGAATGTATGAATACAAAAAAGTCAGTTAAGCAACTCTGAAATGTAACCATTAATTTCTTCTTTGTTGTCGACCAAGTCTGTCGTTTCTAAATATTTATTCCAACTTTCGATGTTGAAATTTTCAGAAAAATTTAAATCGCCATAGAATACAATCAACAAAGCTTGGTATTCTCTTTTAAATTTTTTAAATTTTTTAAATTTTATTGATAATCCATTTAATATCTCATTGGAGTTTTTATTTAATATTTTTTGAATCTTGATAGCATTTTCCTCTTCTTCGCCAGTTAGCTGATTGGGATAAAGAATTAAATTGTCTAAATCATTATTAAATTTAAGCAGTGACTCAATGCAAGCTTTAAACGAATTCATATTTGTTATTCTATATTAAGTGACAGAGTAATTGATTTGTTTTAATTTTCGTCTAAGAATTCTTTTGTGGAATCAACAACAAAATCAAGCATCTCTTTTGTGAGACCTGGGTACACACCAAGCCAAAAAGTATTTTCAGAAACATTATTTGCAACAGGATAATCTTCTGGCACACCTAAATTCATATCCATATAAGCAGGTTGTAGAAGGATGTTACCAGCAAATAACAGCCTGGTGCCAATGTTTCTTTCGTCATAAAACTTTAACAAATCAACTCTCTTGAAATTTGCTTTTTTGTTAATGGTTATTGGAAACCCAAACCAGCTTGGTTGAGCTTTTGATTCCCATTTTGGAAGGTCAAATACTTCAAATTTACTAAATTTTTCATTAAGATACTCAAAATTTTTTATCCTAATTTCAATGAAATCAGGAAGTTTTTCTATTTGTGAAGCTCCAATTGCTGCCTGCATATCAGATGCTTTAAGATTATATCCAATGTTTGAATATGTATATTTATGATCGTATCCGTGAGGTAACCCACCTAATTGCCAGTCAAATCTTTTTTTACAAGTGTTGTCTTCACCGGGAGGACAGTAGCAATCTCTACCCCAGTCTCTTAATGATTCAATTATTTTTTTTAATTTTGGTGAATTAGTCAAAACAGCTCCGCCTTCTCCTGTAGTTATGTGATGTGCAGGGTAGAAAGATAGAGTAGCAACATCTCCAAAGCTACCAATAAATTTTCCATCATATTTTGATCCAAAAGCATCGCACATATCTTCAACTAAAAAAAGATTATACTTCTCTTTAATTTTCATAATCTTTTCGAGATTAAAAGGATTACCAAGCGTATGGGCTAAAACAATACCTTTGGTTTTGTCTGTAATATTTTTTTCAATCAAATTGACATCAATATTGTAAGAATCTGGTTCAGCATCGACTAGAACTGGTTTTAAATTATTTTGAATTATTGGATTTAATGTAGTTGGAAAATTAACAGCAGATGTAATAACTTCATCACCATCTTTACATTCAAAATGTTTTTTTACAGCACTAATAGCAAGTAAATTTGCTGAAGATCCACTATTAACAAATAAAGTGTGCCTATTGCCAAGAAATTTTGATATAGACTTTTCAAATGATTTTGTAAACTCACCAGCAGTCAACCACATATCTAAACTTGAATTTACTAAATTTACTAAATCTTCCTTGTATAAAACCTTGCCGGTTACAGGAACTTTTGAGATGTATGGAACAAAGTTTTGTTCAGAGTGAACTTCTTCAAAATAATTGGTTACTAAAGACTCTATTTCTTTTCTTAGCTTTTTTTCTATTTCCATAATTTTTTAGCCTGTAATTAACTTAGTGAAGACCTTTATCAATAAGTTCTAATTTGTTATTTAATTCAAAATTTCTAATAATTACATAATAAAATGCATTTGTAAGAGTTCCAATTATGTGGTCACACCTTAATAGACCTTCTGTATCTGCTATGTAATCAAGCCCGGTTAAGTACCTATCATTTTTTCTATCAAATTTTTTCTCTAATGCAAATTCTAAATTTTCAACATCTTTTTGCAAATATCTTTTTCTTTCCATAGCAATTAATTTATCACCAAACTCTGCTTTGAAAGCATCGTAGTATTCCTGCTGTTCGGTGGATAAATATACATATTCATAACCAAATTCATTAATTCTTTCTTTTATAATTTTTATTGCTTCAACGTCATCAAATGGCTTGTAGTGATCTTTAACAATTTTTTGAATTGCATACTCCGTCCCTCGTATTGAAACACCAATGACTTTTGATTTATTTTGAAATAATGGGTTCAAAGTATTGTCAATAAAATCTCGAGTAGATTTATTGTATGGTATTAATTTAGTTGAGTTATTCATTTCTGACATTTGATGTTCTGAAGTTAGAATCTTAGCGTCAAAAAAATAGTCAAAATCTAATTTGTTAAAATAATATTGTGATCTGTTGTTTGATAAAATTACATTTTTGCTTTGATAGACTTCGCTTAAACTAGTATTCATTGGTTGTTCAAAAAAATACTCCCAACTATTTTTTGAACCATTTATCTCATTTTTTTCCCTTAGATAATTTGGGTAATTTTCATAATCTATTACAGGAATGTAATTATTTTTCTGTGCATAAATTAATAAATATAAAATATTGTTTAAATTTGAGTATATCCCACCTCCAAGAGACAGTCTTATGACAAGAAATGTTTTATCGGGATTAAGATTTCCAAAGTTTTTTTCTTCATGGTTTAAAAATTTTGGTTGCTCTGCATGTATAAGAGAATAAATAATCCGTTTTATTTTTTCGGTCGGTTTAAAGTAAACGTTTTCTTTAAAGAGTCTTAAATTTTTTTTGGTTTCTAAGTATCTACTGTAAAAAATAAGATACAAGCGTTTTAAAAACTTAATCATTTTATAACTCTAATTGTTTCACTATTTATGCAATTTAAAATGGCCATCATTATAATTCTACTTAATGAATTCTAGTGTTAAAAATATTGTAATTTTAGCTGGTGGGAAAGGCACTAGGATGAGAGAAAACCCTCAAGTTGTACCCAAGCCAATGGTAAAAATTGGAGGCATTCCTGTTTTAACGCACATAATAAATTACTTCGATCAATTTGGAGATTTCAAATATATTATTTGTAGTGGCTATAAAGAGGAAGTCTTATTTGATCATTTTAAAAATAACCCCAATGAAAAAATTAAAATTATTTCAACTGGTACCGAAACACAAACTGGAGGACGTTTAATAAAAATTAAAGAGCATCTTGAAAGCGACAATTTTTTAATGACTTATGGAGATGGTCTAGCAGATGTTAAAATCCATGAGCTTTTAGATTTCCATAAGAATAATTCGAAAATAGCAACAATAACTGTACACAAACCAGAATTTAGATTTGGTGTAGTTAATTTTGATGAAAACGATCAAGTTGAATCATTTATTGAAAAGCCAACATTAAACCACTATGTAAATATTGGATTTATGGTTTTAAATAAACAAGTATTTAATTATTTAAATGAGGATATACCGTTTGAAAACGAGCCTTTAGTTAATCTTGCAAAAAATAAAGAACTTGGTGCTTTTAAGCATCATGGTTTTTTTAGACCAATGGATACTTACAGAGAGTATCTAGAGTTAAATGATTTATGGGAAAAAAATAAAGCGCCTTGGAAACCAAGGTTAATTAATTAAAGAAAAATAGTTATTAATTTCGTTCAATGTATATTCATCGTCACAATCTACTATATGTGCTTTTTCCCAATTTACTATTAATTTAATTAGATCATCAATTTCTAGTTTTGGGCTCCAATTTAGTTTGTCTCTGGCTTTGCTGGAATCGAGATTAAGAATATCTACTTCTTTAAAATTTACATCTTTTGCTTCTATAATATTTGTATCAGTACCCCAAATTTTACTGAATTTATCAACTATGTACCCAGCTGTATATTGATTATTTACTGTGGAATTTAAATTATAAACCTCGGATATTGAATTTTTATAATTTTCCTCTGCTACACAAAGATACCCTGCTAAAGAATCTAATACGTATTGCCACGGTCTTACAGAATTTGGTTGTCTAATTTCAAAATCTTGATTCGATTTAATCGCTTTTATTAAATCTGGAATCAAGCGCTTAAAAGCCCTGTCTCCACCTCCTAAAACATTTCCCGACCTAACTACACTTATGTTTGTTGACGGATTGTTGTTTAAAAAAGAACTTATTATAAATTCTGCACTGGCTTTACTAGCTCCATAGTAATCTGTACCTCCTAATATTGAAGTCTCAACATTTTTATCATTTGGATTGAGGTACACTTTGTCAGTTGTAGAAACAATAATAGAGTTAATCGAATCAAATTTATCAAAGTAATTTAAAACGTTATAGGTACCAACAATGTTTGTATTTATAGTATCTAGTGGATTGCTGTAGCCAACTGGGACAAGGCTTTGACCAGCAAAATGAAAAACTATATCTGGCTGAAACGATTTAAATAACTTTTCGGGTATATCTATATTTTTTGAAATATCGATGAAAATTTCATCTTCTAACAACTTGGAAACACAACTTAGCTTATAAATTCCCTCATATTTTTCTCTTGAAATTCCTACAATGTTTGACTCTAAATATTTAAGTAAATTTACAAGCCAAGATCCTTTGAATCCGGTATGACCAGTAATTATAACATTTTTATTTTTCCAAAAATTATTTGAATTCATAGATAAATACTAATAAGTAAAATTACAAAAAAACAAAATGTTCTTAAAAATCTATACTAAATCTACTTCTTACAACCAAGATTTGTTGCTTAAGTACCAATCAACAGTTTCATCAATTCCTTTTTCAAAATCTCTGTCAAACACTCCCCCTAAAGAAGACAAAAGTGTGTTATCTAGTCCATATTTTATATCATGACCAGGCCTGTCAGGGTCTTTATTTTGAAGTTGAAATTTAAAATCTTTTTTTAGTTTCTTTGAAATTAATTCTGCGACTTCAAGGTTGCTAATTAGGCTTGCGCCAGTAATGTTGACTTTGGTGGGTTCTTTTTTCTGAACTTCATAAGCTTTCTCACTAACAGTTGAAAAGTTTTTTGTTAAAAACAATATTGACTTAACTAAATCTTGGTTATAAATGTAATATCTACTTCCAGGAATATTATTTGAGTCAGTATGAATCAAAATTTCTTCATCGTTGAGTATTTTCTTAATAGTATTAGGAATAAATTTTTCTGAATGCTGCCTTTCGCCATAAACATTTGAGCAATGTGTTATTAACGAAGGTATTGAATATGTATTAGCATATGCAATTGTTAGCTCTTCAGCTGCTGCTTTAGTTGCCGAATAAGGATTTTTAGAGTTATAACGATCCCATTCTAAAAACTTTACATCTGCCTCAGAAGGACCAAACACTTCATCTGTACTGAAATAATAAAATAATTCAAGATTTTCTAATTTTCGAGCAAATTCTAATAAATTAAACGTTCCTAAAATATTGTCTTGAACAAAAACTAATGGGTTTTTAACAGATCTGGTTACATGGGAAGATGCCCCTATGTGAAGGATTATGTTTACTTCTGATAGCTTATCAATTATGCCTTCATGGGGCTCGGCTTTTAAGTCGTGATAAAAAAAGTTTACCCTTTTTTTAGAATCCTCATCTACTTCACCAATTACTTCATTAATTCTCTCAAGATTTCCAGCATAACTTAATCTGTCTATAACAATTAAATTCCAATCAGTGTTAACCAGAATTTCTTTAATCACTAGATGACCAATAAAACCTGCACCACCTGTTAATAAAACATTTTTACTCATTGCAGATTATGCAGAATCGAACTGCAAGTTCTTTTGTACGAACAACCATTTAACCTTTAATTATTCTAACTCAACTTAATTTGAATGTATATGAAAACTTCTTGCTTAAAAAAATTAAATTATTACAAAATTTTCTTCTTATTAAATAAGATTGTTAGAATATTATGATTCGTTTAATTTAAATATGAAAAAAATTGTAATTACAGGTGGTCTTGGCTATATAGGAATGGAACTTTGTAAAGTTTATTCTGGAGATACCAGGAACTTTTCAGTAACAGTCTTAGATAGATCTTTCTTTTCATCAAGAATAAGTCAACTTAGAAAATGGGGTATAGATTTTAAACAAATGGATATCCTTGATGAAGAAAGCATTAAAGAAGCAGTTAAGGATGCTGACATCATATATCATCTTACCGAAATTACGGATGTTGGAACTACTATAAAAGACAAAGATCCCGTTAGAGATAAGCAAATTATGGATGTGGCCGTGAATGGTACTAAAAATATACTTAAACATAGTAAAGATGATGTAAAAATAGTATTCCCATCTAGCCATGTTGTTTTTGAAGGTCTCAAAAAGCAAGAACTTAACATCAAAGAAGACTTTGAACCTTCTCCTGTACTTCCTTATTCAAAAGGAAAGTTCTTTTCAGAAAATAATATAATAAAGTCAAATAAAAACTATGTAATTTTAAGATTAGGGTCAGTTTACGGTCTTTCCTTTGATTCAATGAGATTGAACACAGTAACAAATCTTTTTGCTAAAATTTCAGCGTCAAATGGTCAACTAAGTTTATTTGCAAAAGGCGTTCAATTAAAAAGTCTGGTTTCTGTTGTCGATGTTGCAAGGTGCATGAAGTTTGTTGGAGAAAACAATGAAATAAATAAAGAAATATATCATGTAGCAAATGAATCAGTGACAATAAAACAGCTTGCTGAAGTTTGTAAAAAAGTAAACAAAAATTTAATTTTAAAAAGTACAAATGACGATATACCAAATAACGGATACACGCTCTCTAATCAAAAAATTAAAAAAACAGGTTTTAAGTTTTTATACAATCTGAAGCATTCTGTTGAAGAAATGCACCAGGCTTGGATGAAAAGAGAAATAAGTTTATCAAATGAAGTAATTGAAATTGGTCAAGATGATTTCATTGATGATAGAGGTATTATTTCAAATTACTATTTCGACGATAGTATAAATATGATTGGATATGTTGAATCAAAAAAACATACTTTAAGAGGGAACCACTATCATCCAATACAAACTCAGAAGTGCCTTTTAGTAAAAGGTTTATATATAAGTGTTACAAAAAATTTAAAAGATCCCAACTCTGTAGTTGAAACAAGATTAGTCAGAGCAGGTGAACTTTCAACAATACCACCTAATGTATCTCATACAATGATTTTTCTTGAAGACTCAATACTATTAAATTTGGTAAACGGTGAAAGGGATCATAAAAACTATGGGATAACTCATACTATTCCACACAAGCTAGTAGATGAAAAGCTTTTTAAAAATTTAATTGAAAGCTACAAAGCGGATTGTAGAGTTTGTGGAGGAGGTTTAACTCACTATCTTTCTCTAGGTCTTTCACCTCTAGCGAATAATCTGAATGACAAAAAAAATACTCAAAACGACCTGTACCCACTAGATTTAAATTTTTGTACTCAGTGCTCAAATTCACAACTAAGTGTTGTTGTTCCACCAGAAAAAATGTTTGATAATTACTTTTACTTATCTTCTACTTCTAAGCAATTTAGAGACCATTTTATAAAATTTGCAATGGAGTTAAAAACTAATTTAAAGTTAAACAAAAACTCTGTTGTCGTTGATATTGGAAGTAACGATGGTATATTTTTAGATCCCATTCAAAAATTAGGAATTAAGGCTATTGGGGTTGAGCCAGCAAAAAATGTTGCCAAAATTGCAAATTCAAACAAACTTACAACATTTCCTGAATATTTTAATAGAAAAACAGTAACGAAGATCGTAAAAAAATATGGAAAAGCTGATGTAGTAACTGCGTTTAATGTTTTTGCTCATGGTGATGGTCTTCGAGAAATTTTAGAAAATGCTGAAAGTATGTTAAAAAAAGATGGAGAATTTATTTTTGAAATCCAGTATCTATTAAGAACCATAAAAGATTTAACCTTTGACAATGTTTACCATGAACATGTAAATTATTGGTGTTTATTGTCAATTTTGAACTTTTTTGAAAACTCAAATATGAAAGTGTACAAAGTAAAGGAAGTAGACACACATGGTGGATCACTAAGAGTTTATACCACTAAAAATAAAAATAAACGATTGGATAAGAGTGTAAATAAATATATAGAAATAGAAAAGAAAAATAAATTAGACAAAATTGAAACATATTATCAATTTGCAAAAAATGTAGAAAATATAAAATCGAGTTCATTAAAAAATATAAAAGAAATATTAGAAAATAATGAGAAAATTATTGGGTATGGGGCTCCTGCAAAAGCAACTACTGTTCTAAATTATTTTGGAATAGATGAATCATATTTTGAATATGTACTTGAAGATAGTGAAATAAAACATGACAAATTTATCCCTGAAACAAATATACAAATCAAATCAAAAGAAGCAATAAATGTAGACAGTTATGAATATATTCTTGTTTTGGCCTGGAACTTTTTTGATTCAATTGTTAAAAATAATAAAAATAAATTTCAAAAAAGTACGTTTATTAAATTAAAATAATTTGCTTTTTAACCTAAATTAAATTTCTTTAATATCTCTGAATAATTTTTTTTATAAAGATCAAAATCTTCATATACTTTATTATCAATATCATCTGGTACAGCTTTTTGTGATTTATAACTGCTTTTCAAGCTTTTTGGCTCTGGAATTTTAAATTCATCATTCAATATTGTATGTAAATGTTTCATTTCTAAATAAAATAATTTTGAGTCAACGTCAAATATTGTATCCTGCCTGTCAACCTCAATTGATTCTTTATATACTTTCATACCTACATCTATGTTTTCATCTATTAAATGAGTTGTTATCCCCTGGGGAATGTTATTAAAAATTGCCCACTTTATTGTGTCCAGACCTCTATTTTCAGGAAGTAGTCCACGATGAAAATTAAAAATACCTCCTGGAAAACAATCTATTACCTTTTTAGATAGTATTCTTGCACCAAGAATTATTCCGTAATCTGGATTTAAATTCTTATAAAAATCTATAGCCTCATCTGAGTTATGCATTCCAACGAAAGTTTTCCAGCCATATGCTCTACCTACATCTGTTGGGTTCAAAATCTCACTTTCAAAAACTTCTTTTCTATTTTTAGATTTCCTAAATTTTAATTCAATCCATGGTTGGCTTACAATATATATATTTTGAAATTTTGAATTTTTTATTATCTGCATACCAGTTAAAGATTTTCTATGAGGAAAATCGTAAGTAAAAACTACTATTTTTTCATTATTCATATATTCAATATTATTTACGGTAAATAATTAAATGGGAAATGTGATAAATAACTTTGGAAATTATGAAAATAAATAATTACAAATATTAACAAAATTGTATTAAAAATTTTTAAATTTATCTTTTTCAAATCATTGAAATAAATTGAGGCTAAAAAAACTATTAAATGAAATGCTTGAATGATGTAAGTAGATTTAATCGTGTCCCCAGTTGAATTTGGATACGCAATTGCAAATAACAAATATCCAAAAATACTTGTTAGAAAAGCTAAATTAACATATTTAACTAAAAGTGTTGATTTGTATTTCTTGTAAGAAAAATAACAAAAAATGATTATGATAACTGAGGTAATGATAGAGACTATATTAACTCTCGCTAAGTAATCTCCTATAAGTGTCTGCTGTCTTCCTATATCTAAAAATCTTGAAGTAAATGAAAAATATCCCCAATAATCTCCCCATAAGTCAGAATATAGTATTGAGATAAATTGATTATCTAAATTAGGTCTGATGGGTTTTGAAAACAAATATGTCAGTTGGGCTGAACTTGGAATATAGAAAGTAAGATCTTGATTCATAAGGGACACGCCTTTTGATTCCATATTGAAAGCAGCAAAAGAACCATATCTTATATAAAGTCCAATGTAGAACCATCCTGATAACAAAGCACCTATTACTGCGCTTAAAGACCAAAAAATTAAATATTGTTTTTTATGTGATTTATAAAACAATAAAATAATCAAAGGTACAAATAATAAAAATCCCCATTGTCTACTTAGTGCAATGCCTGCAATAACTAATCCACTTAAAAAAACAAACTTAAAGCTAAATAAATAATCATTACTTTCAGCCTTATAAATAATAAGTAAGAACAAGCTTAGGAAAAATAAAATATATGGCTCACCTCGAATCATAGATATAGTTCTATAATTTACAGCCAACAAAGAAACTAGTATTAAATAGCTAACATTGAAAATGCTTTTTGATTTATTAAATAATTTTAAAGTGTAAAGGTTTATCAGTATTGTTGCTATGTACATTATAGACTGGAATATTTGAGTAATATTACCGTAAATTGGTCGACAGTCTGATAGTAAATCATTTGAATCTAACAAATTTCTGCAAAAAACTTGTACAATCGAGGGGAAAAGATATCCCAGTGGAGGATTAAAAAATTCTCTTGTTTCAATCTGAGTAGGTAATTTAATTTCTCTAGGAAGATATCTAGATAGGTAATCTACATATCTAAAATGTGCATCTGCATCATATCCCAAGATAGGATTGAAATAAAGAATGTTATAAATCAAAACAAAAAATGTTGAAAAACTAATTACAGCAAAGATTACACTGGAAAAATCTAGTTTAATATTTTTCATTTAAATTTATCTGTTGAACCGTCATTAACTAAAATGATTTCTTTTTTAAATTGTTCATTAACTAATCTAAGAACAGCTTTTTCCAAAGTGGCCTCTTCATTGTAAAAAGGTACGATTATAGAATTTAAATCTTTTGAAAAAGTCATAATGTCAATTCTAGTAAGTAATTAATACAGTGGCCAGAGGCAGAATCGAACTGCCGACCCCTTGTTTTTCAGACAAGTGCTCTACCGACTGAGCTATCTGGCCAATTTAGCGGGGACGACGGGATTCGAACCCGCGACCTCCTGCGTGACAGGCAGGCGTGAACTCCAGACTTCACCACGCCCCCAATATATTCTGTAATTCTAATATAAGGAAAAAATTTGTTTTAATAGAAATTTTTTTAATTACTATTATGAAAAACAGTGAAAATTTATAAATTATCTAAATACTTTTTAAGGTTCTTATTCCTACAAGGAGTTCTAACAATCGTTACTATATGGTATTTTGATAATTTTCTTATAGGCGACTACTTTGATGGATTTTTAAAAATAAAGGAGAATTTGTTCGAAGACAGAGATAGGTTTTATCCTTTTGTAACAAATGATTTTATTAAAATTGATTTTTATCTAGCTTTTTTTGTTTTTGCTTTTTTAGTGATACTTTACTCTACAAGCTTTTATTCATACACTAATGAATTAACATTCACTACAAGTAAAAGTATTCTCGACGAGTTTGTACCAATTTATTTAGTCTGGACCGCAAGTTTTCTCAGCTTTTTACAACTTTTTAGATTTGATGAAGTATCCAGATTTCATACAATAATTTTAACTTTTATAATTCCTTTAATTTTAGTTTCATTTAGAAACAGTGAATTTATTTCTTCTGCACTAGGAAGAAATCCAGCAAAAGAAAATTATATATGCTTTAATTTAAAGACTGATTCTCTCTTTAGGAGTTTAAGAATAATGTCATTAAGAAATGAATTAGCAAATTTTGAAAACACTAAAACTAATTTTGAACAATATGAAGAGACTATTGAGAGCTTCAATAAAAAAAATGAAATAAATATAGTTGTTTTTGATTTTTCTGGAATAAAATCTTTGCCTGATAATTTTATGAAGTATTTAACAAATTTAAACAAGAAAATATTAATTATTGCTGATGCAGATTTTACATTTAAAACAAATATTATTTATAGAAGTGAGCGAATATCTAATAAAGAAGTTATATATTTAAATAACGATATTCAGTATGGATCAAGCTATATAGGAAAAAGATTTCTTGATATTTTCTGTTTGATATTCTTTTCTGTAATTTATTTACCAATTGCACTTCTGGCAACAATATACATATTTTTTCTTGATGGTAGGCCTGCACTTTTAAAACAAACAAGGGTTGGGCTTCATGGTAAAACGTTTGATATGTATAAATTTAGAACTATGACAATTGATTCGCATAGTAAAAGAGAAGACTTAGAAGAGTTAAACAAACATACAGGTCCTCTCTTCAAAATTCAAAATGACCCAAGAATATTTAAAGGTGGATCTTTTTTAAGAAAATATAGTATTGATGAAATTCCTCAACTAATAAACGTACTAAAAGGGGAAATGTCGGTTGTAGGACCTAGACCGCTCTTTCCCGAAGATAATGAATATTACGACCAAAATTATATTAGAAGATTAAATGTTATGCCTGGTGTAACTGGTTTACTTCAAATAAATGAGAGGAATACTGATGATTTTAATATTTGGTATAAGTACGATATAGAATACATCGAAAATTGGTCATTGTTTTTGGATATAAAAATTATATTAAAAACACCACTTTCACTATTAAGGTCAAAAATAAGCGGTATTTAAGTGGGTCGGGTGGGAATCGAACCCACGACCTTGAGCTTAAAAGGCTCCTGCTCTGCCGATTGAGCTACCGACCCTATAAATTAACAAATTTTATTATAAACGTATATTTTTAATACAAGGAATATATTGCTCTATTCCTCTTCTTGTCTCAAATTGTCTTCAAATAATCCTAAATATTTATTTTTTGTTTCGTCTATTAAATTTTTTAACTCTTCATTTATGTCCTGAATAATCTCTTTAGCTTCATTTTTAATTTCATCATCACTAACTGTAGATTCGATAGTTCGAAGCATATTGGTTAAAAGTTTTGAAGTATTTTCTACAGTATTAGAAAAAGAATCTTTTAAATCATCAACTAATTCTTCTTGGTCTATTTTCTCTTTAATTTTATTTGTAATTTCGCCTAAATTATTTTTTATCTCGGACCAACTATTTTCATTTTCCATATGTTTATTATAACTTTTAGTAATTTGCTTTATCACTAAATTTAAGGCTTGGACTTTTGGTAATTCTTTGTTTGGCCCATCTTGCTGGAGCTATAAGTCTAAAAAAAGGAGGTAGGAACGGTCTTGTAAATTTTAATAAATATAAATTGAAATTTAATAAAAAGGTTTTTATCCAAGTCTCTCTTATGCCATACAAAACCCTAAATTCTTTAGGTAATGTGTTGAAAGCTGTAAAGGCAATAAATGGCCAGATTGGTTTTATATGTCTTGGCACAGGTCCGCCTTTTATTATGTCATAAACATCGTCAGCCACATCAGTTTTTAATATATAATTTTTTTCTCTTGATTTAGTAATTACCCATTGTTTTAATTCTTCGTGTGTCTTAGGCATTAGTTCTTTATTGACTAAAACCATCTCTGCCGCAAATGAGTTTTCTTCATGATATTTATTTTTTTCAGATTCTGTTAATTTTCTAACAGTTTTTTCATAAAAATATATCGAAGAGATTTGTAAACATGCATGGACCCAAAGTAACTGCTCATGGTCTAAAGCATCATAATAGCCCCCAGTGACTTCATCCGTTCCATTTATAACTTCATGTAATTTATTTATTCTGTGTGCGCTTTCATCTGCTTCACTTTTTGTACCAAAAGTAACAGAGTTTTGTAATGATAACGTTCTAATAAGCCTTTTCCACGGGTCACGTTGATAAAAAGATGTTTGTCTTGCTCCAGCTGCAATAAGAGGATGAGCTGCGTGCATAAGTAGTGCCCGAGCGCCACCAAACAAAACTGTTATTTCTTTGTTTACTTTCCACATCATTGAGTCGGGGCCAAAATATCCGGGATCACCAATCATAAACTTAATGATAAACAATAAAATAATTTTAAATAAATCGATAATTAGTGAATATAATCATTTAGATGAAAAGAAGAATAGAAATAATCTGTGGAAAAACTGATATTGTTCCTAACTTCACCGAAATTTCAAATACACCAAATTATGTATTCTCACCTGATCCAAATTTTGATGTCGTAAGCTTATTTGATAGAGAAGGAAATGTAGTCAATCTTAATTCTTGGATAGAATGTGCATATTACGTAAATGGTGGCTGGACGAATAATTTATCGGATTTTGTAAATGGAGAACAAATACTCTTTTTTTCTTTGTTGGTGTTCTCATCAATATATTATGCGGGGAAAAATATTTTTTTTGATAGGATATTTAGTTCTTGAAGAAATTAAATACTGATTCAATAATTTTAAAATTCTTTCTTATAATTTTTCTGTTACTTTTAGTTTTCAATTTTTTTTCTGTATCTGAGTTTGAACAATTTGATCTTAATTCTGAAGAAAGAATAAGTTGGTGGCTTGATCATTATAGAGAACTACGATGTGAATATGGTTTGTCACAAGTTCTAAGTTCATTTAACCTTGACGAAGAAATCTACATTAGAGCTGAACCAAGTGGAAGTGTTGAATGTTTTGGTAAAAACTTTTGGGTCGACTATTCACCTGAAAAAAAGGTAGAAGATGGATGGGACACTTACTCAGCTAGCAAATTTACTATAAGAGTTTCTACAAACGTTCATATAGATCTATTACTCCAATCATTGTTCTTTTTAACACTTATTTCTTTTATACCTAAAACTATTAAATATAAATTTAAATATCGAAAGATTGTAATTTTCTTAACTACTTTGTTATATTATTTGCACCTTTATGGAGAGAGAGCTTATTATTCTTCGATAAGTCGAGACTTTGATTATCTTTTAATAGTTAGGGACTATGAAAATTCAATAAGCTTCAACAATTTTTATATTTATTCTTATCTTTTAGCACTTGTAATAATTTTTTATTTTTTAATGGGTGTACTTGAAACAAGGCTTGATAATATTATTAATTATTTTCCTTATATATTTCTATTATGGGGTACATATTCATCACTAAATTTAAATTTCTTTTTAATTTTATTATCTATGATTGGAATATCCTGCTCATTAGATAAAAAACCTAATTTTAAATTCTTAGTAACTTATTCCTTCTTTGCAATTTTTTGGTTTATAAATTCAAACAACGAAAATACAAATTTTGATGTTGATAAAATTCGTGGATTTGTAAATACCTCTGAAAGCTACGGCTCAGTTTTGTTTTGGATTTTAGTATTTTACTTTACTGTGATTGGTTTTAAGCATATTGTGTCAATTTCAAAAGAGTCTATTGATATAAATTTAATTACAAAGAACTTATTAATCTCATCATCACTTATTGTTATTTTTGGTTTACTCTCTTCAATTAATCAAATAGTAAATTTTTTCACTTATTATTTCTTTGGGCTTAATAAGACGGGTATGGGTAGCTTTGAAAGTATTGCTGGAAATACGTGGAGAGGTTTAGCGCCGAGCGCTGAAGGGGTTGGTGAATTTTATGCATTTGTCGTTCTTTTCTTTATTTATAATTTTTTCATTTTAAAAAACAAAATGAATAACTATTATTTTTTGTTACTTTTAATTAACTGTTACGGACTTTTTAGATCAAACAACATTGCCGCTTTAATAAGTATGTTGATGATATTAACTTTATTTTTCTTGCAAAGAAAAATAACAAACAAAAAAATAAAATTATTTATTATTTTAATTTTGGTAATTGTTTTTTTAATAACTATGTTTGTAGTCTTTAGTGAATACTCTTTTGACTTTTTAAGCAATATTATGCTTTTTGAAGGCGTGATGGCGTCAAATATTCAATATGAATTTGAGCTTAATCAATACAATCAATCCGCAGCAGATCAAGCTAACTACGGACTTCTTTTAGAACTGCCAGATGAACGAACAAATTTCTCGACTTCTTTAAAGTATCTAATAAATTCATATACTTATGGAAATAAAATTTCAAATGTCCCTAGCTTACTTTCTGTGACCAGTACTGTATCATATTTCATAAATAGATCTGAAAAATGGGGAATCTTTTTTTCAAAATATAATCCAGATTTTTACGAATTAATGTTTGGATATGGACCGTATCAACTTTCTGAATACTTTTCAAGTCATGAAAACATTTATAAAGATGGTTTAATACTTCCTCATTCATCTTTATTTAGTTACTTGCTTTTCTTTGGTTTAGCTGGATCAATAATTATATTTTGTAGTTTCCTAATCTTAATTTATAAAAAAAGGGAACATATTTATATTTTATTTTTAATATTGTTTTTATTCATTAATTATCTAAAAAGTGATGCTTTACTTTATTTTCCTAACTTTATTCTTTTATTATTTATGTTAAATTACCTTTACCTTAAAAAGACAAAAGCCGAGGAGATTGTTGAATAACAAACTTTTTTATATTACTTTTCAATCTTTTCCTTCGATTAGTGCAAATTCTTTACAGAGCATGAAAATGGTAAAGTATTTTAATAGAGCAGGCTATGACATAGAGCTCGTACACCCAGGAAGAGGAGATTTAGTTACGAATAAGAATTTTCATCAACACTACAATATTGGTGAAGAAGTAAAAATTTCAAAAATTGACTGGCCTGTAAAGTTTGACAGATTTAAATATTTTAAAAAATTGTTTTATATTATTAGCCACTTCATATGGTCATTTGTTGTAACAAGAAAATACATAAATAAATTTCCTGACCGTTCTAACGCTATTTTTTTTACACGATCTAATTGGACTTTATTTTTTTTAGCAAGAAAAAATTACAGAGTAGTTTTTGAAATACATAAATTATCAAAAACTACATCATTTGTGTTCAAAAAACTAAAAGATAAAAAAAATGTAGGTTATATTGCTTTAAACAAATATCTTGCTGAAGATTCTAATTTAGATAAAGAGCAGAAGAAAAACCTTGAAATAATTGCAAACTCATTTGATGATGAAGATCTTAAATACAACAATACTCAAAAAATTCCAAACTCATTTATTTTTATGGGCCGTCTGACTAGGTATGGACATAATAGAAATGTTGAATTTCTAGTTAATGCCTTTGGTTCTAAAGAACTTGATAAATATAAATTATCTATAGTTGGTGGACCAACTAAATCTTCTATAGAACTTAAAAAATTTATAGAAGTAAATAATATTAGAAATGTAGAAGTTATAGATCATCTGCCACAAAACAAACTAATTGAATTTGCGTCCAGATTTCAGAATGGTATTTTAATTAACTCTGGCAACTCTGATAATGATATTTTATATACCTCACCTTTGAAATATTTTGAATACATAGCTATTGGCTTAAACGTAGTGGCTGTAGATTTTAAATCACACAGAATTCTTCCTTTTTCAGATAAGATATCTTTTTTTCAAGAAAATAATTTTAAAAGCTTTGCAGAAGCTTTGAAGAATTCTGAAAAATTGTCTAAACCAGATTTACAAGATCTTACAGAATACTCTTATTCAAACAGGGTAATTTTAATTAAAAAACTATTTGCACGCCTGGAGGGACTCGAACCCCCAACCCTCTGATCCGAAGTCAGATGCTCTATCCAGTTAAGCTACAGGCGCATGAAACATAAATAATTTTTTATTATTACTTATATAATAGTTTCAATAATGAAAACTACTAAAGTACTTAAATCAAATATATCTGAAGTAACGATTGAAGATGTTTCTAATTTTTTGAATACATCTTCCAAAAAGACTGTTGCAATTTGTAATGCAAACACATTAGTTAGAAGTGTTAAGAATTCTCATATCAGGGATATTGTCAATAGCTTCGATATTAAAACTCCAGATGGCTTTCCAGTCGCAAAAGCTTTATCTTTCTTAACAAAAAGAAAATTCTCAAGAGTTGACGGTTATAAAGTATTTTTGACCACAATCACAGACGGAATAGAGAATAAAAAAAAGCACTATTTTTTTGGTAGTGATGAAAAAACAATTACTTTAATGGTAAAAAAATTAAACAGCTTGTTCCCAGAAATTTTGATAAGTGGGTATATTTGTCCAGAATATACATCTCCAGAAAAATTAGCGTCAAAATATAAAAATCAACTTTTAAACATTGACGCTGATATTATCTGGGTCTCACTTGGATTTCCAAAACAAGAAGTGTTTATTAACTTAGTACAGAAAGAGGTTGATCTAAATTCTAACTTAGTAGGCGTTGGAGGGGTTTTTGATTGGGTTGCAGGCACAAAGAAAAAAGCTCCTGAATGGTTAGCAAACCTAGGTATGGAATGGTTCTTGCGATTAATTCAAGATCCAAAGAGACTGTATAAAAGATACTTAATAGACAATAGTCTATTTATATTTTACTTTTTGAGACAAGTACTCTTAGGTAAATAAGCAGTAAAATAAAAGTTGAGAAATTGTGTTAAATGAATAATATTTTTAATAATTTAATTGACTCCTTAAATCAAGAATTTAAAAACTTTAATTTAGATGAAGACATACATTTAAGTATTTCAAAATTAGACAAATATGACTTACAAATCAATAATCTTGTAAAATACAACAAATCTGAGTTTTTTAAAGATCTTAAAAAAAATACAGTAAAAATAATCAATGACTCAAACATTTTTCAAACTGTAGACAGTAGTGATATTGGATTTTTAAACTTAGGCCTAAATCATGAATATCTTTTAAATAAAATAACAAACACACAGGATGATTTTAAAAATAACAATGGTTGTAGAATTATTTTTGACTATGGAGGGCCAAATATTGGCAAACCATTGCATGTTGGGCACATGCGCACGCTAAATATTGGAAAAAGTTTATACAATATTCATTCATTTATTGGCAACGAGGCAATAAGCGACATACATCTTGGTGACTGGGGAATGCCGATAGCCCAAATTATTACTTACCTTGAAAAAAAAGACATTGAGTTAGAAAGCTTAAATTCAAGCCAATTAGAAATAATTTATCCAAAAGCAAGTGAGGAATACAAACAAAGCAATGAATTCAAAACTCGAGCTCAAGAAATAAATAAGCTACTTAATAATAACGATCAAGAGCTACTAAAAATGTGGGAATCTATTAAAGATATCTCAATACAAAGCCTTAAAGAAAATTTTGAAATATTTGGCCATAGCTTTGATTATTGGTTGGGCGAAAGTGATGTGAATAATTTAATTCCAAAAATGATTGAGGAATTATTAAAAGATGAAAAAATCATATACGACGATGGGGCTTTGATTAGTGCGGAAGATACAGATCCAAAAATCTTAATTACTAAATCAGATGGGTCATACCTATATATAACTACAGATCTAGCAACTATTTTATTTAGACAAAAAAATATAGGATATGATAAAACTTTTTATATTGTCGACAATCGTCAATCACTTCACTTTGAACAATTATTTAGTTCAATTAAGTATTTTGAATTTAACAATCTCGAACACGAACATATTTCCTATGGAACTTTAAATGATAGTGAAGGAAACCCGTTTAAAACTAGGGAAGGTGGTACGAAGCCTTTAAGTGAATTATTTAAAGAAACTTATGAATATATTGAAAAAATTAATA
>Ga0208130_1000267_pt1 | contig 28117 bp, 28 predicted proteins | sample ETNtaG_31_FD_185771 | JGI IMG/M metagenome (GOLD analysis project Ga0208130, IMG submission 185771) | Marine microbial and viral communities from oxygen minimum zone, Eastern Pacific Ocean - ETNP201310SV78 (SPAdes) (version 2) | ecosystem: Environmental > Aquatic > Marine > Oceanic ... | reverse complement strand
CGGATCGTAATCAAACTCCAGAGCATTAAACGTGTGATCCCAAGTTGGATCAGACAAGGCTCCACTTGTGCTCACCGAAATTTCCTGATCACTTGAATCATAAAATACTAAATCACTGACGTCTCCATTAGCCGCTCCAATGAAATCAAAACCAACACCATCGTAAGAAACGTCTGACCCTGGATATGGATCCAGAAAATTAACGGCCTGAGAAAAATCAAGTCTCACTGTGTAGGAGCTACCATCATCGGAACTTAATCCAATAACATTGTCTGCATTGCCATCAATGAACACATTATCATTTTGAGAAATACTTTCTAAATTAAATAGAATATTGGAAATTTTAGAGTGTCTAAAGTTCTTCCTTAGTTTCATAATAACTTTGAATGGAAATTCAGAAAAAAACCCTTTGTTTTCTAATATATTATTTTTCAACGTATATCTTGGGGACTTGTCTCCCCATGAACGCTTACCTGCTGTTCTTGCAATGTGATCATATATAAATTGATAAAATATTATTACGTTTTCACAATGCTTTACCTCTTCTTGATTTAAATTTTCTAACTTAGCAAGAAATTGATGTGGTCCGTATCCATTAAATGCAAAATTAAATGTGTTAAACTCTTCTTTATAAAATTTACTTGCCAAATAAGGTAATGTTTCATTGTCACTTAATGATTGGCCAAAAGTTATAGAACCTCCATGAAATATTAAACAATTTTCTAATTTAGATATATTATTAATTTTTCTATGACCATATTTGTCAATTGTATATGTATTTTTTTTTATTAATTTTTTTTTATAAAATATCTCCTCATCAAATATGAAGATATTGTCAAAAAACCTGAAGATACTTTTAGAATAATTTTAAATTTTATTTATTTTACAAATTCAAAATTTGTCTTTGTTTGCCTCTAAGGTATAGCCTATTTGCATAATTTTTGCATCTGACCATGCAGTGCCTATAACAGAAATTCCAACCGGTAAGCCATTTATTGATGCAAGAGGCACAGTTAGATGAGGGTATCCAGCAATTGCAGCATAAGCTCCATTGCCAAAACTCATCTGGTCTTCCATTCCAGCATTATCACCTCCAACATAATCTATTTCCCAAGCTGGATTTCGCGTCAACCCAATAAAGGCATCAAGGCTATATTTTAAAAGCAAATCATTTGAATCTGCAACTTCATCTAAAAATATAAACTGTGCTTTTGGGTCCTTAAATACTAACTTTTCATGTTGAGAAAATATTTCAACTATTTGATGGCTAAATTGAGTTAAAACATTAAGTAATACTGGTGTATCATTAATGAATGCTCTACTTTTACCATTGATACTAATTTCTCTTCTAATAATTGTTTCTTTATCAAAATCTATATCATTATCATTAAAAAATTTCTTGTGAGAATCATTTAATAAAAATTCTGCTTCAATTATGCTTTTTTGTGTTGCTGATGATTCTGCAAATCTATCAACTCTTTTGCCTAAAACTAATGAAAGTGCATCCAACATTATGGATTTTCCTGCTCCTGTATCTCCTGAAATTACCGTAAATCCATTAGTAAAATCAATTTCTACATTTTTAAATAGGGCATAATTATTAATGTGAAGTTTTTTGATCATCTACCCATTTCTGATTGTTTAACAATATCTTGATATTTAGATGATCTTGATGGATCAATTTCAATTAATGTTTTTATTATTCTTGCTTGTTCATTTGGAAAAGCCTCAGAATATATTTTGGTGATTTCGTCAGATTTAGCATCAAAAAATAGTTGCAAAATAAAAGCTGATGAATTTTCTCTGTATATACTTCTTAAACTTTCTAGAGCTTCAGTTATTTCATATCTAGCATCATCGGGTTCTTCACCTAATTTATCCATTCCTAGCCTATGATATCTGTACATAGTTGATTGATAATCATTATACCTTGATTCTAGCATATTATTAGCTATCCAGTAACGATTTCTGTCATTTTCAAATGCTTTCCATCCCTTTTCTGGTGCATTTTGAGCATTGGTAACTATTCTTTGAGCTTTAGTAAAATATATATTTCCTCCATCTTCAGAAAATGTAGCAAAATCCAAACCTAAGATTATATTAACATAAAATGCTAATACAGATGTTAAGTTTGATATGTGTGTTGTTTCAGAAAATTCTAATGATTGAAATTCTAGATATTTAAATCTAAAATTATTATCAATAAAGTTAAATAAGGTTGATTTATAAGATGTACCATAAATTGGTCTTGTACTTTGAATTTGTATAGTACCTTCAAATTCATCATTTGATATTCTTTTGCTTATATTAATAAGTATTGAACACTCTATTTTTTCATCACTTTGAATATTAGTGTTTGTCCATATTGTATTATTTACAAACTCATAAATAGCAGTTTGAAGTGTTCTAAAAATTTTCTTATCACTGGACTGAATTTGTGAAGAATTCACACTTATATTACACATAAGTTCCTGAGCATTAACAAATGAAGAAAATGTAAAAACTAATAAAAACAAGAATAATTTAGTCATTTTTTGAAATTATAAAATTAATGATATCATTTGCAACTTCTTTTTTGGATTTTAAATCAAAATCAAATTGATTAAAGTCCTTGTCAATTATAGTAATTTTATTTGTATCATGTTCAAAACCAGCGCCCTCATTATTTAGAGAATTCATAACAATTAAATCTAAATTTTTATCTTTTAATTTTGTTATGGCATTATCAATTTCATTATCTGTTTCCAAAGCAAAACCTACTATAAACTGATCATCTCTTTTAATAGAGGACATTTCAGTTAAAATATCTTTTGTTTTTTCTAGCGTTAATGAAAACAAACTATCATTTTTTTTTATTTTACTATTCACCTTTATTTTTGGAGTATAATCAGAAACGGCTGCTGCAAAAATTGATATATCTGATTTATCAAATACTTTATTGACCGTTTTAAACATATCTTCAGCTGATTCAACTCTATATATGTTAATATTTGAGTGACTGACTTCTAAGCTACTTGGGCCTAAAACTAAATCAACATTACCTCCTCTATTAGCAGCATTTAGAGCTAATTCTATTCCCATTTTGCCAGAAGATTTATTTGATATATAACGAACAGCGTCAATGTTTTCATGAGTCGGACCAGAAGTAATTAAGAATTTTTTATTACTTAAATCAAGCTTTTCTTTTAAATGAGTTAGAACGTGACTAATTATTTCTGAAGGTTCAGCCATTCTTCCTTCACCAACTAAACCGCTAGCTAACTCTCCAAAGCAAGATGGAATTAATATATTACCATAGCTTTCTAGCTTATTAATATTATTAATTGTAGTGGAATGCTTAAACATATCTAAATCCATTGCTGGAGCAAAGTAAACATCGCACTTTGAAGATAAATAAGTAGCCAACAATAAATTATCACATTCTCCAGTAGCCATTTTAGCTAAAGTATTAGCAGTAAGTGGTGCAATTACAATTAAATCGGCCCAAAGACCTAATTTGACATGATTGTTCCAAGAATCATCTTCAACCATTTCAGTTAAAACTTTATTCTCCGATAGAGTTGAAATTGTAAGAGGAGTTATAAAACCAGTTGAATCCTTAGTTTGTATAACTCTAACTTCTGCACCAGACTTTTTAAACAGTCTTATTAACTCAGCACATTTATATGCTGCAATACTTGCTGTAATTCCTAATAAAACCTTTTTACCGTTAAGCATTTTTTTCTTGTGATTCATCTACTTCTTCATCTGTATTTCTCATGTAGATTTCATCGTTTAATAACTCTTTCATAGCAATAGACCAAGGTTTTGGAAGACTTTCAAAAAACTTTGATACTGCAATTTGCTCTTGATTTTCAAATACTTCATCCAACTGTTCTTGATTTAGTGCAAATTCTTCTAGTTTATACATTAGTTCTTCTTTCATTTTTGAATTAATTTGTGAAGATCTTTTTGCCATCACGGAAACTGCCTTGAAAATATTATCTGTTTTATCTAAAAAATCAGTAACTTCTCTAGTAATTGTTGATTTTTCTGCTCCAGTGTTTCTAAATTTCATTTTTATTAATTTTAATATTATTTAATTTACTTATAGTTTTTTCATTAATTTCATCTAATTCCTTTAAATATTCACTATTTGAATAATTATCTTTAAACTGCTCATATGCATCTAATGTATTACTTAGTCTCTCTTCAATCTTTTTGCTAATACTATTTATTGCTAGTAAATATGAAGATTTTACAATTAAATATTGAATTTCTTCTCTGTTTTTAATTGATGGAAAATCAATTAATACATTATCTAATGCAACTAAAGCAGATTTGTAGTGTTGAGTAGTAAAATATTGTTTAGCATTTGAAAATGCTTTAAGAGCTAACTTTTTTCTTAGTTCATCGATATATTTATTACATTCATCAGTTCTGTCCGAATATGGGAAATAATTGACAAAGTTTTGCAGTGCATTAATTCCTTTATAATTATTTGTTGCATCAAGAGAATAATCAGGAGCTAACAGATAATAACAATATGCTGACATAAAAGCACATTCTTCAACATATTTACTATTTGGATAGTTTTTACCAAATAAGTCAAATAAATAAGCTGAACTTATTAGATCTCCAGTTGAATAATGACAATATGCAAAATAATAACTTACTTCTTCCATTTTATCTTTACCAAGCATAATAGTTCTAAGTTCATCAAAGATTGGCAATGCTTTATTAAATTCTTCGGTTTGATAATATTCAACTGCCTTTGTGAATTTAAAAGAAAAATCATCACTTTTTAGAACCTTTTGATACTTACTACAAGAAGTAAGAATAAGAAGTATATATAAATATTTTTTCATGTTTATCTGGCAAAGATAAAATCAATATTTGGATATTCCTAAATTTTTTTTCTCTAGAAAAACAAAAAATTTATTTATTTATTGTGTAAAAAACCCTTGAATTGATCTGTTATCTTCTTTGAAGCGTCTATTAATGGAGGTCTTACTTTTAAATTACAAATATCTATTACATTTAATGCTGCTTTGATTCCTACTGGATTTCCTTCATTATAAAGTGGTTCGTAAAAATGATATAAATTATAGTGTATGGAATTTGCTTTATCAATATTGTTATTTAATGCTTCATGAACCATCTTAGTATACTCATTAGGAAATAACTGACCTATTACTGAAATAACTCCTTTTGCCCCTATATAAATCATTGGTAAGGTTAAAGAGTCATCTCCAGATAAGACTGTAAAATTATCAGGTTTATGATTTATTATATTCATTATCTGATTTAAATCACCGGAAGCTTCTTTTATTGCTACAATATTTTCAAAATCATTTGCTAATCTTATAGTTGTATAGCTAGAAATATTAGAACCAGTTCTTGAAGGAACATTATAAAGTATAATAGGCTTTGGAGATACTTTTGAAATCATTTTATAGTGATTATATATCCCTTCTTGAGATGGTTTATTATAGTAAGGTGAAATTGAGAGGATTGCATCAATTCCTTCAAAATCAGTTTCTTTAATTTCTTCTATTATATTATTAGTATTATTTCCACCAATTCCAACAACAATAGGAATGTCAGTGTATTTTTTTCTAACAAAAGTTACTATTTCACTTTTTTCTTTTTTAGATAGTGTAACACTTTCGCCAGTTGTTCCTAATAACACTAAATAATCAACACCACCAGAAATTACATGAGATAATAATTTTTCCATTGAATTATAATCTATCGTTAAATCATTATTAAAACAAGTTATAAGAGCGACACCAGAACCGTGAATTTCTTTCATATTATTTATTGATTAAATTTATATAATGTTTAATTTCTTTTATTAATCGTTCAATAGACTTATCTTCTTTTAAAGATATCATTAAATCATATATTTCATATTCATCTTCATAAATACCAATTTTAAAATGAGCTAATGAACTAGCTACTAAATATTTAATAGGAATAATACTACTATCACAAAGGTTTATTAGAATATCATATTCTTTTTTTACAAAATTTTGAATAATATAATTTTGTGGTTTATAGTACCAGTTTAAATCTTTTAAATAAAAGAAATCATATTGTAATTTTGGAATGTGACAATAAGAAAGCTGTTTAGCATTTACAAAACCTAGAGCCTTAACATCCTTCTTAAGATCAAAAAAATATTTAACAAATGGTTCAACGGTTTGTACTTGTTTTTCAGATGTTGCATCATAAAGAATGCCTATTGATTTAGCATCATTTATATTTGAAACTGATTTTATTCTTTTATTAAATTTAAGATCTCTTTGAAAGACCCACTGACCAATATTTTTTTTGATATTTTCTACAAATTCCATCAATTTAGTTTATTTAAAAATTCATCAAGCGAAATAATTGGAATTGACAGTTTATCAGCTTTTACTTTTTTACTAGGCCCTATATTTTCTCCTGATAACACAAAAGTAGTATTTTTTGAGATTGAACTAGAATTTTTGCCGCCGTGTTGCTCAATCATTTTCTTTAAATCAGATCTACTATGACTTTCAAAAATTCCTGAAACAACAATTTTCATTCCTTTCAAAGTATCAGACAATAACTCATTGTCAAAATTAGAATTAAATTGCAATCCTATTTCTTTTAAGATTTGAATATTTTTTAAATTTATTTCATCATTAAAATAATCAGCAACACTTAATGCAATTTTATCTCCAATTTCATCTACTTTAGTTAGAGTTTCAAAATCTGAAGAAATTAAACTATCAATATTTTGAAAATGATTAGCTAAAATTTTTGCAACTGTTTCTCCAACGAATCTAATACCAAGAGCAAATAAAACTCTTTCAAAAGGGATTAGTTTTGAGTTTTCAATGCTTTCTAATAGATTTAAAGCTGATTTTTCTGCTATTCTATCTAATGGCATTAGATCATCTTTCGTTAAAAAATAAATATCTGAAATATTAACAATTAAATTATTCTTTAAAAGTAATTCAATTGTTTCAGATCCTAAACCATCAATATTCATTGCTTTTCTTGATATAAAATGTTCAAATTTACCTTTGATTTGTGGAGAGCAACCTAAATAATTTGGACAATAATGTTTAGCATCTCCTGAATTTCTAATTAAAGTAGTATTGCATGAAGGACAGTTTAATATATATTTAAAAGGACTAGAAAATAAATCTCTTTTTTTACGATCTACTGCTACAACTTTAGGTATTATTTCTCCTCCTTTTTCTATGTATACAAAATCTCCTTCTCTTATATCAATTTTATTAATTTGATCTTCATTATGTAGCGATGCTCTTTTAACTATTGTCCCAGCTAAAGAAACTGGTTCTAAATTTGCTACAGGAGTAATTGCACCAGTTCGTCCAACTTGAAAACTAATTTTATTTAGTTTGGTTAAAGCTTGCTCAGCCTTATACTTATATGAAATTGCCCATCTTGGAAACTTGGAAGTAAAACCTATCTCTTTTTGTATTTCTATATTATCAACTTTAATTACAATACCATCTATTTCAAAAGGCAAATTAAATCGTTCTTTATCCCAAAATTTTATGAAATTTAAAACGCTATCTATATTTTTGTGTGTTTCAATTTCCGAAGGAATTTTAAAACCCCATGATTTTGCTTTTTGTAAATTTTCATAGTGACTAGCAGAAGGTAAATCTTCTCCTATTAAATAATATAAAAAGCAATCCAAAGGTCTATTTGAAACTTCATTAGAATCAAGTAATTTAATAGTTCCAGAAGCAGTATTTCTAGGGTTAGAAAAAACTTCAAGACCTTTATTTATTCGTCGGTCGTTCATTTTCTCAAATTCTTTAATAGGAATGAATATCTCACCTCTTATTTCAAAAAAACTCGGAAAATCTCCCTTTAATTTTAAAGGAATACTTTTTATTGTTTTAACATTAGAAATTACATTATCACCCTTTACTCCATCACCTCGAGTTAAAGCTTGAGTTAAAATACCATCTTTATATGTTAAGCTAATAGATACACCATCATATTTTAATTCACAGACATAATTAAAATCCTCATCAATTAGTTTTTTAATTCTTTTATCGAAATCATGAAGATCATCAGCAGAATAAGAATTAGCAAGTGATAACATTTTATATTTATGTTTAACATTATCAAATCCTTTAATTGGTTCACCTCCTACTCTTTGAGTTGGTGAATTCTCATCATAATATTCAGGGTTTTCTGATTCAAGTTTGATAAGCTCATCTAATAAGCTATCAAATTCAAAATCAGAAATAATTGATTTATCTAATACATAATACGAGTAATTGTATTCATCAATTTTTGACCTTAATAAATCAATTTTATTCTTAATATTCATTTATTTTTGAAATGGTAAATGGGAATCGTGTAAAATTATTTTTAACTTATCATTAATTTTTTTAAGTACAATAGTAAATTCAACTTTTAATGGTTCACTATTATCAATTGAAAAAAAATAATTTCCCATACAAAATGCAATATCATTATATAACTTATATCCAGCATTTTCCCATCTAATTTTTGTCCAACCTTTGATTGCAAAACCCTGATCTTCCAAAAATTGATCATTTCCACCAATAAAATAAGATATGGCTCCATCTCTTGATAAACGAAACTGTTTATCACTTGCAAGCGTTGGTTTAAATAAAACTTCTTCATTATCGTAAGCATATAATGAATCTATTAAATTATTTGTATCTTTCAAATAATCATTATTTTTCTTATAAGAATCACTTATTTTAATAATACTATCACCCCATTTTTTTTGAAAATCTAAAATATCTTCTATTGTTATCATTCTATAAATTATTTATAAATCAAAAATAACTATTTCTTGCAAGCTTTAATCATTCTTGGCTTACCGTTTATATCATTTTTTAACGTAATATCAACAAATCCAATTTTAGTTAATAAATCAAGAATTTCTTTTTGATACAATTCATTTATTTCAAAAAATATATAACCACCATCATTGAGACTTTTAATTGCTAATGATGCAATCTTTTTATAAAAAACTATTGGATTATTATCATCAACAAAAATTGCTCTATATGGTTCAAATTCTGATACATTTTTATTCATTTTTAAAATATCAGATTTTTGAACATATGGTGGATTACTTACTATAACATCATAATTTGGCATTTTTTCAGTATCAAAAATATCATTTAAAATAAAATTAACATTAACGGAGTTAATTTTTGCGTTTAGTTCAGCAATTTTTAGTGCCTTGTCACAAATATCCATTGCATCGACATTAGAATTGGTAAGCTTTGCAATTGTAACAGCTATACATCCACTACCAGTTCCAATATCTAAAATAGATGAAAAATCATGCTTTAAAATCCACGATACTAATTCCTCTGTTTCTGGTCTTGGAATTAATGTTGAATTATTAAGTTTAAATTTTAATTGAAAAAAATCAGTTTCACCAATTATATATTGTATTGGCTTGTAGATTTTTAGCTCTTTAACTATATCACAAATTTTATGAAAATTAGATTTGCTAATCTTTTGATCATGATTTAATATATAGTCAACCTTTGAATATCCTAATACATGTTCAATTACAATATAAGCCCAAGAATTAATTTCTTTTCTAGTTGCAATTCCATCTAATTCTCTATTGAAATAATTAATAATATTACTTACATATAACATCCTACAAATGTATTCATTTTACTATTTTTGAAATATGGAAATGAAAGAGATTTTCATGAAAAGATGCATAGAAATTGCAAAAAATGGATTAGGCTATGTTTCACCAAATCCAATGGTTGGGTGTGTTATTGTACATAAAAACAAGATAATCAGTGAAGGTTACCACAAAAAATACGGCGAAAATCATGCTGAAGTTAATGCCATAAATAAAGTTAAAAATAAGGAAATATTAAAAGATTCTACCATGTATGTTAATTTAGAGCCTTGCTCGCATTATGGTAAAACACCTCCCTGCTGTGATTTAATTATAAAACACCAAATACCAAATGTTATAATTGGTACTATTGACCCATTTATTAAAGTAAGAGGAAGTGGTATTACTAAAATGAGGGATAAAGGTATTAATGTTAAGATTAATATATTAAAAGAAGAAAATAATTTGTTAAATAAACGTTTTTTTACTTATCATAGAAAAAAAAGACCATACATCATATTAAAATGGGCACAAAGTATAGACGGTTTTATTGCTCCAAAAAAGCAACAAGGAAAATTTTGGATGACATCTAAAGAATCAAAAGAACTAGTTCATAAGTGGAGATCTCAAGAAGATGGTATTTTGATTGGTAGAATTACTGCTGAAAAAGATAATCCCCAATTGACAAACAGATTAATCGCTGGAAAAAATCCAATTAGATTAATAATTGATAAAAATCTATCAATAGAAAAAACATTTAATATATTCAATAATGAAAGTAAAACAATTATATTTAATAATATTAAAGACAATTTAGAAGGTTCTAATCATTTTATTAAAATAAATTTTGATAATGTTCTTAATGAAATATTGGCTATATTACATACTAAAAATATACAATCCATAATCGTTGAAGGAGGTACAAAAACACTACAATCGTTCATAAACAATAATTTATGGGATGAAGCTAGAATTTTTAAAACTAAAAATAATATAAATGAAGGAGTAAAATCACCATCAATAAATGGAAAAATTATCTCCACATCATTCATTAACAGTGATACTTTAAATATCATTGTAAATGAGTAATATTATTTACACGGTCCTATTATTTAATTTACTAATTATCTTATTCAAACTATTTGACAAGTATAATGTTGATAATTTACAAGCATTAACGGTAAATTATGCAACAGCATCTATTTTTTGTTATTACTTTCTTCTAGATAATAAAAACATCAATCAAATCATTAATCAACCCTGGTTTAATAGTACATTTTTTTTAGGTTGTTTATTTATTATAATTTTTGCAATCTATGCGTATAGTACACAAAAAATTGGAATTATATTCACTACTATTGCTAATAAAATGTCTGTTATTATTCCGGTAAGCATAGCTTTAATGATTTATCCAAGCGAGATTTTTGATATTAAAAAATCAATTGCGTTATTTCTTGCAATAATGGCAATTTATTTATGTTCAAATACAAATAAAATTAAATTTGATAAAAAATATTTTTGGTTGATTTTATCAGTATTTTTTGGTCAAGGAATACTTGATGTTTATTTTAATCATATTGTTCAAAGCTTCTCATTAAACTTGGGATATGATTTCTTCGTTGTACTTTTTATTATTTCTTCTTTTTGTGGATTATTGTTGGTAATAATTAACAGAATAATTAATAATGTAAAAATTAAATCAAAGAATATATTATGGGGAATCATTTTTGGTATTCCAAACTTATTTTCCATGATATTTTTTGTAAACGCCTTGAATGAATTAAATAGTTCAATAGTTTATCCATTAGTTAGTATTGGTATTGTAGCTTCATCCGCTCTTCTTGGGAATTTCATTTATAAAGAAAAACTTAATTTTAAAAATTGGTTTGGAATATCAGTTGCTGCTTTATCAATTTACTTATTTATGTAAAAATGATGTTTACAACAACATATAAGGAAATTAAATCTTCATCAACTGCTATTTTTAAGCAAAAGGGAAGTAAATTTATATCCTATATTTTTCCTGTTTACAATCAACTTGAGGTGAAAGAAAAAATTAAATTAGTTAAGGCGAATGAAAAAGGTGCTAATCACTATTGTTTTGCTTATGTATTGTTTGCAGATAAATCATGTAAAAAATCAAATGATGACGGAGAACCAAATTCAACAGCAGGATTACCCATTTTAAAAGCATTAGAAAGTAATGATTTAACAAACACTTTAATTATCGTAGTAAGATACTTTGGAGGAAAAAAGCTTGGAATTCCTGGCTTAATAAGATCATATAAAACATCTGCTTTACTAGCGATTGATAAATCAAAAATTATCATTAAAAATATTAAAGAAATATACAAAATTATATTTGACCACAATATTATTAACGACATTATGAAGGAAATTAAAAGAAATAATGCTGTTATTACATCACATGAATACAATCTTAAACATCAACTTAAATTTTCAATTGATTTAGATAAATCAAAACAACTAATTGAAAAGTTAAAAATTTTTAAAGAAGTTGATGTTACATATATTAAAACTATATAAATGGAATTATTAAAAAAATTATGCTCAATACATTCACCTTCAGGAGAAGAAGTAAATATTTCAAAGTATCTTATCAATTATATTGAAAAAAATAGAAAATCATGGAAATCTGAACCAAAAATATATTTTGGAGATAATTTTCAAGATAATATAATTTTAGTATTTGGAAAACCAAAAACTGCAATTTTTGCTCATATGGACTCAATTGGTTACACGGTTAGATATAACAATGAAATTGTAAAAATTGGTGGTGCATCAACAGTTGATGGAATTCAATTGGTTGGAAAAGACAGAAATGGTCAAATTGAGGGTGTACTAAAAAACAGGAAAAACAAGCTATTTATCGATTTTGAAAGAAAAATTGAAGTAGGAACTAATCTAACCTATAAACCAAATTTTAGATTAAATAAAAAATATGTAACGTCATGTTATTTAGATAACAGACTAGGAGTTTGGAATGCATTACAAGTCGCAAAAACTCTTAAAAATGGAATTATAGTATTTTCATCTTGGGAAGAACATGGAGGTGGATCAGTAGGATATCTAGGTAAATTTATTTACGAAAAATTTAATGTCAAGCAAGCACTAATATCAGATATTACATGGATTACTGAGGGAGTTAGACATGGTGAAGGATGTGTAATTTCAATACGTGATAGAGGAATTCCAAGAAGATCCTTTGTAAATAAAATAATAAATATTGCTCAAAATAACAATCTTAAATTTCAATTAGAAGTAGAGTCATCTGGAGGAAGTGATGGAAACGAATTACAAAATAGCCCCTTTCCATGGGACTGGTGTTTTATTGGTGCACCCGAAGATAATGTGCATTCACCTAATGAAAAAGTAAATATTCAAGATATTCAATCAATGACCAACATTTATAAACAGCTTATGGATAAATTGTGAAGTTAATCCTTAAACTTAATATCAACAACTTTACCAGGAACTACAATTGTATCTACAAACTGTGAAAGAGACATATTATACTTATAAATATTGCTTGGATTGTTAATGTCATTGATATAAAACATATTTGCATATACCTGAGTTGTATCTGTATTATTATATTTTTCCTCATTTCTAACCAAAATATCAGATTCAGAGGTAATTATTTGAGTGATTCCAGTACCATTTTCTGACATACCATAAATTCCTCCATCAGCTGTAAAATAGTACCTGTTGTTATAATAGTTATATATTAGATTGTCAGCATTATAAATATTAGTTAAATCTCTTGAATAAAAGATATTTAAATTATTTGGAAAAACTTTATATAAAGATGATTCAGTATTTGACAATGGATTTAATGGGTTAAATACTCCACGACATAAAATTAACAAATCCCCTTGAATCATTCCAGAACTAGGGTTATCACCTAAATTTACAATATCTAAAATAATTGATGTTGGAACAAGTTGATCTTTGTGTTCTATTGCAATCATAGTTGAGTCTTTAAACATAGCTGGAACTCTTCCTCCGTTTAGAATGTATGCCTTTGTGTATGTACTCATTATAAAAGCAGGTTTAGTACTATCTCCTGTTTCTATATTCGAAACTATATCAAATAAATCTAAATCAACTACTTTAACTGTAGATGATCCTTTATCTGCAACAAGTAATCTATTAAAACTAATTTTATCACAAAATACTGGATTACTAAATCCAGTTATCTCATTTTCAAGATTAAAAGTATTTATATCGACAATTGATAATCTATCGCTTAAAATAAACCCTTTACCATTAATAAAACTTATATTTTTTGGATTAACTAGATTGGAGCTATTAACAGAATTAAATATTTGAGTTTGTACTACAGCTGCTGAATCATTGTAATCTAAATAGTGAATACCAAGATCGGTTACGATATACATCCCATCCCCATATGCGTTAGGCAAGGAAGGTGTAATAGTTTCTTCTTCTTGACATGAAACAAATAGTACCAATAAAAAAATAAAATAAAATCTCATATCTTTTTTCTGTAAAGATAATAGAAAGTTTACTTAACTATGAAGGTTGCCTTGTTGTTTTTAATAAAAACTCCTGATTTTAAGTTTTCAAGCTCTATGACTTTACCAGAAAGATCATAGATATTGTTTATATTAGATTTTTCATTATGAACCTCAAATAAATCCGTAATTACTCTAAAGTCAAAAGCAATTGTTCCTGGCGAAATACCGCAATCAAAACTATTTACGATGTTGTTGTTATTGTCATAAACCTCAACTTTTCCATATGAAAAATAATCAGTTGAACTCGTGTATAGCCAATCATTCACATGATCATATGCTAACTCATAAAAATTATTATTTATAGGCAAGGAATTACCACTATTATTTAATGTAAAAATATTCCACTCATAAAGTACAGTATCTCCAGAAATTTGATAATTGATTTTAGCATCTCTTATAACTGATGTTCCACATCCTGTTGGAGCAGCCGCTAAATTGGTAGTAGTAGAATAATAAGAATTAAAATTAACTTTTGAAATTGATGATCCAGACCAGTTTTTATTATTTACAGTGTATAAATTTGAACCAAAACTCATTAAATTATCAGGATTTTTTCCGTCAGGACCTAGATCTATTTCAGTTTCATATGAATTTGTAGATAAATCTATAACACCTATAATACCTTTCTCATTACCCCATTCATAAGCATTATTAATGGCTACATATAATTTATTTTCATTAACTATCATATTTTGTGTTGACCATTTAGGACCAGTAACTGTATCAAATTCAAAAGAAAATGAAAGATCAGATAATGAATATACTTGTAAATATGATGCAAAATGGATTGGCATAAATGTTGTGTTATCATAATCTCCTCTTGAAACAAAAACTTTTTCATTATGTATTTTAATATTTCTTATACCATCAATATTTTGTGATGCAACCAAGTTATAATTATTTATGTCATACTTTAATAGTTTATTATCCGCAGCAACATAGAAGAAGTCTCCATATACAACGAGGTCAGAAGCAAATCTTGCATCTTCTAAAGTATCAACTACAGTATATGAATCATCAGAGGGTTTATATACACCAATAGTAACTGGTACTACAATTTGGTTTGTAGAATAATCAAAATAACCTTCATTAAGAACGAAAATTTGATGAACGTACTCATTAGATTTAGCATTAACAAATACAAATAGTATTAAACATAAGATTGAAATAACTTTTTTCATAATATTTTTTTTAAAAAAATTAATAAATGTAAACTACTTATTCCAGAGAAGTTTAAACTTAAAATAAATTAGCAGGTCTTCTGACTTAGTTCGCTTAACTTGCCTTCCCAAATAATAGTGGCTTTGTAGTAGTTAAGTATTAATGAACAATACAGCTGCTGGTACAGTGTAGGATTCTCACCTATTTCCCTATTAACATCATATTTCGATTAAAACAAGATGTACTAACTTGTATGCAAAAATGAGAAAAAAATTATACAAAAAAGCTATTTTTTAAAATATATTATAAAAAAACTGAATCTGATATTCGAATAGCTTCGTCTAATTCAGAATGGTTTATTTTAACTTTATCGTTAAAAAATTCAATTACTTTTTCAGTGGGAATATTACCAACTAGTTTATCTGTTGCCATTGGACATCCACCATATCCTTTAATTGCGGAATCAAATCTTACACAACCACTTAAATATGCTGCTTTTATCTTTTCAGTCGACTCATCATAAGTTGAATGGAAGTGCGCACCAAAATTTATATTAGGATAATTTTTAATTAAATTAGTGAATAATAAATTAATTTTATTTTTATTTGAAACTCCAATAGTATCAGACAATGCTATATTCTTAACATGCAACCTATCAAGTTTATATGTTAATTCTAAAATTAAATCTGTATCCCATTTTTCATTGTAAGGATTTCCAAATGCCATTGATATATATACTTGAATCTTTTTATTGTGCTGAATGCATAAATTTTGTAGTTCTGCAATTAAATCTAAAGATTCGTTAATTGTTTTATTTGTATTTTTCTTTTGAAAAATTTCTGAAATTGACAAAGGATAGCCTAAAGAATTTATTTGTTTAAAATCACATGCCTTTTTGGCTCCTCTTAGGTTAGCAATTATAGAAAGTAAATTTGAATTTGAATTATCCAAATCTAAATTATTTAATACAATTTCAGTGTCTTTGAGTTGTGGAATAGCTTTTGGAGAAACAAAGGATCCAAAATCAATAGTATGAAAACCAACTTTTATTAATTGATTAATATATTTGATTTTTTTTTCTGTAGATATAAATTTTTGTATGCCTTGCATAGCATCTCTTGGGCATTCTGTTAAATATATCATTTTATGAGTAATTTATTTATCTTTTTAATCAAAGCTGGTCCTTCGTATATAAATCCTGTATATAACTGAATAAGACTTGCACCAGCATTTATTTTTTCTAAAGCATCTTCTGCAGAATGAATACCTCCAACTCCAATTATTGGAAATGAATTATTTGACTTTTGATGTAAATATTTAATAACTTCAGTAGATCTCTTTTTTAATGGTTTTCCGCTTACTCCTCCATTACCAATTTTAGTAATTATTTTTGTATCTGAAATCAAATTTTTTCTTTCTATAGTAGTGTTGGTAGCAATAACACCATCAATTTTAGTATCAAGAACAATCTCGATTATATCATCAAGTTGTGCATTAGATAAATCAGGAGCTATTTTTAATAAAATAGGTTTTCTTTTATTCTTTAAATTATTTTTTTCTTGTAAATCATTTAATATACTTGTTAATGGTCCTTTTTCTTGTAGTTCTCTTAAACCAGGCGTATTGGGAGAACTAACATTAACAACAAAATAATCTACATAATCAAATAATTTTTCAAAACATATTAAGTAGTCATTTTTTGCTTCTATATTTTTAGTAATTTTATTTTTACCTATATTTCCACCTATTATTATATCTGTCTTTTTTCTTCTTAATCTAGCTAAAGCAGATTCTACTCCTTCATTATTAAATCCCATTCTATTTATTAAAGCACTATCTTTTTTTAGTCTATATAATCTTGGTTTGGGGTTGCCTTCCTGAGGTAATGGTGTAATTGTTCCAATCTCTATAAATCCAAAACCAAACATAGATAGTTCATCAAATAATTTTGCATCTTTATCAAAACCAGCAGCAAGTCCAACTGGATTTTTAAATGTAATACCAAAAAGATTTCTTTCTAATTTCTTATTATTAAATTGGTATATAACTTTCCAAATGAAAGGAGGTAACAATTTTGATTTTACTTTGATTAAAGAAAACGTAAAATGATGAATAAATTCAGGGTTAAAAAGAAACAAAAACCTACGAATAAATTTATAATTAGATAGAAAAAAAATTATTGACAGGAAAAAGATAAATATTAATACCAAATTCATATCATATGCGCTTGCATTTGCTGTAGTTAATATTATCATTTATTTTTTTTACAAAAATAGAAAATGATGTTTAATATTACCTTTTTAATTCATCAAAAGAGTTATCATCAAAAAAAACAACAATTTTATCAATTTTCTTGTTATTAATAGATTCTTTAATATTTTGATTTTTTTTCATAAATCCAACTCCAGTAATAAGCCAATTAGCATTCAAATCTGAATAATTATTTAAAAGTTTTTGTAGAAATTCAATACTTGGTTTATTTCTTCCAGATAAAATATGTGAAATAGTAGCTCTATTTACTTTTATATTTTCTGCTAATTTAGATGGTTTTAAACTTTCATTTGACATCCATATTCGTAATCTTTCATGCATATTAATTTGTTTACATTTTTAAAAACAAAATTATAAAAATGCATAAATTATACCATCTATTTGTATCTATTTTTATTTATTATTCCAATAATTATATTTATGTAAAATAGTCAAAAACATTGAAAAACAATACATTAAGTAAAATAATAATATTTTTTTTCATTTTTTTATTTTTTCATTTATTAAATGTTTAAATATGTTTACAAATGTAAATTAATACTAAAATAAATAAGGATTTTTAGACATAACTAAATTTATTTTTAAATTAATTTAATTTATTATTTTTACAGAATGAATACATTGGCAGAGGAAAATTATCTAAAAGCAATTTTAAATATATCATTTAATACAAATAAGAAAGTATCTACAAATGAAATTTCCAGTGTGTTAAGAACATCCCCTGCTTCGGTAACAGATATGCTAAAAAAACTTCTTGAGAAGAAACTGGTTAAATATGAAAAATACAAAGGAGTTGAGCTTAGCAAAAGCGGAAAACAATACGCAGTTAATATTTTAAGAAAACATAGACTTTGGGAAACTTTTTTAGTTGAACATCTTGGATTTAATTGGAGTGAAGTTCATGAAATTGCAGAAGAATTAGAACATATTAAATCAACAAAACTTATAGATAAGCTTGATACCTTTCTTGGTTATCCAAAATTTGACCCTCACGGTGATCCAATTCCAAATAAGGAAGGTGCTATCCCAAATGTCAAAAGCACTTCATTAGATCAAATGGAAGTAGATTTTACAGGTCATGTCTTAGGAGTAACTATTGATGATAAATTATTTTTAGATTACCTAACCAAACTAAATATTAAAATTGGAACTAAAATAGAAATTGTTCAAAAAATAGATTTCGACAAATCCTTAATTGTAAATATTGAAAATATTGAAAATCATATAAGCTTTGATGTTGCAAAAAATATATTAATTAAAAATTATTAAAAAATGGAAAATCTTGAAATATACAAGTGGTTTATTAACCAATCCCCTGTTGTACAAGCTTTAATTGGCGGTTTATTTACGTGGGGGTTAACTGCCTTAGGCGCAAGTTTAGTTTTTTTCTTTAAAACAAGTAATAGAAAAGTTCTTGACATGTGTCTTGGTTTCACTGGAGGAGTAATGATAGCAGCTAGTTTTTGGTCATTATTATCACCTGCAATAGCAGCTGTTGAAAAACAACAGGAACTTGGTATTACAAATTTACCTGTTTGGTTTGCCCCAGCAGTTGGATTTCTTCTTGGCGCTTTATTTTTATATTACTTAGATAAAAAGATCCCTCACCTTCATTTATTTGAACCAGTTGAAAATGCTGAAGGCCCAAAGACAGATCTAAAAAAAACTGAACTACTTGTATTAGCAATTGCATTACATAACATTCCAGAAGGACTTGCTGTTGGTGTCGCTTTCGGAGCTCTTGCGCATGGAATGGATATTGGAATTGAAATTGGTGGTGCTATTGCTCTTGCAATAGGTATGGGAATTCAAAATGCACCTGAAGGATTTGCAGTGTCAATGCCATTAAGAAGACAAGGTTTTTCAAAACTAAAATCTTGGCAGTGGGGTCAAATATCTGCTATTGTTGAACCAATTTTTGCAGTAATTGGAGCTGCAATAGTAATGTTAGTTTATCCTATACTTCCTTATGCGCTAGCATTTGCTGCAGGAGCTATGATATTTATAGTAATTGAAGAAGTAGTTCCGGAGAGCCAAAGAGGAGGAAATACTGATATTGCTTCACTAGGATTGATTGCAGGATTTATTATAATGATGTGTTTAGATGTTGCGCTTGGCTAGAAACTATTACAAAGATTTAAATAATTATCTTTGTGAAATGTCTGAAGTTAATATTAAAAACAAAAAAGCTTTTTTTGAATTTCATATATTATCAAAATATAATGCTGGTATAGCTTTACTTGGAACGGAAATAAAATCAATTAGAAATAATAATGCTAATCTTATAGATGCATTTTGTACATTTAATAATTCTGAACTATACATTAAAAATTTGCATATTGGAGAATTAAAAAATGCTGGCTTAAATAATCACATTCCTAAAAGAGATAGAAAATTATTATTAAATCGTTTAGAACTAAACAAAATCAAATCTAAAGTTAAGGAAAAAGGAATTACAATTATTCCATTACGTTTATTTATAAACAAGAATGGTAAAGCAAAAATTGAAATTGCATTATCTAAAGGGAAAAAACTCTTTGATAAAAGAGAAAGTTTAAAAGAAAAAGATATTAATAGAGATATAAATAGATCACTAAAATAAGAAAATGAGATACTTATTAATTTTAATCACTTTATTAATTATATCATGTAAAAAAGATATTAATTTTGAAGATCAATATGCTAGTTTAGAATTTTCAAATGATACAATAATATTTGACACCACATTTGAATCAATTGGCACATCAACCAAAACCTTAACAATTTATAACAACAATGATTTTAATATTATTACTAATATTTCACTTGCATCTAATGAAAATGGAAGTTTTAGAATAAATGTTGACGGAACACCAATAAACGAAATGGGAAATACTAATGTTGAAATAAGATCAAATGATAGCATATTTATTTTTTTAGAAGTTACACCTAGTAATAATAATACAAATAATTTTTTAATAACAAATACTTTAAATTTTAATACTGGTGGAAAAAAACAAAAAATCCAACTAGTTTCTCCAGGAAAAAATGCAATATTTCACATATTACATGATAATATTATTAATGATAGTATTATATATAGGTATTATTCTATTAGTGAAAATACCACATGGACAAGTGAATTACCACATGTCGTTTATGGTCAAGTGGTTGTTGAGCCAGGAGTAACTCTAACAATTGAAGAAGGAACAAATATTTATTTTCATAGCAATTCAGGAATAATCGTTGGAAATCCTATTTACTCAAACAACCTTGGAAGTTCGTTAATTGTAGATGGAAATGTAAATAATAAAGTTACTTTTCAAGGAGATAGATTTGAAGAATGGTATGAAGACTCTCCTGGACAGTGGCAAAAAATTTGGATTACACCAGGAAGTATTAATAATTATATCTCAAATGCGATAATAAAAAATGGTAACATAGGAATTCATGTCGATACGATTGGTAATAACTCCCCTACTTTAATTTTAGAAAATACTATTATAGAAAACATGTCAAACATTGGTCTTTTAGCTCAAGGTTCTAATATTAAAGCAAATAATTTAGTAATTAGAGATTGTGGCCAGTATTTAGTTGCTTTAAACATTGGAGGAAATTATAATTTCACACATTGCACATTTGCAAATTATTGGAACTATTATCAAAATAGAAATAGAAATACTCCTTCAATTCTTATTAATAATTATTATGAAGGTATTGATGGAAATGTATATATTAGAGATTTAGAATCTGCATATTTTACCAATTGTATTATTTATGGTACTTTATCAACAGAAATTAGTTTTCAAGAAAATAATTCAGGAACTTTCAATTATAATTTTCAAAATTGTCTAATAAAATTAGACCCTAATATTAACCAATCAAATAATTACTTAGAGTGCATTATTAATGAAGATCCACTGTTTAGTGATTTTGAAGAAGGAGATTTAACGCTTGATGAATTATCACCAGCAATTAACTCAGGTAAATTACTTAATGAGTATTTAATTGATATAAATGGAAATACTAGAATAAATCCTGATATTGGTGCTTATGAAAGATAAGCTATAAATTAGTAAGAAAATCAATAACATCAATATTATCTGCGTAGCTATTTATCTCTGGTTTTTGAGCATTACCAAAACTAGAGTCTCTTTTAGAAATTATACATTGTATTTGATCATTATTTATTTTAAGAAAGCTATTTACATCTTTAATATCAGAGTATTCAAAATAGTTTAGCAAACTTACTGGTGAATGTAGTTGATTGCTATTTTTAATTAATAGAAAACCATTATCAAAAAATCTTTGTGAATCCATTAATAAAATAGTTTTATAATACTCATAATTATTCATATATTTTTGGTGATTAATCAAATATCTATATTTGTAAAACGCTTTAAATAGCTTATTTAAATCATAATTTATTGGAACTAGTATTTGCGAAATACTTCTACATCCTAAACCAAAATATTTAAATACATCGTCAGCTAGTAGATCTAAATCCGCATCACTTTCATTTCCTTGAATTATAGCTACTGAAGATCTGGTTTTTCTAATAATTTTCTTTTTATTCTTAAAATAATAATCAAAGTATTTGGCGGTACTATCATTACCAGTAGCTATAACAGCATCATATTTTTCACTTTGTATTTTATTAACTAAGAAAACTTGATTTTCAAATTCTGAATTTATTTTAAAAAGTTCATTTAATATTAATGGTAATAATACATTATCCTTTGAAGAAAGTTTTAAAAACAACTTGTGACCAGTAAATAAAATACACAAAATATCATGAAATGATACTAGTGGAATATTTCCAGCTGAAATAACTAAAACATTTTTTAATATATTATTAGAAAATTTATAGTTTTTAAGCCAAAATTTTAATGATTTTAAATTTAATTGATTACCCCAATAATTAATCGAGCACTCAACGTTTTCAGATGTAAACCACGGGTTTATGATATATATTTCATTAATTTTATCTCTATAAATATTTACAAAATCATTTCTAAGAAGACTTCCTAATTTTGTTAATGATATTATTCTTTCATCTAAATCCATTAAATAATTTTATTTTTACAAAAATAATTTTTGTTTTACATTATGAAAATAAAACTAGCTATCTTTATTTTAATTTGTTTTTTTTATTGCAATACTACAAGTTCAATTACGACATCAATTTATTTTAATTTAAAATCTACTGTTTCACCTGATGATAAAGTCAATATATTGAAAGATAGTTTAAAAAATAAATTAAACATAATTCAAAACGGTATTGATGATAATGAAAAATTAAAGGCAAATCAAGAATTTATTGAAATAATGAGTAGAACATTGAGACTTAAAAATTCATTTGATTTTACTTTTGACTCACTTAATACAATTAGTATATTAAGGTCACCAGACAATTATTTTAAAATTTTTAATTGGTTTATTGAAAATGATGATAATACTTATAGATTTTATGCAATAATTCAGTTTAGAAATTCTAAATATGATCATATTTTTCTAAATGATAATTCAGACGATATTCTTAACGTTGAACAAGCTGAATTAAGTTCTGACAACTGGTTTGGATGTTTGTATTACAATATAATTAGAAATAAGGAGAAAAGATCATATACTTTACTTGGCTGGGACGGAAACAATGAGTACAGCACTAAAAAAATAATTGATGTTATAAAATTTAGCAGAAACAATAATATAAAATTTGGTATACCAATTTTTAAAGATGACAATCAAAAAAGTAAAAAAAGAGTAATAATTGAGTATAATAAAAAATCACCTGTTAGTGTACAGTTCAACAAAAAATCAAAACGAATAATTTTTAATCAATTAATTCCTCAAGAAAAAGAATTAGAAGGAATTAAAGCATATTATGTTCCGGATGGTTCATTTAATGCGTATGAATATAAAAAAAGAAAATGGTGGCTTATATTAGATATTGATGCAAGAAATCAAGACAACTAATAAACTTATTACTGATATTGAAAAGTTATTCTAATAAATTAATTGTCGCTGGATGTGATGAAGCTGGAAGAGGTTCTTTGGTTGGTCCAGTTGTAGCTGCAAGTGTTATACTTCCAAAGGATTTTAATTGTAATTTAATTAATGATTCTAAACTATTATCAGAAAAAAAAAGAAATAATGCATATGATATTATAATTAATAAATGTATTTCTTATGCTATTGGTATAGTTAATGAAAAAAAAATAGATGAAATCAACATATTAAACGCTAGTATTTTAGCTATGCATAAAGCTATAAGTAATTTAAAAATAGTTCCTAATCTATTATTGATAGATGGAAATCAGTTCAAACAATACAAGAATATTCAACACAAATGTGTTGTTAAGGGAGATAAAAAATTTATATCAATAGCAGCTGCTTCTATAGTTGCTAAAGTATATAGGGACAAATTTATGCTTAATCTTCATAATAAAATTAATGATTTCAAATGGAACAACAACAAAGGTTATCCAACAAAATTTCACAGGCAAATGATAGAAAGATTAGGGCCCTCAATATATCACAGAAAAAGTTTTCAACTAACAAAAAAGATTGATAAATAAATTATTAATTTTGGTAAGTAAAGTTTTTCAATGATAAATAAACTTGTTAAATTAATAATTCCAGTAATATTAATCTCAATTATATTACTAATTAGCTTTAAAACTTATAATGAGGCTAAAAATTCTCAAACCAACTTTCTTAAACTAATTCCTGAAAATACCTCTTTAATATTGAAAATTAATAATTTAGAAAAGTTTAAAAGAATTAATAGCAAAAAAATTATTAATAAGCTAAGCTACTTAATTGAAAAAGATTTTATAAAAACAAATAAAGAAACTTTAAATATCATTTTACAGAATGAGTTGCTTATTAATATCACTTCATTGAACATCTCATTACATAAAACAGGAAATAATAACTTTTCCACTTTATTCACTACCTATATTAATACTAAAGAAAAATTATCTAATAAAAATCATGAAGTTAGAGAATATGATAAAAAAAATATTTATACAATAGATTTTAACGGAATCAATTATCACTTTTATACTTTCGAAAATATTTTATTTTTTTCTAAATCAATGATTATTATTGAAGATGTAATAAAGACACAATCATCTAATTATAATCTAATGGATGATATATCATTTCAAAATAGTTACAAAACAATTAATAAAAATGCTGATGCTAATATTATGATAAACTTTAAAGAATTAGCGGGCACATCAAATATATTCTTTAGAAATGCATTTTTTATTAATGATTTTTCTAGCTGGTCTTGTAATGATGTAGAAATAAAAAATGATTTAATTATCGCAAATGGCATTGTCAGTACAAATAAGAAAATTGAATATTATACAGATATTTTAGAAAATCAAGAACCAAAAAAAATTAAAATCACTGAAATAATACCAGAAAACACCTCCAATCTTATTTCAATTGGCTTTAGTAATGCTAAACTATTTTTAGAAAATAAAAATAAATTACTTCAAAAAAATAATAACTTTTGGAATTGGGATAAACAAAGGAAAGGTTTACTTGATAGTACAAATATAAATTACAATGAACTTATAAAAAAAATTGATTCAGAAGCAGGATCTTTTAAAACTTCTCATTTAAATACAAGCCATAATTTTAACTATTTTAAATCTATCAATTCAATTATATTAACTAGTTATTTTCAAAATATAATTAAAAAGATAAAAACATATAATAATAAAAATATTTTTCAATGTTTAGATCATAATTTAACTCACAATCTATTTGGACCAATTATTCAAACTCACACACCCTATTTTACAATAATTAATGACTATTTTATATTCAGTGACAATATTAATTCAATCAAATACTTAATAGATAACTTTAATTCAAATAATACATTAATTAATAGTAATTATTTTTTAAAATATAATACATTACTATCACAAAAATCAAATCTTACATTATATTCAAACCCCGGAAAATCTTTTTATAAGTTTCATGATAACTTAAGAACAGAATATAAGAAAAGAATAAAATTCAACAAGGACTCAATATCAAAATTTACTGGTCTATCATTACAATTATCCAATAAAGGCACTTTAATTTCAAGTGATTTTATTTTATTTTATGATGAAGATTTTAAGCAGAATTTAGTTGAAGAATGGGTTGTTAGAATTGATACACAAATCATTACCAAACCATATTTTGTAAAAAATCATTTTACAAAAGATAAAATGATACTATTACAAGACAATTCTAATATTTTATATGCATATAATGCAAATGGAAAATTAATTTGGAAGAAAAGATTAAATAATAAAATTATTGGTGAAATTAATTCAATTGACTTTTATAAAAACAACAAATATCAATGTATATTTAACACAAATTCAAGTTTACATATTATTGATAGAAATGGAAATTACGTAGAAAATTATCCAATTAAACTTCCTAATAAAACAAAAATAGGCCATTCTTTATTTGATTACAATAACAAAAAGAAATATAGAATTATGATTGTTGGTGAAGACAATATGATATACAATTTAGACAAATACGGAAAAAAAGTAATTGGTTGGAAATATAAAAAACAAAATAATAGAATATTAAAATCACCAAAACATTTCAAATTTGGAACTAATGATTATATTTTACTAGAAACAAGAAACAAAACTACAAAGCTCTTAGCAATCAATGGAACTCAAAGAGTAATTTTTTCAAGTGAATCAATATTTAATGATTCTGAAATTAAAATTGGTGAAAATGGATATTTATACGCAATAACAAATGATGCTAAACTATGGAAAGCAAAATTGGATGGAAATTCTACTGAAACAATATTGCCTAATTTAAGTAATGAATCAAAATTTACTGTTATTAACAATAATTTTATTTTTAGTAACGATAAAAAAGTTTACGCAATTGATGATGAGTTTAATAATTTATTTACATTAAATTTTGATAATGAAATTAAATATATTTCTTACTATAAGGACTATATATTAATTGAAACATCAAACAAACTTTTTCTTTATAATAATGATAAAATTATTAACGGTTTTCCAATTAAATTAACTGATTATTATAACATTAATGATATAAATAATAACAATAAAATTAATATAGTTAATGTAGTAAATAATTCAATTTATAATTACGAATTATTTGATTAAAAAAACTTTACTTATATAAGGAAGATATATATAATCATCTTTAATTCCAAGCTCATTAATTTTTGAATAATCTAACCCTAACTTTATAATACTACTTTTAGTATTGTAATTAAAAGATATTTCAGTTCCAATTTTTAAATCAAAATCAAATTTATTATTTTGTTCTGAAAAATTAGCACCTGTATTTAAACCAAAATAGTAATCTTTAAAAATTTTGTAATTAAACCCTAAATTAAACCTGCTAATAACAACTGATGAGTTTACGTCACAATACAACATAATATTTTTATCAAAATAGTATATTCCTACTCCTGAAATATATGGAAAACCTATATTAGTTGACAAGTAATAATTACTCATTGATAAATCATTATCGAAATGATATAACTCATGTTTTTTAATAATATTTATAAGTAAGTTTGAATATTTAGGATTAGTTGCATATCCCGCTTTAGAAAGTCCCTTTGCCCATTTTTTATAATCACTAGTTTCAAACAAAAATTTATATCTTTTTCTTTCACTTAAAAAAAGAGAGTGATCTCTATATGATTCTTTAGGTGAATTATATTTTCTAAAACATTCGTTTTCTTCATCATCATCATGATAAATTTTATCACCAGTCCATTCATTATGGCATTTTATACCAAAATGATTGTTGCCCTCAATAGCAAGCTTACTTTCACCATTAGAAGATTCTAATATTCCTTGAGCCAAAGTTATACTAGCAGGAATACCATAAGTTTTCATTTCAGAAACAGCTAAATCACTATATTTTGTAATATATAACTTGGTTTTATTTTGAGAATAGCTAATATTAGAAATTAAAATGCAAAAAATCAATATAAATCTCTTATTAAACATATAAGTTATTGAGGTAAATTTAAATTAAATCTTTCATTCATTCCTAAGTTTCCTAGTAATCCTCCAGTATGTATCGCTAAAATAGAAGATTTTCTTTTAAAGTATCCCTTTCGAATCAAATCAAATAAACCATACATCATTTTAGATGTGTATACAATATCTAATTTAATTGAATAATTTAAATCAAAATCTTTGATAAAATTTACCAAATCAGTATCATATTTTGCAAAACCACCAAAAGTGTAATCATCTAATAAATTCCAATTATTATTATTTGTAAATTTTTTTATGTTTTCCTCTAAATCACCTACTCCTTTTAAAGTCTTAAAACCTAATATTTTTTGTTTTTTATTTGAAGAATTAATTATACCTGAAATAGTACCTCCAGTAGCAACTGGAACACATATATAGCTTTGGCTATCTAAATCTGTTAAGATCTCTTGGGCACCTTTAACACCAAGATTATTAGTACCTCCTTGCGGAAT
>Ga0208130_1000262_pt1 | contig 28423 bp, 33 predicted proteins | sample ETNtaG_31_FD_185771 | JGI IMG/M metagenome (GOLD analysis project Ga0208130, IMG submission 185771) | Marine microbial and viral communities from oxygen minimum zone, Eastern Pacific Ocean - ETNP201310SV78 (SPAdes) (version 2) | ecosystem: Environmental > Aquatic > Marine > Oceanic ... | reverse complement strand
GTTCGGTCCGAAAGTGACCGAGGCGGCTCGGTCCCGCTTCGGAGATGTAGCCCTAGTAGCACGTGAACCCGTTGCATTTTTAGATGCAGCAGAAGTGATGTCAATCGAGCTGATTTGCCGTCATGGTTCTTTGACAGCAGATGAGATGCACGTTCCTGCAATAAGCATTGTCACGTGACTGCAATGATCAGTAAAACAGCCTAGAGTCTGAGTATGAAGCCGAACAGTCAAGAAGAAACGCAACAGCCTGAGGTTTTGGACTCAAACTCTCGCACTGAAGATTCAACAGAGTTAGAAATTTCCGAAGCAGTGGAACATCCTGCAAAAGTGATGCGGGTTGGGACAATGATGAAGCAACTTTTGGAAGAAGTCCGTTCAGCGACTCTTGATGAAGCAAGCAGGGGAAGGCTGAAAGAGATTTTTGATACTTCTGTAGAGGAAATCGGATCTACTTTGACGGATGACCTTAGGGAAGAACTAGATCGTCTTGTTATTCCATTTGATGATGAAGCACCAAGTGCAGCAGAACTACAGATAGCACATGCACAATTAGTTGGGTGGCTTGAAGGTTTAGTTCAAGGCATACAAGCAACTCTTTTCGCACAACAAATGGCTGCCCAAGAACAGTTAGCTGGCATGCGTCGAGGAGAGATTGGGCCAGCCAGATCTTCTTCTGGGGATCAGCATGGAAATTACTTATAGGAATTTATTGGGCGCAAATGCCCTATTTCAGGAAAGAGCGAATTCTTCTTTTAGGCAATACTGATGACATCTTCATTTACTCATTTACATGTACACACTGAATATTCAATGCTGGATGGCGCCTCTCGTATATCAGAGCTGGTTGCTGCCGCCGCCGCTGATGGACAGAAGGCTTTAGGAATTACAGACCACGGAAACATGTATGGAATTTTAGATTTCTATCAAGCTTGTCGCGATCATGGAGTAAAACCAATTCTGGGCACCGAGGCCTACATGGCTTATGAATCAAGAGAGGAGAGGCCAGCGCGGACAGGTCGCCTTGATGATTCTGGTGGTGAAACCAGCAAAGGAAGAAAGCTTTACTATCACTTGACTCTTCTTGCTGAGAATCAAACTGGGTACAAAAACTTAATCCAAGTTGCTAGTCGTGCTTTCATGGAAGGCTATTACTACAAGCCAAGAGTGGATTGGGAGGTCCTTTCTGACCATAGCGAAGGCTTAATCGCAACTTCTGGATGTTTAGGTGGGCAGGTATTACAAGCTTTACTGGCGGACAACTATGAAGATGCAAAAGCGAAAGCCGCACGATTTCAGGACATCTTTGGCAAAGACAATTTCTTTATGGAGTTACAGGATCATGAAATACCTGAACAAAAGCGAACTAATCCACAGCTAATTCAAATCGGCCGAGAGATTGGTGCCCCACTGTTGGCGACTAATGACAGCCATTACACGCATCAGCATGACGCTGAAAGCCATGATGCTCTTTTATGCGTTCAAACCAATGCTCTTATGAGTGATCCAAATCGTTTCAAGTTTTCTGGGGATCAACATTATTTGAAGAGTGCGTTAGAAATGAGAAATTTATTTTCCGAAATTCCGGAAGCATGTGATAACACGTTGTGGATAGCAGAGAGAGCAAATGTAGAAATTGAATTTGGAAATCCACAGCTTCCAGACTTTCCAATTCCAGAAACGTTTTCTGACGAATCTGAATATTTACGACATTTAACTTTAGAAGGAGCTAGAGGTCGTTGGGGTGAGAGGCTCTCTGATGAAGTTGCTGACAGGCTGACCTATGAATTGGAGGTAATAAAAGGCTCGGGATTTTCTTCTTACTTCTTGATTACTTGGGACCTCATAAGGTATGCCCGCGAGAGGGAGATACGAGTAGGTCCGGGACGAGGTAGTGCAGCGGGTTGCGCGGTTGCTTATTGCTTAGGGATCACAGATATTGATCCAATAAAATATGACTTACTTTTTGAACGCTTCTTGAACCCAGGTCGCGCCTCTATGCCGGATATAGATATGGATTTTGATTCTCGGTATAGAGACGAATTAATTCGGTATGCCGCAGACAAGTATGGGCGTGATCATGTCGCTCAGATCGTCACATTTTCTCAGATAAAAGCTAGAGCAGCGGTTCGAGATGCAGCACGTGTTCTTGGGTACCCATATGGGGTAGGAGATAGGATCGCTAAAGTCATGCCTCCTCTGGTGATGGGCAGGGACACTCCGCTTGCAGCTTGTCTAGAAAAAGATGAACAACACCTTGATGGCTACAAGATGGCGAATGAACTACGCGAGATGTACAAGTCAGATAGTGATGTAAAGCGAGTAGTGGATGTTGCACGTGGCCTTGAAGGGTTGCGGCGTCAAGACGGCATCCATGCTGCAGCGGTTGTGATTACTAAAGAGCCACTAACTGAGTATTTACCGGTTCAAAGAAAACCTGACTCTGGTCAGAATCCAGAAGATGCACCAGTTGTAACACAGTATGAAATGCATGGAGTGGAGGATCTCGGCCTACTGAAAATGGATTTTCTTGGTCTTAGGAATCTTGACGTGATTACCGACACGCTTGAAATCATTAGCAAAGTCCAAGGCGAAGAAGTGGATATAGATCAAGTTCCGCTTGACGATCCAGAGACCTTCGCTCTTCTTTCAGCGGGAGAATCAATAGGTGTTTTCCAGCTTGAGTCCACTCCGATGAGAGCGTTAATGAGATCTCTGGCGCCAACGAGTTTTGAAGATGTGGCGGCTTTAGTGGCGCTTTATCGTCCGGGCCCGATGTCGGCAAATATGCATAACGATTACGCGGATCGAAAGAATAATCGCCAAGTTGTGAAGTACTTCCATGACGATGCAGAAGAGATCTTGGGAAGCACGTATGGATTAATGATTTATCAAGAGTCTGTTATGCGTGTTGCCCAAAAATTCGCCGGGTATTCCTTAGAGCAGGCCGACAATTTACGCAAAGCATGCGGTAAGAAAGTTCGAGAGCTAATGGCTCAAGAAAAGGAAATGTTTGTCCAAGGTTGTGAGGATACAGGCTATGGAGGGGCCCTCGGGGAAGATTTATTTGCCATTATTGAAGGTTTCGCAGATTATGCATTCAATAAAAGTCACTCGTACGCCTATGGGTACATTGCTTATCAAATTGCCTATTTGAAAGCCCACTATCCGGTTGAATATTTTTCCGCGTTACTTACAAGCGTTAAGACAAACTTAGATAAAGCAGCAATTTATCTGAATGAATGTCGTTCAATGAACATTGAAGTAGATGTTCCAGACATCAATCTCGCCCGTAGTAATTTCTATCCATCTCAAACGGATGGAGATGGCAATGAGTTCACTCAGATCACGTTTGGGCTTTCTGCAGTAAGAAACGTTGGAGAGAATTTGGTGAATCGAATTCTGGAAGAAAGAGATCTGAATGGTCCATTCTTAGATTTTTACGACTTTGCCGAACGTTGTGACTCAACTGTGTTGAATAAAAGGTCTGTGGAGTCGCTAATCAAAGCCGGTTCGTTTGATAGTTTCGGGTATCCCCGCCAAGGACTACTTGCAGCATCAGAGTCAATAATCGATCACACGTTGGCTCGCCGGAGAGAACATGAAATGGGAGTTATGTCTCTTTTTGGCGAAAGTGATGAAGGTCCTGTTTTTGATGAACGTGAGCCAATTCTTGATATTGAGTTCGACAAGATGACACGACTTGCATTTGAGAAAGAAATGCTGGGTTTATATATCTCTGATCATCCTCTGAAAGGAATTGAGGGAAGTCTAAGAAGAAGAACGGATAGTGATATCACCGGGCTTCTTGAAGAAGAAGAGGGTGCCTTCAGGATAGTTGGTGGAGTGATTTCGAGTTTGGATAAAAGATGGACTAGAGCGGGAAAACTAATGGCTTCGTTCCACCTTGAGGATCTCGCCGGTTCAATTGAGGTAATGATTTTTCCGAAGACGATGGAGGAACACGGCCATAAGTTAGAAGATGATCAAATTGTCATTATTAAAGGTCGTTTAAACGAGAGAGAAGATTCTCCAAAGTTATTCGCGCAAGAAATTGAGGTTTTTGTTCCTTCAGATGACGATGTAATAAAACCTCTTCGCGTGAAGTTGCCATTGAACGATTCATTAGAAGAGCGTATTGACGAGCTGAAGAAACTTTTTGAAGAGCATTCTGGAGAAGCAGAAGTTTTTCTTGAGATCGGGCCTAAACAAGTACTGCGATTACCGAATGAGTACTGCGTAGATACAGCTGGAGGCTTAGTGGCAGAACTCCGAATCCTACTTGGCATGAATTCCGTAGTCATCGGTTGATTTCAACAGAAGATATTTAGAGGTTGGCAACTCAATGTCAACACGGCAGGCTGGATATCTACCTTTTTAACTTGAATAGCACTTTATTCAAAATTGAAGAGGCGCAGAAATTAAAAACTCATTGTTTATTGAGTGACAATCGGAGGTGGAGTCCATGGCGATAGAGGTTGATACAAAAGATTGTTCCATGCTTGGTGATGCCGAGATTGAAGAAATGGCTGCTCTGTGCGAAGAGGGTAATAATTCTTTCGGCATTGGATTGCTTTCAAAACAAGCAGAAGCATGGGTGTTGGTAACAACTGCACGTGAAGGCGGCCGGTTGAAAGGGTTTTCATTCTCAACGCTTGAGAGAATAGGTGGCACACCAAGCGTGATAATTGGAGCTTCTTCCGTACAGCCAAGCTCACGTCGAAACACTGTCTTACGCGCTGTGTTTACAGAATTGCAGAGACGGGCAGTTATGGCTTTCCCAGATGAGGATGTAGTTTTCGGATCAAGATTCAATGACCCAGGGGCATTAGAACTTTATAAACCTCTTTCTAACTTGATTCCTCGTCCGGATCATCGGGCTTCCGGTGAAGAAAGAGCTTGGGGAAGACGATTCGTGAAACGGTTCGGTTTATCTTCTCTGTCCTATGATGAGAAATCCTTTATGGCCATAGGTGATGGCTCACAACCATGCGTCTTTGATCACACCTCACTGAAGCCCGAAGGCATCCCAGCGGAAACTAATGAATTGTTTAAAGATTTGAACATGGAACGAGGAGACACTGTGGTGGCTTGGGGTTGGGCCATGTCAGAGGATTTAGCAAAACTCGCTTAGCAACTTGAAAAACGAGGCTGAAAATTCTTCAAGCGTTACGCAGGTTCTAGCAGCACGTCGGAGTTGTCGGAGTTATAAGACGACACCTATTGACCCCAAAGTTCTTGAGGACTTGATTGATCAAGCTAGAAGAACACCAACAGCTGGTAACAGTCAGGGTGTCGAATTCTTAGTTCTGAACGGAGAAAAAGAAGTAGGGGCTTACTGGGATACAACTCTTGACAAGAACCGAAGAGACAATTTTCCATGGCCTGGGTTGTTGCTTGCTCCAGTTTTAGTTATTCCTTATGGAATTCCTGAGAGATACTTGAGCAGATATCAGGAAATTGATAAGAAGAAAAGTGGTCTTGGTGAAAATGCTGATGCCTGGCCTATTCCATATTGGATCGTGGACGCAGCTTCGGCATCCACAGCTTTACAGCTTTTGGTAGTTGAGAGAGGAATGGCTTGCTGCTTTTTTGGTCAGTTTGAAAAAGAAGAAAAAGTTTCTCAACGTTTCTCTGTTCCAAGAGGAGCTCGAGCGATTGGAACTATCGCTATTGGTTGGGCTGCCGAAGATGATCGATCAAGCATCTCGGCTACACGAGCAAGAAGACCATTAAGAGATGTCTTGCACGTAAGTGAGTGGTGAATAAGGGCATTTATCCGCTATTCAATTTTAACTGGCAGAATGTATAGCAATATGAACCATTGGATCTTAGGAGCGAGACCCCGAACTCTTTCGGCAGCAGTGATACCTGTAGTAGTAGGAACAGCCGCTTCCGGTGTAGATATTATTTGGTGGCGTGCGATTTGTGCACTTCTAGTTGCAGTATTTCTTCAAATCGGTACAAATTTTGCCAATGACTATTCTGATGGAACGCGCGGAGTTGACGGTAGTGAGCGTTTAGGGCCTAAACGTTTAGTTGGTAGTGGATTAGTTAATCCACAACAGGTCAAAGTAGCAGCATTTCTATTCTTCGGGTTAGCTTCTGTAGTCGGCTTCGTTCTTTCCATAGCGGTTAACCCATGGTTATTACTTTTCGGGGTGGCAGCAATAGCTGCAGGATGGTTTTACACCGGAGGCCCTCAACCGTATGGGTATCGAGGTTTAGGCGAAATCTCTGTGTTCGTCTTTTTTGGCTTAGGAGCAACTTTGGGTAGTAGCTACATCCAATCTGAAGAAATTACCAGCCTCTCTCTATTGGCTTCCATATCAGTAGGCCTAATGTCATGCGCACTGTTGGAGATAAACAATTTGCGTGATATTGCGGGAGATAAGGAGTCAGGTAAGAGGACTCTTGCGGTGTTGCTGGGTGATCGCAGAACCCGAATCTTGTATGTTCTTTTCGTGGATGCTTCTTTGATAGTGGGTTCGTTAGCAGTGTTTTCTAAACCATGGACCGTGCTCATTCTCATAGCCGGTCTTGTAGCCTTTTCAGCAGTGCAATCTGTATTGAATGGTGCATCTGGAAAAGAATTAATACCGTTGCTTTCTCGAACTAGTCAGATTCAAATAACAGCTGGGTTTTTCTTGACGCTAGGACTGCTGATCTAGTTAATTGGTTTAGTCGCGGTAAGAACTTGTGCAACCCCGCTTGTTAACTTTTGCTTGCCGATGTCAGTGAATCCTGCGACTGAAAGCATTTCTTCTAAAGCATCAAATTCTGGTAAATAAGCCACTGACTCTGGGAGGTATTTATAAGCCTTGCCGTCGGAAAGAATAGATCCGAGAATTGGGACAATTTTACCGAAGTGAAAGTTGTGCCCAAGTCGTATAAACCTATTTGAAGGTTTATCAACCTCTAGAAGAGCAATACGCCCTCCGGGTCGCAAAACGCGACTTAATTCATCAAAGAAGGGCGGAAGGGAAACAAAATTTCTTAGAGCAAATCCACAAGTAACTCCGTCAATGGAAGCGCTGTTTATTGGAAGAACTAATGCATCAGCATTGACAAGCGGAGAAGTTGTTTTTGCTGAGGAAAGCATTCCTTGCGATAGGTCAATTCCAAATGGTATAAAGCCCTCTTTTTCCAAATCTCTACAGAAATCCCCTGTACCGCAAGCGATATCAAGAATGATTGATCCATTGGGAAGAGATAAAGATTGAATTGACTTTCTTCTCCATTTCACATCTAAGCGAAATGTCATCAATCGATTCACAAGATCATAGCGTGGAGCTATTTGATCAAACATTGCTGTGACGGCGGCTTCTTTTTCCTCTGCGGATGGAAGGTTCTTCCCTGAAGCTGTCATTTGAACCAAATTTTCTGGTATTCGCGACTTGTTGGATGAAGAAGCAATGTCGCCAATACAACAGGAAAGATTAAGGCAAATAAAACATTCAATCCCGGTCCTATGGCTACCAATCTGATTGCTATAGCGATTAAAGAGGTGGCGATTCCTAGGGTCCAGCCAATTTTCTTTTCATTAGCTATGAGATAGGCGGCCGGAAACATTAGAACACCTACAAGTAGAAGAAGCTGGTTGCCGCGTACCATGTTGAAGAGGCCCTCAATGTAGAGAAGCATGGTCCCCGTCACGAGTGTTTGTGGCTGATATCTGTTGATCCAACGTCGTTCTTGCATGTCTTAGTTTCTCAGGTAGGTCAAAGGAACACTCCAAAAATGAAGATGAATTCCTATCTTATAAATCTTTCGTAAGCTCGATTAGTTATTTCGTGGCTAAAGCCAAGAGCGCTATAAACACGATTGGCAGGATGGTTATCTGACTCTACGTAAAGTACTGCATGGTTAATATTGTTGCTGTGAATCCAATTCAAGCCTGCGAGTACGAGTTCTGTTCCTGAGCCTTCACCCTGAAATTCTGGGTCAACTGCAACGACGTAGATCTCTCCTTTTAGTGGCGAAAGGTCGTAATGGATTTTCGTCCAACAAAAGCCTTTAATAATTCCGTCTGACTCCCATATGCGTAAGCCGTCCGGATTAAACCACGACTCTTTCATGTTTTTTTCAAAATCTTCGATTGTTTGATCGCTTCTCTCTGGATGCCAAGAAAAAGCACGGTTATTAATAGAGACTATTTCTGAAAGGTCATCAGTCGTAAAAGAACGAGTGGTAAGTCGGCTTTCTTGTGCAGGAAGTGGTCTAGTCAGTCGCCATAGGTCGCGATAAGGGGTATAGCCAGCCGCTAGAGGCACTTGATCGCAGTCGTTTTGAATGCTCTCTATCCAGTATTCCAAGCGACCGCCCTCGTCTATGGCTATTGCTTGAGCGGCGGCTTCAAGAAGTCTCTTTTTATTTTCGTCTTTTCCTCCAGGTACATTAAGTTCAACTTTCCAGCCATTGCGTGTGAGCGAGAGAGTTGCGGAGTCGGTTCCATCTGAGAGGAGCAATGTCTCGGGTTGCGGAAAGTCTTCTGACGCCATGAAGCAAAGGCTATCGCCGAACTAGGCCCAAGTCAGGCTACTGTCTTAAGTATGGGTAGTCCGAGAACACCAAAAGGACGGGCGCGGGAAACTCACTTGCGTTTAGCTGACGAGTACCCAGTAGCCATTTGCGAACTTGATCATAAGAATCCATTTCAGCTGTTAGCTGCAACTATTCTTTCAGCGCAATGCACGGACAAAAGGGTGAACATGGTAACTCCAGCCTTGTTCAAGCGGTACCAAACTCCAAAAGATCTTGCAGAAGCTAATCTCTCGGAACTGGAAGAGATTGTTCGTTCAACTGGGTTTTATGCTTCTAAAGCGAAGAATTTGCTCGGAATGGCTCAGAGGCTAGTTGAGGTTTACGACAGTGAAGTTCCAGGCGCCATGGAAGATCTAACTTCGCTCCCAGGTGTGGGGAGAAAGACAGCAAATGTTGTTCGCAGCGTTGATCTAGGGCTTCCTGGGCTTCCAGTAGATACGCATGTGGGGCGTCTTTCTCGGAGACTCGGATTGACTGAAGAGACAGATCCAGTAAAAATTGAAATGGCTTTAAACCCTATGATTCCGGCAGATGAGAGAGGTTCTTTTAGCTTGAGGCTGATTTTGCATGGGCGGAGAGTTTGTCCAAGCCGTAAGCCGCGTTGCGAGGAATGTACTCTAAATGATTTCTGTCCCTCTTCTGAAATCTAGAGAGAGGGTTTCAAGAAGAATTCATGCACTAGGTCTTCTAGTTTTAATCCTTCAATAAGCGATTGACTTCTCGCCGGGTAGAACGAAGGTGTCTTTCAATCTCAAGTAAACCCGCATTCTCATCAGTTCTATTCAATGAAGAGGTTTCTAATATTTTCTCAACTCGACTTATTAGGTCATCAATCTGTGTTGAAATTGACGATAACTCTCCAGTAAAGCTTTCGTTGGTGTTCATTTTTCAAGTTTTACATGTATTTCAAATAACGCAACTTTTGGCTAATTTAAATATTCATTCGGCCCTTGGGTTGAAAGCCCGCTAGCGTTAAAAGGTGCTTAAAGAATTAGATGTACGCGGAGATCTTAAAAAATCAATATCTGAATATTTGCCGCGTCCGTTCTCAAAAGAAAATAATACAGAAATAGTGGCAGTCGTTCGAGGAATAATAGAAGAGGTTCGAGAAAGAGGCGACGAAGCTTTATATGAGATGATTGAGCGTTTTGATGGGTCTCGGCCTGCAACTCTCTCTGTTGGTAGACAAGAAATGGAGGACGCTTTAGAGCAAATATCGCCTGAGCTCAGAGTTGCTCTAGAAAAATCCGCAGAAAATGTTCGAAACTACTATTCAGAACATGATTTAAGTAGACATGAAATAACAAGAGATGGAATGTCCATAAAATCACAACTGCTCCCGCTGCGAAGTGCAGGATGTTACGTTCCAGGAGGAAAAGCATCTTACCCATCTACTGTAATCATGACGGCTATTCCGGCAGAGGTGGCAGGAGTAGAACGCATCGTAGTAGCAGTACCTCCTAACTCCGAAGGAAGAATACCTCAATCAGTGTTAGCCGCTGCTGCTCTAGCAGGAGTGCAAGAGGTGCACCCTATGGGTGGAGCACAAGCCATAGCAGCACTTGCGTACGGTACAGAAGAAGTAGAACCGGTTGATGTCATAGTTGGGCCAGGCAATATTTACGTGTCTCTCGCAAAGCAAGAAGTTTCAAGCAAAGTAAGAGTGCCGGCATCATTTGCAGGCCCGTCAGAAGTAGTCGTTGTTGCTGATGAAACTGCTTCCCCAGATCTAGTTGCCTTAGATCTGATTGTTCAAGCAGAGCATGGCCCCGACGGTTTATCTTGGCTAGTTACTTGGGAAAAAGAATTTGCGGAAAAAGTTCATTCTGAGATAACAAGAATATTAGAAACATCAATTAGGAAAGAAGAGATTGAATCAACACTTTCTCGTTCTGGTTACTGTGTTTTAGTAGAGGGCCAAGAACAGGCCTTAGAGGTCGTAAACATAGTCGCTCCCGAGCATCTTCAAATAATGACTCGCGATCCTGAAGTTATGGCGGCAAAGGTGAGGAATGCTGGAGCGATCTTTTGCGGGTCTTGGTCGCCTGCAGCTCTTGGTGATTACATCGCAGGCCCCAGCCATGTTTTACCTACTGCAGGAACTGCAAGATTTTCCGGAGCTTTGAGCGTCGCTGATTTCTTGAAGGAAGTACACGTGATATCAGCTTCAAAGGAAACAATTTCAACATTAGGAATACATGCAGTAGTTCTCGCGGAAACCGAGGGCTTAGACGCCCATGCTGAATCAATACGTAGACGAATGAAGAAGATAGCGGAGGAAGAAAATGAATGACTTCCTTAAACCCCGTGAAGGGATATCAGGATCTAGCGGATACTTCTCACCTCAACTAGAAGCTTCGGTTCGCCTTAATGCCAACGAGGCACCAGAAGCACTTTCTGAAGAATTCATTACTGGCGACGAGTTGAATCTGAATCGTTACCCAGACCGGTCAGCGCAAAAACTTCGAGAAGAGATAGCTAAGAGATACGGAATATCCGCTAATCAAGTTTTCGCTGCAAATGGCTCTAATGAAGTACTGCAAAACTTTCTTTTAACTTATGGAGGTCCGGAAAGGTCTCTAATGGTTTTCAAGCCGACTTATGTCATGCATTCAAAGATTGCTGCGATTACTGGCACTCCGGTAATTGAAGGAGAACGTGAGGCAGATTTCAGCCTCAATGTGAATTCTGTTTGTGAAAAGATTCTTGAATATAAGCCTTCCTTGATATTTCTATGCTCACCTAATAATCCAACAGGACTTTCAGAGCCAAAAGAGTTGCCTGAAAGAATCTTAGAGATCCTTGAAACTTATGAAGGCATCTTGCTTATAGACGAGGCCTATGGAGAGTTCGCTAACACGTCGTTTCTTTCTCTACTTTCTGAGGATCACCCACTTGTGATCAGCAGAACTTTCTCTAAGGCGTTGGGATTAGCAGGTCTTCGTCTTGGGTATTTACTTGGACCTTCTTGGTGCATTGACGAGATCTCAAAAGTCTCGCTTCCATACCACCTAGGAACTCTTACTCAGAAATTAGGAATCGAGGCTCTAAAGGATTCAGTCTCGTTGGAAAAACGAGTCACGGATATAATCAATGAACGTGATCGACTAAGTGATTCTTTGAGACAGTTTCCGTTAGAAGTTTGGCCTTCGGAAACAAACTTTATTTTGTTTAAGGCGAAAAATCAGGATGCAAAAAAGATTTGGGAAGAACTTATTTCAAGATCGATACTTATTAGGGACTTTTCAATGGTTGATGGTTTAGAAGGTTGTTTAAGGGTGACTGTAGGTACGAGAAATGAAAATGATTTATTTATTGAGGCACTTGGAGAGATTCTAAAATGAGAAAAGCTAATGCAGAAAGAGCTACCGCGGAGACTTCAGTAAGTATTGAGGTCTCTCTTGATGGGGGGCCAGTTAACGTTTCCACCGGGATACCTTTTTTTGACCACATGCTGGATCAACTGGGAAGACATAGCGGCATAGGACTAAAAATTGATTGTGCTGGTGACTTAGCTATTGACGCTCATCACACGGTAGAAGACGTTGGAATCACGCTTGGGGAAACTTTCCAAAAAGCTTTGGGAGATAAAACAGGAGTTCGCCGGTTTGCCTCTATGAGAGTTCCGCTTGATGAAGCTTTAGTCGAAGTTGCGCTTGATCTTTCCGGAAGGCCATTCTTGCACTACGAATTAGATTTTCCTGGAGAGAAAATATTGGGAGATCCTCCCTTTGACCCTCAACTAATGGAAGAGTTTTGGCGAGCTTTTGTCACCACAGCTAAGGTCACTCTTCATATTGCTTTAGTTAGAGGTAAAAACACCCACCACATAGTGGAGGCAAGTTTCAAAGCTGTTGCACGTTGCTTACGTGATGCAATCAAAATAGAGGGAACAACTTTGCCGTCTACAAAAGGAACCTTGTGACAGGAACTCCACTAATAGCTGTTCTAGATTACGGGATCGGGAATCTCAGATCAGCACAAAAAGCCTTAGAGCATTTAGGCGCAGAGGCGTTACTGACAGATAACGAAGAGACTATTAATCAGGCTGATGCATTGGTTTTACCGGGAGTTGGTTCTTTCGGTAGATGTATTTCCGCCCTTGAAGAAACTGGATTAAGGGAATTAGCTAAGACAGCAGCGCAAGAAGCAGCAGAAGGGGGACGCCCGTTTCTTGGGATCTGCGTTGGATTGCAAATGCTGTATGAAAGAAGTGCGGAAACACCGGGACTTGAAGGTCTGGGTGTAATTGATGGAGAAGTTGAACTTGTATCAGATGTTGAAAAGTTACCGCAAATGCAGTGGAATCTATTGAAAACAGAGACCCACCCTATGTTTGAAGGCAACGAACAAAAATCTTGGGCATATTTTGTTCATAGTTATGCTGCCCCAATCAGTTCAAACACTGTCGCCACTTGTATATATGGCGAGGAAGTGTGTGCGGCTATAGCGGAGAATAATCTCTGGGCCACACAGTTTCATCCGGAAAAATCTGGAAAAGTAGGATTGCAAATTCTAGAAAACTTTATCGCTTTAGCAGGTGTAAATTTATGAGCTTTAAAATATTTCCTGCTATTGATCTGCGTGGTGGAAATTGCGTGAGGCTATTACAAGGTGATTATTCCAAAGAAACTATCTATGAAATGACTCCAGTGAAACAAGCCGCACTGTTCCAGGAAGCGGGGGCGTCGTGGGTTCATATCGTTGACTTAGATGCCGCACTTTCTGGAGATCCAGTCAATCGCTCGATCATTAAAGAAATCGCGGGCGTTTTAGATATCCCGGTTCAGGTTGGTGGGGGAATCCGCACTCAAAAAGATGCGAGAAACATGTTTGATTCCGGGGTGGAGCGAGTAGTGATTGGAACTGTCGCAATTGAAAATCCGGAAGTGGTTTCTGAATCTTCAGAGTATGGGCGTGTCGCAGTTGGTTTAGACGTTTCTGGAGAAGAGATAGCGACACATGGATGGACCAAAAGAACAGGAATTTCATTGGTTGAAGGGTTACAGAAGTTTTCTGAAGATGAAGTGGATGCTTTTATTGTCACTCAGATCGAACAAGATGGAACAATGAATGGTCCAGACCTAGAAATTCTTCAGACTTCGCTAGAAGAGACGTCTATCAATGTTGTGGCTTCGGGGGGAGTGGGATCTATTCGCCACGTCAACGACCTAAAGAATTTAGAAGTTTCACGAAAGTCTTTAGAAGGTGTAATTATCGGAAAAGCGATTTATGAAAACGTCTTCACCTTGTTTGAAGCTTTAGAACTTGAGGATTTTTCGTGAAGTCAGTACGAATCATTCCGTGTCTAGATGTTGATGATGGCCGTGTTGTTAAAGGAGTAAATTTTCTAGATTTGCGTGATGCTGGAGATCCAGTGGAACTAGCTGCTCATTATGACAGTCAGGGCGCAGATGAACTTATTTTCTTGGATATTGCGGCTTCCCCGCAGGCCCAACAAACAATGGTAGATGTTGTACATAGGACCGCTGAACAAGTGTTTATACCGTTTACGGTTGGAGGTGGCATTCGAAGCCTCGAAGATGCTAGAAGAATTCTTCGTGCTGGAGCGGACAAAGTTTCGATTAATACTGCGGCGATAGAGCGCCCTGAGTTAGTTACGGAGTTAGCCGAAGAATTTGGAAGACAATGCGTTGTCGTGGCAGTTGACGCTAAGCGTTCTGAAAAAGACTCTGGAAAATTTGAAGTGTTTAGCCATGGTGGAAGAACAGCAACCGGTCTTGACGCTAGAAGCTGGATTCAAGAGGTTGTAGAAAGAGGGGCAGGCGAGATCCTTCAAACCTCCATGGATAAAGATGGAACTCTTGATGGATTTGATATAGAAATGCTTAGAGCGCTCGGAAAAGAATGCAATGTGCCGCTGATTGCAAGCGGGGGAGTGGGAAATTTAGAGCACCTTGTAGAGGGAGTCACACAAGGGGGAGCAGATGCTGTTTTAGCAGCTTCTATTTTCCATTTCGGCGATCACACTATTCCTGAAGCAAAGAAGCACATGCAAGAGGCGGGTATTTCAGTTAGACCGCATCGGTGATTTCGCCCGCTACCGTTCAGTGAGTGAGCGAATCTGAAATTTATAATCTTCCGGGACCTTCAGAAGAGGGTCTCCCTATCAAAATGCTAAACGACCGAGTTTTAGTAAGTATTGATGACGGAGAAGGCGAAAGACGTTCATCGGGAGGAATCCTTATACCTGCTACCGCCCAGTTGGGAAAAAGATTGACTTGGGCGGAGGTTGTGGCAGCAGGACCTAATGTTCGTGCAATGGAAGTTGGAGATCAAGTTTTATTTAATCCAGAAGACCGATATGAAGTTGAAGTCAGAGGATCTGAGTACATAATTCTTAGAGAACGCGACGTTCATGCAGTTGCATCTCCACGACTCGAAGAAGGAAGCACGGGACTCTACCTTTAAATACTTCGCTAGAGATAGGTCCTTCCCTCTAAACTAGAGCTATGTCAGAAATTGAAGAAAGTCCAATTCCATATTCAGTGTTTACTATGAGTGCTGAACAGGAAGAGGCCATCACCTACAACGACGCCGGCCTTGTTCCCGCAGTCATCCAAGAAAAAGATACGGGTCGGATTCTTATGATGGCTTGGATGAACAGTGAATCTCTGAAGAAGTCGTTATCTACTGGTCGTACTTGGTTTTGGAGTCGAAGCAGGCAAGAGTATTGGTGTAAAGGTGAGACCTCTGGTGACCGTCAGTACATCCAAGAGGCATCATATGACTGTGATGGAGACACCCTTTTGTTTCAGGTAATACAGGAAGGGAAAGGGGCCTGTCATACAGGTGAATACAGTTGCTTCTTTAGCCCATTTGATAAAGGCGACAGCTAAAAAGTGCCCTCTCCAGACCGTCAGTCGTTTCATGACTTGGCCAAAAATCATAGTGTTATTCCTGTTTGGCGTGAACTCTTAGCAGACTTAACTACTCCAGTTTCTCTTTTTGCCAGATGTGTAGGAGAAGGAGAAGGATTTTTATTGGAAAGTGTTGATCGTGGTGAATCCTGGGGGCGCTGGTCCTTTATTGGACGAAATCCACTACTCACCTTGACTTCTCGATCTCAGATCGTTTCAGTCGAAGGAGCGCTACCTGAAGGCATAGACATAAACAATGGCATATTGAAGGCTCTTGAAGATCTATTGGAACGTTATCAATCGCCACAGATTGAGGGACTTCCTCCTCTCCACGGCGGTTTGATCGGATACTTAGGCTATGACGTAGTTAGAGAAATTGAAGAACTCCCCAATACTCCAGACGATGATCGAGGTTTCCCGGATGCGATTATGTCAATTATTGGAGATTTAGTTGCGATTGATCACTGGCGTCAACGAGCGTTTCTTTTAGTCAATGTTTTATTGCCTGAAGGAGTAGACGAAAATGAAGTTGACCAAGCGTACGACGATGCATTGAGCCGCCTTGATTCTCTTGCTGCGGCTGGCGCTCTTCCTCTGGATGAACCTTTGATGGAGCCACCTTCTCGAGATGATGAAGTACCAGAAGTCATTTCCACTATGACGGAAGATGCATACACTGCAGCGGTTGATGCGGCGAAAGACTACATCCTGAGCGGAGACATTTTTCAAGTTGTTTTGTCTCAAAGGTTTGATGTTGAGTTAGAAGCGGAAGCATTTGATGTCTATCGAGTGCTTCGTCAAATAAACCCAAGTCCCTACATGTATTTTCTCCGATACGAAGAAATGACGGTGGTTGGAGCTTCACCTGAGCCGATGGTGCAACTTTTGGACAATCAAGTGATTTCTAGACCGATAGCCGGAACTCGTTGGCGAGGAAGGTCAGAGAATGAAGATAAACGAATGGCAAGCGAACTGTTAGAAGACCCAAAGGAGCGAGCAGAACATATCATGCTCGTAGATCTTGCCCGAAATGATCTCGGAAGAGTTGTTGAGTTTGGAACTGAATCGGTTGAAGAGCTGATGGTATTGGAGCGATACAGCCATGTAATGCATTTAACTAGTCAAGTAACCGGAAGCCTTGCAGGCGGGATTACACCAATTGATGTTTTGAAAGCGACTCTGCCGGCAGGAACAGTTTCAGGGGCTCCAAAAGTTAGAGCGATGGAAATAATCGATGAACTAGAACCAGTGAAAAGAGGTCCATACGCTGGTGTCGTCGGATATTTTGACTTCTCAGGAAATATTGACACAGCGATAACAATAAGAACGATGCTAATCAAAGATGGGATTGCTTCAGTCCAAGCCGGGGCAGGGGTAGTGGCAGATAGTGACCCTCGACTTGAGTACCTTGAGTGCCAAAATAAGGCAAAAGCCCTTTTGGTTGCTATACCTTCGGCTCAAAGAATGACTGCGTCACGTAGGGAAAAGAATGGGTGAGAATCTCTTAATAGAAAGAAATCGAGATTTTATTGAGGTTTCTGGACCAGAATCTCGTTCGTTTCTACAAGGGCAACTTAGTCAAGATATTGAAAATTTGACTGAGCATTCAGGTGCCTGGTCTTTTCTGCTAGACCCATCAGGCCTAGTTGTAGCTTGGTTAAGAGTGATCTGTGTTGAAGAAAACGGTTTTATTCTAGATATGGACTCTGGATTTGCTGAAGAAGTGAAAGATCGACTCAGTAGATTTCTGATACGAACAAAATGTTCAATAGAAATTTCAATGTTGAACATGTACACGTTTTTAGGCGAGAAAGATCAAGCACCAGAAGAGCTGGATGGTTTAAGGTCATTAACTCTTGATTGGCCGTTCTTAGAAGCCGTTGACTACTTCACGCCCACAGAGGTAGCTGTCCCAGAGATTCAATCTTCAGCTCTCTGGGAGCAGATTCGGATATCAGCAGGTATACCAGCGATGGGGCATGAGATCACCACCAAGACGATTCCAGCAGCAACCGGTTTAGTTGAAAGATCAGTATCTTTTGACAAGGGTTGTTACACCGGACAAGAGCTAGTGGCAAGAGTTGATAGCAGAGTTGCAGGACCTCCAAAACACTTAGTTTTGTTGAAAGGATCTGGGAATCCGTTTCCCGCTGGGACAGTCTTTTCGCTTAACGGCAAAGAAATTATAGAAGTAACCAGCGTTGGTGAAGGAAAAGATGAATTCTTAGCACTGGGGTATCGTCACCGCTCTGCAGGAGACATAACGGAGATTGAACAAAACGGTTCATTTGTTCAAGTAATTAGAGCTTAATTTATTTCAGGGAATACAACTTTTATAGTGGTTCCGGAGCCAAGTGTGGAGAAGATTTGAGTTTCTCCACCCATCGCTGTTACTAACTCCTTTACGATTGCTAAACCTAAGCCAGAACCAGACTCTCGTTCCGAAGGTTGATGTCGCGATACATAAAGACGTTCAAAGACATACGGCAAGTCTTCGGCGCTTATTCCCGGGCCATCATCTGTGACAGATAGTTCGATTCCGTCATCCGTAGAACGAACATTAAGCACTATTTTCGTAGTTGCGTATCGAATGGCGTTTTCCAGAAGATTACTAATTACTTGCCCGACTCTGTCGGGATCCCCTTCTATAAGTAAAGGTTCCGGCGGAGAAGCAACAACGAGGTCAACTTTCATTTTTGAGGCCGAGAGTCGTAAGCCATCTGCTGATTTCTTCGCAATATCAATTAGATCAATATGGCTAAGCATGAGGGTGAAGTGCTTAGCATCAAGTCTGGCAAGCTCCAAAAGATCACTTACTAAACGATCAAGTCGCCTTGATTCTGCCAAGATGACCCTCCCGGCATGTTGAGGGTCATCTGTGGCTTCGTCAATGATTGCTTCCGCGTATCCCTGAATTGAAGTCATTGGGGTCCGCAAGTCATGTGACACAGATAGAAGAAACTGTCGCTCAACTCCACGAGCCCGTTCCATTGACTCCGCCATGGAATTTATAGCGCGAATAAGGTCTGAGGTTTCTTCTGAAGAACCTTTAGGAAGTTCCGGAAGTCGTGCGGATAAGTCTCCAGAGGCAAGACTTCTTGCAGTTCTGGCAGCATCTATAACAGGTCGTGAAAATCTTTTACCTAACCAAGTGGCGACAATGGCAGCTAAACAAATAGCGAAGATAGCAGCGAAAAGAAACCAGCGGTCAGCTTCTCCGAGAACGTCGTCAAATTCGTCAGAAAGAACTACTACTGCAAGTGCTCCATTGTCTAGTTTTTCCTCTGCTAAAGCGGCTACCCACACTCTTCCATCCTTAGTTCCAGAAAGGTAGCCGCGCTCGGTTAGAACTTCGAAGTCGAGTTCTTTGGCCTCAACTCCAGTGGGTAGGTCCGACAAGATCGTTTGCTGTCTAGATGCAGGATTGAAAATGATGATTCCGTATTCGTTTACTTTTGAGATTTCTGTAATGGTTTTTACTCTTTCTCTGCTAAGTGGACGGCGGTCTCCGAGGCTGTCTGAGAGGAACGCAGTAGTTGAACGAGCGGTGTCAATAAGTTCTTTCTGAGTGTGTTGAGAGCGATCTAAGCCCGCTTGAAGAAAAGTTCCAAGTCCCGCAATGAGTAAACCTATTACCACCACTCCAACGAAAGAAAGTATGAGTTTTTTTTGCATTAGTCGAGCCGATATCCAATTCCGCGAACAGTATCCAAACGAAGAGAGGCGCCGAGTTTTTTACGAAGTTGCCGGACGTGAACGTCCACTGTCCGTTCATCTCCGATCCAGTCAACTTCCCAGGCCCCGTTTAGTAGTTGTCGGCGAGAAAGAGCCTGACCTCTGTTTTCTACAAAATAAATAAGTAACGACCATTCTTGCGAAGTCAATGGCACGACTTCATCATTTAGTGTCACTTCGCACCGTTTGCTGTCAATGCGTATATTTTCAATATCTGTTACTTCAACTGAAGTTTCTCTCGGGGCATGCGCTCTGCGCAAAATAGCTCTTACTCGGCCGACTAACTCTCTTGGACTAAAAGGTTTAGTTACGTAGTCATCAGCACCTAACTCAAAACCAACTACTCGGTCTATTTCATCGTTTCTAGCCGTCAACATAATTATTGGGGTATCGCCGCGTTCACGAATAGATCTACAGATCTCGAATCCGTCTAGTTCACCAGGCAATCCGATATCTAAAATAACTAGATCCGGGTTCTTAAGTCCAAAGACCTCCAGTGCTCTTTTGCCGTTTGTTGCCTGGAATACGTCGTACCCATCGTTTCGCAAATACAGGTCAACTAAATCTGCGATGTTCGGATCGTCTTCAACGATCATTATGGTTGGTCCAACTTTCACTCCACCATCATGCCAGACAACTGTTAGGAGTGTGTTAAGAAGTTTTTCTTTATTCAAATTACTGAACTAATAAGTTCGTAAGCAGGCGCTACTGACGAGTAACCTAGTTTTGTGGGCACTTATTTAGATGAAATCTTAGACTTTCATCGCTATGAATCTCGTGGTGATAGTAGATCTCTTGATGCTCTTGTTGAGAAAGCAGGAGAAATTGAGCCAACACGCGGCTTCAAAAAAGCTTTGACGGCTTCTCCTGTAAATGAAATGGCGGTTATCGCTGAGATAAAGAAACGTTCTCCTTCCCTTGGTGAATTAGTAAGTGGTCTCATTCCAAGCTCAGTGGGCCAAGAGTATGAAGAGGGGGGAGCCGCCGCTCTGTCAGTTTTGACTGACGCTAAATATTTTGGCGGGTCGTCAAATGATTTAAGAGAAGCGCGTACTGCATGCGATCTTCCGGTGTTAAGAAAAGACTTCACAGTCGATCTCCGCGACATATGTGATGCTCGAATTATGGGAGCAGACGCAGTTCTGCTCATAGCGGCAGCATTAGACGACTACGAATTGAAAGATTTTATGGATTTATCTGGAGAACTAGGACTCGATGCTTTAGTAGAAGTACATGACGAAGTCGAAGTTGAAAGAGCTTTGATAGTTGAAACTCAAATCATCGGTGTCAATCAACGAGACCTGCAAACTTTTCAAGTAGACACCGCTCGCGCTTTACGAATAGGAGAATTACTACCTACTGAGATGACCAAGGTGGCAGAATCCGGCATACATTCGCCAGACGACATCCCTCCCTTACATGATGCGGGTTATAGAGCAATCCTGGTAGGTGAGTATCTGGTTCAGTCTGAAGATCGTGTAAAGAGGGTTGCTGGTCTACGTACAGCAATGAAGGCATAAGGGTTTATGAGGATTTCTTTATGTTTATAAAAATTTGTGGAATAACAAGAGAAGAAGATGCATTACTGGCCACTGCTCTTGGCGCGGATGCTGTTGGATTTATTTTCGCCCCGTCAACACGGCAAGTTGCAGTATCAAGAGCACGTGATATAGCGCGACAACTTCCCGCAGATGTTTTAACAGTTGGAGTTTTCAGGGATGCCGGTAAAGAAAAAGTTATGGACACAGTTAATCGTGCAAATCTTCGAGCAGTTCAGTTACATGGCCGAGAGTCGCCTGCCGAATGTCAGTGGATAGCAGAGAGAGTACCAGTGACTATTCGTGGCCTTCCAGCAGGATCCCCTGAACTAAACAGATTTGATGATTTTGGAGCAGATGTCCTTTTATTGGATTCGCCCTCGCCTGGTTCTGGTAAAGTTTTTGACTGGGCTTTGACAGAAGGAGCACCGAGTAATCGGCGTATTCTTCTAGCGGGAGGATTAACTCCAGAAAACGTTGGAACAGCAATAAAGCAAGTGAATCCATGGGGTGTAGATACCGCAACTGGAGTTGAATCTGAGGCAGGAAGAAAAGATCCACGTAAACTACGAGCCTTCATAGAAGCAGCTAGAGCAGCAGAACCAGAAGAGTATCCTGGTTCAAAGAATCGTCCATTTAATTGGGAAGAAGAATTATGAGTTTAGGTGAAATAAATGGTCTTAGAGAGCCTGATGAGTCAGGGCGCTTTGGAGAGTTTGGAGGAAGATTTGTTCCCGAAACGCTTATACCGGCGTGTTTAGAACTCGAAAAGTCCTTTAAAGAAGCATGGGCAGATAAAGAATTTCGTTCTCGCTTAGATCAATTGCTTTCTGAATATGCAGGGAGGCCTTCACCACTAACAGAATGCCCGAATTTGTCAAAAGAATTAGGATGCAGAGTACTTCTAAAACGAGAAGATTTGAACCACACTGGTTCGCACAAAATCAATAACGTCCTTGGTCAAGCTCTTCTGGCACAAAGAATGGGCAAGACTCGGTTACTCGCTGAAACAGGTGCAGGGCAACATGGTGTAGCTACGGCAACAGCTGCCGCTCTTCTTGGTATGGAATGTTGCGTGTATATGGGTGAAGTTGATATTGAACGCCAGAAATTGAATGTGTTCCGCATGCGGTTACTAGGAGCTGAAGTTCGAACCGCTTTATCAGGTAGCAGAACGCTAAAAGATGCCATAAACGAAGCGATGAGAGACTGGGTCGCGACAGTAGAAGAGTCACATTATTGTTTAGGTTCAGTTATGGGTCCGCATCCATATCCATGGATGGTGCGAACCTTTCATGAAGTTCTAGGTAAAGAAGCACGGGAACAAAGTGAAGAAAGGCTTGGGACTGTTCCAGATCTTGTAGTCGCTTGTGTGGGTGGGGGATCCAACGCGATAGGTATATTCTCTGGATTTGCAGACTCAGAAGCAGAACTAGTTGGTGTAGAGCCATCAGGAGGAGCGGCTGTCGGTAGAGGAGTTCCCGGTGTGGTACATGGATCTCGCTCTTTTCTTCTCCAGGATGAGTTTGGTCAAGTACTAGAAGCAGAATCCATAAGTGCAGGTCTGGACTATCCAGGAGTTGGGCCCGAACATAGCCACTTAGCTCATAGTGGCCGTGCCCGCTATGAATCAGTAACCGATGAAGAAGTCATTGAAGCCTTTCAATTATTAAGCCGAACGGAAGGGATCATTCCGGCACTAGAGCCTGCTCACGCTCTCGCTTGGGTATCTCGAGAAAGAGAATCACTTGCGGGAAAGACTGTCTTGATAAATCTTTCCGGACGTGGCGATAAGGACGTTGGGCAAATGATGGAAGTTCTTGAAGCGGATGAAGGTAAATGAGCCAAACAATCGAAGAAGTTCTACTAACGAAGCGTGAAGGTGGAAAAAAATCTTTAGTGGTTTATTTGACAGGTGGTTTAGACGAACATTTTGAGGCAACAGTAGAAGAAGTTTCCGCCTCGGGGGCGGACGTAATAGAAATAGGCATTCCTTTCTCAGACCCGGTGATGGACGGACCAACTATTCAACGTGCTAATGATATGGCTCTAACTTCTGGAGCTACTCCCGTGAGCATTCTTGATCGAGTAAAACAGATCGAAAGCTCCACTCCATTAGCAGTCATGACCTATTACAACATTGCTGTATCAATGGGATTGGAAAGATTCGCTTCATTACTTGCTCGATCTGGAGTTTCTGGATGCATTCTTCCTGACTTGCCGCTTGAAGAGGTTAAGCCGTGGGCAGATGCTGCAGATAAAGAACAAGTTGAAACAATTCTCCTTGCTGCTCCCACCGCCCCAGATGAGCGATTGCCAGTTATTTGTGAAAGGTCTCGAGGTTTCATTTATGGGGTCGGGCTGCTCGGAGTGACTGGAGTTCGTCAAGAATTAGCATCAAGTGCTATTGAGATCTCAGCTCGATTGAAGAGAGTCACGGATCTTCCCGTCTTGGTTGGAGTAGGAATAGGTACTCCGGATCAAGCAGTAGAAGCTTCAAAGGCGAGCGACGGAGTGGTTGTTGGTTCCGCTGTAGTGGAAAGGATGCTAGAAGGAGGAGGTCCGGAAAGAGTAGGCGCTTTGGTTCGAGAGTTCCGTACCGCTTTAGATGATGCAACCTTCTGATAATCAAGAAAGCGCTCCCGGTAGTTTGCATGAGTTAGTCGGAAATCAATGGTTTGTAGATCTAGTTGAGCATTTCTATCAAGGAATAGAAAATGACCCTCTTTTGCGTCCCATGTACCCTGAGGATCTTACGGATTCTAAGAAATGGTTAACTTTGTTTCTGCAACAGTATTGGGGTGGTCAACATGAATATCAGGAGTTGCGCGGCCATCCTCAACTTCGTATGCGTCATATGCCCTTTGAAATTGGTGCTGCAGAGAGTATTGCTTGGATGAAACATATGACGTTTGCTGTGAAACAAGGACAACTGCCTCTTGAGATTGAAGAGAGCGTTTTAGAGTATTTTGCTAAAGCTGCGGAGCATATGATTAACAAAAATGAGACCGGTTTGATCTTGTAATTTGCTTCAAAATAGCTTTTCTGGGCAAAAAAGGTGAAAAACATTGGTTTTTCAGTGGTTTTTAGGCCTTAATTGACCCGAAATGCTTGACATTGCCCTGAAAACCGTGTCGCGTGTTATTTGACCGGGGGTAATTAATTACCCCGATACAAATTAAGGAGTGGTCAATGAACAAGAGTGAGCTGATTGCAGCAATGGCTGCAGGAGCTGGTGTGTCTCAAAAAGACGCCGGAGCTTGTCTAGATGCAATGATGGAAGCTGTTGCCGGCTGTGTAAGCGGTGGCGGCAAAGTCAATATTCCCGGATGGTTATCATTCGAACAAGTAGAGCGTGCAGCACGCATGGGGCGCAACCCCGCTACTGGAGCAGAAATGCATATAGCAGCAAGCACTGCTGTGAAAGTAAAAGCAGGATCAAAGCTTAAGGCTGCTGGTAAAGGCAACTAAATCATTTTGATTTCATTAGAAATCAAATCTTGTGTAGTGCCGGGGCGTGAAAGCGGCCCCGGCATAACACTTTTTGGTTCATTACGCGAACGGCAGTAAGTTAAGGCAATGACATTTCCTCCTCCTGAAGACGTCATACCTCATAGGCCCCCGTTTCTTCTCTTAACTGCGGTGACTTCTCTTATCCCTGGTGTTTCCGCAGTTGGTCACTGGGATTTAACTGGTGAAGAAGAATTTTTTTCCGGACATTTTCCGGGTCGTCCAACTTTGCCCGGGGTTTTACAATGCGAATCAATAGCGCAACTCGGAGCGTACGCTTTACTGAGCGACGAGAAATTCTCTGGGCGTTTAGCTCTTTTTGGGGGAATAGACAAAGTCCGATTCCGTCGACAAGTACTACCAGGAGATCGTCTAGATCTGTTCGTTGAGTTAGATCGTGTATCTGCGCGAGCTGGTAAAGGAAGCGGAAAAGCGACTGTTAATGGAGAACGTGCTTGTGAGTGCGACTTGCTCTTCGCATTCTCTGATGGATAGAAGAAACAGTAAAGATTCCTAGTTGGCTGGGCCAATAATTATTGATCCGTTGTGTCCACCAAAGCCAAAAGAGTTTGACATTGCTGGGGCTGGGTTCCATGTTTTTGCTTCACCTGTTACCAAATTCACTGGCGGCATATCGGGATCGCTGTTGGTGAATCCTGCTGTAGGAGGAATCAGGCCTTTTTGTAATGAGAGCACCACAGCAACCGCTTCTAGTGCACCGGCGGCTCCCAAAGCATGTCCAGTTATGCCTTTGGTTGAAGTAACCAGCGGTCCATTGGAACCAAATACTTCTGCCATGGCTTGCGCTTCGGCCATATCATTCAGCGGAGTGGAAGTTCCATGAGCGTTGATGTGACCAATCTGATCTGGAGTTAAGCCGGCTTCTTCCAGAGCGAGCTCTATACACCTTATTGCTCCTATTCCACCTGGAGATGGAGCTGTGATGTGATGAGCATCAGCAGTGCTTGCTCCACCCAGTACTTCAGCATAAATAGTGGCTCCGCGTTCAACTGCCATATCAAAATTTTCAAGTATTAAAACTCCGGCGCCTTCTCCCATAACAAAACCATCGCGTTCTGCATCAAAAGGTCGAGAAATCCCGCTTGAAGAGAAAGCCGTCATATTGGTAAATCCGGCAATTGCGATATCGGTGAATGCAGCCTCGGCTCCACCTGCAACCATTAGATCGCATCGACCTGTTGATATGAGTCGCGCTGCATTAGTTATTGCATGAGTGCCAGCCGCACAAGCAGTGCAAACGTTTTCCGCCGGGCCGCAGAGATTGTGTTTCATTGATATGGCAGCGGGGGCGGCATTAGCCATCATCATTGGTATTAAGAAAGGAGAAACCCTTCTTTCTCCTTTTTCAATCATCACTTTTATTTGGTCTTCAAAGGTGGCAACCCCGCCAATACCAGTTCCAATCATTACTCCCATTCGAAATGGGTCTATTTCCGGGATGCCAGAACTTTCAAAAGCCATGTCTGCCGCGGCAATAGCGAACTGGGTGCATCGGTCGCTGCGTCTGGTTTCTTTAGGTGAATCAAAGTGAGGAGTTGGGTCAAAGTCAGTTACGCGTCGTTCACCGATCGGAGCGACACCACAAAGACCATCCCAAAAAGGATCTAAGCCGATTCCGCATGAGGAAACTACTCCCAAGCCGGTAACGGCTACTCGCCGTTTAGTCATTAGAGCTTGCTTGTTATCAAGTTAAAAGCAGCACCGATGGTGGTAATGCCTTCAAGCTCTTCTTCTTCCACTGTGACGTCAAATTCTTCCTCAAGTGCCATGACTAGCTCAACGAGATCAAGGCTGTCTGCATCAAGATCGTCAGCAAAACTCGCCTCCATAGTTACTTGGGCAGCATCTACTGAAAGAACTTCTACTGCGCAATTTGAGAATCGTTCAAAATTTTCTTCGCTCACAATCACTCCAATATCGTGTTGTTTGATATGACCATTTTAGCCGTGCAGAGAACATCTTTCGTGTCTCTTGACTTTTTATAAGGATGAAATGCAAGTTAGCCCATGTATAAGCCGCCATCAACTGGTATCACTGCACCAGTTATGTATGAGGCTTTACTTGAAGCAAGGAAAGAAATTAAGTCTGCTACTTCTTCTGGTTTTCCAAGTCTTCCAAGCGGGACAGCTTCAGCGTAAGCGGATTGCTGCTCGTCGGGAAGTGCTGCCAACATGTCGGTTAGAATTGGTCCGGGGGAGACAACATTTACGGTGATACTACGACTTGCAAATTCTTTAGCTAGAGATCTGCTGAGTCCGACTAGCCCTGCTTTTGAGGCAGCATAGTTGGCTTGTCCGGTTTGTCCGATTCTCCCAGCGATTGAAGAAATGAAGATGATGCGACCCCATCGGTTTTTCATCATTCCTTTAGTTGCTCTACGGGCCAGTTTGAAGTTTCCAATCAGATTAGTTTCAAGGACAGTAGTGAAATCTTCATCTGACATTCTTAGGACAAGGCCATCTCGCGTGATTCCAGCATTTGCTATCAGAATGTCTACAGTGCCTAAAGTCTCCTCTATTTCTTTAAAGGCAGAGTCAATTTGCTCTGAATCTGTTATGTCACATTTGACAGCAAAAATCTTTGTTTGTTTTATTTCTTCTGGAACTTCACCGCGGCAGGTGATGGCCACTTTGTATCCTGCGTCAGATAAAGAAAGAGCTGCAGCTAAACCAATTCCGCGATTGCCGCCAGTAACCAGAACAACATGTTCTTTTTCTGTTCCACTGTGATCTTCGGTATTCATCGTTGTCTCCCTAGATGGCTTAGTTTTGCACTACTAGCCATGCGATAGGTTGGCTAGTAGTTACTCTTTCGGTGTCAACTGCAAGCCAGCCTTGCAGAATTCCAGAAAAAGCAGATCTGATCTCTTCATTTCCAACTTTCCCTAATAAATCTCCGACACTAATTGGATTTCCGATTTTAAGACCATCCATAGGGGTGAAGATTCCAGCCCCCGGGCTCACGATTAATCGTTCGGTGGCGTAAAGATGTTCTCCTTCTTGGGGCTCTTCAACGGAGTCAGACGGTAAGGGGCCAGCGAGAGACTCAAGAAGAGAGTCGAGGTCTTCTGGTGTGTTGACTGTAAATCTACTTGCATTTTTGACACATCTTTTGACTAATCCAGTGAGAACTTTTCCAGGTCCTAGTTCAATAAAAGTCAGAAACCCTCTGTCTTCAAGAGTTCCAAGACTTTGGTGCCATCGCACAGGGCTTGAAAGCTGGGCGTTCATTAATGCCCTCCATGTTTCAGGGTTTTCATGCGACATGCCATCAACATTTGCTACAACGATTCCCTGCGGTGGACGAATTTCGGTTTCTTCGATGGCTGCGGTCAAACGTTGACGAGCGGAATTCATGAAAGGGGTGTGAAACGCTCCAGAGACTTCAAGTGAGGTAACTCGCTTTGCTCCACTGCCCTTAGCTGCTTCTCCTGCTTTTTCTACTCCATCCGGGCTTCCAGCTATAACTACTTGTCCTGGAGCGTTGTAGTTAGCTACCCAGACATCATCAACCACAGCGGAACAAATTTCTTCAACTTTTTCATCGGCGATTCCTAGGACGGCTGCCATGGTTCCAGTTTGATTTGTTGTGGATTCATGCATGGCAGAGCCGCGCTCTATGACAAGACGGATCCCGTCTTCAAAGTCAATCGCTCCGCTAGCGGTAAGTGCACTGTATTCACCGAGACTATGCCCTGCGTGACCGGCAGCATCAACGCCCACTCTCTCTACTGCATCAAGAATAATCATGCTCAATAAGTAGGTTGAAATTTGGGCATTGTGCGTTTGCCGCAATTCATCTGCGTCCGCTTCAAGTAGAAGATGTCCTAAGTCAAATTTTGCTATTTCTGAAGCCTCATTAACTAGCTCCCAAGAGGGGTGCTTAGCCCAAGAACTACCCATACCCGGTTGTTGGGAACCTTGACCTGAATAAGTAAAAGCAATCATAAATGAAGTGACTCCGACCAGTGACAATACACCGGTGCTTGCACTAAACGTTACTTCATAAATTGGAAATAAGTGAAATAAATCAAATTCTACGTAGAATCATTTCCTTCCAAGAGCGACGATATGATTCTCAGGAGTCATGCCCGGGTGGCGGAATTGGCAGACGCGGAGGATTCAAAATCCTTTGGCCGAAAGGTCGTGCGGGTTCAAGTCCCGCCCCGGGCACCAAATTTACGTAAAATCACTATGC
>Ga0208130_1000259_pt1 | contig 28600 bp, 26 predicted proteins | sample ETNtaG_31_FD_185771 | JGI IMG/M metagenome (GOLD analysis project Ga0208130, IMG submission 185771) | Marine microbial and viral communities from oxygen minimum zone, Eastern Pacific Ocean - ETNP201310SV78 (SPAdes) (version 2) | ecosystem: Environmental > Aquatic > Marine > Oceanic ... | reverse complement strand
GTAACGCTAATCTCGCTGGAGCGCACAACTACCTCATAATGGATAAGCAGGGAGATGGTTTCAACATAGAGGCTATGCCTGATGCGCAGACAGTCACCCGACTGGAATTAGCGCCAATAGTACATACTAATCATGCTGTATCGCCGGAAGCTCAAGCAGAAGAAGCTGAGCGGCCAGCGGATCTATTAGCCAACTCAACCCTAAGGCTTTCAAGAGGTAATGAACTTCTAACGGATGGTGAAATAGGATTGGAACGCTTAATCAAGTTAACTCAGGACGATGAAGCAATTTGTCGTAAGCCTGAACCGCCCCACAGAATAGAATCAAGTGGTGCAGCCATTATGCGACCAGCGACTGGTGAATTCTGGGCATGTTGGGGTCAGCCATCGCATAACGATTATGAATTGATTAGGTGGCAGGATGGTTGAGGGAACTGTTGTGCATATCGGTGAAAAGTCAGGATTACATTACAGGCACCCTAGACCAGAGTGGTCAACGGAAATGGAGCATATTGAACTTTCGTCTTTCCCAACTTCTGATCCAGAAGATCTCTATAACAAACAAGAACTGGAGGTGCTATCGCGCGACTTCCCTCAAGGTGGCTTTGTTGGATTTGATGGAGACTCAGCTGTTGCGATGGGTTTAGGTGTCCAAGTTCACTTCGATGAGGATAATCCGGTCCACACAGTCCACGACATCATGCCGGGAGATGGAAGTTCGGGTCACATACCTAGTGGAGAATGGTACTACGGTACCTCCATAGCTGTTAATCCGACATATAGACGAAAAGGAATAGGTGGGGAGCTGTATCTTCTGCGTAAACAGGTTTGCATTAGTCGCAATCTCAAGGGGATTATCGCGGGAGGTGTTATGCCTGGCTTTGCAAAATATAAAGAAGAAATGACTGCTGATGAGTACATAACTGCTGTAAGGGAGAAGATTATTTACGACTCAACACTTTCATTTCAAGCTAATAATGGTTTTGAATTGGTGTGCGCCTTGCCGGACTACATAGCGAACCCAGAGATTGATAATTATGCAGCCTTAATTATCTGGAGAAACTTGGAATACAAGGAGAGCTAAATATGGCGGAAAAAATTGAAGGTGACCAGGCTTTTCGTCGCGAGGGTTTGCTCGGAAGAAATCCTGAAATGACATTTGGAGGCGCTCTTTCTTTTTTGAGAAGGAATTACTCACGTGACCTTACTGATGTTGACATCGCAGTAACGGGTATTCCATTCGATATGGCAACCTCCAACCGGCCAGGGACACGCTTTGGCCCTAGAGCAATACGTTCTGCTTCCGTCGGTTTGGCAGAATTAGAAGCCTACCCCTTTGGTTTCGACCCTTTTCAATATTTGAAAGTCATTGATTACGGGGATTGCTTTATTGATTATGGCTACCCAAACCAAGCACCTGACCAGATTGAAAAGCACGCTCTCGAAATCATTGAAACCGGAACAATGATGTTGAGCATGGGGGGTGACCATTTCGTAACGTACCCGTTACTAAAAGCGCATGCAGAAAAACACGGACCGTTATCCCTAATCCACTTTGATGCCCATTGTGATACTTGGGAAGATGACGGGCAAAGATTAGATCATGGGTCAATGTTCCTTCGGGCGCTTCGTGAAGGGATCATAAATCCCGAGACGTCTGTCCAAGTAGGGATTCGAACACATAATGCAGAAACATATGGTTTCACTATCCTTGGAGCCCCCTGGGTGCATAGAGAAGGGATCCCAGCAGTTATAGAGGTCATTCGAGAGGTTGTAGGCACACACACAGCGTATTTGACATTTGATATTGACTGCTTAGACCCCGCTTACGCTCCGGGAACTGGGACCCCGGTTGCAGGTGGTCTAAGTACAGCGCAGGCTTTAGATGCAATTCGCTCTCTGGGAGATTTCAACATTGTCGGCATGGATGTTGTCGAAGTAGCGCCGTCATACGATATCAGCCAGATCACGGCGATTGCTGCTGCGACCCTTTTACATGACTTTATTTGTCTTCAAGCTGAGAAAAAAGGGGCTACACGTCAACCGTTTGGATATATCTAGAGAAAGGTACGATTACGTAAGGGGGAAAATGACTGCTGCAGTTGAATTAAAAGGAATCACCAAAAAGTTCGGTGACGTCACCGCTGTTGACAATGTAGATTTAACCATTGAAGACGGTGAATTTTTCTCTTTACTCGGCCCGAGCGGGTGTGGGAAAACCACAACACTAAGAATGATCGCAGGTTTAGAATTCCCAACAGAGGGAAGCCTTTCAATCTTTGGTGAAGAAGTAGGTACCCTTGCTCCTAATAAACGATCCGTAAATACAGTCTTCCAAAATTACGCCCTGTTCCCCCATCTCACAGTACTCGACAATGTAGGGTTCGGACTCAAAATGCAAGGAGTCGCAAAGAAAGAAACAAAAGAACGCGCGATGGAAATGATTGAACTTGTGCAGTTGGCAGGACTTGAGACTCGCAAACCGTCACAGATGTCTGGTGGGCAACAGCAAAGAGTAGCTCTAGCCAGAGCATTGGTGAATCAACCAAAGGTTTTGCTTCTAGATGAGCCTTTAGGTGCATTAGACCTAAAACTCAGGCAAGAAATGCAATTAGAGCTCAAGAAACTCCAGCGCGACGTGGGAATCAGCTTTGTATTCGTTACACACGATCAAGAAGAAGCTTTAACAATGTCCGATCGAATAGCGGTCATGCATGAAGGAAAACTTTTGCAAGTCGCAAGTCCCGAAGAAATTTATGAAAGCCCAGCAAATAGGTTTGTTGCCGACTTCATCGGTAGGACAAACCTTCTAGATGGAACAACCTCAGATAATGAAACTGTCGTGCTTAGCAACGGGACTTCAATCAGAGCTCAGAATACTTTTCCTCAAGGAACCAAAGTATCAATCAGTATTAGGCCGGAAAGGACGAAGATCACGCAACGTTCAGAGTCATCCGACCCCCTATCCAGTATTCAAGGAACAGTTGAGACCATCACATATCTTGGAAATGCACGAGTATATGGGGTGAAGTTCACATGGTTATCAATTGAAGTGCGAGAAGAAAACAGGCCCGGTTTGGAAGTTTTCAATGTTGGAGATGATGTGACTGTCCACTGGGAACATGACGCTATTTCAGTAGTTGAAGACTAATGCGTAAAAGAGAATCAACGGAGCATGTTGTCGAGGTGGCAACACCAGAATTCGAAAAAACGGCACAAAAGAAAGAAGCTCGAAGGGGGCTTCTCATGGCACTGCCGTCCTATCTTTACTTGATCTTGTTCTTTGTTATTCCGTTAGGAATAGTCCTCATATACAGCTTTGCCACAAGAAATCGATTTGGCGGAACAGATCTATCGGGTTGGAATCTAGAAAGTTACGAGAGAATCGCTGAACCAATCGTTAGGACAATACTATTCCGCTCCCTATGGCTGGCTATTCTCACAACAGTTATCTGCCTAGTCATTGCATATCCATTTGCCTATTATCTCTCTACACGAAAACCAGCTATCCGAAACGTAATGCTCGTATTCGTAATGATTCCGTTTTGGACTAATTTTTTAGTACGCAACTACGCGTGGCGCGTAATCCTCGGAAATGATGGACCTTTTACTAAAGTCACCGAATTCTTCGGATTAGGAACACACGAGCTTCTCTTCTCACAAAAAGCCGTTGTGCTAGGTCTTGTCTACGGATACCTCCCATTTATGATCCTTCCTCTATACGCAGCGATTGAGAGAATAGATGGTCAACTGCTAGAAGCAAGCAGAGATCTTTATGGGAACGGGTGGCAATCCTTTAAAAATGTCCTGCTGCCACTGTCTATGCCAGGCGTGATCGCTGGCTCTATATTAGTTTTTGTTCCTTCCTTGGGTGCATATGTAACCCCAGAGATACTTGGTGGAGCGAAGACAACACTTCTTGGAAGCTACATCGTCACACAATTCCTAACTGCTCGAAACTGGCCGTTCGGGGCTGCATTGAGCTTTGTCCTAATGGCTGTAATGCTACTCATGACCATCATTTATTTCCGTAAAGGCGGAAGGACATTATGAGTAACGCAGTTGAGCCAAGAGGCTTATCAAAAATTGGCCTTCAAATAAACGGTTGGCTTGTATACCTTTTCTTCTACGCCCCCATAGTTCTTCTCGTAATCTTTTCCTTTAGCGAAAGTCGTAACGTCGGAAAATGGGGCGGATTCACTCTTAGCTGGTACGAGCAATTCATTGATAGTTCAAATGCGCGAAATGCCCTGGAGAACTCCATAAAAATCGCGATTGTCGTAACAATAATTTCCGTAATTCTCGGCACAATGTCAGCTCTTGCATTGGAGCGCTTTACTTTCAAAGGTAAAAGAGTTTTTGACGCTTTGCTTTATCTACCTATCATTATTCCCGATGTAACAATGGCGGTAATGCTCCTGTTGTTCTTTGGAGAGTTCTTTGAAATCCTAGACAACCTTTTCGGTATACAATTACGAAAGGGATTTTGGTCAATATCAATAAGCCACATCGCCTTCAACATCAGTTTCGTCTCAGTTGTAGTCCGAGCCAGATTAGCTGGGATGAGTACAGACCTAGAAGAAGCAGCAGTAGATCTGTATGCATCCAGATGGAAAGCATTTAGGCACGTCACCTTCCCGCAAATACTCCCCGGCATAGCAGGAGGAGCTTTATTAGCGATGACTCTTTCGTTAGATGATGTTGTTATCACTCAATTCGTAGCAGGTCCCGGTTGGACGACGTTACCCGTATACGTTTTCGGGCTTATCCGTAAAGGCGTGACACCACTTATCAACTCAATTTCTGTGATTATGCTAGTCTCGTCTATGTTATTAGTGGGGCTATCGCTATTGGCAGAACGCACGAGACGCGGTGGTTAGATTAAACCAATGGCCTATGGTCAGGAGGGAAGAAATGAGAAAAACACGAAAGCTACAGGTACTCGGCGCTATCTTCGCTATATCGCTGCTAGCAGTTACAGCTTGCGGAAGCGATGATGACGACAGCGCAGGATCAGCATGTGAGGTAGGCCAAATTGATGGCGATCTTGCCATGTACAACTGGGCAGAGTACATAGACGAAGAGCAACTAGCAGCCTTTGCGGAAGAATACGGCATTAGTTTCACTTTGGATACGTACGAAAGTAACGAGGCCATGCAACCAATAATTTCAGCCGGAAATTCTGGTTACGATGTCATCGTCCCTTCGGACTATATGGTTTCAATCCTCATAGAAGCAGGCCATATTATGAAGCTAAATTTAGATGCGATACCCAACAGTTCAAATATCTCCGAAGATTTCAGTGGGCTTTACTATGATCCGAAAGCTGAATATTCAGTCCCCTACCAATGGGGAACCACTGGTATCGGTGTCAACACAGCCGTTGTTGGTGATGATTTCCCACGATCATGGGGGCTAATTTTTGATCCTGCAATCTCCGGCGCATTTGATGGCCAAATACAGTTACTGAATGACCCAAGAGAGACACTCGGGGCTGCACTTAAGTATCTTGGCTACTCATTAAACACAACAAGCGAATCCGAATTGAACGAAGCTAAAGACTTGTTAGCAGCTACGTCAAGCAGGCTCGCAGCATTCAACACCGACTCTGCTGACGAGTTCCTAACAAGTGGTGAAACTGTAATAGGGCATGGTTATTCCGGCGACATGTTCGTGCAGTTCTTGGATCAAGACAATTATGAAGACTATGTCTACTTTGTTCCTGAAGAGGGCGGAACGAAATGGATTGACAACATGGCGATCCCATTCGACGCACCAAGCCCATGCACAGCACATACTTTCATTAACTGGATGCTCACCGCTGAGCAAGGTGCTGCACTCACTGACTGGAACTACTACGACACGCCTAACCAGGCGGCTCTAGACCTTATGGGAGAAGATCCCGATGGATATTACGATGACCTTCTCGACTTCATTCGAAACCCAGAGCTCTTTGCTGGCGGTGTTGATTCTCTAGAATCAATTGAGGACACCGGAGATTTTGAAACGAATTACTCCGACGCATTCGTGAACGCGAAAGGCTAAATACTTTCACTGGGGGCAAGGGTAACCTTGCCCCCAGAAAAATCTAAATGATTACCTCAAGCAACAAGGCTTGCGAGTATCTGCAATGAATTCCCAGCGATAAAAGTATGTATGCTTAGGATTGCAAACACGAGAGGATTCCATGCGTTCAATTCAGCACTACATCAATGGTCAAAGCATTGGTATAGCAACTCAAAAGACTCATGCAGTTCTAAATCCAGCTACAGAAGAGCAAGTGGCAGAAATACAGCATGCGGCATCAGAAGAAGTTAATCAGGCTGTGGCAGCTGCTAAGGCTGCACTCAGTGATTGGAGCGAAGCATCTATCGCTCACCGAACGAAACTCCTATACAAGTTTCGTAACCTTGTACTTGAAAATGAACATTACATTGCTGAATTGATAACTGAAGAACATGGAAAAGTCCATAGCGACGCAAAGGGAGAAGTAGCAAGAGGAATAGAAAATATTGAATACGCTTGCGGGTTTGCTGAAACTCTGAAAGGTTCATACAGCGAACAAGCATCAACCGGCGTTGACGTTTATACAATTCGTCAACCAGTCGGTGTATGCGTAGGGATAACGCCCTTTAACTTTCCAGTCATGGTTCCTTTATGGATGTTTCCTAACGCCATAGCTTGTGGAAATACTTTTATTCTAAAACCCTCAGACCGAAACCCGTCAGCGCCGGAGTTCATAATTAAGTTAATGAATGAGGCTGGATTTCCAAAAGGTGTAGTTAATCTAATCAATGGAGGAGCAGAAACAGTTAACCAACTTCTATCCCATGATGATGTCGACGCTGTGAGTTTCGTTGGGTCCACGCCTGTAGCGAAACACATTTACGAGTCTGGAACCGCAGGAGGTAAACGGGTTCAGGCATTGGGGGGCGCTAAGAACCATATGGTTGTGCTTCCAGATGCCGATATTGATCTTGCAGCAGATTCCGCAGTTTCCGCTGCTTATGGATCAGCTGGTGAGCGTTGCATGGCAATTTCAGTTGTTGTAGCAGTCGGAGAAGTAGCAGAACCATTAGTAAACGCAATCTCTGATCGAATTGATAATCTAAAGATCGGGCCAGGAATGCAACCTGATTCAGAGATGGGCCCACTCATAAGCGAAGAGCATCGCAGCCGAGTTGTTGACTATATAAATTCAGGTGAAGCAGAAGGCGCAACCGTTGTTTGTGATGGTCGGATGCACTCGCCTGAGCAAAAGGGATTCTATGTCGGAGCGACTCTTTTGGATAACGTGACAACAGATATGGAGGTTTACCGAGACGAAATCTTTGGCCCAGTCCTCTCGGTTGTAAGAGTTCAATCCTTTGATGACGCATTGGATGTCATAGCCGAGAATCAATATGGCAACGGAGTAGCAGTCTTCACTCGAGATGGAGGCACAGCCAGACAATTTCAAAAAAATGTGCAGGCTGGAATGGTAGGAATTAATGTTCCAATACCTGTTCCAGTGGGGTACCACTCATTTGGCGGCTGGGATGATTCTCTATTTGGAGATACAGCAATGTATGGCCCAGAAGGAATGCGTTTCTATACGAAGCAAAAAGTTATCACAAGTCGTTGGCCTGACCCAACAAGCAGTCAAGTCGACTTAGGTTTTCCCCAGAACACCTAAAGTCGCTCCAAAGAGCGCTGGACTAGCCACTGAAAAAGTGGATCGCTATCTCGCGTGTCTAACATTTCCGGATGCCACTGAACAGCGATAATAGGTCGTTCAACATGCTCAATCGCCTCAACTCCTTGATCATTTGAGACCCCAGTAGCCAGAAATCCCTCACCCAGCTTATCGATGCTTTGATGATGTAAAGAGTTCACTTCTATTGATGACCCGTAGAGACCTGAAAATAAAGACCCATCATCAAAAGTAACTTCATGCACCCGACTTGAGGGGGGTTCCTTTCGAGCAGCGTGTGGAGGAACGTCTTGAAATAGCGTTCCTCCAGCGTAGACATTAAGAATTTGTAGGCCTCGGCAAATCCCAGCAACAGGCAATTCATTCTCATACACCTTCTCAAGTACTTTCAATTCAAAGTCATCACGCACCGGCTCGATTGACTGCAGTTCAGGCTCAGGGTCTGCACCGTACCTTTCGGGATCTATGTCAGCCCCGCCACTCATGAGTATGCCATCCAGTCGAGGAATGATTTCTGATGGGTCAAGGCTAAGAGGAAGGAAAACAGGAATCCCACCTGCTGCGATAATGCCTTCGGCATAGTCAACCCAATACACCTCAAAGGAAAGGTGATTCATGACCTCAAGACTGCCACGCAATTTATCTCCAGTACGCCGACGTCCAGTTATACCTATCAGGGGTTTTGGGTTATCCATAAATCAATTTCAGCTTTAAAATTCATTGTCCGAATGCAACGGTATCGTATTTAGAAGTAACTAAGTAACTTTGAACCCTAGTCTTGAAAGAATAAAAGGAAATAGTTTTCATGAAATTCACTGTTGACGCTACTGATGAGACGAAATCAATAAGGTCACTAGTTGCTGCACCTGAATTTGAATCAGGGCTTGAGTTCTTTGTAAATAAACTTGGGTTCAAAATTGTGATGATTTCACCAGCAGATAATCCTAATTATGCGATCTTGAATAGGGATCAATTCACCATCGCGTTAGATAAAAGTGCAAAAGCACAACCACTATCGATTGAAATTCCAATAGAAGATCAATCCCTCATCGGAACGGATCTAATTGGCCCCAACGGCACCAGAGTGAAGTATGTTCCTGTTATTAAGCGACAAAATCAGGTAATAGATCTGCACCCAATCGTTCATGTATCGCGAATAAGCGATACTCAATGGGTACAAGGCAGAGCAGGGATGTCATATAGATCTTTGACTGGTAATCACAACGAAATCTCCGTGGCATCTCAAATAAGAATTGAAGGAAGCGGGAAAGTGGCTGACTGGGTGCATTATCATGATGTTTCCTTCCAAACACTGTTTTGCATTAACGGTTCAGCGAAATTGGTATACGAAGATCAAGGTGAGCCTTTTATGTTTAAGGAGGGAGACTGTATTCTCCAACCGCCAGGCATCCGACACCAGGTGTTGGAATCATTTGATGACCTTGAGGTCATTGAAGTGACAACTCCTGCAGACCATGCAACATTTTCTGACTTCAACATAGAGTTGCCCAACAGCACCGTAGCGCGTACACGAAATTTTAATGGTCAACAATTTACTCACGATACGCCCAACTCACGAGAGCCGGTAACTTATAAAGATTCAACCTCCTTGACCGCATATGGGACCTCAATAGGTGAAGCATCAGGGAATCAAGGTTGGGTGAACGAAATCCACGGTTCTGTATCAGAGGGCACAAGATTAACTCCAACGTCTATAAGTCCAGAAAAACCCCTCTCTTTTTTTCTATGGTTTATTAATCAGGGATCTGCGCAAATAGAAGTTGAAGAACGGGAAGAAACCGTAAGTTCGGGTGATGCAATCTGTTTTCCATATGGGTTCCTCCCATCAATGGAATTCTTTTTGGTAGACCACGATTCTGAGTTCAAAGTACTCGAAGTAGCGTTCTGATACAAAAGGGTCTCACTGGAAGCCGGATTTAATTCTTTTCGGAAATGAGAAGGAAATTAGCCAGTTGACAGCCAAGAAGCCACAACAGGTAAACAATGCTGCCGACAAGCCGCCCCAGAGATAAGTCAAGCCAGAGAGAAGAGTTCCAAATAGCCTCCCAAACGCATTGGCCGAGTAATAAAGACCAACATTAACAGCTACATCGCTATCGTCCTCAGTGAAAGCAAGAATTAGATATGAATGGAGCGAAGAATTTAAAGCAAACAAAACGCCAAATAATAGTAATCCGACGATTACCGTGAAACTTTTGGCTATATCAAAAGCAACCAAAACGGCCAACAAAATAGTGAATATCATCAAGGTAAATGACCAGAGACGGGTTGAGGCTTGAATTTCCCCTGCTGCATCTTTAAGCCTGATCACAGAAGGGGCACCCGACTGAATAATGCCATAACCAATAACCCAAGCCGCAAGGAAAGCTCCGATTCCCTCAAAAGACCAACCTAAACTCTCATCCAAGAAAATAGGGAGAGCCACTACGAACCAGATGTCTCTCGAACCAAATAGAAAAAATCTGGCAATCGATAGTTTGTTAACGGCAGGGTAAGTAGATGCCCATATGCGCCTAGGAAGGGGCTTACTAGATTTTCCTATACTCTCATCAAGGAAGACTAAAACCGCTCCCAACGCAACTGCAACAATGGATGCAAGGGCCAGAAGCGAGGTCCTGTAACCGAAAAGTGATAGCAATGCGCTACCAACGAAAAATCCGACGCCTTTCAGTGCATTCTTTGAGCCAGTAAGAACGGCGACCCAACGAAATAGGCGAGTTTGTCGTTCTGAAGACCCATCCTCCGGAACGACAAATTTCACGGCGCTTTTAGAACTCATTTTCGTCAGATCTTTTGCAATACCTGAGAAGGCCTGGCAAAACATTACAAAGGCCACCGAAAAGATCTTCCCCCAGTTTGCATCTACAAAAGAAATTGCAAGAAGGGCAAAAATCTGAATCAGAAGACCAGCCTTCAGAGTCTGTTCAAGCCCAAATCTTGATCCAGCGATTCCGCCAAACAAGTTAGTTAAGACACCCATGAATTCATAGGCCAAGAAAAGAAAGCTAAGTTCCAGTGGTCCGAAACCAAGCTCGTGAAAGTGGAGGAGAACAACCATACGCAAGGCACCGTCGGTGAGTGTCAAGCTCCAGTAAGCACCGGTTACCAGACCGTAGCTTTTAACTTTCATTTCGTTCTCGTCATAGGCCTTTGGAAATCTTCGCAGTCAACTCAGCCATTCGATGGACATAACCGTATTCGTTATCGTACCAAACCAAAATTTTCACAAGCCCATTCGGGAGTTTCAAGGTAGATAAACCATCTACAATTCCGGACCGTGAATCATTGACAAAATCGGCGGAAACAAGTGGCCTATCTTCATATCCAAGTATGCCCTCCAGCTCTGCAGTTGAGGCTTGTCTAAGGAGCTCGTTTGTTTCTTGGGCGTTTACTTCCGATTGTAACGAAAAGACACAATCTGTTAAAGAAGCATTAAGGACAGGTACTCTAACTGCGAGGCCATCGAGCTTTCCTTCAAGGTCAGGGAAGATGCGAGTTATCGCAGTTGCTGAACCAGTTGATGTAGGAATTAAAGAATTTAAAGAGGAACGCGCGCGTCTGGGGTCAGCAAGAGGCTTATCAACTACCACTTGTGTATTAGTCGGCGCATGGATAGTAGTTATCATTCCATTATCAATACCAACCTGTTCGTGAAGCACCTTTACAACGGGAGCAATACAATTCGTTGTGCATGAAGCTGCTGTCACAATGTCATATTTGTGATCATCATAAAGGTGATCATTACAACCCATGACAACATTAAGAACGGTCTCGTCATGGACTGGAGCAGCTACAACAACTTTTCTAATCCCTCGATTGAAATAACTGGACAATGCCTCAACTGTTCTAAAAGCCCCTGTGCACTCAATGACGATTGATACGTCTGTTTCTTCCCATGCGACATCACCGGGACTTCCAATTTGAGAGTACTTAACCGAAGACCCGTCCAGTATCAGATTTCCTTCCGACTCATGGGCTTCACGTTTCCATGTTCCATGGACAGTATCGAATTGCATAAGGTGAGCAGCAGTTTTTGCATCGCAGTTAAGTTCATTTATGTGGGTTATTTCAAGTTGCTCATGATGGGCAAGCGCCCGCACAACTAGTCTTCCCATTCTTCCAAAGCCGTTAATACCAATTTTTGTAGTCATTAATGACTCAGCTATGAGTTTGTTCTAATGAAGACCGGCGACTGACTGTTTGAGCGTTCGGAGCAAAATTCGTAGCCATTTTCCGCGAACCCTCTAAATTGCTCACATTGGGAAACTCTATTTCGAATAATCCAAGAAGCCATTGACCCTCTGGCACGTTTCGCATAGAAGCTCACGGTTTTGTAGTCTCCTCCGTCTTTTCTATCAAGAAATATTGGTGTCATAACAGGAAACTCTAATTCATCTGAATGAACAGATTTGAAATATTCGTTAGACGCAAGGTTAATTAAAACCTTTTCGCCAGGACTTTCATCTAGAGCTTTATTTAGAGATTCGGTTAGAGAGTTTCCCCAAAACTCATAAAGATTCTTGCCATATTCGGTTTCCAACTTCGTTCCCATCTCAAGCCTGTAGGGTTGGATTAAATCCAGAGGCCTGAGCACTCCATAAAGACCAGAAAGTATCCTCAAAGTTTCCTGTGCGTAGTCATAGTCTTCTTCAGAAAAAGACTCCGAAGCGTTCATTCCCGTGTATGTATCCCCATTAAAAGAAAGTATTGCTGGACGAGAGTTTTGTTTAGTAAACGGAGTGCTCCAATCTTGATATCTTTCAAAATTTAATTCAGCAAGTGAATCCGATAATGACATGAGTGAACCAAGTTGGTCAGGGGACTTTTGAGAAAGTACACCGACAAGTTCTTCACTTTTTTTGAGAAGGGAGGGTTTGCTACTTTTCTGAGTCGCCCAAGGAGACTCAAAGTCCAATGCTTTTGCGGGTGAGACAACAATAATCATATTTCTATTTTTACATCACATTTTCAGTCTTTGCCGAAACAACAGATACCAATCTTGAGTTTTTGTTATCGTTGTGAAAATCTTACTGATATTAGGAGAGCGAGCGTAATGCATGAATAGGTCCAATAATGATGAAGTCGCCATTGCGTTTGATGAATACAGAAAACGTGGAGTTATTGACCATGATTGGGAATCTTGGGCATCTCTATTCACTCTCGAAGCTAAATACATAGAGCACTTCCTGGGGGAATTTAGCGGCAGGGAGCAAATCTCTCAATGGATTGTTTCTACTATGAAGCAGTACTCCAATATCTCTATGTGGATGGAATGGTGGGCAATCGACGGAGATAGGGTAGCTTTGTACATCTGGAATAACCTGCCAGATCCTACTGGTACAGGAAAGCGTTATGGATTCCCTAACACAACCTATTTACGCTACGCGGGGAATGGGCTTTGGGATTATGAAGAAGATTTCTATAATCCAGCTGATGCAGAGCGTGTGTGGCAAGAATGGTTTAATGATGGTGGCCGAATTGATACCCCACCGGATAATACGTTGCGCGGAATTGAGGACTGGGCCCCAGAAGTTCCTGACGTTATTGTTTCAAGAGAAGAAGTAGAGGAAGAATTCAGAAAGTATGTTCGTAGGGGAGAAGTCGCTGTCCAGACAGGGAACTGGTCTCTATGGGCAGATCAATTTACGGAAGATGCAAGATATTTTGAGCATCATTACGGGAAATTCCATGGGAGGGCCGCAATCAAGAAATGGATTACTTCAATAATGGGCCCTTTCCCACAAATGACTTTCCCTGTGGACCACTACATTATTGATGGAAATCGTGTTATCGCTCTAATACCAAATTGTCTTCCTGACCCAACTGGAGGGAGTGCGGAGTATTCCTTTAATGTCCATGTCATTTTGCATTATGCGGGCAATGGTCAATGGAGCTACGAAGAGGACGTCTACAATCCCCAGGAGGCGGAAAGTGTCGTTTCTAGCTGGGTTAAAGCTGGTGGTTCAGTTTCTTGAAGTCCGGTTTTCCTTTAGCCAGCTTCACTATGCGTAACGGGTTCTTCCCCCATCCATTCACGAAGAGTATTTTTTAATTTTGTTTGCTGAATAAATAGGTCATGCTCAGGCCCGCTGTCTGTGGAGGACTGTGGGGCTTTCAGATAGAAGCTTAACCATTCTTGGACTCCAGATTCACCAGCCCGATGGGCTAGATCCATAAACAACGCAAGATCAAGGACAATTGGAGCGGCTAGAATAGAGTCTCGGCAGAGGAAGTCAACCTTAATTTGCATGGGGTAACCCAGCCAGCCAAAGATATCGATGTTATCCCAACCCTCTTTGTTATCGCCTCGGGGTGGGTAATAGTTGATTCTCACGACGTGATGGATATCTCCATAGAGGTCAGGATAAAGTTCAGGTTGCAGGATGGTATCTAGAACTCCTAATTTGGAAACTTCTTTGGATTTAAAGTTCTCTGGAGCATCAAGTACTTCTCCGTCCCTGTTGCCAAGAATATTTGTCGAATACCAGCCTTCAAGCCCAAGCATACGCGCTTTGAATCCTGGTGCTAGCAGCGTTTTCATTAGCGTCTGACCTGTTTTGAAATCCTTACCAGCTATAGGAACACCCCGAGATTTTGAGAGTTCAACGATGCAATCTAGGTCACAGCTTAAATTAGGAGCACCATTCGCAAATGGAACGTCACTCTGCAGCGCAGCATATGCGTATATTTGGCTTGGAGAAATGTTCGGATCGTTATTTCTTAGCCCTTCTTCAAACGCCGCAACAGAAGCGTGAACTTCGCTTGGTTCTTGAAAAGCTTCCGTTGAACCGCACCAAACCATCACGAGGCGGTCACAGTCATTTTCTTCCTTGAAATTCGCTATATCTTGTATCAGAGCCTCTGCTTGGTCCCATTTGCTCTCAATATCCTTTACGCGAACACCGTCTAAACGTGAAACCCATTTTTTGTCAAAAACGGCTTCCATTGGAATGATAGATTCCAAGTCGCTCGAAATTTCAGAGAGATCATCGCCCTCGAGGACACCGGCGGTTCGAGCCGCTTCAAGCACGTTAGGGGAAATCGGATCCCAGCCACCAAAAACAAGGTCATCTAATTCTGCTAAAGGTACGAAATCCTTGATCAATGGGTTTCGCCCTTCCTCTTTTGTTCCGAGGCGAATATGAGCCATTTGGCTGATGGAGCCAATAGGTGGCTTTAACCCTTTTCTTGCAGCCAGAACACCTGCTATGAAAGTTGAAGCGACCGCTCCCATGCCCGGTGTGAGGATGCCTAGTTTTCCTTGCGATGATTTTATGTTTCTTGAAGTCATGAACTGATATTAGCAATAATAAACATTAAAGAAGTATTGTTAAGTAAATCTAAAGTATATTGTAAGAGCATGCTTAGCTTACCTGACCTCTCAATACGTCAACTTGAGTATTTAATAGCTGTGGCCGAAGAAAATACATGGGCTGATGCATCAGATGCTGTCGGAGTTACACCATCAGCCCTTTCACAAGGGCTCGCAGAATTGGAACGAAGAGTAGGGGTATCGTTATTTGACCGAGTCGGACGAAGGCGGATACTCCATCCAAACGCTGAAATTCTCTTAGATCATGCCCGGCAGGTCATTTCGTTAACAAGTGATTTGGCTAAATGGTCAGACCGAATGAGGAACGCGCACGAAGGCACTATCCGAGTAGGGATGATTGACATAGCAGCGGTGAACTATTTCCAAAGCGTTTTGAAAGATTTTAGAACGGAACACCCATCCCTTAATTTTCACTTGAATGTCAGTCCCTCTCGACCCTTAATTGATGCGCTGCAAAGGGGACAGCTGGATCTGGTGGTATGTATTGAACCTGGTTATGAAATTAAAGGTATTCAAATTGAGCCTCTGTTGACAGAAACTCTGTCTATATATAAACCGGGAGGGGGACCGTTGGGTCCACCAAGTAAATGGGGCCCCTGGGTGCTCTTTCCTGAAAGCTCTAATACGCGAAAGATAATCTCTGCGGCGCTTAAGGAACGAGGGTCCTCTGTTGAAGTAGTAGCTGATTCACCACAACCTGAAGTTCTCAAAGAAATGGTGAATTTGGGTATAGGTTGGACCGTCCTTCCTAATGTTCAAGCGGAAGACGGGCCAAGGCCATTAACTCCTAGCTCTATTCTTAGCACGAGGAATTTGATCGTTGCTTCTCGCAAGAATGCAGCTCAAAGTCCGGCAGTGCTATCACTTTTAGCGTCGCTAAAAGAAGAATTATCCAATTAGAGACGTTTATAATCCCAGGTCTTAAATATTTCTCCGTCATACGGCATCGATCCGTAAAAGACGCGTGGGTCCGAATCGAAAACCATAGGAATGAAATACTTATCTCCTTCCCAAAGAGGAAGCTTGGATTTCTCCTCGCTAACTTCGTTCATGTTGCAAGCGTCTAAAAGTTGCTGTCTGGAAATCCACTCCAGGGAGCCCTCGTCGTTGAAAGATTTAGGAGATCCTTCCCATCCTGTTACGAGAAAAATGAATCCCAGCCAGTCTTCACGTTTGGGGCCGAAATCTGTCCATGTAATTACTCCTCGGAGTTCGTATTCGGTAATCGTAATTCCGGCTTCCTCTTCAATTTCTCTTTCGATACCGCATACGATATTTTCATCCTTTTCGACCTTGCCTCCTAAACCGTTTACTTTGCCAAAATGATCATCATCTGGTCTTGAGTTTCGGCGGATAAGAAGAACTCTGTCGCTTTCTTGATCAAGAATGTAAGCCAAGGTTCCAACTATGGGAGTAATTGCCATGGTCATGGTTTAGCAGGAGCAGGTGGAGAATAAGTGCATACTCCTAAATGACAGTTAAGAAACTGGTCTAAAGTAAATGCATGGGTTCAACAGATTACGCTTGCGATGATGATGGAATAGCCTTTATCACCATTAACAACCCAAGCCGAAAAAACGCAATGACCTATCAGATGATAGAGCAAATGTATCGCCACCTCACTGTCGCTGGAAATGAAGCACGAGTTGTCATTTTGACAGGTGCCGAAGACGCTTTCTGCGCTGGGATAGACCTAAATTTCCTATCAGGTATACCTCCTGAAGAAAGAGGTATTAAAGTCCCTACTCACGATGAGAACGGATTTTGGAATATTACGGCATGCCCTGTTCCTGTCATTGCTGCAGTAAATGGTCCCGCTGTGGGTATGGGCGCCGAATGGACAAGCCACTGTGATATCAGAATTGTCTCTACGAATGCCCGCTTCGCATGGAATTTTGCTCATAGGGGTTTAATCCCCGATACTGGAGCTGGAACTTGGCTTCTCCCAAGGCAAATCGGAATACAAAATGCTTTAAAGTTGCTTTACTCAGGGGAATGGCTAGATGCGCAACGAGCATATGAGATTGGATACGTGACCCAAATTGTTGACCCTGAACACCTTATGAAAGCTGCGATAGATGAAGCGAAAACTTTTTTGAGAGGTTCAGATTCTTCACATCGCTTGACAAAGGAATTGCTTTACTCTGGTCTCACAAAGAATGTTGCTGACCATCAGATTGCAAGTCGAGAAGCGTTGCTCGAATGCTTTAGGTCCGAGGCCCATAAAGAAGGCGTAGCTTCATTTACTGACAAGCAGAGACCTAACACAAGGGAAAAGTAACCCTTAAGTATCAACTAATTGAATTTCGGTGTCCTCTTCTCTAAAGCAGCATTGACGCCTTCACTGAAATCGGAATGTCGCATAGATTCCAACTCTGCGGCAAGACTTACTTCAAATAATGATGCAAACTGAGATTTAAGCCAGTTGTTAACTGAAATTTTTGTACCTCTCAAAGCTGCTTGAGGCCCATCGCAAAGTTGAAGTGCTATCTCTGAAGCTGTGGTCATTACCTGATCATCATCAACTAAATGATTTATTAAACCAAGTTGATCAGCGAACTCAGCGGAGATAGTTGAGCCAAGCATCATCATCTCTTTTGCTTTATTAGGGCCAATGAGCACGGTCCATATAGCGAGACCACCATCCCCGGGAACTAGTCCGATATTTATATGAGGGTCTCCCCATTTTGCCTCTTTAGAGGAAATCACGATATCAGTTAATAAAGCCAAGGTCGCCCCTAAACCTATAGCATGCCCATTGACTGCCCCAATCAAGGGCTTCTCAAAATCAAGAAGATTATAAACTATTCGTCGCGCAGAAGCAGCAGAGATACCCGACCCTCCAGATGGATCCCTCTTCAGTCGACTTTCCATATCTCTTAGATCTCCCCCTGCAGAAAAGGCTGAACCGGCACCTGTCAAAATAGCGACCTTGACTTGTTCATTGCTGCCCAAATCTTCCCAAACTCTCTCCATTTCGGCGTGAGCCTCTGGGTGAAGGCCATTAAGAACCTCAGGTCTGTTAATCGTTACGGTTGCAACATTGTCAGCGATCTCAATTTGAAGAAATTTGTAATCCATAGAACCGGATAAATCTTAGCTAGTAATAACCGATTCTCGCAATATCGCAATTCTGTATTAGGCTAAAGTAACTTGCGGATGTGTAGATAACTGTCGTAGAAGTGGGGTGCGCGCATGGTAAATATAACAAAACGATCCTTCTGTAGGATTTGCCATGCAGCTTGCCCCATAGATGTTGAATTTACTGACGGAAGAGTAACTAAAATTCTCGGAGTTGATGAGGATCCTTTGTTTGAAGGTTACACCTGTGTAAAGGGGCGCCAGATACCCGAGCAGATTCATAGCCCAAGTCGAATCCGGTACCCGCTAAAGAAAATGCCTGATGGGCATTATGAGGAAATTACGTCTCAGCAAGCTCTAGATGAGATAGCCGAAAGAATGAAATCAATTATTGAGCATCATGGCCCAGGAGCGATAGCTACTTACACAGGAACCGGAGGGTATCAGAATGCTCCTTCTGATCCGGTGGCTAGGGCCTTCCATAAAGCAATAGGATCAATTAGTTATTACACGTCGGTCACTATTGACCAACCAATGAAACGAACGGCTGCTATGCGGGCAGGTGTTTGGGAAGCAGGACCGCAGAATTTCTCTGAGGTAGATGTCTTGCTAGCTATTGGCTACAACCCAATGGTTTCTAGTTTTGCGCCGTTCGGGGGATTACAGGGCACCAATCCTTTCACGACTTTACGGAATAGAAAAGAAGAGGGCCTCAAGTTAATTGTTATTGATCCACGACGAACAGAACTTGCGACTCAGGCAGATATTCACCTTCAAATCCGGCCGGGTGAAGATCCCACTCTTCTTGCGGCCTTAATAAATATTATTCTTTCTGAAGATCTTCATGACCACGAATTTTGTGAAGAATGGATTGAAGCTGCTCACCTTGAGCGTCTTGCTGAAGCGACGAAAAATTTTACTGCCGACTTCGCAGCTAAGCGCTGCGATGTTGATAAAGAAGACATCTTACAAGCGGCAAAACTTTTTGCTGAAGGACCTACAGGTACAGCAGGAACTGGGACTGGGCCTTCAATGTCGCCCTACCCAAGTCTTATGGAACACCTAGTAATATGCCTGAATGTTATTTGTGGCCGTTGGCTAAGGGCTGGTCAAATCGCTGAAAGTAGAAGCCTCCTTCAACCAGACACCAGGAAACGAGCTCAGGTATTGGGTCCCTTTAACCCACTCTCAGGTCCAAAGAGCAGATTCAGAGGCCTCCGAGGATACGGCGGAGAAATGCCTTGTACGACATTGGCTCAAGAAATAATTGAACCAGGCGAAGGTCAGATTCGGGCCCTTATCTCAAATGGTGGAAATCCAGTAGCCGCTTGGCCCGATCAAGAGAGAAGTCTTGAGGCTATGGAATCTCTCGAACTCTTGGTAGCTATAGATCATCGCATGACTCAAACTGCTCAATTTGCTGACTACATCCTCCCACCGCGTTTAAGTCTTGAACGATCTGATGTTCCCCCATTTATGGATAGATGGTTCCGAGCTCCCTATGCTTGCTACACACCTGCGGTTATTGAAAACCCTGAAGGGGATCTTTTAAATGACTGGGAATTTTATTGGGAAATTGCTGAACGACTAAATGTGAAAATTCAACTTCCTGGTGGCGAGATACCGAGTGGAAGTCGCCCTACAGATGATGACATTCTGGAGTTAATTTATGCACATTCACTTGTCCCCTTTAATGAGATTCGCAAAAAAAATGGACAGACTCTTGAATACCTAAAGCAAGAAATTGAAGAAGCTGATCCTAACTCCAGCGGAAAATTTCATCTAGCGCTTGATGATCATTTGGCTGAACTTCAAGAAATTCTTTCTCAGCAAACATCTGCGGAACGTATGGAAGGCTTTGACCCTAAAGTTCATACTTTTCGCTTAGTGAGTAGGCGACTGAAAACTCACCTTAATTCTCTTGGAGGTGAATTAAGTAAGCTCAACAAGAAAACTCCTACGAACTATGCATACATGAACCCTCAAGACATGATTGATTTAGAAGTGGGAGATGATGAACTCATCCAGATTGCATCTCCTAGAGCATCGTTGATAGGAGTGGCTAAATCCTCAGACGACATCAGGCGAGGCGTCATCTCTATGGCTCATTCGTGGGGCTCAGCATCGTCATCCGACGAAAAAGTCAGGGACATAGGTTCCCCAACAAATCGATTAATAGATGTTGAGAATGGTTTCGACACCATAACAGGTCAAGCTATTCAAAGTGCAATACCTGTATCTGTCAAACCAGCGAAAGAAGAAGTATCGATCTGAATTGTTGAGACCTGCTAACCGTTGCTCAAGCGGTCAATCGTTTTGCTAAATTCTTCAACGGTTTCGCCAATAATTTCTGCAATTGGTCTAATGGCGTCAATTCTTCCCGCGACTTGACCGCTTAAAGCAATAGCGGCATTCATATCTCCACCGAAATATAGCTTCTGTGGGTCGCCGAATTGCCCGAAAATATTTTCCTCCATGTCAGCTAATCGTTCAGATCGGTCGGTACGAAGAGCCCGAAGAGCAGGGGAGTGTTTCTGATTAAGAAATACCGTATCTGTTTCGCGTGCATTGACGATAGATTCTTTCCAATTGATGTGGACTGGGGATTCTAAACACGACAACATTTGTGTACCCATCTGAACTCCTTCGGCACCTAAAGCAAACGCTGCAGCCATTGTTCTACCATCACTTATTCCTCCGGCAGCGATGATGGGTACGTCAACATGATCACGAATGAGCGGTAATAACACCATCGTTGACACTGGAGTAGGGCTTTTAAAGCCTCCTCCTTCGCCACCTTCGACAACTAACCCATCTACCCCCGCTTCAACCGCTTTCAAAGCTGCCTGAAGAGTTGGGACGACATGGTAAACCGTCAGTCCGGCACCCTTCAGGACTCCGGTGTATTTAGTTGGTGAGCCTGCTGATGTCGTTACGAATTTAACTCCTTGATCAATCACAAATTCAGCAATAGATGGATCTCGAACAAAGGCTTGCGCAATATTGACACCAAAAGGCAAGCCGAGATCTTTCATAGTCCGCATTTCTTCTTTAACCACGTCTAACTCTCCCGACGATGTTTCAATAATTCCACATGCCCCAGATCTTGAAACCGCTGATGCTAATTGTGACCGAGCAATCCATCCCATCGGTGCTTGAAGAATCGGAATTGAAACTCCAAGATCCTTACTTACTCGGTTATCAAATAGTGAATGGGTAGTCATACATCACCTCTGTCGCAGTTTATAGTCCCTAACAATTGCAGATTCGTGAGATTAACGCATATTATGACCTAGAAAGTTGATACCCATTGTGTTGTTCACATCCAAGTTTTCCAGTCCCATAGGAATTATTCGTTTCGTAAGTACGGCAGATAATTTAAAGCAGGTTATTCTTCCGACGCAATCCCTTAGTGCCAAGTTGAGTCACGATTTAGAATCAAAGGAAATACCACTCTTACTACAATGCGCCGAGCAGTTGGAGGACTATTTCCTAGGAAAGCGGAAGGTATTTTCTTTACCTTTAGAGCCGGAAGGCACTCCATTTCAAGTCAAAGCATGGATGGCCTTGTGCAGTATCAACTATGGAGAGACAGTGACATATGGACAACAAGCAAAAGCCATTGGGGTTCCAAACGGAGCACGACCAGTAGGGTCGGCAAACGCATTGAACCCGTTACCAATAATTTTGCCGTGTCATCGCGTCATAGGTTCAGACGGTAAGCTGAGAGGCTACGCCGGAGGGACCGACCAACTATATATAAAGGAGTTTCTCATAAACCATGAGCGAGCCAATCTTTAATTTATTGACTGAAGAACCTCAATAGCTCGAGTAACTTCGTCCATTGTGTTGTAGTGAACCATTGATAAACGAACCACTCCATCTTCTGCGTTTAAACCCACCGCTTCAGTCAAACGATGGGCATAAAAATTTCCATGGCCGCAAGAGACTTTCGCGTCAATTAGAGAGTCATAAATTGCTTCGCTTGATTTTGTGTACGAATGAAATGCAACCGTTGGAGCTCTTTCGATCCGGCTCTTTGAGTTCGTTCCAATAAGTCGAAAATCTTCTCTTGACAAAATGTAATTAATAAGTGGTTCCATAAGTTGTTCCTCGTGTTCTCCGAACAGTTGAAAAACCTTTTCAAGACGCTCTCTTAAATTTTCCGAACCTAACGCGAAGTGGTGATGATATATATCTTCGTAGTAGTCAACCATTCCAGCGCAAGCTGCTACTGAGGCATGGTCAGGGCCTGCAGGAGTTAACCGATAGGTAGGCTTATCTGCATTAAAAAAGTGGCCTTGGTTAGTTACTTTGTGGGAGATATTCTCGGATGCGAACATCAGCCCTAAATGGGGTCCGTACGTTTTGTATGTGCTGTATAAATAAATATCGCAATTTAATTCTTGAACATCAATGGCGGCATGAGGGGCAAATGAGACGCCATCAGCTACTAATAAACCTCCTACACCGTGGACCAACTCAGCGATACTACACAACGGATTTATGGTCGCTGCAAGATTTGATGCATGGGTTACAGCTACCAGTCGGGTCTTGCTGCAAACGAGTTGAGCAAGTTGATCTATGTCAAGTAATCCAGTTTCCGGATTCACCCTCCATTCCCTGATTTCAATTCCAGTTTCCTCTAGTCTGCGCCAAGCCCCTATATTGGCTTCATGGTCCTGATTCGTGACGATAATGTTGTCCCCCGAGTCCCAATCAGGTCGCAAAGCATTAGCTAGAACATACGTGTTTTGTGAAGTTGAGGGACCAAAATGTACTTCATTCGGGCTTGCGTTGAAAGTAGCAGGAATAACTTCCACAGCCCTGTCCATAGCTTGACCGGCCTTCGCTGAAGGCCCGAACTTCCAATATGGTTGAACCTTTGAGCTGGTGTAAAAGTCCTGCAAAATACTGATTACCTGGTTCGGAACATAACTACCTCCAGCATTTTCAAGATGTGCCCACTGGCTAGAGTCAGGATGAGTAAAAGCGGGAAAATGAGAGCGTACAAATTCAAGATCAAGCGAAACCACACATCCAAACTACCCGAAAGACCTGTTTTTCAGAATAGAACTCCGAGAAGAAACAGTATTGTTTGAACGGCTAAACTATCTGACTATGAACAAAGACAATTCCTGTTGTGCTCCCCAGCGGACTGAAAAGACAAGTATCAATGATAGAAGCACGGGAAAAACATCCTCGGCAAATATCGAGAAAGCGGAACTGGCGGGTGGACCATTTAGATTAGGCTCCAACTACGAACTTGCTTACCCCCAGGATGGGGAGGAATTCACAACGGAAGTGTTCCTCTCGCCCTTTCTAATTGATAAGTATTCTGTGACTAATCAAAAATTTATGACTTTTGTTGATGACACCGGATATGTGACTGAGGCAGAAGAGATCGGTTGGTCTTTCGTATTTGGCGGACTACTGCCCGATGACTTCGAAGATACCAGAGGAGTCCAAGGAGCACCTTGGTGGCGGCAGGTCTTTGGCGCGACCTGGAAATCTCCCGAAGGTCCGCAGTCAACAATAGAGGGAAAGCTCAATCATCCAGTGGTGCAAATCTCATGGAACGATGCCGTGTCCTATGCGAATTGGTGTGGGGGAAGGCTCCCCACAGAAGCAGAGTGGGAATACGCTGCTGCAGCAGGGTCCTACGAAACAATATTCCCATGGGGAAATCAACTGACTCCAGATGGTGAGCATCTGATGAATGTATGGCAAGGATCATTCCCAGATAAGAACCTTGAGGATGATGGATGGTACGGAACAGCTCCAGTCGGCTCATACCCACCAAATAAATTTGATTTGTATGAGATGACAGGGAACACCTGGGAATGGTGTCAAGACTGGTTCACGAACAAACGTAAACCAAGATTAGAAAACCCAACAGGACCTCCCACGGGCACAAATAAAGTGATTAAAGGAGGCTCATACTTATGTCACGAATCCTATTGCAACAGATACCGACCTGCAGCAAGGAGTTCAACCACGCCGACAAGCACAATGGGGCATTTGGGTTTTCGGCTAGCCTATGACCGCGAATAGGGTCCACTAGTCAAAGCAAATCTGACGAGTCAGCCGCTTCAACCTCTTCACGAGAAACGCCCAACATAAATAGAATCGCATCCAAATAAGGAACTCTTAGAGTTGTATTAGCCGCATCCTGAACTATTGGCTTTGCATTAAATGCAATGCCCAACCCAGCGATAGTCAACATATCAAGGTCATTTGCGCCATCTCCAACAGCGACAGTCTGATCAATCGGCACCCCCTCTATCTCAGCGATTTCGCGCAGAAAGTCAGCCTTCGATTCGCGAGTCACGATAGGACCAACAACTCGACCTGTCAGACGGCCTCCAACGATCTCAAGCTCATTTGCTCTAGCATGCTTGATATTGAGTTCACGTTGAAGACGTTCAGCAAAAATTGAAAACCCTCCACTTACTAACGCTGTGGTAAACCCAAGTCTTCCAAGTGTCCGACAAAATGTTCTGGCTCCAGGAGTTAGTTTCAAATTTTGCCAAGCCCTTTCAACCCCAAGCTCATCTAAGCCTTCGAGTAGGCTAACCCTCTGCCGAAGAGACTCTTCAAAATCTATTTCACCTCTCATCGCCAACTCAGTGATATTTGAAACCTCAGCGCCACAACCCGCTTGTTCCGCCAATAAATCAATAACTTCATTCTGAATAAGCGTTGAGTCAACATCAAGTACAACTAAACGCTTAGCTTTTCGGCTCAGATTTAAAGGCTGAACTGCTATATCTAATTCTGGCGTTTCCGAAGCTACCTGCAAAAGCCCTTGTTTAATTTCATCTAGTTTCCCACCATTCACGGCGAGTTCATAACTCATTACTGGATAGCGTGAAAGACGAATTATCCGATCAATATTTCCCTCATTATTGGAGATTGTTCGCGTAGCCAGCATGAGTTGGCTAGGAGTGATATCTCTACCGATCAGAGTAACCACACATTGTTCAGTATATTCGGTCGGTTCGCCATGAACCTCTTCAACATCAATGTGCAAACCTCTCTGATATCCAAAAAGAAGAAGGTCTTTTAAAGCATCATCGCTCTTATCTACTTCAATCAACACGTCCAGCGTTAGCCTTCGGCGAACAACAATTTGTTCAATATCCTTCACAACAGCACCGATTGCGGACAATACCTCAAATAATTCTGCTGAAACCCCTAATTGATCGGGTCCGGAAACCCTAATCAAAAGCGTACGTATAAGTGACACACAATGACCTTACCCATTGGGCTCCTGATTGAGGTGGAATATAAATTGAGTTTGTGACAAACGTATTACATTGTCAGTTCTGCAAACAAAGCGAAAAGAAAAGATGTAGATTGAACACATATCGTAGCTTGATGGGATGGCCCATCAAATTGATCCGCGATATAGGAGGAATAAAATGACTCACAAGAGCAAGCTAATCAAGCTACTCGCCGTCCTGTTTGCATTTACCCTCGTAGCCGCAGCCTGTGGCGACGATGATGGAGGAGACAGTTCTGCAAGTAGCAGTGATGAAGTCACATTGACAGCAGAAGGCGGAAGCCTTCTCGAAACTGTTCAAGAAAGAGGAACCCTAAACTGTGGTGTCTCCGGAGCAGCAGTTGCATTCTCAACATTAGATCCATCAGGTAATATGGTCGGATTTGACGCTGATTTCTGCCGCGCAGTAGCAGCAGCAGTACTTGGTGATGCAGAAGCCGTGAACTTTGTCGCTTTGACAGCAGCTGAACGATTCACTGCTGTTCAATCAGGAGATATTGACGTTCTGATGCGTAATACAACATGGACTCAAAGTCGTGACACCGACGTGGGAATGGACTTTGGTCCAACGACCTATTACGACGGTCAGCAACTAATGGGTAAAGCATCCGATGGATTCTCAGGATCCAGCACAGTCGCAGATCTTGATGGAGCAACCATTTGTACAAATGCAGGAACAACAACAGAGAAAAATATCGGTGACGCAGCGGAAGCAGCAGGTATCACAATCAATCTTCAAACATATGAAGATTTCGATATCGTTACCGACAACTTTATCTCTGGCGCATGTGATGTCGTCACAACAGACGGTTCTGCCCTCGTTGGACGAAAAGCCCAGCAACAACCTGAAGGTGAAGAATGGGTAATATTCCCAGGAGCACCTATATCCAAAGAGCCATTAGGTCCAACTTATGGACAAAATGATAGCCAATGGGCAGACGTTGTTAACTGGACTGTTTACGCAACTATCATCGCCTCAGAAAAGGGAATCAACTCAAGCAATGCATCAAGCGTTGTTGGTAATGACTCCTTCGATGCAGAAGCACAAAGACTCATGGGTGGAGAAGGCGAACTTCAATCCCTAATGGGCCTATCAGCTGACGCATTCCAGCAAGTCATAAGCCAAGTTGGTAACTATGACGAAATCTACGCACGTAACCTAAACCCAGTTGGGCTAACACGTGATGGATCATCCAACGCAGGATGGGAAGATGGTGGACTCATCTATGCACCACCCGCACGATAATTAGCGGAACAGCATAAAAAAACTAGTTGAGACTCCGGAGGGCACTAGATGCGCTCCGGAGTCACTTCTTTTATGCCCCAAATGGTTTGGACTCCAACGGAATGCCCAAATCAGTATTAATATGTCAAAAGTAGAATAAATAACAGGGGTTATGCAGTGAGCATCACAGCAGAGGAAAGCACCTCAAATTATCATCACCAAAAACCACCGTTTTATCGTGACGCTATTGTCGTTAAGTGGTTATTTCAAATCGGCGCACTCGCCTTGGTGATCTTTGCTCTCTGGTTTCTCTCAAGTCAGGCCCGTGATAATCTCACTGCGCGAAACATTTCAACAGGTTTTGATTTCTTAAGTGTTGACCCAGGCATAAACCTATCTGAGGGTATCGACACAAGACCTTCCACAGGAGGTCGAGCATTGTGGGTGGGAATGGTAAACACGATCCGTCTAGCTACCGCAGGAATCTTTTTCGCCACGCTGCTGGGATTGATCGTCGGTTTAGCCCGTCTGTCAAATAATTGGCTTGTGAAAAAAGTTGGCGCTATCTTCGTAGAAACTCTTCGCAATATTCCATTGCTTGTGCAGATACTCCTTTACGGAGCGATCCTTGCAAATTTGGGAGATCTTGAGTTCGATTCCGGTTGGGATAACTGGGTTATTTGGTCAAATAAAGGCGTGTCAATACCCCGAATATTCATAGCTGATGGTTTCTATCAATGGGCTGTTTTCATGATTCTCGGAGCTATCGCAGCCAGATACGTATACAACCAGAGGTCAAAGTTAAATGATGAGACAGGGCAAGATACTTTTCCTTGGTTATGGTCCTCTGGTGTCTTAGGAGTTTTTGCCCTCATAGGTTGGTTCATCCACCCTATTTTCTCTTGGGTAGGCAGTATCTTCGGAGCTATTAGTGATGGCATTTCAAAGATCCCCGAAGAGATTCTTCAAATAGCATTATCAATAGCAGCAATTGCAATAGCCGGACGTTGGATACAAAACTTTCTCCAGTCGCGAAGGACACCTGGAGGGGCGGCTCGATTAAACGATGATGATAAATTCCGAATAATCTTCGCAGGAGTTGGAGCTGCCATCTCCATACTTGTCATTTTCGTCGTATGGCCTGGTTTAACAAGTTGGATGATTAATTCCTCAAGTGACCTTTTCTCCGTCCTCGAAAATAAATTTGGTAACGGGAGAACTGGCGGACCTTTCGGTGTTGACCGGCCTGAAGTAATCAAACCAGGCAAATTTGAAAAATATGGGCCGTCCGGACTAACAATGTCAATCGGTTTTGCAGCAGTCTTCTTTGGGGTCGTCCTCTATACAGCCGCGTTCATAGCTGAAATAGTTCGTGGAGGAATTCTTGCTGTGCCAAAAGGGCAAATAGAAGCAGCGAACTCACTAGGTATGAAAAGGTCAACTGCCTTACGAACCGTTATCCTCCCACAGGCCCTAAGGGTGATGATGCCTCCGCTCGGTAATCAATACCTTAACCTAACTAAAAATACCTCTTTGGCTATAGCAGTCGGATTCAGCGACCTTGTACAAGTAGGCCAAACCGTAGGAAACCAGACCGGAAAGAACCTCTCAGTCTTCGCTATATGGATGCTTTTCTATCTCGCTTGTTCTTTAACTATTTCTGTAGCAGTGAATTTCTTCAATGTTCGGCTCAAGATCGTGGAGCGTTGACATGGACGAAATAGAACTATCAAATCCAGCTAAGTTACCCGAGACTCCCAAGCGCTCTATAGGTGAATGGGTGAAAAGTAACTTGTTCTCAAATATACCAAACACAGTTCTTACAATAGTTTTCGGTTTCCTGGCGCTTTATTCCATCAAAGGTCTGCTGGGATTTATCCTCAGCGGTGAACGACGTTGGGCCGCAGTAGCGACAAATATGCGGTTATTGATGGCTCAAGGCTATCCAGCTAATCAGTTCATA
>Ga0208130_1000258_pt1 | contig 28775 bp, 21 predicted proteins | sample ETNtaG_31_FD_185771 | JGI IMG/M metagenome (GOLD analysis project Ga0208130, IMG submission 185771) | Marine microbial and viral communities from oxygen minimum zone, Eastern Pacific Ocean - ETNP201310SV78 (SPAdes) (version 2) | ecosystem: Environmental > Aquatic > Marine > Oceanic ... | reverse complement strand
CCAGTTTTTTTCGTTTTCTTTGGTTTCGCAAGTGTGTGACTGGCTCTGAACTTTCCATTTGCGTTGAATTGACCTGCAACACGGTCTTGGAAACAGAGCTTATGGGTGCTCCCGTTGCGGTCAACTTCTGCGATGAGTTTGGAAGATAAAGCATTAACCACGGAAGCACCGACACCATGAAGCCCCCCTGAGGAAGAATATGCGCCCCCACCGAATTTGCCTCCCGCATGTAGCTCTGTAAGCACTACTTCAAGTGCTGAAACACTTCGCTTCTTATGCTTGCCAACTGGGATTCCTCGACCGTTATCCATGACTTCCATAGACCCATCACGGTGTAGGACAACGTCAATCTTGTCACAAAACCCCGCAGCTGCCTCGTCAACAGCATTGTCAATCAACTCCCACAGAAGGTGCGTAAGCCCGTCACTTCCGGTTCCACCTATGTACATACCTGGGCGTTTACGAACAGCTTCTAAGCCCTCTAAAGTCTGGATAGCGTCTGCGTCATATTTCACTTTATTCGTATTCGTGGTAGCCATTATGGTCTGGACCCTCCTTGAATCATTTGCGAATCGTTTCTCACCATCGCGGTAGCCCAACATCAAGGATGCGCCGATCAGTTTTTGAACTCACAAGATCACGTTTTGTAGGCTCAATCGGGAGATCTACAGGAACTGGATCTGCCTTCTTAGGGTCATCATCGGTAGCCATAACGGCAAGAAGCACATCTGGTCCGACAATACGAGCAAGCACCAAACTCTTTTCTTTTGTGAATCTAGTAACACGAATCCCGGTCCCTCCGCGACCCTTAGAGGAAAGTTCTTCGAACGGAGTGACCTTCGCTGACCCCGTGTCTGTCACGGTCACTACGGCGCCATCGCCAATTGCTGCACCAGCACCCACTATCTTTACGCCATCACGAATTTTCATGCCAAGAACACCAGCAGCGTTTCGCCCTTGGATACTAATGTTGTCAACGGGAGTTCGGAGCGCCTGAGCATCCGATGAGACGATCACAACGTCAATTCCATCTGGGCACGTGAAAGCCGCTGCCAATTTGTCATTTGGTTTCAGCTTGATCACTGGCTTACCATTAGATGTTTCTTTCAGCTCTAGCGGCGATATGCGTTTGGCGACTCCGTTACTCGTCACCAGCACAACATTTTCCTCTCCCGGTGATACAACTGTGAGTATTTGCTCACCTTTTCCCAGTCCAAAAGCTTTGGTAGCAGCTGCACCTCGACTTCTCCCTTTTATCTCGCCAAGTTCTGACGATTTCACGGAAAACGCACGTCCTTCAGAGGTGATAGCAAACACCAGACTATGGGTTGACCCGATTGTGGAAGCAAGCAAAACATCATGCTGGCCCGGTGTTGATCTTCGACTTCCCTCGATAGGGGCGCGACCCACACGACCAGATGTTGACAAGGTAATCAGGCACGGTTCATCAGGTACATCTTCGACATCTATTAAAGGAATATCGTCATGAACGGGGATGTCCTTGAGGTCAACAATTTCCGTGCGCCTATCAACTCCATATATTTCAACGATCTCTTCAAGTTCCTTAAGAACGATTGTTCGTTGGCGTTGTTCAGAATCAAGAATTTTTTTGTATTCCTTTATACGAGCAGTTAATTCTTCGCGTTCATCTAGTATCTTCTGCATTTCTAACGCAGTTAATCTCCGAAGCTGCATATCGAGGATGTGGGTTGCCTGAATTTCAGATAGCTTCAATTCTTTACGAAGAGACGACTTCGCATCTTCAACATCTTTAGAGCCTTTGATGATGGCAACGACTTTATCAATGTTCTCTAAAGCAACAATCAGTCCCTTAACGATATGAAGTCGGTCCTGTGCTCGATCTAATCTAAATTGGGTTCTTCGAATAACAACCGTTAATCGGTGATCGACATAATGCTTGCAAAGCTCGTAGATACCCAGCGTTTCAGGAATTCCATTGACCAACACCACGTTATTAATCCCGAAACTTTCTTCAAGGGGGGTTTGTTTATAAAGTTCAGAGAGCACCGCTTCCGGATTAACGTTTGGCTTTAGCGTTATTAACAACCGCAGGCCCGATTTACGGTCAGATAAGTTTTTAGCATCGGCTATTCCTACTAACTTCTCCGCAACAACCAACTCATTGATTTTCTTTACAACCTTTTCTGGGCCAACCATATAAGGAAGTTCTGTGACGACAATTCCTTGCCGGGTGCGTGTAAGTTTTTCAAACTCCACACGCGCTCTTATACGAAACGTGCCTCTACCTGTTTTATAGGCCTCCTTTAAATCCTCGTCCACGATGATCCCTCCAGAAGGGAAATCTGGGCCAGGCAATACTTTAAGGAGTTCATCCAGAGACGGCTTTGGACGCCTTTTCTTCATAACAAGGGAAATCGCCTCAAATACCTCACGTAAATTATGGGTAGGCATGTTCGTTGCCATTCCAACAGCTATACCGGTCGTTCCATTTACCAGCAGATTTGGAAGTAATCCAGGTAAATACAGTGGCTCCGTGCTCTCACCATCATATGTTGGTCGAAAGTCAACGGTCTCTTCCTCAATCTCACGAACCATTTCCATCGCAGCCTCAGTAAGGCGACACTCTGTGTAACGGGCTGCGGCTGGGGGATCATCAAGACTTCCAAAATTTCCGTGCGGGTCCACCAAGGTCACCATCCGAGCAAAGTCTTGCCCCAGTCTTACGAGAGCTTCGTATATAGCCATGTCGCCATGTGGGTGATATTTACCCATGGTGTCACCGACAACACGGGCACATTTACGATGGGGAGTTGCTGGCCGTAGCCCCATCCCAAGCATCGAATACAGTATTCGTCGTTGGACTGGTTTCAAGCCATCTCGCACATCTGGAATCGCACGGGCGGTGATGACGGATAAGGAATAGGCTAAAAAGGACTCTGACATCTCATCCGCAACCGGAACAGGGATCACTTCGCGAGCGAAATCTTTAGCAAATGAAAGTTTTTGTTGACGTGCCATCTCTGACCTCTCTAAATGTGTACGAGCATAGAGTTCTAGTAGGACACTTTGAATGCCCTAATTTAGAAAATAATCCAATACCGACTGGTTCACGTGGCAATTCAATATCAAGTTAAATTACATAGAGAGCGTCCCAGCAGACAGAACGTAGTCAACTCTTATTAATCTCAGTCGGATTCCAATAAGTCTGCTCTTTTTCATTGAGAAGAAGAGCATTGATCAATTCCACTCCCTGCATAAGAGAATGATCCTGATTAGAGACCTCGTATTTCCACCCACCAAAACGACCACGCGAAAAGATATTGCGGGCTTCTAGCCGTGGAATGAAATCGTTAAGGATCTCGTCTCTTCCTAAGAAAGGTGTTGGATAGCCAAACGGCAAAAACTTCTTCCAGGTGCTCACCAATTTCGCGTCTCTAGGAAGAACCCCTATTGAATGTAGCCCTTGAATAGTGTCAGAAATCACGGTGGCGTGATTAACTTTTTTCCTTGCGGACTCAGAGATCTCACACATCAGTGACCATTGTCGTCCCGGTAACGGCACATTTTTAGGCGAGTAATTAGAAAACACTGTTGCCCGATAAAAAGGAACATTATCCTCAGGAAAATACATCCAACATTTGGAACGTAGTTGCTCGGGTGTCGACCCTTCAATACCTAACCCAATCACATGGGTACTTGACCACTTAAACTGCTCTAATTTGTCAAATGGGAAATCAGCTCTGACCTCGCCTCTCAATCTTTCTATAGTTACAGGCAAAGGCATTGTCGTTATCAACTTTCGGTACTTGAACTGTTGCCCATCTCCACAAGTGATGACCTGTTTCTCAGAATCAATTTCTTGAACCTCGGTATTAAGGGCAATATTTTCCTTGGGCAGGCGACTCCCGAGCTCACTCCAAATCGTCCCTGTTCCACCCTCAGCAGGAAAACGAAAAACTGCGTTCGGACCCCAACTCTTAACATCTGCTTTTGCTTTAATGTTTCGTAGTACGTCACTTTTATTTATGGTTGCGACTCTTTCTCCCACCCAATTCGCAGCTAATTCGTGAGGAGGGTAGGCCCAAACTTTAAAGTTGTAAGGGCGCATGAAAACATCTGCAATACCCTCTCCGAATGAAGCCACGATCCATTCATCAAAATCCATATCTGCCGTAGACGCCTCATTAGCTTTTAAACGATCTAACCCTGTAAGGCACTTTTCGAGATCTTTCTCAGGAAGTCTCCACATATTGTTTTGAAAAGGGTAAGGAATCCACTGATTCCGCATCCAAATCCAGGCCTCACGTTGATGTTCCAGCCAATTTTCTTTCAAGAGGTCACTTAGAAGGTTATCGAAGTAGTCGTAATGCGAGAATAAAACATGCCCTCCTAAATCCCAAATAAATCCCTGCTCATCAACTACAGAAGATGCAAGCCCCCCAAGAGAACCTGATTTCTCAAGAAGAACCCAATCGCTTTGATTCAGCTCACATAACCGATGCGCAGCGCCTAACCCTGTCGGGCCACCTCCAATGATCACATACTCGGCGCTTTTCATGGAAATACCCTAGATATCTTTATCAACTCCAACAAGGCTCGGCCCCCTTTACGAACAGCACCAAGATTCGATAAGGAAGATTCACCAACTATTCGCTCGTTGAAAACAACAGGATATTCTTCGACCTGATAATTCATTAAGGATAAAGCTCCTGATAGTGCAATATTTGGAGCAAACGTATCAGAGGGAATTTTTTCAAGGAGAATGGCAAGCGTTTCTGAGCGAATAAGTCTAAAAGGGATATTGACATCACGAAGGTGGCACCGAAAAAGAACTTTTGTTGTGACTCTTGCAAAAAAAGTCACAAGCCGTCTGACAGTTGTTTGATTTCGGCCTTGACGCCATGCGATAACTGCGTCTTGTCCCTGCCGTCTTGACCATAAAGCCGAAAATTGGTTTGGGCTAATTTCATTATCACTATCAGCCTGAAACACCCATTCAGCAATACCAACGGCTCTTTTGTAACCAGCCAAAATCGTTGGCCCGTGCCCTTCGTTCTGTTTTATGATTACCTGAATATTCGGATTATCTCCATATCTTTCAACTATTGAAATAGTTGCGTCTGATGATCCATCATCAATAATAAGAATCTCATAATTTAGGTTTACTGAATCTAAAACGTTAAGCCACTCATTGATGCATTCCCCTATAAGTTTTTCCTCATTGAATACGGGAATAACGACAGCTACATCTTTAAGCAGCTTTGTCATAGCTACCGTGAAGAAGGGCGTTTAGCGACTGAACAGCAACCAGGTTGGCAGATCCAGGGCTCGCCAAATGCGACTAGAGGTGTCTGGTTGAGGATCTTTTCCTCAATAAGTTGTCCAAGCCCCGAGACAAAAGTGGGATGCACGCCTACGGTAGGGGTCCTAGTGACCTTCATGCCCAATGAACGGGCATGGTCCGCAGCTTCTGTATCCAAATCAAACATCACTTCCATGTGGTCAGAAACAAACCCTATCGGAGCGATAATCACAGATTCCACTCCCTGTGCGGACAGAGAGTCAAGATGGTCAACAATATCTGGTTCTAGCCATGGAACCGTTGGTGGCCCGCTACGGCTCTGAAATACGAGATCCCATTCCATGTCGGGAGCCACAGCATCTACCAATTGAGAAGCGAAATCTCGTAGTTGCCATTGGTAGGGGTTCGTTTCCATCCAAGCTGACGGAATAGAGTGAGCAGTGAAAGCCAGATGAGTTTTTTGGATGGTGTCATTATCAATTTCTGAGATACTGCTTTTCAAACGCTGCACCATAGCCTCAAAGAAGCCAGGATGATTCCAGAAGAGACGAATCTTTTCTACAGAAAGGTCCTCAGCGTTCAACCCTTCTACGGCAAGATCAAGATCTTCTTGATACTGTCTGCAGCCGGAATATGAACCGAACGCACTCGTCACTAGTGCTAAAATGTTTCGTTTCCCGTCGTCATAGATATTTTGAAGAGCATCAGATATGTATGGATCCCAATTTCTGTTCCCAAAGTAGATAGGCAACTCAATATTGCGAGACTGAAGTTCTTCTTCCAAAGCAGCGATGAGGTCTCTATTTTGTTGATTGATTGGGCTGACTCCGCCAAATAACCCATACTGAGCTTGAACCTCCTCAAGGCGTTCCGCTGGGATATCTCTGCCGTTAGCTACGTTACGAAGGAACGGTTCCACATCCTCTGATGCTTCAGGACCGCCAAAGGACGTCAAGAGGATGCAGTCAAACTCTGTCATGTTCTCTTTTGGCAATTGGGGCAATGCCAAATTGATCGTCCAGCAAGTTTTGATATAACGATTTCGTCCGGACAGCGGCGGCAATCTAGCCCTGCTCTTTTATATGCATATAAAGAATTATTCCGTTTTTTGTTTTTAGCTTTGATAGTGCCTTTGTCCTCATCCTGAATTGTTACGATTCTGTTGAGCTTTTTGCCCCTTCGAAGTAGGTCAACAGTCCATTTCCATAATTCTTCAGCTTGATAATCATGAATTTTGTTACATGGTGTTTCAGGGTGAATTCCGCAAAGAAACAGCAGTTCAGCACGGTAAACGTTCCCGATGCCAGCGAGTAGGTTTTGGTCTAACAAAGCAGCTCCGATAGGCTTTTTGGACTCTCCGAGTCTTTTTTTGAACTTGCTCATGCCTCGTAGGCCGACCCGTAATGGGTCTGGGCCAAGCTTATTAATGACGTCTTGGAGATCATCTTCGGTGATTAATGCGCATGTCTGTGGTCCAGTCAAATGCCAAGCTGAGCTTTCGTGAACGAGACGCAATCTGATGGTATCTCTCGGAGGATCGTCTCTGTTCACCTTCCGGAATTTACCGATAAGGCCTAGGTGGACATGAAGGATATTACCGTTTTCCCAATGGCAAAAGAGGTGCTTTCCCCATGCCTCAGACTTAATCATCTGAATACCGTTTAACAAGGCAGCACTTTCGGCGAACCGGCCTTGGGGGGACGTAGCTTCTACGCTTTTGCTGACGAAATCTTTCCGTAAGTCAGCAGCTAATCGGTGGATCGTGTGTCCTTCAGGCACAATCCGAACGGTAGCGTCTAACAACGAAACTTGCTACAGAAATCTTGAACTTCAGGACCTTTTACAATGCTTTCAAAGTGTTTTATCGCTTCACTAACTCTACTTGTGCAGTAAACTGACAGCGCCTAAGACTCGGGCTTAGGGACGAAGAGAGATTTTGTGAATTTTCTAACCGCTGTATTCATCTGCTCCATAGTATTGATTGGTTTCACGACAACATATTCAATCCAGAGTCGACTCTCTTTTGAAGAAAGAGTCATGTTTGGTGTTGTCTTGGGAGTGATTGAAGTATCCATAGTGGGTTTTCTTCTTTCGTGGGCTTTCTCCGTCAATCGGACAACTATTTTCATCTCTGTCGGAATCTTACTAAGCGTAAATTCTCTCATTGCCCTGAGACGTCGATCAGTTCTCGCCGCAGATTATGAAAGTCTGCTCATCCGTTGTAAGCGTAAATGGAATGACCCATTAAGCCCAAAAGTGCCGATCTTCCTCCTTGTCTCTAGCACCTTGCTAACGACGAGAATTATGCAAATTGCATATGACGGAACTGATAGCGGTGGCGTAGCGGTGTCCCACCTTTCTGTTTATGGTGACTGGTCAGCTCACCTTGCCTATGCTGCCTCATTTGCGTATAGCAATAATTTTCCTCCTGAATTACCAACTGCTGCCGGGGAGAGTTTCTCCTACCACTTCGGGGTTGATTGGTTCTCCGCCATGTTTGTTCCGTTGGGACTTGATCTCTTTTCCGCCATGCAAACATCAACCGTGCTTCTCGCCTCTGTCCTTCCTCCAATTCTCTTCTTCGGGTACAAAAGGTTTGTTACAAATAACCGCGCGGCTGTATTTGCGCTCCTCATATTCCTGTTATCAGGAGGCACAGCAGCGTTCTTTAGATTCCTATTCCAAGACCTCCCTGAGGAGGGGCCATCAATTCTCCTCAACTTGCCGAGAAGTTACGCATTCGACGGTTTTGACAGAAATTGGGTGGACAACGCAGTAACCGGATTCCTCTACCCCCAGCGCCCTACCCTTGTCGGATTTTCAGCGCTAGTTATTGTGATTGTCCTACTTTGGGAAAACAGAAAACTAAAAATCACGAGTACGTACGTTTTCGCAGGAACTCTGGTAGGAGTCTTGCCAATCTTTCACATCTTTTCTTTCGGTGCGCTCCTTTTGCTGTCAACCTTTTGGGCGCTAACTACCATGAAAAAATACTGGTTGCGTTTCTTTGCCCCTGCGCTACTACTAGGGGTGCCGGTTTTAATATGGCAATGGCCAGATCGAGACGGCAGATCTTGGCATCAACTTTGGGTGTTAGGCAAATCCACTTGGAACCTCCACGTCATTGATTTCTTGTGGTTCTGGTTACTCAATACCGGTCTAGTTATCCCAATCGCTGCTTTGGGGATAGTTCGCTCATCGCGCGAGATCAAACGATTTGCAGTGCCTATTTTCGCGTTTCTGATAATTCCAAATATTGCAATCTGGCACTTCTGGATAGGGAATAATGCCAAATATGTCATACTGTTCCTGCTCCTTTCTGCGCCATTTATTGGAGAACAAATTGAGCTACTTCTCAAATCAGGGGGACTGCGGAAATCACTCTCAGTAGCGCTACTGATTTCTCTCATTTTCACAGGCTCTTTGGATGTATGGAGGGCAATGGATAAAACAACGGGTCCTTACCCTGTTGAGTACCTGACCGGTTCGGATGTGCTTCTAGGGGAATGGATTCTCAAAAGCACTCCCACAGACGCCACATTCGCAAGCGCAAACACCAATACACACCCTGTACGAGTCCTCACCGGGAGAAGCGTCGTCTCGGGCTCACCGGGGCGATTGAACGACCTTGGTGTCGATTGGTACTCCAGAGATCAAGACTTACGATCTATCTATCAATTACAAGAGGGTTATGGCGACCTTCTCGCACGGTATCAGGTTACGCACCTCGTTCTTGGACCATTAGAAAAGCTTCACTATCGACTAACACCAGATTATGACCTACGGATAGAGGAGGAATTAATTCTTCACGGAGCGGAACTAGTCTACGATCGCGCAAACTATCAGGTATACGATGTGCAGGACTTGCAATGATAATTCAACGCTTCACTCCACTTAAAGCAGCCACTAAGCAGGTAAAGAGACTTATCTCACCATTGAGCATCATCGTGATTTTAGCAATCATCGCTTTAACGTTGCGACTGTTATTTCTAGGGGAAAGACCATTCCACCATGATGAAAGTCTTGATGCATGGTTCTCACTTCGATTCCTCAACGGAGAATACAACGGCTACGACCCCGTTTACCATGGACCGTTGCGGTTCTATCTCACTGCTGCAATATTCTGGCTATTTGGAATCACAGACATCACAGCACGACTACTAGCAGCAATAGCTGGCTTCATATTAGTTTTTGCCCCACTACTTTGGAGAAAACACATAGGAATCGTAGGAACCATAGGGGCGATGACACTAATCTCCATCAGTCCAACGATGGTTTATTTCTCGCGCTTTGGAAGAGAGGATTCGCTGTTTCTTTTACTCACAACAAGTTTCGTAATTCTTTTCATCGCATTCTTAATAAATCCTCAAGGATGGCATCCCACAGCGCTCTTCACAACAATTATCCTCAGCATGGCGGTAAAAGAATCCATTCTTCTTGTGATCTTCCTCTTCGGTGTCCTCACCCTCTTCCTCTCCCTCCAAGAAAGCCTTTCACGCATCAAAAAAGGAACACTAGAACGATTTCCGTTACTAAGCTCGCTACTCATTCCAGGATTCGGACTGCTCTCACTAACACTCACATTGATCTGGGTAGGGGACAGCGGAGGCAATGAGACGATAATCAAAATAGCTTGTTACTGCGGATTTTTGCTACTGGTAATCATAGGAATGAGGGTTATCCCGAGAACCGAAAAACATCATCGACCAGAAATTTCTATAATAAAGTCACTGCGAGAACCGAACCTAAAGCAATGGAGTATCTCACTCGCTATCGCCGGCATCTCATTCGTCGCATTATTCTCACAGTTCTTTACCAACTTTTCCGGACCCAATACGACAAGTGCACCGCATAGTGCGCTTCGTAATGGCCTCACCGCCGGATTTCAATATTGGTCAAACCAGCAAAGCACAGGAGCAAGAGGAGACTCACGCTGGCATTACTACCTCTCAATGTTAATCGCATACGAATGGGTCATACTCTTCATTGCTCTATTTGGGGTCTGGAAAATTATTCAACAACCCACCCTCTTCAACCAAACGATCATGTGGTGGGCTCTCGGTGGACTCATTGTCTACTCGTGGGCAGCAGAACGCATGCCCTGGCTCATCATCCATATTCTCTTGCCCACCATTATCATCGCAGGACTAGGCATTCAGCACATATGGGAAACAGTCTCCACGCAAAAGAAAAGAAAACAAATCGCATGTTCTGCAGCATTAGTTCTCTTAATTTTCGTAGCTTTTCAATCCATTAAAACCAACTTTGACGACCCCGGAGAACCTAACGAGCTGCTGGTTCAAGCCGGACAAGCAACACCAGAAGTTGTTGCATGGACCAATCAGATCTTCGACCTCAATAGAGTATTCTATGCAGAAAACGGAGAGCACTTATCAGTCCAAATAGATAGCGATATCTTCTGGCCATACGGGTGGTACCTTCGAGATTTCCCCACATCCACATACGCAAAAATTACTGTCGGAAACACGGCAACACTATCAGCATCTCCAGACATTATTTTTCTACCCCAATGGGACCGAGACCTAGCGCAAAACTTAGTAGATGAATACGCTATCTTGCCCTACAACCATCGATGGTGGTGGGTTCCTCAATACGACGCTGGGCTTTCAAATCTCGCGGATACTCAAACCTTGCTAACGAACTGGGGGAAATGGATGTGGAACCGGACGCCTTGGCAAAATATTCAAGGCAACCCAGACGGATGCCCATCAGCGCTGGCCGGACATGTCTACATCAAAGAATCAGTTTTATCGCTAGCACAGAAAACGGAAGTTTGGAATAGTCCACACCTCACTCCATCACTAATTCAAGGAGGCAGCCTCTGTTAACTCCCAAAGAATTAATTCATCCACACGGTAAATACTGTTTAAATCATCACTAAATACACGGCGAATACCAGGATGTTCAGCTAAATACTCCAATGCATCTGACGAAACAAAGCGACGCTCCTGCACCCCTACAATTATGTAACTAACACCATATGAAAGAAGGAAATCAGTCATGAACTCATGATCCTTCAGCGTATAAAAGTTCTGAACCTCGAATTTTCGTTGGCTGACCATGTCCTGGTAACCGCTTCTTTGCTGACGCTGATGCGAAGACCAACCCAAAACAGTGGGAAGTCCCGTATGTACCGCAATTCTAGAATTCCAATCATAACTAAGACCTGACCATTCAACGATTGTCGGACTTCCGGAAACAGATGACCTGAGCCAGTTAATAAGTTCTAAATCCTCTCCTATACGAACTATGGAAGGTTCTGCATCCAATCCATTATCGTAACGAGCAAATATAGGCTGAGTAGAGAGGTAACTGAGTCCGTTTAAAGTTTTTAAATCTGTTGAAAAACGAGCATCTAACCTTGGTCCAATTGAAGAAAGTGGATAAACAAGCACAATTATCAGGCCCATAATGAGGCTAAATGACCAAAGGCTCGCAAAAGATAAACGCTGAGAAGTTACCTGATTCTTATCTTCAGCCCTGATGCTTTGGCAAATAACCTGAATCGATAGTGCAGATGCCAAAGCTAGTAACGTCCAGCCTTGCAACCAGAATTTGAAAACAGTATTCATTCTCTCGACATCATTACTTACAACAAATATTTCCGGACCCGCCAAAATCGCAAATCCCAATGCCCACAAACAAAGAGCACCGATCTTTTGAATAGACCTAGTACCCAGCATCTCCAAAATAAGAAGGTGCACCACAACTGCCGCCCCAAAGGCGGATAAGGCAAGTGCCCACCCAATCAATAGACCCAAAGAGAATGTAGCCAATGCGTAAATAACAAATAGCCAGAAATTCAATACGTCACATTTACTGTGTGAATGTCGAACATGAAAAATACTCTTCACGGATCTTCCACTGAGTCTTTGGTGTACCTCATGACAAATAAACGCCAAAGCTATAAAGAAAAATACACCCCAATGCGATAAGAAATCGCTAAAGGGCGATACCCAACTTGTTCGCCTCAAACTTAGATCAAATGTTTCGCGAGCCTCATCGTACGGAATTATAAAGATCATAAAGGTTAGGAGGGAGACAATTAAATGCCGAACGAAAATGAGTAACCGTAACCGAAGCTCAGCGGAGGCAAAGATACTTACTCCAGTCGTTAAAGCAAAGATGGCGGAAATTGCAGCTACCCACCCCAAACCTGAAACGAATGCGCCCAGGGCTACAGAGGCACTTGCAACAAGCCAAAGAATAGATTCACTAAGGCGATTATTGTGAGTAGAAGAGAGCCCTTTCACTTTAAAAATAGTGCTGCCAAACACAAATGCAATTACTGCGACCAAACATAGCGTTGGCATATCCCACGTATTTGTCATTTTAGAGATCGCGATCGAGAGACCAAGCATGGCAGCAAGGACTACCGAATGAGTGAATCTACCTTCCTGGCAACTAAAAACATAGGCCATAGATAAAGCAATAAGTAACGTAAAGATCGGTATCCCCATCAGGTGAGGATGTAGATCCCCAAAGAGGAAGGTAAAGAAAGGGAACTCAGTGATATCAAAGTTCCCGGTATTTACACGACTAGGACCCCACCAATCATACGAAGGGAGGGGAGTTCCTTGAAGCCAAGCGACAAATCCGCCAAGGAATTCCAAGCAATCTCCCACCACAGGCCAGCCAGATAACAAATTCCATTTGTTTACCTCTCTAAATTGGTCGTGGTAACGGCGAACCCCATCAAAAGTTCCAGCAATAGCAAAAAGAAAAGACGCCAAGAGCCCTGTTCTGATAGCACCACTAAGGACGGATGGTTTAAATGAAGTTTTCTTTTTGGTGTAAGACACCAAGTTCATGACAATAGTAAAGACACCAAGCACAGCTAAAGAAATGTAAGTTGCTAATCCGAACTGGAAAACGTATTCAGGTCGCAACCCCAAAGCGACCATTGGAACAGCCAACAAAAACCATCCAAAGTAGTAATAATTCATCACACCACCTGCGAACCAAGGATCGTAAGGTGGAAGATTCTCACTCCTTCCTATTGCAGTGAGGTAACCCAGCTCCATGGGCTTTTCACCCCCACGGAACGCATCCCACATGTCAGGATTCAAGAATCTAAGTGCAAGAACAGCGAAAAAAACTGTTACAAAAATAATCTCAACGGTTACCCATGTTCTTCTTTCATGCAGAAAGAAATCCTTGACCATAGAACGATTACGAAATAACTGCCACAAACAAGTAGTTAAGAGAATTAACAACGACACAACAACGGCGTATCTTGAAAAATTGATCACATCCCACGAAACCAGAACCCATGTAATCGTCCCTGTCGCAAGAAACCCGAAAACTTTACTCAACCCATAACCACGGTCAGGCAACGACTGACAGAGCTGAAGAACAGATGGCAAGACAAGTAACGCTGAGATTTGTAACCAAAGAAACCACCATAGCCACCCAAATGAACCAGCAAAGATGTTCGATGAGAACCGGTCGTCGAATGTATCACCGCTTTGCATAGTGCGATATTGAGACGGTTGCAAGAGTAACGCATTCGAGGCACCTTCTCTCGGGAGCAAATTTGGAGCATTAGCCGCCGCAAATGGATTCAGAATTCGACGTGCTTTCTCTAGGTCCCAATCATCTGACTTCTCCCAAATCGTAACAGTAGGGTGGTCGTATACAGAGAACGTTTCTTCAGCCCCCCATGAGGGAAAATCAAAACCCAATAGTGAAGGCTTATTCTCAAATGAAACAATCTTGGTAAAGCCCAACTGTTCATTGAACAATGCTTCGTAATAAGCAACCGTTGAGGGGTATTCAGCAGGCATTCGAGGAATAGAGCCATAGAGCCTATTGCTCGATTCAATAATATAATCCACCTCATCAAGCTGCGTTAGGAGAACTTCCGATTTCGCTAAACCACTTCTTGAGTCGATGGACGAATCGGAACGAAAAAGATCAAACTCAACAAACACATATCTCCTTTCGTCAAGGTCCGCCGAGCGCAGTGGGACGGCATCATCCCAAACCTGACGAGAAATCGAAGCCCCAGCAGGAATATTCTCAGTCACCCAAGATGACGCAACCAATCTAGGGTGAGTCCTTTGGTAAACACCATTGACAAAACCGGCACCCCAAATCAAAACTAATCCCATGGTTAATCCGGAGACTAGTGCAACACAACCCCACACAATCTTGTCACGTTGTTGACCCTTCAATCGGCGGACCGCCCCGACCCACAATCGATGAAAACCGAATCCTCCGAAAGCAATAAGCATCGGATAAACAGGCAGATAGTAGCGGTTTAAGGGATTGAATTGCGTTGTTACAAGTGCCCCCAAAGCAATGATAAACGATATAGGTATCAGTAAAGAAAAGTCTTTTTTACGTAAAATCTCTCTGGAAACAAAAGCAATCCCAATCAAGACACACATACTTATTCCAGGTCCCATACCTGACCAGAACATTGAATTCAAAGGGGCAAATAGGGGAAGGCGATCTACCCACTGAATAACCCACGGAAAATCGCCACCGTTGTTCACATCCTGTAAATACCTGAGGTCAGTAACAAAATCTGGGTGCAACTTAAGCGAGTTCGAAAAAGCGTATGGATGGAAAACTCGAAAAGTACCTATTGCCATCAATCCAGAAACCGAGACCAGGGCCACAAAGAAAGAAAATGCCTCTGATCGCCTTGCGCGACTAGTTCCCTTATCCCAGTTATTGCTGAAAGCCGTTAATGCAAAAGCGAAAACTGGGGCAATAAAGACAATGAAACCCGTGAATTTTGATGCGCCAGCTAATCCGCAAAAGAATCCGATACTGAGCGCTCGAATAATTTCACGTCGCTTGGGGGGATCACCGTTCCCTAGTGTTTGATAGGACTTATAAAATAGAACCGATAATAGAACTGCGGCCGTTCCAAAGAACGTTACCCACGGCTCCGCTCCATGGAAATGACTGTATTGAATATGGAGTGGAGCAAACGACAAAAGGATTGCTGCGATAAAACCTGCTGCTCTAGAAAACAAGGCCCGTCCCAAAAGATAGGTAAGTAGCACAGTGCCGGTATCAATTAAAGCTGCTAGAAGCCTGCCAATATTTTGGACCTCAAATCCGCTATTGAAGGTTTTGCCTACGTACATCTCTCCATCTGCAGATAATTGGTCCTCTTTTAAGTTAATTCCAACAGAGTCAATGGCCGATACAACCCAATTGGAAAGAAAGAAATCTGCCTCTAGGAATTCTGCTACTCCTTTTGCCGCAAACAAGGGGAGAGTGCCATATACCCATGAACTCTGGTAACGATATGGATTTAATTCTGAATCCTCAGAATTAAAGTATGTCACCGGATCCTCCCATTGAATATCCGAAGTCACAATGCTCCAGTAGCGTTCGTCGGGATGTTGGTGGGTTCCTTCATCCCAGTCCAAATTCCACACGCGCAAAAGGAAAGCAACCAAAAGCAAAATCACAAGGCCAGCTCGTTGAAGGGAACTTCTCTTCTTCATCTTGAGGGACATGGAATCAGCCATGGTAAACATTAGATCGTTGCGGCAAAAGAAATGAATTTTGTCATGATTAGGATAATCTAACGCTCCAAAATAATCTTCATAAAGAGAAACGAACTCATACAATTCAGCGAAATGAGCCGGTATTATCGTTATATGTCAGTTGATGAAACACAGGTCAGTGCCGATGCGTTAGAAGTGACCGACGCTGCCTTATCCACGGTATTAGAGGTGCGGTCAGAGGAAGAGAACCCAGAATCCACAGCTCTCAGAGTAGCCATAACTGGATCAAACGGACCCGAATTCTCCTATGACCTCTCTTTTGAAGATATTGACGAAGCTGGCCCTGAAGACCACATATATCAGGTGGATGAACTAACCGTTATCATCCCCAAATCTGATCTTGAGAATTTAACGGGAGCCACTCTTGACCTTCCAAGCAATCCGATGCAAGGCGGATTAGTGATACGAAACCCTAATCGTCCAAAAATGTTAGAAGGTGAAGATATCGAGCTCACAGGCACGCCTGGACAGAAACTTCAACAGCTACTCGATACACACATTAACCCGTCCTTAGCGGCTCATTCAGGCTATGCAGAGTTAGTGAAAATGGACGGAACAGTAGCTCATATCCTCATGGGAGGTGGTTGCCAAGGATGTGCTATGTCAGCAGCTACCCTCAGGCAAGGCATTGAAGTAATGATCGCAGAAGCAATTCCTGAAATCACTGAAATTATTGACGTTACTGACCACGAAGCGGGAGAGAACCCTTTCTTCGAGTGATATAGGTTTTACAAATCGGCTTCGAGGATTGTTTTCACTATCCCGTCACAGTCAAGACCTAACTCAGACAGAAGATCTTCAGGGTTTCCTTGATCAACGAACGAAACAGGGACCCCTTTTGTAATTATCGTTGGGGCTGGTCCGTTTAGATCTCGCAGATGGTTCGCTATAGAGGACCCGATACCTCCCTCAACAATGCCATCTTCAAGGGTCACAACAAGAGAATGATTATGGGCAGCAGCTATCATTTTGGAATCTAGTGGTGAGACAGCACGAACATCCCAAACGCTTACACTACGACCCTGCTGCTGGAGTTTCTCCGATGCGCTGATAGCGGTCTCCAACATTTTTCCCACAGAAAGAATACAAATATCGGACCCTTCGGAAACCATGCGCGCATTTAATCCAGACCCAACCTCGGTTTCAGGAACCGAAGGGGCAGGTGTTCGCGGGTAGCGGATCGCTACAGGTCCGGAAGTAATCTTTAAAGCGTCAGAAAACATCTGTTGCAGTTCTTGATAAGAAGAAGGAGCGAACATTGTCATTCCAGGCACCTTCGTAAGTAACACCATGTCCAATAAGCCATGATGGGATGCGCCATCTGGCCCAGTGATTCCAGCCCTGTCAATGCAGAAGATTACAGGTTGCTCGTGCAACGCAACATCAAAACTGACTTGATCAAAGGCCCGGTTCAAGAACGTAGCGTAAACAGCGATCACGGGGCGAAGCCCGCCCATAGCCATTCCCGCAGCAGCCGTAGTAGCATGCTGCTCTGCTATGCCAACGTCAAAGAAGCGATCAGGAAAACGCTCAGAGAAGGGAAGCAGGCCGGTGCTGTCCGGCATTGCTGCTGTGATTGCAACTAATTCAGGATGGTTTTCAGCCTCTTTGATCAGTATCTCTGTAAAAGCAGCGGTGTAGCTCCCTGGTTTGGGAGCCCCGATGTCATGCAGTCGCTTAATCGGATCATTTTCAGCTGGGCCGTAGCCTCTACCTTTTTCGGTAAGGACGTGAATAACAGTAGGTCCTTCGAAACCGGATGCATTACGAAGCGCTTTCTCAAGTCCCTCAATATTATGCCCATCAAAAGGCCCGTTATAACGAATACCCAAATCTTCAAAGAACGATGTCGGGTCCCAAATTTCTCTAACAGCAGCCTTTGCTGCATCAATCGCCCGCTCAACAGATAACCCTAAGACTTCCCGAGATGGTAATAGGCTCTTTACTTTTGATTCAATTTTTTCCTGCTGCTCAAGATATTTCGGGTTATTGCGAAGTTTCTTTAGGCTATCTGAGAGAAGAGAAACCGTTGGAGCATAGGACCTGCCGTTGTCATTGAGAATAATGATGGCGTTACTTCCAGAATGTCCAAGGTTATTGAGCCCCTCAAATGCCATACCCCCAGTCAACGCACCATCACCGATCACCGCTATGACCCGCCTGCCTTCTCCTATGTCACTTTCTTGGGCAGTTGCAAGACCAAAAGCGTAACTTAATGCAGTAGAAGCATGACTATTTTCAATCCAATCGTGTTCAGACTCAGATCGGCTTGGGTATCCAGAGAGGCCTCCGCCTTTTCGTAGCGTTTTGAAGTCTCCCAATCGCCCAGTAAGCATCTTGTGAACGTAAGCCTGATGTCCGGTGTCCCACAAAAGAATGTCACGGGGGGAGTCAAAAACTCGGTGCAGCGCAATCGTAAGTTCCACGACTCCCAAATTAGAACCCAGATGGCCACCATTCTCTTCAACAGTGTCAACGATGAACTGACGAATATCCGAACTAAGAGAATTTAACTGATCGTAGGACAAACGCCGTAGATCAGCAGGACATGTAATCTGTTCAAGCATAGTAAAGAAGCCTCATTAATAAGCTAACAATATGATACCTGGTGAACATAGTCGCACGGCTATGAAATTCGGCACCTACGTACTGTCAGCCGTAATGCGTGTCCGCAAAGCAACACTATCAAACCAAGAAATTAGACGAACACCAAGGTAGTGGGCGACTCCAAGGACAACGACCCCTCCAAGGGCATCTATCCAGTAATGATTCGCAGTAACCACAATCGCAAATAATGTTAACGGCGGATAGGACGCTATTGCGAAACGTCCGAATTTGGGAGTTATATGCTTCCGAATCGCAAGCCAACTCCAGAGAGCCCATGCAAAGTGCAGACTTGGCATAGCAGCATACTGGTTTGAGAGACTTTCCATTAATCCTGAATCAAAGCTCCACAGACCACCATATTCTGCCATTGTGTCGATGTACGGGCTATCAATACATGCTCCCACCTCACGGCAATTACCAAGTAACCGTGGAGGCATCAGAGGAAAGAGGGCAAAGCCTATTAAGGCTAAACCAGTAGTTAGAAGCCCAATAGTCCGCCATTTTCGATACTCATCACTAGCTCGTAAAAACAGATAAATCAGGACACCAAGCGTCACTACAAAATGTAAAGTTCCGTAGAAAATATTCCAGAAGCGCAAAAACCATACCCAACTATCGAACCAACTTTGTAGAGTTGGTTCGAAATACAGACCAAAGAAACGCTCAGTTTCGATCATGTAATCCGCATTACGGTAAGCAGTATCTGAGGTCACTGATGCAGACCCAAACTGATTCCGCACCCATGAGTAACATGAATAGCAGATAGCTATAAGAAGTAATTCCCGTACCCATACCCATTTCCTTGATGAGTACCTGGTTTCAACAACGTCACTTCTCATTATGACCTTAAACTATGTTTCGCTCCGAGCGGGATCAGCTCCATTGGTTCCTTTTCGTCCACCAAAAATAAGGAGAGGGAAACCTATTAGACTCCCAAGAAGCGTTAACGCATAGATGGATAGTCCTAGGGCAAGTGCTTGTTCAGAGGGAACATTTATGCCTGAAAGGAAAACAACAAGCGTTCCTTCTCTAACCCCCAATCCCCCTATGCCAAGAGGAAGCACTTGAATAATAAGAACAGCTGGAATAAATGCCATAAGTGCTGTTAACCCAACCTGATCAATGCCGAGTGCTTCTACAGCGCAACCAGCAGCTAAAAGAAGCATAAACTGGTAAGCGAATGCAGAGAAGATTACTTCTCTAGCTGCTTTTGGATGTTGCCTCAGGCGATCAATTCCCAAATGGATAGCATTCGCAAAACGTAAAACCCCTTGCCGGTTGCGCAAGCCCTCGCCAATGCGGTCATTGCCTAGCAACAGTAGAACAAGCCCTAAACCTACCAGTGTTATAAAACCTACTACTAACGGAATTCTAGTTGAGTTGCCCAAGCCAGTTAAACCGGGGTTTATAGCGAATCCAATAAACGTTATCACCGGTAAAACCAGCCACCCGCTTAACCGTTCAAAGACGACCGAGGTGAAGCTAATAGGGCCGTCATCCGTATCCTTTGTTAATCGACTCACTCTAACGACATCACCACCAACTGTCGTTGGAAGAAAATTAGAGACGAATTGCCCAGACATATAATGACTAAATAGTCTCCCAAGTGGTTGGCGAACGCCCAAAGCTATTAAAACCCTTTGCCAGCGAACTGCTCCAAGAATAAAACCAGCCAACGTGAACACAAAAGCCCCGATGCTCCAAACAGCAGTTTCACTATTCCAATCAGGAAGTTCATCCCAGTCAATATCATCCATTGACACGACAACAACGACTAGCAAGGCAACGCTCAAGCCAATACGAAGTGGTACCGTAACGTACTTGCTCCTCCACCATTGCGACTTCCGATTTGCAACGCTCGCAGTTGTTTCAAAGCTCATCTTAAATTGACCCACTCCACTGGTTAATTCGCTGTACAGTTCGCATCTACGTAACCTAGATAGACTATTGGCACAAAAGCTACTTTTATCGGATGCCTTACGTTAAAACCGGCAAAAAGTAGAAAACCCTTGAATTTAATGCGCTTTTAAACCCTCAAGAAACATCCACTCGCTCCATGAAACGGTTTCTAAACACAATTACGCGTGTGATCTGCCCCATAGCAATCTGTAACGGTTCCGCATCATCACTTATCTCAAATGCGCTCACTTGAAAAGTGAGTCTTCGGCCATCGACTCTCGTTAACAAGGCACTGACTCTCACCGTTGCACCAAGTCCTGTCGGATTCACATGATCAACCCTAACGCGCATACCAACAGTTGTTTCCTCTTCAGAGATGTAGTCAGCGACTGCAGACATTGTTTGTGCCTCACACCATGCGATAACTCTTGGGGTCGCCAAAACATCAACGTCACCAGATGCCAATGAGGTCGCTAAATCATCTTCTTTCACTGTGTAATCAGCCGCTGCAGGAATAGGTGGTTCCAATGCCATACATGTACCATACGCAAATAGAGCCGTTCATTGTCGGATAGGGGCAATGACTTATGAAACAAGTAATCTATAAGTATGGAAAAAGAGATGATAGACAAAGAATTAATTGAGAATGCAATAGCCGAAGCGTTAAAGACTGGCGGTGATTTCGCTGAAATCTTTGTTGAAGATAAGCGTTCTTCGTCGGCATATTTTGATGACGGAAAAGTAGAAGAATTAACATCAGGAAGAGATCGCGGTGCAGGAATACGAGTCGTTGTAGGCGAGACAACAGGTTTTGCTCATACAGCTGACCTAAGTACGCAAGGGCTCTTAGAAGCTGCTAGATCAGCCGCAGCCGCAGCGCGTAGCAACGGAGGCGCCAGTTCGGCAAACAACTTAACAGCCTCCAGTAACCCATCTCCAAATCCTGTCCTTGTCCTTCCTGAAACAGTCGAAAAAATAAAAAAAGTGGAATTGTTAAAAAGGGCTGACGAAGTAGCTCGCAGCCAAAGCAAATCAATAACTCAAGTATCTGCAAGATATGGAGACTCACGGCGCCGTATTCTCGTGGCAAACAGCGACGGAGTGTACGCCTCAGACGATCAGGTCAGGACTCTATTCTCAGTTGCATGTGTCGCTACAGGTGATGCTGGGATGCAGACAGGAAGAGAATCTACAGGGAGACCTATTGGGTTTGAATTATTTGATGAATATGACGTTGAGGAATTAGCAGAAACAGCAGCACAAAGGGCATTAACCAAATTAAACGCGAGACCCGCACCCAGCGGAGCAATGCCAGTAGTCATCGGTTGTGGCGGCGGCGGAGTTCTCTTCCATGAAGCATGCGGTCACGGATTAGAAGCTGACCTAGTTAAAAAACAGGCATCAGTATTCGCTGAGCGAACCGGTGAACAAGTAGCAAGCGAACTGGTGACACTAATTGACGATGGAACTATGGCTAAAGAATGGGGAGCTTTCGCAATAGACGACGAAGGTCACCCAGCTCAAAAGAACACTTTAATTCAAGACGGAATATTAATGGACTACATGTGGGATGGATTGCGGTCACGATCCCAAGGGCGAAAGAGCAGTGGAAATGGGAGACGACAAAGTTATATGGTGCTACCGATGGTTCGCATGACCAACACATACATTGCGAACGGAAAAACTGACCCGGCAGACATTATCGCCGATACCAAGCAAGGAGTCTACGTAGCTCACCTTGGAGGGGGACAAGTTAACACAGCGACTGGCGATTTTGTATTTGGAATGACCGAAGCCTACTTAATTGAAGATGGGAAAGTTACTGCACCAATACGCGAAGGAAATTTAATAGGTAACGGCCCAGAAGTCCTCAATCAAATAGATGCCCTAGGGAACGATTTCGCAATGGGATCTCCGGGCACTTGTGGCAAAGACGGTCAAGGAGTACCGGTCGGAGATGGGACACCGACCTTACGAGTCCAAAGTTTGACCGTCGGTGGGACTGCGGCATAGAAGCATGGAAGAAAAGTTACTTGCCATAGCAGATGAGGTTATTGCTCTCAGCGCTTCCAACGAACAAATAGAAGTCATCGCTGTTCACGATCAAGAGACGGACATTAGGGTTTACAAAGGAGAATTAGAGTCATTTACTGCTTCAGAATCCCAAGGAGTCGGTATAAGAGTCGTGCAAGATGGACGTCAGGGAATGGCTTATGCCGGTTCTCTTGATATGGAAATCCTCAAGGAAACCCTTTCTGAAGCAAGAGACAATGCAACATTCGGGACCTTTGATGAGATGCTTCAAATCGCTGAACCAGACAACGTCGAGCCAATTTCGCTAGATCTTTACAACCCAGCACTGAAAGAATTTGCGACTGAAGACAAAATCGCCCTCGCTAAGGAATTAGAAGAATACATAATGAAATCGGATGAGCGGATAGTGGGCGTGGAATCATCAGAATATGTCGACTCCATTTCAGCAAGCGCAATAGTCACATCAAGTGGTATCAGGCGATCAAGTTACGATGGCGGATGTTACATTGCCGGCTCATCACTTGCATCTGATGGGAAAGACATGCAGACCGGTTTTGGTTATTCCGTCGGTCGCGATCCCGCGAAACTTGAAATTGAAAAAGCTGGGTCACTAGCCTCTGAACGCGCGACCCGTATGCTGGGTGCTCAAAAAGCTTCATCAGGGCGCAAAACAGTGGTTCTTGACCCCTATGTAACTGCACAGTTCCTCGGAATAATCGGTTCCACGTTTAGTGGAGAATCCCTTCTAAAAGGGCGCTCACTTTTTGCTGATAGGGAAAATGAAAAGATAGCAGCAGAAATCCTTACTTTAATCGATGACCCAACAGACCCTGACGCTTTCACTGCGACAGAAGTTGATGGAGAGGGCCTTGCTAGCAGACGGAATGTCCTTATAGAACAAGGTGTCCTCAACACGTTCTTACATAACTCATACACCGCAAGGTCAATGGGTACCCAATCAACTGGATCAGCCGTTCGTAGCTATAACTCATCACCCGGAGTCGGAGCGCGAGCACTATCTCTTGTCCCTGGAACTAAATCGCAACAAGAGTTAATCGGCGAGATTGATGATGGAATTTTGATACAGGGAGTCTCCGGTCTTCACTCAGGAGTTAATCCAGTCAGCGGAGATTTCTCTGCAGGAGCCGAAGGGCTATTGATCAAAAAGGGGCAATTGTCTGAACCGGTTAGGGAGATAACCATCGCTTCGACACTTCAACGAATGCTTCTAGAGGTGCTTGATATAGGTAACGACCTTGAACGGCTACCCATGAGGGCATCTGGAGTTAGCCTTGTCGTAGCTGATGTCACAGTTTCTGGTGTCTGATAACACATAACTAACTAACCCATCTAGGATCCTAAGATAAGGAGACTGATGGAGTCGGCACCCTCAAAGCAGAAAAGCATTAGAAGAGTAATCACACTAGCGTTCGTAGCTACTGGGTTATCACTCTTGATCGCTGACCCAGCACTAGGGTTAGAGAAAGTATTGCCAGAAGAATCATTATCGATCTGGAAAGCCGCCATTTTCGGAATTGTCGAAGGTTTAAGCGAATTTCTGCCGATCAGTTCAACTGGCCACCTACTCGCGACGAAGGAAATTCTAAACGTAGGAGAAACCGAACTATCCGAAAAAGCCATAGATAGTTACATCATAAGTATTCAAATAGGAGCAATATTTGCCGTGGCAGTTCTTTATCGCCAACGATTACTTCAAATGCTTCAAGGCCTTCTTGGAAGGAACTCCGAGGGCAAAAAGATGGCAGGAAGCCTCATAGCGGCTGTTATCCCAACTGCAGTAATTGGTTTAGCTGCTGCTGATTTCGTGAAGGATGATTTATACAGCCTCTGGCCAGTAGCGGCAGCATGGGTCGCAGGAGGGATATGTATTCTCGCCATTGATAAACAAAATATTTTCAACCGGTCCGGCAAGAGACTCGAAGAGTTGACGGCACAAAAGGCTTTCCTGATCGGACTTGTGCAAGCTCTTGCGTTATGGCCTGGTGTAAGTAGGAGCCTCGTAACTATTGTCGCCGCTGTGTTTGTTGGGTTATCTTTGAGAGCAGCCGTGGAATTTAGTTTCATTCTCGGCTTCGTAACACTAACCGCAGCAACAGTTTTTGAGTTAGGAACCGACGGTCAGCAAGTTATTGATAGCTTTGGGTATGCAACGCCTTTGATAGGTTTATGTGTCGCTTTTGTAGCAGCGGTCATCTCGGTCCGATTTATGGTTGAGTGGCTTGAACAAAGAAGCTTCGCAATTTTTGGTTACTACAGATTAATTATTGGCATCTCAGCCATAATTCTGATTTCCATTGGGTACTTCTAGTCTCCGTTAGAAGAGCCTTTTGGAGAACTTGAGCTTGAATCTTTAGCTTTCGAGTCTGAAACAGAAGAATCGGAACTGGTTGATTTAGAGTCCGGCGAAGATGACGATGATGACGATGATTTAGACCGGCTATCATTTTTATAGAACCCAGAGCCCTTAAATGAGATTCCAGGCGCAGAAAATATTTTTTTAACTGCTCCACCACAATTCTCTTCAGGGCATGTTGAGAGTGGATCCTCCGAGAAAGACTGAAAAACTTCAAAAACATTTTCGCATGCATCACATCGGTAGTCGTACGTAGGCATCCTCAATCTCCATCAATATAAGCAAAACTGCAATGATTTCTCAAAAGAGAACTCTACAGGAAGATTCAACTAATCAATTGCTTGTTCATTGCCACTAATTAAACGTTGAATATTCTTGCTATGTCTAGACAAAACAATTAGAGAGGCTCCTAACGAAACGAAAAACTCTTTCAAAGATCCAGACGAGCTAATCAAAACTCCAATTGGGAAGATCCCTATCAGTACAAGCGATCCCACAGACGCTTTACGAAACAATTTCATAATTGGGAACCAGACCACAACAGCGATAACTGCAACCAGTGGATATAGAGCGATCCCGACGCCACCAATCGTCGCCACTCCTTTACCACCAGAAAACCCTCTGGTTATCGGGAAGATATGGCCGAGCATGGCTGCAACACCCGCTAATAAGCCAAAAAATCTTCCATCAATAAAATAGCATACCAACGCTGGGGTAAAGCCTTTGATCAAATCTCCCGCCAAGACGAGAATTCCTGCTTTCGCTCCAGCAACTCTATACACATTTGATGCCCCAGGATTGCCAGACCCCTCCTCAGTCGGGTCATGCCCTAACAAACCTGCAACTAATTGTGCAGTAGGGAAGATCCCAAAGGCATAGCTCACAGGAATTAACAAATACCACCAAGTCACTTCATCATGATAGTCCCTCGTTGAGTAAAGCAAGTGTCCGGCAAGTCCCAACATTTGTTAGCATGAATCCATGATTCCGTTAGAGGACGCCCAAAGTCATGTTATGAAAAACATAAAGACTCTAAAAGATGAGAACGTGCATCTCCTGCAAGGAAGAAACAGAGCCATAACCGAACCTATATTGTCCAACGAAAGCATTCCCCCCTTTGATAATACTGCTGTAGACGGTTACGCAGTAAAAGCCATTGACACCAAAGGAGCTACTCAAGAAACACCTATCTCTCTTACAGTGCTTGAGACGATAGCTGCAGGGAAACCACCCACTTTTGCTATTCAATCAGGAGAGTGCTCAAAGATTATGACAGGTGCACCCATTCCCGATGGCGCAGACGCAGTAGTTATGGTTGAACGGACCAAACAACAAGAAAATGAGTCGGTCGTTGCAATAGAGGAAGAAGTTTCTAAAGGGCAACATATAAGACGAAGTGGCGAAGATCTGGAACCTGGAGATTTAGTGATACCTCAAGGTACGATACTCAACGCAGCTCATCTGGGTCTTCTCGCAAGTTTGGGAATCTACCAAATCACAACTGTAAGAATCCCAACAGTGGGAGTCTTCTCAACTGGTGATGAACTAATTGAGGGCTCCCAAGAACTAAAGCCAGGGCAAATAAGGGACTCAAACAGATTTTCGCTATTAGCACTTCTTGAAAGAGATGGATTTCAAACAATTGATTTTGGTTTGATACCAGATAATGAAGAGGCAATCGAAGAAACGATAAAGAAGGCAGAGGATACGTGCGACGCTCTGGTCACAACCGGTGGTGTCAGCATGGGAGACTTTGACTACGTAAAGATTGTATTGAACAGACTTGGCCAAATGAGATGGATGCAAGTCGCAATCAAGCCCGCAAAACCTTTAGCTTTTGGCATAGTAAATGAACTTCCGGTTTTCGGCTTGCCAGGTAACCCAGTCTCTTCAATGGTCTCGTATGAGCTGTTTGCTCGACCAGCCTTAAGAAAAATGTCAGGAAACAAAAACCCGTACCGGACTATCTTTGAAGGAAAAGCTACTCAGGATTTCTTACGAAAACCAGATGGAAAGACACATTTCTTCAGAGTGTCAGCAGATGTAGGAGAGGGGACGCCCAAGATCCAATCCGCAGGACACCAGGGCTCACACCAGTTAACAGGGATGGCTGGGGCGAATGCCCTAGCAATATTGCCAGATGGAAATGGGGTCACTCAAGACGCAACACTGGAATTTCTTTTCCTAGATTGATCTCTCCCGCTAACATAGCAATATATGACTTCAAAGCTCATTGATACCCATAACAGGATTCATAAGGATCTGAGAATCTCAATAACTGATAGATGCAATTTCCGTTGCACTTATTGCATGCCCGAAGAAGGCCTGGAATGGACTCCCAGAGAAGACCTTCTGACCTTTGAAGAAATTGAACGGCTCGCTTCACTTCTCGTTACGCGCTTTGGGGTAGAGAGTATCCGTCTAACCGGAGGGGAGCCAACAGTTCGGGCAAACCTCGCTGACCTTATTAATCGATTAAGCCAATTGCCTATTGACTTGTCAATGACCACAAACGGGGTAACTCTTCCGCTGATGGCTGAGAAGCTAAGAGCTGCAGGGCTGAACAGAATCAATATCTCCTTGGACTCTCTCAATCGTGACCGATTCAAGGACCTCACAAGGCGTGACAACCTTGAACAAGTCCTTGAAGGAATAGAGGCTGCCAAAGCCGCCGGCTTTGATCCTGTGAAGATCAACATGGTTGTGATGAAAGGGATCAATGACGACGAGATACTTGACTTTGTCGAGTTTGGAAGAGAGAAAAGAGTCACGGTTCGTTTCATCGAGTTCATGCCCTTAGACGCTGATGAGGAATGGAGCAACGACCGTGTCATGTCACTCACGGAAATATTAAAGCTCATATCTGCTCACCATGAAATAGTCCCAATGCAGCGTGGTAACGCTCCCGCAGCAAGATGGAAGTACACAGATGGCGCAGGTGAAATTGGTGTTATCGCAACTGTTACCGAAGCTTTCTGCGAGTCCTGTGACCGGATAAGACTAACTGCTGATGGAAAATTCCGAAACTGCCTCTTTGCTTTAAAAGACTATGACATGCGAAATCTTTTACGTAACGGCGCCACCGATGATGACATCGCAAATCTGTTTGTTTCAGGCGTGCAAGAAAAGTGGGCAGGCCATCAGATAGGAAAATCTGTTTTCATACGCCCAAGTAAATCCATGTCTCAGATTGGTGGCTAAGAGATGGGGCAGGAATTCACGCACCTTGACGACACGGGACAAGCACGAATGGTTGATGTCGCTGGTAAAGGTCAGACTCTTCGAAATGCAACGGCAACGGCCAAGGTCTTTATGAGCCAAGATACGGTAGCCAAACTCAATGAAGGCGAGGTCCCCAAAGGAGATGTCTTTGCTGCAGCCCGGATAGCAGGTATTCAAGCATCAAAAAGAACATCAGAACTCATACCACTATGCCACCCTCTTGCAATCAACGCAGTTTCGGTGGATTTAGCGGTTCATGATGACTATGTTGCTATTGAGGCAAGAGTTTCTATTGAGGGTAAAACAGGTGTAGAGATGGAAGCTTTAACAGCATGTTCAGTTGCAGCACTAACAATTTATGACATGTGCAAAAGCATTGATAAGGCGATGGTTATCTCCGAAATATCCCTTCAGGAGAAAACTGGGGGGAAATCAGGTCCCTACAAACGAAAAGACTAGAGTTCAGCGCAGCTAAAAGAAATTACAGAATCACTAAATTCCCTGCGTATCCACCATTTAGCAAAGAATTAGTGCAAAAATTTTAACAGTACAGCTAAAAGAGTTTGGTGGAGAAATGCTGTTAATTGCATTAGCTATTTTATGGGTAGGTGCCGGTGTTTACTGGCTACGAAACCGTATAACCGCACCTTCACTCGCTCTTAGCAATACAACAAGTCGGTTTCGCATGAGAAGAAGTGCTAGAGCCGTCGTAGTCCCACTACATAACTCTCAACAATATCTGGGAGCAGGGCTACAACCAGGACATTCGTTAGTCGAGCCACCACTTGACTCAAGACAAAAG
>Ga0208130_1000257_pt1 | contig 28857 bp, 26 predicted proteins | sample ETNtaG_31_FD_185771 | JGI IMG/M metagenome (GOLD analysis project Ga0208130, IMG submission 185771) | Marine microbial and viral communities from oxygen minimum zone, Eastern Pacific Ocean - ETNP201310SV78 (SPAdes) (version 2) | ecosystem: Environmental > Aquatic > Marine > Oceanic ... | reverse complement strand
GTGGTGAAAAACTAGTAAAGTTGAATGTTTCGATTAGATCTGGTGAAGACAACAAAGCATTTACTATCAACTTAACAGCATCATCGGATGAGGCTCAGAAAGAAAATCCTCCTAAGTATGCAAACAAGACTGTCAGCATAATCACCATAGTTAACCAAGAATACTGGATTGATTTATCGGTTGAAGATTCTGATAGGACTGTTGAAGCCACGGTAGGAATACCCGTTTCAGTAACAATAGATGTAGAAAACTTGGGTACTGGAGATGATATTATTGCAATGACAAATACGCCTCCAGAAGGCTGGACAGGCGTTGACTTCAGTAATCCGTTCATTAATGTTGCTGAAAATGGCAAAGAAGAAGTTACTTTGAGTATAACAGTTCCTGAAAGCACAGCCAAAGGAGATTATACTCTTGTAGTTAAAGGTGTATCCGATTGTGACGGGTGTGAAAACGGTACAAAATCTACAGACTCTATTACTCTAACAGTTAAAGTTGATTTAAGTAGAGGCGTTGAAATAAGTACTGACGTTACTGAGATTGAAAAATTGCCTGGAACTACTGCAACGTTCACAATTGATGTGAAAAATACTGGCGATGGTGCTGACAATTTAATAATATCGATATTAGACGATGATCTTGGTTGGGCAAGTTCAAATACTACTTCATTGACTCTAGACAAAGAACAGACGGGTTCAGTTACAGTAAATGTTACTTTACCTGAATATGTTCTTGAGAATTTAACAAATCAGGAAAGGAATGCACTTCAACAAAGTTCTTACAGCATCACTGTGAAGGTAAAATCTGGTGGAGATTTATCTCAAAGTGATACTGCATCTCTACAAGTAGACATAGGCCAGATTTACGGAGCCAGCGTAGAAATAGTAGGTAATTCGGCAATCACCTCGTACCCTTCAACTGAGACTCAGGCAGATGAAAGAACTGAAAAGTTTACGTTCAAGCTTACAAACACAGGTAATGGTCAAGATTCAGTAAGCGTTGAAACAATTGCAACAACTTATCCAGATGATTGGAACGTAGAACTTTTCCAAAGCCCTTCTTGTTCAAGTTCATTTTCAGGCTCTATTGGTGCAGGTCAATCTAAGTATCTTTATCTTTGTGTAGAACCTGATCAAGATTCAGACATTGGAAATTACAGTGTCTTGACAGAGTTTTCACCTAATTCTGGAATTGATCCAGCAGTTCAGGTTTCAGTAAATCTTGAAGTAGCTTCTCCGAGGAGAGAATTAGATGCTACAGCCATTGATAGTTCAAAAGAAATATATCCTGAATACGAAGGAAGTTCAACTCAAAACAGTGTAAAATTCAAGGTTAAATTAGATAATACTGGTTCAAATGATGACATATTCATTCCAGAAGTTGAATCTACTCTAGAGGATGGGTGGACAGTTACTTTCTTCCAAGACAGTTCCAAAACACAATCCTGGCCGAATGCTGGCGTTACTATTGAAGAAGGAGAACTTGATGACCTATGGGTGTTTGTTTCTGTAAATGATGAAGCTGAGGTAGGTAATGAAACCATCAAAATTTCTGTAAGAAATGAAGAAGATGACCCTAACGCACGTCAAGAAATTGAATTAGTGGTAGTTATCCAAAGGCCAGAGATAGTTGTTAAGCAGAGCAATATTAGAATAGAAATAGACGGAGTCTTTGGCAATGCTTCAGAAGTTAAAGATGGAGACACAGTAGTAATTTATGTTGATGTTGAAAATACGGGCACCGCAGATGCAGACGATGTTAACATTGAAATTTATTATTATCCTAAAAAAGCACCTACAACTCAACAAGAGATTGATGAATTGTTAATTGCAGGATTTGAGTTTGATGACTCCAAAAATACATACATTTACCAGTTATACGGAAGTAATGGTAGATCAACTAATATTAAAGAAGGAAACTCAAAAGAGATTGTTTCAGATGATTGGTTAATCAAGGGTGGCGAATGGTATGTAGAAGCTAGAGCAGATTATGATAAGAATAACGATAACGGTGAAATTTTAGAGGAAAATGAAAATAACAATGATGCAAGATATTCAGAATTGCTGAGAGTGAAACCAGACTTACAGATTACAGCAATGCGCGTTGATAGCAAATATGCAGGTGATAATTCAGGAACTCCTAACGTGGATGACACAGTCACTTTTACAGTTACAGTAACAAATGCTGGAGCTGCAGACGTGGATAATAGTCGCTTGTACATAACTGCAGACAGCAGCACAGACAATGTAGTATTGAAAGATCGTACAAACCAAGAATATGTTTTATTTGATTTGGATGCAGGTGAAACACAAGAGGTTCGCTTCAGATGGAAAGCTACTCTTGAAGAATGGACTGCTTTTAGTGCTGAAGTAAATCCAGTTTGTGATGATTTCAACATTCCAGACTTTACTTGTGAATCAGATGGAGACGGCTTCTCTACAGACACTGGTCGTATGTTTGATGAGCTCGGTAGATATTCAGATAATGTCTGGCCCAGAACTGGTGTTTTTGAGCAAAGTGGTTCTCCAGTTGAGTTTTCAGTATTACCTGATTTCAAAATTACAGATGTAGATATGGATCCAACAAATCCTCAAGTAGGCGAAAAAGTTGATATTACTGTAACAGTTAGAAATATAGGTAATGCAGACTGGCAAATTTCTACTAAACCACTTCAAGTGAAATTTGAGGATGGAGCCGGTACCGAACTGACCCAACAAATCAGTGAATCAATAGATAAAGATGCCACGACAGAAGTAAGTTTCAGTTGGACAGTTCCTGATAAGGACAACAAGGACTTCCTGACTTTGAGTTGGACAATTGACGCAGGCACAGGAAGTTTTGAGATTCAGCAATGTAATGATTGTGATACTACTAACACTGGAGACGGAACAGACAATGACGAATATGTCATGGAAGATTTTGAACTCCAGCTTCAAGCAGTTCTTGGAGAAATTGAATTTATTAACACTTTATCAGAAAGAGAATTAGTTAAAGGTGTACCTTTGCTTTTACCAGTCCTATTCTTAGTAGGATTGGTTGCTTTGGCAATCCCAGTTGTTTTACTCCGTAGAAGATCTGGAGGCTCAACAGCAGCAGAGGATTCAGATGAATCAGGCGATGAGGAAAGTGCGTCAGAAGAGCCAGTAGCAGCACCTCCATCCAAGATTAGTGTAGCAATAGTATCTACAATAGATGGTAAAACTGCTAATGTCAAAGTTCCTTCAAATATGCCAGTAAATAAACTGCTACAAAACTGTGTAGGTAAATTCCCACTACCTCATGCTAATTTTGCAGTGATGTTGAATGGTGTCGCTGTAGACAACAATTTAACATTAGCAGATGCTGGTTTGACCGATAAGTGCCAAGTAGATTTAGTACCTCTAGAGTAAAACGCAAACAATGCTTGATGTTTTAGTTGTTGGTGCTGGACCTAGCGGTTCCAGAACAGCTTGGAACTTTGCCAAAGAAGGCTATAAAGTAACTTTAATAGATAGAGCAGAGATTATCGGCGAACCTTGTCAGTGTGCAGGTTTAATTACACCTAGAACTTTTGAGTATTTAGGATACGAGCGACCAATATTGCAAGAGATGGACGGTGCCAGACTATGGGGTCCAAAGGATTCATTTTTAGAATTCCAAGCTTCAGAAACTAAAGCCTTAGTTATTGACAGACCTGACTTGGATCGCTCTATAGCAGAAAAGGCATCAGAAGCAGGCGCCAATGTTCTTCACGGTCATACATATTTGGGGCACGAAAGAGTAGAAGGCGGAATTGAGGCCAGAATAAGAAATAAATCAGAAAAATTTAGTATTCAAACCAGGCTACTCGTTGGCGCAGATGGTCCATTATCTAGAGTAGCTAAAAATGCAGGAATAAGTGGTAAAAGGGAGATATTGACTGCGTTTGGTGCAGATGTTAAAGGATACAAAGGTAAAGATACTCACGTAGATCTTTTTGTTGGTTCAGAGCTTGCACCACGTTTTTTTGGTTGGGGAATACCCACAGGACCTGACGAAGGTCGTATAGGTATAGCAACAACTTTACCACATAAGCCAATGCCTTTCTTCAGAGATTACTTTTTGAAGGGAGCACCATCCAAGCTGCTTGGAGGCGCAAAAATTATCAATTTGATTAGCGGCTTGATTCCTTTTGGAGTTGCCAGTCCAAGTTACACTGACAATATTATTTTGACAGGCGATGCTGCAGGTATGGCAAAGCCAACATCAGGGGGCGGGATTTACTCGGGTTTGATTTCAGCAGATGCAGCTTTTGAAGTAGCTTCTAAAGCTTTGAAATCAGGTGATTTGAGTTCAGTTAACCTGAGCGAATATCAAACGCTCATAGTGAATAGAATAGGAGGAGAATTAACTAAAGGTAGTTACTTGAGAAAAGCTTTCTTGAGTTTGAACGATGACCAATTGGCTGAAATTATATCAATCTTAGGTGAACCCAAAGTTAAAAAAGCTATAGAAAAAACGGGAGACTTAGATTATGCTTCTTTAGCTGCTTTTTCTGTACTTAAAACGCAACCAAAATTGATTAAATTTGCCCCTCATCTTTTGAAGCCATTTATTTAGTTCAGGATAGGTTTCTTCTTCTTCCAAATAGAAAATTACAGACAGTCCAGCAAATATAAAAGTCAAAGAAATTAGTATGTAAAGAGGCCATTTTGGTATAGGTTTCTTCACTCCGAAAGAAGAGTCTGGAATTATTCCATCGACTTTTAATGAATCTAGATTAATGTTTCCAGGGTAATTTTCAGATAGATTAGTAGTAGCGTTTGTCCATTCCTCCATACTCCAATATCCTCTGGACTGAAGCACTCTTTCCGTCGCATTAAATTGAAAATTCATTGAGAATCTAACAAAGTATGTTCCTTCCTTAGTATCCTCATTAGTGTTTATGTCAAACTTAAGCCTCACAGTTTGGTTTACTTCGATATTTTCAATACTGAAGCTTGCACTTTCTGAATTAGGACTTTTTGAGCACCTTTCTTCTTCGTTCTTATATTTCCAACAATTTTCAGAAATAGTGGGTTTTTTATCTGAACTAATGCTCTCTAAACTCTCCGACTCATCAATATCTGCTCTGTGGTAAATTTCAGCAACTATCTGAACTCCAGTAAGATTTTCAATATATCTATTTTGAATATCAAGAGAAAAAAATCCGCTTTCGCCAGGTTCTAATTGAGGCGTTGCGAAGTTGTGAAAGTTAGGTATATTGCCAGGATGGCTTGTATATTCATCAATTTCAGATTGAACAGTAGGTAACATCATAATCATCAAGATAATGCCTAGAGCCTTTCTCATTATAATGTCAGATAAGCATCCCTTTAAAACGAGTTTCACACTTTGGCAGATAGAATTTATAAGGGATAGTCCTTGAGAAATCATGAGAATAGCCAGAGTTTTAGTATTATCTTCAATATTTTTTTTGGTTATCATCGGTTTTTTTGTTGTAAATGCGGATGCAATGCCCGTTTATGTTAAAGATTTTCAAGGAGAGACATTGACTTTAGATGTTGAGCCAAGTGATACTATTGAAAATGTAAAGGCTAAAATCCAAGACATTAGTGGGATTTCTCCAGCTGATCAACGTTTGATTTTTGCTGGAAAAGAATTAGAAGACGGTAGAACTTTGTCTGACTATAATATTCAGACAGAATCAACGTTACATCTTGTTTTTAATTATAATTTTACTTCAGGCTTGCATGTGGATGAGGGCCAAGATATACTTATCACTCATTCTCATATTTGGTTAGAGGGCGATTTTTTGATTGACGGAAATCTGTCCATTGAAAATTCTCATATAAATGTAAATCGCTCCTTAGATATGACTATTTCTGAAATTAGAATAAATTCTACAGGAATTCTAAACATACATAATTGTACATTTTCCACAGTTAATGATGCGAATTTATCTTACAGTATGTACACTATAGTTTCTGATGCCGGTTCGCTTATTATAACCGAATCAAATATAGAATATTCTATGATTTGGCTTGTCGGTGGTCAAGCTAGTATTTCAGATACTTCAATTAATGGCCAAAGTATAGTAAACTATGGAATATTTTCAGAAGATACAATTTTGAATTTAAGTAATGTCTCGATTTCAGGTTATAGTCTTGGCCTTCGTTCAATTGGTACTGTCCCGTTCCAAGAACAAGTAACATTTTTCAATTGTTCATCATGGATGACTCAAGAGTGGTGGGTTAATTTCACCGCAATAGATACAACAACAGGATTACCAATTACCGGTTTTCAAATTAGGCAGTGGGATGTAGATGGAACAATGATAGGTAGTTGGAACTGGGCTAAAGAGTTTGAAATTAATTCAGATGGTTTACGAATAGATCATACTTCAAACTTCTCGGCATTTGCAAATTTTGGTTTTGCTCACGTTGATGACGAATGGTCTCAAGTCATAACCGAAAATACTGCACTTATACGCTATTTTAACCTTAATTTATCCTCAATAGCTTATGAATCAGCAGAAGTTTATGCATCAGGGGAAGTGTGGGAGCCAGGACAGAAAGTTCCTAAATGGTCAGAGATTAATGTGCTAGTTACAATAGCTAATCCTACTGATTATAATTTTTCAAATTTATTTCTGGATATGGATATTAATAATAACAAAGGTTTTGCCAGGGCTAGTTTGTCGCTTTCCCCTAACAGTGAAACAATTGGTAACATTTCTTGGCAGGCCTCGTTAGAAGGTCCTTTGTCACTTAAGATTACTACATTCCTAGAACTAAGCTCATCAGTTAATCAAACATTGTCAATGTCAAAATTTGTGGAAGTAGGCAGTAAAGATGTTGAAGAAAAAGAATCAGGAAATATGCTTGTTTTACTTGCTATTTCTATCATTTTGGCTGCATGTTCCTTCATTATATATTCTGGCGTTGAAGAGGCGGATGAATTATCTGAAGAAGAAATAGCCTTAGCTTCAGGAAGTAATAAATCAGATAAGATTGGCTCAGATGAAGAAGAGTGAACGTGTCAGCGATAATATTAGGTATTGAATCAACAGCCCATACAGCAGGCGTTGGAATTATTACTTCAGAGGGCAAAATTTTGTCTAATCAGAGATCGATGTATATTCCGGAAGAAGGTGGAATCCATCCACGTGAGGCTGCAAGGCATCATTCCGACACTTTTCCAATATTGTTTGAGAAAGCCTTTCAGGAAGCTAAGTTGAAGCCTAATGATATTTCCCTAGTTTCGTACGCTAGAGGTCCTGGTTTAGGGCCCTGTCTCAGAACAGGAGCTACTGCAGCCAGAGCTTTTGCTTACACTCATGATATTCCCCTTATTGGAGTAAATCATTGTGTGGCTCATTTAGAAATCGGGTTACTTGAAGGGGCAACAGATCCGGTGTTACTTTATTTGTCTGGTGCCAATACTCAAGTTATAGCATATGCTTCTGAAAAGTATAGGGTGTTTGGTGAGACTATTGACATTGGAATTGGCAATGGTTTAGATAAATTTGCCAGAGAAGCTGGAATGGGTTTTCCAGGTGGGCCAAAAATTGAAAAATTAGCCAAAGGCCCAGAACTACTGGATTTACCTTATTCAGTAAAAGGGATGGATATGGCCTTCTCTGGTTTAATGACTGCAGCGAAGTCTAAGTTAGATTCAGGCCACTCTATTGAAACTGTCACATATTCATTACAAGAGCATGCTTTTGCAATGTCTTGCGAAGTTGCAGAAAGAGCTTTGGCACATACTGGAAAGACTGAATTAGTATTAGGAGGAGGTGTAGCATGTAACGAGAGACTAAGGGAAATGGCTACTATTATGACTGAGGAACGAGGAGTCAAGTGTTTCATACCTTCGAAAGATTTGTGCGTTGATAATGGAGTAATGATTGGCTGGTTAGGCCACCAAATGGTCAGTGGAAATTATGAAATAACTGATGAAGATAACAGAGTTCATCAAAAATATCGTACAGATATGGTAGAGGTGACTTGGAGATGATTTTTAGAGGTGCTGAAGCAATTGTTGAAAAAATAGACTGGCAAGGGTTCCCAGCAGTATCGAAGATTCGAAATAAAAGGTCTTACAGACATCCGGATTTAGAAAATAGATTAGTGAAAGAGAGACTGAGAAGCGAGTCTCGAATTATTGAGCGTTTATTATCAGATGGCATTTCAGTTCCATCAATTTATGAGGTTAATGTAGATAAGTCTCAAATAATCATGGAATTCATTGATGGTATTACTCTCGAGAAAGGACTTCGAACTGACCATTTCGAGGAATATTTGGTTTCTTCAGCCAAATTATTGTCACAAATACATTCATCAGGCATAGTCCATGGAGATCCCACAACTAGCAATTTTATGATTTTAGATAAATTATATGCAATAGATTTTGGACTTTCCAGTTTTGATGACGACGCAGAATCCAGAGCATCAGATCTTCGGGTTTTTTTGGAATCTTTGGAAGCTCATCATTCTGAGATATTAGGAAGAGATATATTCTTGGCTGCATACTCTAAATGGTCTCAGTCGAAAGAAGTACTCAATGCTTTGGAAGTATTAGAGTTACGTGGCCGGTATAATTTAATGCGAGGGTAGGCTCACTGTAATAAATCCCCCCTACTAGTTACTCATGAGGCTTACTTTGAATATACTACGAAAGTTCTTCGCACTAGCTTTTCTCTCAATGATTGTTATGTCAATCCCTGATGTAGAAGCAGACAAGGAACCTATTTGGAGCTGGTCTTCATCTAGTCCTGTAACTAACGTCGCAATATCATCAGATTCAATTAATCTTTCTGCAACATATGGTCAATCAGTATCATTGTGGAAAAATGGAACATCTTCCCCTTATAATACAAAGACTCTCTCGCAAGGTATTAGTTACATGGAAATGTCATCTAATGGAATGTATGTTTTAACTGGAGAAGAAACAAATAAGTTGACTCTGTGGCAAGATGGAACTAAAGTATGGGATAAAGGCGGATTTCTCAATGGCTTGTACGGGATAGATATTTCCTCAGACGGTTCGAATATAACCGCAGTAGATCGTAGAAATGTTTATTTCTTTGATAAAGGAAGTAATAGTGAAGTATGGAATGAAAACTTTGCGACTCAAGAAATGTCTACTGTAGCAATTTCTCCAGATGGTAGATATATTGCTGCAGGAACCTTTGATGGGAATGTGTATGTTTTTTTAACATCAGATAAGGATGATGTATGGTACCATTCTGATGCGCTCGATGGCAAAATAACAGATATCTCTTTTTCAGGAGATAGCTCACATTTAATTATTGGAACAGAATCTGGACGAGTTCATGTATATTCTTCGGAGGGAGGAGACCCTATGACAATGTTTCAGCCTAACGAGGTTTCGTGCGTTGCAGCCGGATTAAATTCTAAGTATTATATTTACGGAACTTCTGAAGGTATGTTGACGCTTTTTGATGGCATTCTTGGAGCAGATATATGGCAAAAAAATATTGGTGGTGAGATTAAAGATTGTGTGTTCAATGGAAGAAGTACATACGTTTTTGCTGGTTCAGATAATAGAAAAATTGTTTTAGCTAATGTTACTACTGGTGATGAAGTTTGGAGAGTAAACGCAGTTAGTTCAGTTAACTCGGTTTCTTTATCAGAAAGGGGTGAAAATTTATTGGTTGGTACAACTTCAGGCTTATCAATTTATTATGAACAATTATTGGATAACCAGGCACCTGTAGCACAAATAGATCAAATAAATCCTACTATAGCTTTGCCTGGTGAATCTGTTACTTTCGTAGGTTCAGCTACAGACATAGATGGTTTTGTTTCAAATTACCATTGGTCTTCATCTATAGATGGTAATCTTTCCAACCTCAGTAATTTCACAATTTCAAACTTAACAATGGGTTTGCATGTAATTTCATTTATGGCTCAAGATGATGAAGGTAGGTGGGGTATTCCAGTCTCAATGGAATTAGGTGTTGGTGATTTTCCCGAAGTTTCAATTTTATCAGTTTCTAATTGCATTGATTTGGAAAATTGTTTGATAAGCTTCGGTGATGCACTTTCAGTCATTGCGATAGCTTCCTCTTTGACATCAGACGATATTTCAATCGAAGAATATGAGTGGATTTCAAATATAGATGGCTTAGTTTCTAGCAGTTTAAATTTATCAACTACAGATTTGAGTCTAGGTTCACACACACTCACATTTAGGGCTAAAAATAGTGTAGGTTTTTGGTCTGCAAACGCTAGTTTAAGCATTGTAGTAAATGCAGTACCTACTATAGAATTAGATTCAATTAATCCTAATCCAGTTATAGCTGGAGAAGAATCACAGATAACAGTTACAGGTCTGGACGAAGATGAAAATGACATTCTTACGTTCTTCTGGTCTACAGATTCAGTGACTCTTTTTAATGATGAAAATAAGGCTTTATTTTCTTCACAATCAACAGATCAAGGAGAACACATAATTTCAGTGTATGCTGAAGACTCTAAGGGAGCAAAAAGTAGTGTTCTTAATATAACAATTTCAATTATATCTCAGCCTTCAGTTGAATTACTTTGTGATCCTGAGATTGAGATTAACGAAGAAGCATTTTTTACTGCGTCTGCCTTCAAACCTCAAGGTTCAATTGTAAAGTATGAATGGGACTTTGATAGTCCTAGTAGGGTTGTACCAGATTCACTTGATTTCGTTGGTTTCAATTTCGCTACTCATTCTTATAATTCAACACCGGACGATGAAGATGGATACATAGTAGTGATCAAAGTCACAGATAACGATGGTTTAACAGCTACAGATTATTGTCAAATTCCCGTAGTCCAAGAAAGTATTGTCAAGTCAGGTAATTCTGCAGCTAATGATGACGGCTTTGTTTCACAATTAACAACCTCCGGTGGTTTGATAGGTATTGCAATTTTGTTGGTTGGAATTGGAGGTTTAGTATATTATTTTAACAGAGATACTTTTGATTCATACAGTAATGCGGCAGTTTCGGAATCTTACGAATCAACGCCAAAGGTTTCTTCATCAGTATCAAAAGCAGATGATGAGGAAGTCACAAAGCCAACAAAGCGAAAAGTAATGAGAAAGAGAGTGATAAGTAAAGCACTTCCAGAAATGATGACAGTTGAATGTCCACAGTGTTCTTCTCAAATAGAGATTCCAAAAATCTCAGGTTCACAAGAACTTAAGTGTCCAGATTGTGGATTGGAAGGAGAAATAGACATCTAAGATAGTGTCTAGTTATATTTTATAGGGTTCTTGTACTGGTAGAAGAGTAGAGATGAAGCGCGTAAAGTTAATTAATGACCCAGCCGAACTTGTAGCACTTTTTAGGGCTGTAGATTCTGAGGTAAGAAGAAATGTTCTGAGCACTCTCGCGGAAGGCTGGACAATGATTAGCGAACTTAACGATAAGTTTGGTGATGAAGCTAACGACATAATTGTTTATTATGAAAAATTTAAATTGATTGAATCAAGGTGGGAAGTTAACAAGGAAACTGGCAGACCTGAAAAAAGTTATCGAACATTTTACAATGCTTTTCAAATATCAACTTCGTTAACATTCGATGAAACTCAGGAGCTCCTCACAGTGGTTTTGATGCCTGATAAAGAGTTTATAAAATACGAAGCTAAAATAGTTGAGCTTATCGGCGAAGATGGGACCTTCGCAAACGATGTTGGAAGAGATATAGGCGTTAGTTCGCTTACGTTGAAGGGCTTGGTTAGACGTTCTGTAAAATTTGACTTTAAAGGGCACAATATAGTGCCATTGAAAGAGGAAGAATAGTGAACGATTTAGATATTGATGAAACTTTACCAGGTCAAGAAATAGAAGAAGATTCAAAAGAGGAAGTTATCCGAAGAGAAAATAGTATTTCACCTTCAGGTAATTCAGCAAGTTTTTCATTCAACGATGAATCACCTAGTGAAGCTGAAAAAGCAGAATCACTGAGAGGCTGGTTATATCTAATTGCAGGTGCTGGCTACGGTACTCTTGTAGTTTACTTAGTACTAGTAATTCAACAAGGAATGAACATTCCATTGCTCAGTTCAGGTTCAGAAGTCTCAGACACATCAGGTGCACTTTCTACAGCTGTTTTAATTTCTGCAATGGTTTACGTAACTATTTGGTTTTTTATGTCAGGTAAGAATCATTCTTTTTTTACAGAGGATCCGGATAAAGCTAAGTTTTACGCAGGAATTATTGGCTTAGCTTCCCTAGTCATTATCGCGATTAGTTGGGAAGATCATCAAAGAGAAATGGTCATATCAGCGATTTTAACAGCAGTTTCAACATGGTCTTACATTAAGTCATCAGAAATGAAAGCTAAGTTCTAGGTCCTTAGATTACAATCCTTCGCAGGCATAGTTTTACTCCTGCATATGTTGTTGCCATAGTCATTAATGTGACATATGCTAATGATATCCCAAGTTCTTCAAACCCTTCGCCGTATGCTAAAGTTCGTGTTATTAGTGCAGCGTGAGTTAAAGGCAGGCATAGTGCAATATTTTGAGCAAAACTCGGAAATTCATTTAGTGGAAAAAAAGTGCCTGCAAGAATAAACATAGGATTTATGAATAGAAAAAATGGAATGTTAAACCAATCGATTGAAGGTGTGTATGAGGTTAGAATTAATCCCATTCCAGCGAACATCAGCCCGATTGGAATTGCAACTAGTGGCATCATTATGGCTCCCGACAGTGAGATTAAAGGTTGATTTACTAAATTACCAACAAAAAGAATTGCTACGGTCATTAATGTAGCGTTTGAAACTGATTTTGTAGTAGCCCATGCCAGCTCAGCAACTAAAACATCTGACGCGGAAGCTGGTGTAGCAGCTATTGCTTGCCATGTCTTTTGGTAGTACATACGCACAAAAGCAGAGTATGTTGATTCAAAAAATGCTCCAAACATCATTGATATAGCTAAAATGGATGGTGCAATATATTCCACATAACTAACACCTCCCATTTCACTGATGTATGCACCTACTCCAAATCCAAAGCCTAATAGATAGAGTATAGGCTCAACCAAGGGTGGCAGCAAATTCGTTTTCCATGTTCGTACCCATACATCTGCATGTCTTCTCCAAACAGTAAAGACCATTTTTGGTGATATTCCTTGAATTTCCTTCATATCAGTCCCTAAGTTGCCTCCCGGTTAAATTCAAGAAAACATCCTCAAGCGTACCTCTTCTTCTAATAACATCAGTCAAGTCTTTCTCTTTTTCAAATTTTGAGATAATATATTCAATTTCATTGCCGTAAATGATAACTCTGTCAGTTATTCGACTATATTTCACTTCATTTAGTTTGCAATGTTTTTCAATCTTATCCAAAGCACTTCCACTTTCTCTAAATGATAATGAGACAAATTCAGCAGCGCTTTCACCTATGGTTTCTTGAATTAAATCTTTAGGCTTACCTTGAATTAGTATCTTACCTGAGTCCATTATTGCCAACTCATCACACAAAATTTCAGCTTCATCCATGTAATGTGTTGTGAGTAAAACTGTCTTTCCTTTATTCTTAAAAATCCTGATTTGGTCCCAAACACTGTGCCTAGCCTGAGGATCTAATCCAGTGGTTGGCTCATCTAAAATCAATAGTTCAGGATTATTGATCATTCCCCTTGCAACAATTAGTCTCCTTTTCATTCCTCCAGATAAATTTGCAATTTCTTCGTCAGCTTTATCAGTAAGTTTTACTTTATCAAGCAGATTTGCAGCTCTTTTTTTTGCTTCACTCTTACTCAATCCGTAGTATCTGGCATAAACAAGAAGATTATATTTCACCGTAAAGTCAGGATCTAAATTATCTTCTTGAGGTATCACACCAATTTTTTTTCTGATTTCTCGACTATCATGTACAGTATCTTTTCCCAATACACTTAATCGACCTTCGCTTATTGGAGATGAAGCCTGAATAGTCTGAATCATTGTAGTCTTTCCAGCTCCATTTGGACCTAATAATCCAAAACATACGCCATGAGGTACTTCTAAATCAATACCATTTACGGCGCAAAAATCACCATATTTCTTAGTTAAAGACTTAGCTGAGATTACACTGTCTCGCATTATATTTAGTGACGCCACATAGGAAGCACAGAGTCATACCCAGCTATTGGAATTCCTGTCATTGATGCTACTTTTTGGCTAGATGTTCTTAAGTGCTCGGTACCTAAATCTGAAATATTTCCTACTCCCAATATGCCAATTTCTTTTGATAACTTAATTCCAAATTCTTTCAATTCACTTCCTGTACATTTATTTTTTAAAAAAATCCCGGAAGCGCCTAATGCGAGTAATTTTACAGAAGTTTCATGGCTTAATTCATTGGTTTCAGCAAGAATCACCATTTGCTTTCTATAATTTCTTGATGAAACAAGGGCAGCTTCAATGGGCATTTTGTTTCCTACTAAAATTACTCCATCAGCTCCAGATTTTGCTATAACTCCTAAATCATTATCCACATCTCCAGCATAAATCCTAACAAGTATAGGTAGTTTATTTGCAGAACTTTGATTTATTAATTCCACAATATAAGACAAATCAGTTGGTCTTTTCATATCTAATCTACGAGTAATATTCGTACCTGTCAAGTCAATTATTGCTAAATTTGAACTGTTGATATCATCTTCAACTCTCTCATTAATTCTCCAACTAAAGTAGCGGGGTGCATTATTTCCCTGCCACAGCAAAGGTATGGTCAGGTTTAGTGGTTCTTCTTTTTTGGAGCCAATAGTAAGAGATAGATTTAGTTCATCTAGTCCAGGAGTCCTTGGCCGTCGTGTAAGACTGGCAGGTACGGAAATTATTTCTTCATCGAGACTTATGTAGCCTAGTTTCTCTTCTTTTTCTTTTTTGAGAGGAATTTTGGAAGAGATTGATTTGAAGTTTAAATCACTTGAATCTATCCCGTTTTGTTTAAGTTCACTTTTAATTTTTTTCCAATCGCTAGGTGAGATATTCTTCGATTCTATATTATCGTTTTCATCAAAATCACCACCGATGAAAATTTTTCCACTTTCCATTAGTCTCCCAATATCTCCTAGAACATCTCCACATACAGTAATGGTGCCTTGGCTCATGCATGTTGCTAAATCGCCTCTTACGCTGCCTGAAATGAGCAAACTTCCTCCTTTCATTGAAGATCCTGCATCTCCTTCTACAGTTCCCTGAATCACAATGCTTCCATTTGACATTGAATGAGCAACTCCGTCATCACAGTTGCCATTGATGATAATTTCACCTCCTTTCATTCCATTACCAACAAATCTTCCAGCATCTCCATTCAAAATTATTTTACTTCCATTATTCAATCCGCCGAAATTATCTCCAGCTTTTCCCTCGAAGACGATATTTGTTTTTTGAGGCATGTTTGCAGCGATACATGCTTGGCTCGCTAAGTTTGTAACTTTGGCAGTATCATGATTTTCAAATCTTTTTCTTAGTTGCTCATTTATCAGCCCAGAGGTCCAAGATTCAGAGTCGCTCATTGCAGTCTCAATTGTAACCTGTATTTAGGCAATTAGGTAGTCTAATGCCCTCTGGTAACCATATATTCTAGAAGTTCTTCTAGCAATTCTCTAGCTTCGCCTTTTGGATATTTTTCTATAGTTTCCTTTGCCCCATGAAGATAGTCAAGAGCTTGTTTACGGCAATTTTCAAGAGCTCCACACTCAGACATTATTTCAACCGCTCTTTGAACGTCATCATCGGTATTTTTACTATCATCAAGAATTCTTATCAGTTCTTCTCTTTCGTCAGGTTTAGTTCGATTCAAAGCTTCAATAACAAGTAGTGTTCTTTTACCTTGTCGAATGTCGGAACCAGAAGGCTTCCCTAAAACTTCAGCAGGAGCTGTTGCATCCAGATAATCATCCCATATCTGGAAGCCTAAACCAACCCAAATGGCCATTTGCCTTAATTCATTAGCTTCCTCTATTGTTTTATCTCCAATTAGAGCACCTCCATATGCTGCAGATCCAAAAAGTATGGATGTTTTTAATCGAATCATTTCTAGGTAAAGCACGGGGTCAACAGTTTCCTCTTCTTCAAAATTTATGTCCATTTGTTGACCTTCAGCTATTCTTCTAACAGTATATGCAGTGTGCCTTACCAACTCAGCTTTTACTTTATCACTCACATCACTTTCAACTATCATTTCAAATGCATATGCAAAAAGAGAGTCTCCGGCAAGAATTGCGGTTGGTAACCCGTAGACAGTATGACAAGCTGATACCCCGTGTCTTAAGTCATCGTCATCCATTACATCATCGTGAACTAGTGTAAAGTTGTGAATTACTTCTAAAGATGCAGCGAACGGTATTGACTTCAGGCCATCTCCTCCGACCATCTCACATGTTAACTGAGCCATAATTGGACGAAGTCTTTTTCCCCCTGCAAGGGGAATATGTGCCATAGCCTCGTATAATTTCTTAGGCTCGCGAACCACCAAGTAATCGTGAAGTGCTTTTTCTACATCTTTTGCTTTGATTGCTAACTTTTCTTTAATATTCATTTTACTTCACCCATGTCATGGACTTTTAAATCTTTAATTTTATCTAAAGAGTTTAGATTTCTCCAAATCGAATTTAGGAAATTTTTCTTTATTAATCTGAACCAAGGCCCTATTCTAATATCTCCACTATTTGATTCTTCAAATATATCATTTAGCTCTTTAATATTAACATATTTTGTATTTTGTATTTCATTTAAATTTGGATTAATTTGTACATCTTTTCTCACTGCAAAAATATAGTCTACTTCGTGTTCAACCCACTTTTCATCTGCTCTGGCCTTGTAGAGCATTTTAGTTATGAAATATAAATCACTAGCATTAATTTCTCCTGCATTGATTCCAAGTTCTTGATCTAATTTTCTGATTGCAGCTTTTTTCGCTCCCTCAATTCCATTTTCTTCCCCATCTTGATAAAGTGGGTGACTGCAACAACTGTTTGCCCAGATAGAGGGAAAAGTAATTTTTTCATCAGCTCTTTGCTGTATCAATAATTTATCCTCTGAGTTGAAAAGAAGTACACTAAATGCTCGGTGGAGTTTTCCCTCTTTGAGATGACAATTAACCTTAGAATCTTTTCCAATAATATTATCATCATCGTCAACAACAATGCAGTTTTCTTCCATCATTTCCTTTTGCGCTTGATCGTAACCTTGAAGTTCAGAATTTCCGACTGCCATAAAGTTGCATGAGATGGGCAATTAAAAATGACTTGTACAAATAAGTTCTTTATTGTAGCTCTTACTGGACAAATATGACAACATTAGATTTTCTAAATGAGTTAGGTATCGAAAAGGTAAATTTTGGAGGTTACTCAGACAAATGGCTAGGTTCAGGAAGTGAATTAGATAGTGTAACTCCAGTAGATGGTACTTTAATTGCCAAAATAAAGCAATGTAACTCTGGAGATTACGAAAATATAATGCAAAAATCTTCAGAAATTTTCAAGAAATGGAGGATGGAACCAGCACCAAAGAGAGGTGAAGTTGTTAGAAATTTAGCAAATGCATTTCGTAAACACAAAGTGGCACTTGGTAAGTTAATTTCTTGGGAAATGGGAAAAATTCAGGCAGAGGGTGAAGGTGAAGTTCAAGAAATGATTGACATTGCAGATTATGCAGTAGGATTGAGTCGTCAGCTGTATGGAAAAACTATGCATTCAGAGAGACCTAATCATAGAATGTATGAGCAATGGCATCCTCTAGGAACAGTAGGCATAGTTACAGCATTTAATTTTCCTGGCGCAGTATGGGCATGGAATGCAATGATTGCAGCTGTGTGTGGTGATGTCATGGTCTGGAAACCTTCATCTAAAACACCTCTTACTGCAATTGCTATTCAAAAAATTGTTAATGAAGTTATGACTCCTTTGGGTTGGGATGGAGTAATGTCTCTACTTGTAGGATCTAGTAGAGATGTTGGGGAGCTACTAGTTCATGATAGAAGAGTTCCTCTAGTTTCAGCCACAGGTTCTTGCCATATGGGACGTAAAATAGGTGAAGCAGTAGCCAAACGATTGGGTCGTTCTCTACTAGAATTAGGAGGCAATAATGCAATAATTGTAATGCCAGATTCAGATCCTGAATTAGTGTTACGAGCAGTTTTATTTGGTGCAGTAGGGACTTCAGGTCAACGTTGTACATCCACACGCAGATTGTTTTTACATAAATCTATATCAGCTTCAATAATAGACAAGTTAATTACATCATATTCACAGATAAAAATAGGAAATCCTCTTGATTCTGATACTTTAGTTGGTCCACTTGTCGATAACAAAGCAGTCAAAGAGTACAGTGACGCTTTGGAAATTATAAAGAAAGAGAAAGGTGAGATTCTGTGCGGTGGCAATGTTATTCAGAGAGATGGCTACTATGTCGAACCTACACTAGTTAAGGCTAATATGGAGATGGAAATTGTTAGGGAGGAGACATTTGCCCCTATTCTATATATATTCGAATTTGAAGGATTGGAGGAAGCAATTGAGGCTCATAATTCTGTGGATCAGGGACTTTCATCATCAATTTTCACCAAAGATATGCAATCGGTCGAAAAATTCTTGAGTCATTCAGGTAGTGACTGCGGAATTGCTAATGTTAATATTGGAACAAGTGGAGCCGAGATAGGAGGGGCTTTTGGTGGAGAGAAAGATACTGGAGGAGGTAGAGAAGCAGGTTCGGACTCTTGGAAAGCTTACATGCGCAGACAGACCAATACACTTAATTGGTCAGATGATTTGCCTCTAGCACAGGGAATTGAGTTTGGATAAATGAGTGACGGAAAAAGGCAATATTTGAAAGTCCCAAAAGACGACGCCGAAATGATGATGAACAAATTAGTTTCATCGGGTTTACTCGATGAAGAATCAGAGGTTAAGTGGGAAGGGGAATTTGTTTCGTTTCCACTTAAGGAAGATTTAATGATAGATAGAAGTTAATCTCTCCAATCATTTTGATAGCAATATATTTCAGGAATCAGGTCGAGCATTTCATTCCAGTTTTTTTCATCAGTAGTGTCTGTAGGATTTGGAATCAGGTTGTCCACTAAGTCATCAATAGGTTCTATGCCAGTATCTTCATTAACAGTTTCCGATGAAATGATGCCTATTCCCATAGAAACCACGAGTAGATTGTATTCAGGAGCTTTCCAGACCTCGCCTATATATTTTGATTCTGATCCTTTTGTTACTTTGTAATTTATTTCATCAGTACCTATTTTTTCAGTTTTTGTAGTTCCGTTGTATATTACGTATTCAGTTTCATAGCCTTGAGCAGTTTTACGTTTTCCACTCTCCAATTCAGAATCTAATTCAATATCCTGTTCGATTGCCATTTTTTGAAATTGGTCATTGAGGATGTCTAGTGGTACAGTCTCGTCAATTTCAAACGGCACCTTTAAAACAACTACAAACAAAATAGCAGGATATCCATCATCGTTCCCCTCATCATCAGTTGCATCATCTGCGTATAGATAAATACTCGTAGATGCTAATCCAAGTCCATATTCATCTATTTGTGAATATGTTTTTTTCCAACCGTTTTGGTTTTCAGCATCTAAAAAGGTGGAAGGAAGTACTGCATTCGCAGGCATGTAAAGTGGCATGAGACTTAAGCAAGGTAAGACTACGCATATAGCAACAACTACACAGGCAAATGTCCTAGCAATCATCCGATTTCGAGGCCTAGGTATTCCAGCAAGACATCTACCAGTCATGTAAATAATAATAGCCAAAGAAATTCCATATAGCATGGGAATAAGATTAGCATTGATGTGTGTTATTGCAAATGCTAAAAGCAATACTATTGAGCTAAGAACATAGCCTAAATTTCTGGACTCGATTTTGAAATTATTAACATTGAATGCATAGTTTGCTTTAATAATTTTAACATTTAGTTTGTTCAGAATAAAATACCATCCTTTGCGTATTAATCCATCTTCAGGTTCTACATTTCTCAAAATATTCGTGTTTCTTCTATCCTTGTATATAATGTATGAACAGAGAGCTGAAATTAATAGAACAAAAAGCCAAATACTTCCAGAATCGCTAAACGAATTTAAATAATAAAATAAAAAAGCAAAAGATATTGATAACCAAGCAGATCTCAAGGGTCCAGATTCATTTTCACCTATTATTTTAATTTCTATAAATTCACTATTTTCTTCCTCAGCATCGACTACAGGTTTTCCTTCGCTCCTATTTAATCCAGTCACTTGGTTTGTTTGAATTTGAAGTACTACATCATCTAGTTGTCCATTATCATCGGAAATCAACCATTTTCTATTTTCTAACCCTATTTCTAAGCAGTCTATTTTGATATATTGTCTAGCTGCAGACAAAATTATACAAATTAAAAAAAGTAAAGTTTTTCCTGAAGCAATACTATACAATAGCATGAACGAAATAATTATTTGCCATTTCCATGAAAAACGAGGATTATTCATCCTTCCTAAATATTTTATGTCTTTTGTGTTGAAATTCCATAAATTATTTTTATTGGAAAGAAATAATCTTAAATTTGTGAGGTAGAGGTTTCCTTTTTTGTTTTCAACTATCACGTCGTTATATTCGTTCAGCAATTTTTCACTGGGCAATAGCTGTTCTCTCAAATCCACAGTATCAATAATTTGGTTAAGTATATAAAATGTGTTTGTTTTACAGTATAAAAGATAAATTAATATGTAGTCTACTAGATTACAAAAATATGACTAATCTTGATATTTTGCGTTTTTTGATAGGAATAGTCATGCTTTCCTACGGCTCTTGGACAGACCTAAAGACTCGCAGAGTACCGAATTGGGTTTGGATTTACGGAGGTTCTTTTGGTTCGTTATTATTAATTTATGAAGTAAGTAGTATTTGGGAAGACTATGGTGCTTATTTGTGGGCGTTGGTGTTTGCAACTATTATTTTATTTTTTAACTCTTTTGTTGATGAATATGTTTTAGATAAAAATCAGGCATTGCTTTGGAAGTTTAGCCAGTACTTCGCAATCTTTTCCTCACTTTATTTTTTGTTTAGTTTCGATTCTTCAGATGTGTCTATTAACAATTACCAATTGATAGACTTTATTGCAATTCCATTTTTAATGATCCTAATGTACATTTGGTTTTATTTTGGTCCTACTATAGGTGGTGCGGATGTCAAAGCTATAATGGCTATAAGTTTGATAACACCTTTTTACTTCTCATTTACTGGCGACTCTTTAATGGCTTTTGAGTCTCGAGGGTTTCCTTATCCATTAGTTGTCTTTATGAATTCTCTTTTGCTATATCTCCTCATTCCTTTAGGATTAGCAATTTTCAACATAGCGAAAGGCAACATTGAGAAACCTTTCTTTCAAATATTTTTTGGAATAAAAATGAATATAGATGAGGCAAGGGAGAGTTTTGTTTGGCCAATGCAGCAAGTTGTTGGGAATCGCACAGTCATGGTTGCTTTTGTTAAGCATAAGTTAGATTCTGATAAGGAATGGGAAAAATTAGAAGAAAAGGGCATAGCATCTCCCTGGGTGACATTCAAAATACCTTACATTGTGCCCTTAACTTTTTCTTTTGTAATTACAGCATTATATGGAGACATTTTCTCTTTTTATATTGTACAGCCTCTCAATTCTTTTTTTAGTTAGAAATATCAATTAGTTCGCTTAGAACTGCAGCTGTAGCTCCCCATATCTCTATGTTAAGGATTTTGAATATAGGAACCTTGAGCTCGTTGTTGTTTAGATTTTTTACTTCACAGTATCCATTATCTGATTTAATTAAGTCATTAAATTTTAATAATATTAGTTCATCAACTTCATCTTCGTTAAGTTTCCAGCTAGGCTCATTTTCTGTAATTCCGATAAATGGGTGAATTAGATAATTTGAAACTGGAACTGGCAATGGAGTTAACTTTCCTAGTAGTTTAACATTTTCGGGATTGATGCCCACTTCTTCGAACGCTTCTCTTAGGGCCGTTTCTTCTAAGGACTCATTATTCTCTTTTGAACCACCGGGAAGTGCTATTTGCCCGGGATGATTTTTTTCATGCATTGGTCTTTTGATTAAGGGAAAATAGTATTCGTCATTTTGTTTATAGAAGCAAATTAGTACAGCTGCTTCTTTCATCTTTTCTAATTTTTTACCAGATAATAAATCATCATAATTAATGATTTTTTGCCCTTTATTTTCGCTTGCGGAAGTTACAGCCATTCTTTTCCACGATTTTATTCCTGGTAATTTACAACTTAAATTTTTTTGGATGTTTTCAATCAAGTTTCACTTCTTTGCCAGTTCTCTTAATATTTTTAATAGTAAATGCCAAAATTTGTCAACAGAATTAATTTCAACTCTTTCGTCAGGTGAATGTGGACCTTTTATGGTTGGGCCAAACGAAACCATGTCCATCCCTTCTACCTTTTCTCCTATAACGCCGCATTCTAGTCCTGCGTGTATTGCACATATATGAGGGTCTTTTCCAAGTAAATCCGTATATATTTTGGTAGTAGTCTCAAGAATTGGAGAGTTAATGTTAGGAGCCCAACCAGGATATGCTTCCTCCTGTTCTACAGTCGCATCAAAAGCCCTAGACATTATTTTTATTCGTTCTCTTTGAGATTCCAACGCCTCAGAAATAGAAGACCTTGTTGAGCACACAATAGTTACTTTATTCTCACTAATTTGAACCGATGCTAAGTTATTAGATGTTTCTACTAGCCCTTCCACATCGTGCGAATATTTTAGGACTCCATGAGGAAGAGTTCTTAACAGCCCTACAAGGTCTGTTTGACTTTGTTTAGTAAGACATTTTTCTGGTAATTTATCAGATCCTGTGAAATTTACATTCATATTAGGCTCAACTGAACCAAATTCTTTCTTCAATGCTCTCGCTCTGTTCGATACAGAATTTTGAGCATCTGATACTGATTCAGGATGTATGTACAATGTCGCAAAGGCTTCTCGAGGAATTGCGTTATGTTTATCACCACCTTCAATGGAAATAAGATGACTCTTAGAATTGTCTAATACGTTATTAATTATAGAAGAAATGAAAACTACAGCATTTCCTCTCTCTTCATGAATGTCCACACCAGAATGCCCGCCTCTTAATCCTTCCACAGATAGTTGGAATGATAGATAATCAGATGGTGCTGGCATTTCCTCAATAGGCAAATTAATACTAGAATCTCCACCTCCAGCACAGCCAATACAAATTTCTCCCCAATCTTCAGTATCAAGATTTAGCATAGTTCTTCCCTTGAGTATTTCACCGTTCAAGGCAAACGCGCCCGTTAGTCCAGTTTCTTCATCGACAGTGAAAAGACACTCCAGTGGTGGCAATGAGGTGTCAGAAGGTAAGTCCAGTAATGCCATAGCTGCAGCTACTCCAATCCCATTATCTGCACCCAAAGTTGTTCCTTCAGCTTTTAACCATCCATCATCGATGTATAATTTTAAGGGGTCATTCATGAAATCATGATTTGAATCTCTGTTTTTTTCACAAACCATGTCAACGTGACTTTGAATTATAATCGTAGAAGCATTTTTTCCTTCCCCACTCCCAGGCCTTAGAATTACAATATTTCCAGTCTCATCTTCACGTATATTCAAGTTTCTTTCTTTTGCAAATTCTCTAAGATATTTTAAAATCTTATCTTCATGTTTAGATGGTCTAGGAATTTTAGTTAAAGTTTCAAAATGTTTCCATACAATTTCGGGCTTTAATCCATCGATAACAGACGTCATGAATAATCATGTTGCACTCGTAAATAAAGTTTAGTCGTTCTTGATGTAGAATATTTCTATAAATGAGTATGGTTCAAGAACAGTTCTTTCGTATGTATTCACTTCATTGCCGTTTACAAAAATATTAACTTTGAAATCCTCGTTTGAAGTATAGTTCAAAATTTGATTTTTAGAGAACTCTTTACCCCATATGTCAAAGAAAAATCCTAGCTCAGCAGTAGCATTTTTTGTAGTTTCAACATGAATTCTTCCACTGTTATCATAGGTATGGATTGGATGCAAAAATATAGTGTTACCTTCAGAGTCCCTTTCAAAGCCCACATTCATTGGTATTTCGATCCTTTCATCTAAAATGGTAATATTTAGTTGTAAATGGTAGTGATGATCAGCAACTATGCCATTCAATGCGTAGTAACAAATTTCACTTTTCAGGTAAGAATTTTCGTCCTCAGTTTCTTTTTCATCAGTTGTATTTAGGTAATAAACACTCACCAAGAGTGAAATCGAAATTAAGCTTAGAAGTAGAACTTTTAGCAGATTCTCATTTTTCTTCGTTACCAAAATAAATCATTCCTCCCAGTACTAATGCACCTATTGCAGAAGCTGCAGCAATTATTAACAGAAGATTGGAATCTTCATCTTTCGCTTGGTTATTGGCATTAGCAGTATTATCTTGGAATCCAGCAGTGACGTGTAATTCAGGAATAACAGTTATGTTTCCATAAAATTTGGTACCATTAGAATCTACATCGACATACGCATAAGTTCCAACGATGTCATAGTAACTCATGTTCATAACTGTTTCATTAAAAGTAACGGTGTAACTAGCTTCACAATTTTCAATTCTGGTTCCATTATCATCTCTACAGTTTCCCTCGTGAGTCAAATTTCCAGATTTCCAATCTTCGCTACCATTGTATATTCCATCAGCGTTAGCATCTACAAATATTTGGTGAGTGATATTTTCTCTATTATCTACATTAACCCATAGAGCACTATCGTTTACCATCATTGCTGGATTCCCAGGTACACTTCCGTTTTCTTTAATTATAATCATAAAATTTTCTCCGGTGTGTCCTGATGCCGTTATTGAGAAAAGCTGAAAGCCAACTAAAACTGCAACAGCAATACTTACTAGTGCTTTACTGGCCTTCATGATTTTACAATCTAAATAGGCTATAAATAAAAGGTTTTACTACGATTAATAATGCAAACAAAGGAAATGGCCTTAGCAGTTTTGGTTTCTTTAAGTCTGATCAGCGGTACGGCTTATTTGTTAACTTCTGATTCGGAACTTTCTACTAATGACGAAACTGTTGTTATTGAAGATCCTTTGATTCAGGAAGAGGGGCATGATCACATGGACGCTTCCATGCATAATATGAGTAGTGGAAATATTGAGCAGATATCGTATAATCCACTTACAAACGGAGGTAATGCTGAAGTTACAGTTGCAGATTCTCCAGACGGTAGAACTTATGCCTACCAAGCAGGTTGGTCTGAATTTCATATTACTGACGTAACAGATCCTTACAATACAACTGTCATGGGGAAATATACGGACCCTAATACACAACTTTTGGATATAAAGTATCTTGAGTTTAGTGGAAGAGAATATGTAATTCTTCAAAATCAACTAGTGGATCCAGGATATGCTGATCCACAGGTAGGTGACTGGGGTGACCCTACGCAAGTTAGTGTTGTTCTGGTAGATGTTACAGATAAGACAAATCCTGTATGGGTTGATAGTTGGTACGATTCAGATCATCCGAGTGGCCCTCACAATCTTTACACACACATGATAGATAATGAGTGGTATATTTTTGTTGCAAACCCTGACTATGAGGGTTGTGATATTGCTGTTGGTGAAGCATGTGGCGGTGTGACTATAGCTCATCTGAATCTTCAAGGTTCAGCTGCTAGAACATTAGAGGGAGTGCCAGGTTCAGGTTACGGTCATACAGTAATCAAAGTTGGTGAATATGAAGTAGCTTGGGAAACTACGAGAGGCGGATGGATTTACATACATGACATGACAGTTCAAACTTGGCCAGGAACAGATCCCCTAGATCCTCGATATGAGCGTACTTATGTTTACGGTGCTTATTGGGAAGCTGGTGTTAGAATAGGAGATGTTACAGATGTTCCTCATCCCGTGAATAGTCCTGAAAATTATATTTTCTATGGATTAGGCTGTAAAAGTACTGTAGGTTCTCCAGTTACATGTCTATGGAGAGCTCCTGAGGTAGGTTATTGGATGGATTTTGCAGATTTTGACGGTGATGGTCAACCAGATAGCGGTTCAACAGGTAATGAAAACGGAGGCCGCTCTTCTTACATTCACTACACTGAGCCTTATCCGGAAATGGTAGACATTTCTCACGTTAGACCTGACTTAGAAGGTGAAAGGCATTTAATTACAGCAGCAGTTGAAGTATTGTCAACTTATGTAGGGACAGGAATGGTTTACATTATAGACAACACAGACTATGAAATGATAAATGGAAATTTACGGTTTCTTCCTAAATTAGTAGGAGATTGGGAAATTCCTACATCAGGCTTACACTGTTTTGGTTCTTCTTGCGAGGCTCATAATGATGGTGATGAATGGTTACTATTTAGCCCACATAATTTGGATTCCGGTCATTTCATAACAGATGAAGAGAAGCCCGACCAAAGCTACGGAGGAGGTTGGGATGGCAGGTTGTACATCTCGCATTATCATGCAGGATTGTGGATTGTTGATGTTGAATCTATGATCGCTACTGGAAACTTAATAGACAGAAATTCTTCTCATTTATCTTCTACAGTTGCTTACATTTTACCACAAAATGATTCCTATGGTGAACCTCTTGATTCAAATTTTTATGACTTTGGATGGATACCTTTCCTTTGGGCTGCAGAATACCATGATGGATATACTTATCTTTCCTGCATAACCTCGGGATTGTACATTGCCCAATTGGATATTGATATTCCATATATGGAAGAAGGTTCCTCTACCGACGATTAATTATTTTTCTACTGGTAAATGAATTTCATTTCTTCTCATAAATGGAAGGGTTGTCATTGGATTGTCATAAACAGCTAATCTTGGGTTTCCTTTTATTTTCAAACCTTTATTTTCAACTAATTTCTGAAGTTTATTTGCAAATTTTTTAGCTCGTCTTTTCCCAGCAAACCAGGAAAATTTTAGTACAGCAACATTTTCACCTTCAATATCAACTATTCTCACTCTTTTGTTATTAGGTTTCGGTAAATCGTCTTTATTGAATTTAGAAGGCATTGTAAATGCCATAATATTCTGATTATTTTGTTCCCAAGTATGAACTGGAGCAGTCATAGATATATTTTGAGATTCACTGTTGTTGCCAAAAATGTAACCTGCAATTTCTCTAAAATGAGCACTAGGGCTTATTTCATAAGATAAAGGTGAAGCCACCTGTGCTTGTATTGTGTCAAAATATTTTCGTATCTCAAAATTATTATATTTTTTAATAATCTCAAATTTGGGTTCTTCCAAACTCTCAGGCATTAAATCTAGATTCTGCTGACTGATTTGATTTGTTGAGGTTTGTTTGGCCTATCCATATGCCCAGTCTTGCAACTTTCAATATTTTTTACGGCATTCATTCCATCAGTGACTTCGCCAAAAATAGCATGAGCACCATCAAGCCACGGGGTAGGTACAGTTGTTAAGAAGAATTGAGATCCACCTGTATTTGGACCTGCGTTTGCCATAGATAATAATCCAGGCCTATCGTGTTTTAGTTCTGGGTGAAACTCACAATTAATTTGGTATCCTGGACCTCCAGTTCCGGCTTTTGGATTGTTAGGATCTTTCGAGTTAGGACATCCTCCTTGTAGCATGAAGTCTTTGATAACTCTGTGAAAATGTAATCCATTGTAGAATTTTTTATCGACTAGTTTTAAGAAATTTTCAACGGTTTTTGGGGCTTTATCATCGTAAAGTTCAATTGTAATGTCTCCGGCACTTGTTCTCATCAAGACTTTTGTCATGCAGTATGAATAAAGGCGGTCTCAAAAAGTCTACCCTCGTTTTTTAACGGCATTTCTTAGTACATTCGTATGGATGATCCAGTAAACACGCCTGAATTCTGGGAAGCTTGCTACGAATCTGAAATGGACGGTTGGGATTTGGGAGGTCCCACGCCAGTATTCCAAAGACTTGCCTCTGAGCTTCCAAAAGGTCGAATTTGTGTTATAGGTTGTGGTAGAGGCTATGATGCAGTTACATTTGCGAAGAGTGGTTTTGATGTCACAGCTATCGATTTTACCGATAACGCAATTTCAGCAACAAAATTGAATGCAGAAAAAGCTAACGTAAATGTAAATTTGATCCAAGAGGATATATTCAATCTTCCTGATAATCTTCACTTTTCTTTTGATTATATTATGGAGTATACTTGTTTTTGCGCAATTAGTCCGTTACGTCGTTTTGAGTATGACAGAGTAGTTTGGCAATTACTGAAACCTAGCGGAAAATTGCTAGGGCTATTTTTACCTCTCGACAAAGAATTAGATGAGGGTGGCCCTCCATGGGGAGTAACAAAGTCTGAATTACACGATTTGTTTGGGTTGCACTGGAAATTAGTTTCAGAGGAAATGCCAAAAGATTCAATCAGCAAAAGATTAGACAGAGAAACTTTAATGATATGGGAAAAGAAGTAAAGTTAATTCCTCGAATTAGTCAGAATGATTTTGATTATAATATATTAACAGAACATAAAGGTAAGTCTGTGGTAATTTTTTCTGCTGATTGGTGTCCTTATTGTGTTTCTTTCTTTAATAATTGGGCAGAGTATTCTCAAGTTTCCGATGTTTTCATAGCAGATATAACAGATGTGGAATCTAGTCTGTGGGATGATTTCAATATAAACGTAGTTCCTACAATGGCCATTTTTGAGAATGGTATCTTAACTAAAAGATGGGATGGCCAATTGCAAAGAGGATTAACAATAGATCAGATTGAGTCAGTCAATGAATCTTTTAATTGAAGTTTTACAGCATTACTCTTGGTTCTTCTTTAACAGTATTCAGGACTAGTGATGTGCTTGTTCGCTCTATATGCTTTTGCGAGAGGGTAGTTTTGATGAACTTATCCATTTCTTCTCTATCTTT
>Ga0208130_1000255_pt1 | contig 28929 bp, 33 predicted proteins | sample ETNtaG_31_FD_185771 | JGI IMG/M metagenome (GOLD analysis project Ga0208130, IMG submission 185771) | Marine microbial and viral communities from oxygen minimum zone, Eastern Pacific Ocean - ETNP201310SV78 (SPAdes) (version 2) | ecosystem: Environmental > Aquatic > Marine > Oceanic ... | reverse complement strand
CATCAATAGCCCCAATCAGTCCTATCGTGGGCTCATCTGATTGTTCAGGTGAGCCTATTTCTGTTTCACCTCCCTCCTTCGTGATCGCGGGAGCCGGCGGAAACGCCAGCCTCACTCCACGCTGGGACCGAGTGGACAGCAGGCGCCTGATCGCTTTGGCCCGAAAAATTTATTTCCAACATCTGAGCGAATCAACCCATTCGCTCGACCCCTGCGGAGTTGTCGTGAAGATCAATCTCACTGAGGGGCGTGTGGTTCTCGAGGCTCCAACGCTGTTGCCTGATGAACAATTCATCAGTGCAGAACTGATCAGTCGAAGGCTAAGGCGACCACGCAATCCCAAAGAACGGGTCAAGGGGCAAGGGTCTTGAACCCACTCCTGGTTTCGATCGTGCTGCTCACAGGATCGTGTGTTGGCAGCTTCATTAACGTCGTCACCTGGCGACTTCCGAGAGAGGAGTCCGTTGTTTGGCCAGGCAGTCACTGTCCTCGCTGCGGTCATTCCGTGCGATGGCACGACAACATTCCCGTGATCGGCTGGCTGGCATTAAGAGGACGCTGCCGCAACTGCGATCAACCCATCTCTGCTCGCTACCCCCTCGTTGAGGCTCTCACTGCAGGGTTATGGCTGAGTGCGGTGTGGGCCATGGGCTTCAGCGTTGACACGTTGTCATCAGACCCCGTGACGACTCTCGTCACGCTGGTGGGTGGAGTCGTGCTGATCAGCCTGTTAATGCCGCTGGTGCTGATCGACATCGATCACCTTTGGTTACCGGAACCGATCTGCCGCGCAGGAGTGATCACAGGACTGCTGGCGAGCGCGCTGGTTGCTGCCTTTGGACATCCGGAGATCGGCAAGAGCCTTCTGTTCAATCATCTGCTGGCGTCAGCCGCGGGGTTACTGGTGCTGGAAGGTCTCAGTGCTCTGGCGGAACGCTTGGTGGGACAGCCTGCACTGGGATTGGGTGACGCCAAACTGGCAGCCATGGCAGGAGCCTGGCTGGGACTGGCTGGACTGGGAATGGCGATGGGGATCGCGGTGATCTCAGGAGCGATGTTCGGGGTGATTGGCAGGATCACCGGACGCCTGCAACCCAGACAACCTTTCCCGTTCGGCCCCTTCATTGCCCTGGGGATTTGGTTGGTCTGGTTGATGGGCCCTCAATGGTGGTGGAGTCAGTGGGTGGCACTGATCGGGTCGTGAACAAAATCAGACAGCCGCACCACCACCAGCGCCTGCAATGTCAAAAGCTCCTCCTGCTTTGACGTTGGCCAGCAAAGTTCCATCGAGAAATTGCTGATCAAGCAAGATCAATGCCGCTGGACTGGAATCGGCCAAGCGCAGTCGTTTCAGAACAAATCGAGCTTCGGATTCTTCCTGCAGCTGCTCACCCACAAACCAATCGAGCATGGCTGTGGCAGTCCTATCCCCTTCATTTTCCGAAAGCGTATAGATATTATTGATCGACTTGGTGACAGTTTTTTCCATCTCATACACCTTGTCAAAAAGCGTTTTAACAGACTGCCACTCCCTCTCAGGCGACTCAATCGTAGGCAGCCGAACATTACATTCGCTATCAACTAGATAGGCAATGAATTTAGAGGCATGGCCTCGTTCCTCAGTGCTTTTGTTGAGCATGTAGCTAGAGAAACCAATTAAATCTCTCTCACGCAACCAAATCGACATCGCCAGGTAGGTATGACTAGCCTGAAACTCAAGCGCAAGATGTTCATTGATTGCCGAAGTATGCGATGCCATCAAAAGAATGCCAATAATTTTTTATAGACAAACAACCACATGTAAGCCCTAGAGCAAAGATTAAAAACGGCCGGAATCACACCTCTTGAGTGACAAATGTTACGCGCCAGTACCGCCTACTTCGGTGCTCGATTGATGGTGTGACTGTGAGCGGAATTGAGACAAAAAATTCCATCAACATCGTCTTGAAAAGGCTCCTGGAAAAGAAGAGAAGCCCCGATGGCATGGTTCTTGGCCCGGTCCGTCTTTTAATGGGCTGGTCTGGATTGTCCCCGTGTCTCTTTTCGACTGGTTCGCTGATCGCCGCAAGGGTCAGTCCGTGGTCAAGGTCGCGCAAGAACCCGAGGAGGGGGATGGTCTCTGGAGCAAATGTCCTGAGTGCTCCCAGGTGGTCTATCGCAAAGACCTTCTGGCCAACGCAAGTGTTTGCGGCAACTGCAGTTATCACCACCGCATCTTCAGTGCTGAGCGAATCGCGATCATTGCCGACGAAGGAAGCTTTGAACCGCTTGACGAAGACCTGACTCCTACTGACCCGCTTGGGTTCAAGGATCGACGGGCCTATGCCGATCGTCTGCGGGAAACCCAAGCCAGCACAGGGCTTCGCGATGGGGTGATTACGGGATTGTGCCGAGTGGACGAGATCCCCATGGCCCTTGCGGTGATGGATTTCCGTTTCATGGGCGGATCCATGGGCTCGGTGGTGGGAGAAAAAATCACCCGGCTGATCGAGGCGGCCACAGCCAAACAGCTTCCTTTACTCATCGTCTGTGCCTCCGGAGGCGCACGCATGCAGGAAGGCATGCTGAGCCTCATGCAGATGGCCAAGATTTCCGGAGCGCTGGAACGCCATCGCGAAGCGGGTGTGCTTTACATGCCGCTGCTGACGCACCCCACAACAGGTGGCGTCACGGCGAGCTTCGCCATGCTCGGCGATTTGATCCTCGCCGAGCCCAAGGCTCTGATCGGTTTTGCCGGCCGGAGAGTGATTGAACAAACCCTGCGGGAGAAGCTTCCCGATAACTTCCAGACGGCCGAATACCTCCAAGAGCATGGGTTCGTTGACACAATCGTGCCGAGAACACAGCTGAAGAACACCTTGGCAACTCTTTTAAGCCTGCATGGCTGTCGTCCCGAGGTCGCCGTCGAGGCATGAACATCAATCTGAGGAGACGAGTCCATCAGTGGCTGAGATCAGCACTGTTGGCTTCACTGGTTGTGGTTTTAATGCAGATGGCTGTCGCTCAGCCGGTTTTGGCCGGTCCTGTTGATTGGCGTGAAGTGCCATCAACCAGCGAAGGGCAGCAGTGGTGGGACGCAGGAAGCGTCCGCAGAACAAGAGAGGGCAATGTGTCGGTTCTCAGTCGATACAGCCTGAAAACCGAGGATGAATCTCCTGCCCTGGGGACTCTTGTGGTGATGGAAATCGATTGTGATCAGTCGCTCTATCGAGACACACAGAAGAACGGACTGCCCCGCTTCAGGGCTGACTGGGAAGCGCCGGCCAAGGATGATCTGATCACCGAAGTCATCAACGCCGTTTGCAGTTCAGAACTGGTCTGACTGCGTCCCTGTATCCGCCGCCCGCTTTTCCATGGCTCCCAGTCCGATCTCTCAACGCCCGATTGGTGTTGCCATCGCCGGCCTCGGCTTCGGCGAAGCGGTTCATCTGCCCGCTCTGCAGAACGTTCCCGAGCTGGAACCTGTCGCTCTCTGGCACCGACGGCAGGATCGACTGGATGAGGCCTGCAGCAACTCCGGCCTGAAGGGTTACCACTGCTGGGACTCACTCCTTGAGGATTCCCGAGTCGATGCAGTGATCATTGCCACACCACCGGCACCTCGTTTTGAGCTGGCGATGCGAGCGCTGAAGGCGGGGAAACATCTGCTGCTTGAGAAGCCCGTCGCCCTGAATGCGCAGGACGTGGCGGATCTGCAGCGCGAAGCCATCGGCAGAGGTCTCAGCGTTGCTGTGGATTTCGAATACAGGGCAGTTCCCCTGTTTCAACAGGCAGCACGCCTTCTCGAGCAGGGAGCTGTGGGGACCCCCTGGCTGGTGAAACTGGATTGGTTGATGAGCAGCAGAGCCAACCCGCAACGAGCCTGGAACTGGTACTCACAGGCCAATCAAGGTGGAGGCGTCATCGGAGCGCTTGGCACCCATGCCTTTGACACCTTGGCGTGGTTGATCGGCTCTGTTGGAGAACCACAGGCCATGACACGCACCTCCATTGCACAGCGACCCGATTGCGAAGGCAACATGCGGCCGGTTGATGCTGACGACATCGCCCTGATCAATGTGGACTTAGCGACCCATCAAGGTGGGACCGTCGCCGCACAACTCGCCCTGTCCTCGGTTGCCCGCAATGGTCGTGGTTGCTGGATTGAGATCTACGGATCCGAGGGCAGCCTGGTTCTGGGGAGTGAGAACCAGAAGGATTATGTGCATGGCTTTTCGCTCACCCTGCAACAAGGCGGAGACGCGCCTCGCAACGTCCAACCAGATGAGGATCTGCGCTTCGCGACGACGTGGAGTGATGGACGCGTCGCACCGGTCGCGCGTCTTCAGAGCTGGTGGGCGCAGAGCATTCAAAAGGGCCATCCGATGGTGCCTGGCCTTGCTGAAGGTCTCGCGAGCCAACAGGCCTGTGACAGGACGTTGTCGTCACGCTGATTCAGACAACGAGCCACTCACTTTGAACTTTGTATCAACAGTGACGGCTTTGCGTGACTTTGAAAATGCCACATAAATATGAAATCGCTTTAATCAATATGTATTTTCTTTGATCAATGATCAAAAAAGCAACCTGTTTTGCTGCGCTCCTCTTGATGGCGGCGTGTTCATCTGGAACGGTCAGCAAAGATTCAGCCAAGGACCAACCAGCTTCCAACAACAGCGAGGTTGAGGCCTATGAACAAAACGAGACCACCCTTTCTGGCGAACAGAACAACAAAGATTTCGTCAACACAGTCGACGACAAGGCTCTCGTTAGCGCGCTGAGGGATGGCGGTCATGTCATCTACATCCGTCATGCCAAAACCACGAAGGACTGGGGCGACCAGGTCAGCCCAGAACTGGATCTCGCTGATTGCAGCACTCAGCGTCGCCTGAGTGATGAAGGCAAGGCTGATGCCAAAACGATCGGTGAAGGCATCAAGGCCGCAGGCATTCCTGTTGGAGATGTCATCTCAAGCGACTACTGCCGTGCGTACAACACGGCTGATTTGGCTTTCGGCACCTACACCAAGAACTCAGATCTGAATTTCCTGCCCTGTGTTGAGTGCACTCCTGAGGATTACGAGAACTACGCCAAGCGCGTTGCTCCCTTGATGTCCGCGAAACCTGAAGCCGGCAAAAACACATTCCTCGTTGGACACGATGACCCCTTCCAGGGTGTGACGATGCCTGTGGTTCCAACCAATGGAATTTATCCCGCACCCATGGGTGTTGCCTACGTTGCAAAGCCCCTCGGTGATGGCAATTTCGAGCTGGTTGCCAAAATCCTTCCCAATCAGTGGCAGGCCCTCTCTGAGCTTTGATTCGGCCTACTCCTGATTGAGACTTCAAAGACCAAAAAGCTGGCTCCTTGAGGAGCCGGCTTTTTTATGCAACACAGTCCAGAACAAAGCGAGCTGGATTGAGGAGAAGGAATTGACACCAGCTTGTCGGCTGTACGGACAAGTGACATCAGCCTGAAATCGCTTAGCCCAGTTACCAGCGCGCTGCAACCAATCAGGGCAGCAACAATCAAATGTTTCAGCTACTACGTAGCAAATCTCACTTAAGGGTGTAAACAGAGAGGCTTGGGTGTCCTTCTGGACCCCGAGACTCTCTCAATTCCGAAGAATCAAATGGCACTGTCTGATTATTCCTCCGAACTGATTGCAACCGCACAATCTCTCGCCTCACCTGGCAAAGGGATTCTTGCTGTGGATGAATCCACCAAGACCATCGGCAAGCGCTTGGGCTCCATCGGAGTTGAGAACACCGAAGCCAATCGCCAGGCCTATCGCGGAATGCTCTTCACCGCAGCCGGTCTCGGAGACTTCATCAGCGGAGCCATTCTTTACGAAGAGACCCTCTTCCAAAACCATGCCGACGGCGAGTCCATGGTCAACAAACTTGGCAAGCTGGGCATCATTCCTGGCATCAAGGTTGACATGGGCCTCCGTCCGCTCGTCGGCGCAGGCTCGGTTGAAACCCTTTGCACTGGTCTGGACGGACTGGTCGAGCGTGCAGCCGACTACTACGCACAAGGAGCACGCTTCGCAAAATGGCGCGCTGTTCTGCAAATCACCTCTGACGGCTGCCCCTCACCTCTGTCTGTTCGGGAGAACGCCTGGGGGCTGGCTCGTTATGCACGCTCAGTCCAGGAATCAGGTCTTGTGCCGATTGTGGAACCAGAGATCCTGATGGATGGTGATCACACGATCGAAACCACAGCCCGAATTCAGGAGCACGTGATCCAAGAGGTGTATCACGCTTGCCAGGCCAACGGTGTTCTGCTTGAAGGAACCCTGTTGAAGCCCTCAATGACCGTGCAGGGAGCCGATTGTTCCGAGAAAGCAGATCCAGCCAAAGTGGCTGCCATGACCGTGCGCACTCTGGAGCGCAGCGTCCCAGCAAGCGTTCCCGGCATCGTGTTCCTGTCCGGTGGTCTGAGCGAAGAAGCTGCTTCGGTTTACCTGAACCACATGAACACCATTGAGCGCAAAGCGAAATGGAATCTTGGCTTCTCTTACGGAAGAGCACTGCAGCACTCCTGCCTGAAGGGATGGGCTGGCACGAACCTGGAAGCCGGCCAGAAAGCACTGCTGGCACGCGCCCAGGCCAACTCTGAGGCCTCACTCGGTCGCTATGTACCCGGATCACAGCCCTCCTCCGATGAGCAGCTGTTCGTAGCGGGCTACACCTACTGATCCAGCATCACGCACAGCCTGACACCGCTTGTGAAACAGGCGTGCGTGACAAATTGAACACCACTCAGGTAAAGTCTCGGCCCTACGGACCTTTTAGTCCGATAGGGCTTTTTTTTGGACTTTCTCTATGGCGCTCGTTCCGCTTCGGCTTCTGCTCGACCACGCTGCCGAAAACGGCTACGGCATTCCTGCATTCAACGTCAACAACCTTGAACAGGTGCAGGCAATCATGGAAGCGGCCGACGAGACCGATAGTCCGGTCATCCTGCAGGCTTCCCGTGGCGCACGCAGCTACGCAGGTGAGATCTTTCTGCGCCACCTGATCCTGGCTGCCACTGAAACCTATCCCCACATTCCCGTGGTGATGCATCAGGACCATGGCAATGCTCCTGACACCTGCTATTCGGCAGCAATCAATGGATTCACCTCCGTGATGATGGATGGATCCCTCGAAGCTGACGCCAAAACACCCGCCAGCTACGACTACAACGTTGCTGTCACCAAGCAGGTTGTTGATTTCGCTCACTCCGTTGGCGTGAGTGTCGAAGGTGAGCTGGGATGCCTGGGCTCACTGGAAACCGGAAAAGGTGAGGCTGAAGACGGCCACGGCTTCGAAGGTGAGCTCTCCAAGGACATGCTGCTGACAGATCCAGCAGAAGCTGCGGATTTCGTGGCCAAAACCAAGTGCGACGCGCTGGCCATCGCGATCGGTACCAGCCATGGTGCTTACAAATTCACCCGCAAACCCACCGGTGAAGTGCTGGCAATCAGCCGAATCGCTGAGATTCACAAAGCGATCCCCAACACGCACCTCGTGATGCATGGTTCCTCTTCCGTGCCCCAGGAGTGGCTGGAGATGATCAACAAGCATGGTGGTTCAATTCCTGAAACCTATGGGGTTCCTGTGGAGGAAATCCAGGAAGGAATTCGCAACGGTGTTCGCAAAGTGAACATCGACACCGACAATCGCCTTGCCTTTACTGCGGCAGTGCGTGAGGCGGCGATCGCCGATCCAGCCAATTTTGATCCCCGCCATTTCAACAAGCCAGCTCGCAAATACATGAAGCAGGTCTGTCTCGACCGCTATCAGCAGTTCTGGGCCGCAGGCAACGCCAGCAAGATTCAACAGCAGAGCATCACCTACTACGCCGGCCTCTATGCCAAAGGCGCACTGGATCCGAAAGCTGCTGTTGCTGTCTGATCAACTAGACCACGCAACTTGCATCGAACAGGGGCCATCAGGCCCCTTTTTTTTACGGCTGTTTGAAGCCTTCAAAGATTCAGCGGCGTCTCGCTCAATAGCGAATCAAACCTGCGTCAATCATGATCAGCCCGAAGCAACCTGATTGAACAAACCAATCTCAAGGAGCAGATGACGAACAAAGAGACTTGCAACACTTGATTCAGTGATCACACTGATCGAATCAGAAAAGAGGAGGTGAGCCAATAGAGAGGTGAGATCTACCATGAGAATCCTTTGATCAATCTCGAATGGACGGCGAACACAATTCAATCTCGCCCGTTCAGCGGCGATCATTCGACCGACTGATCAACTTCACTGATGCAGTTGTTGCGATTGCCATCACTCTTCAACTGCTTCCGCTGGTTGACATCAAATCGACAAGTGGTGAATCGATATGGCAAGTGATTAGCGACAACTCATCTCAGATTTTTGCATTTTGGCTGAGCTTTTTAATCCTTTCTGTGTTGTGGCTTAAGCACAATCAGGTCTTCAATTCGATGAGAACTTTTGATGGAATAATTTTTTGGCTGAATTCATTATGGATGGCATTAATTGTTTTCCTTCCCTGGCCCACAGCACTCTATGGTTCATTGAATGATGGGCAGATGATTGCAAGCAAGGGAGTCGGCCTTCTCTACTGGTGGACTCTTGCATTGATTAGCGGCATTGGATGGCTTATCGCAATCCATGCCTGGCAGAAGCCCGAGCTGCTTGAGCAGTCAGCCCTCATCAAAGGTCGTGAGGGTTCAGGACTCAAAAAATATCGAGGGGCAAGCTTCGTTGCCGCCTTTCTGTTGATTGGCCTGGCCGCAGAATTTTCGCCTCAATTCGTGCCCTATCTGACTCTTGGAATGATTCCAATGGACTTGCTGTTGAGAAAAAAAGAGAAGAGGCAAAACCCGAAGAAGTGAGGCACGCAACAGACGCTGAACGAGACCCTTTAGGCCTGCAGTATGAGTTGGCCTGATGATGCATTGAGCAATGCTTCGCGTCCAAGAGGCAGTGCCCAATTCGGCAGACCATGACCAAGAGGAAGATCCATGACAAGAGGTACGCCGAGATCACTGAGACGTTCGTCAAGGATTTCCGGCATGGAGAAATCGCCAGGAAGAACATCGTCTTCTTTCCAGCTGAAGCGACCACAGGCCACTCCTGCCAAACCCTTGAACAGACCAGCGCTGCGCCACTGGGTGAGCATGCGATCCACTCGATAGGGCGCCTCGCCCACATCCTCGAGCACCAGAATCGCCCCTTTGAGCGAGGGGAACCAACGGGTCCCAATCAGATGGGTGGCAACCGTGAGGTTCGTGACCACCAGTCGTCCCCGTGCCTGACGACCGCGACGTCCTCGTCCTTGCAATGGTTGCGTCGGTCGTCCGCTCAGCAGGTCAACCGTGCGTTGCCACTGCTCCTCGACTCCCCAGGCAGAGCCATGAATGGCTCCCAGCAGACCGGCCTGCCACTGGGCGAGTAGCAGAGCACTGCTGTCAGAGAAACCCAGAGACCAAAAGGGGCGATCAGGAAACCGCAGGCCAGACTCCAGCACACGCGCTGCACCCCAGCCACCTCCCACGTACACCACGCCATCGAGAGTGGGGTCGTTCCAGGCGTCTTCGATTGAGGCACGCCGCTGATCATCGGTGGCCGAGAACCATTGCCACTGACCTCTGACGCTCTCTGGAATTTCAAGATGCCAACCTTGGGCGGCGAATCGCTGCAGCAATGGCGTGAAATCCGTTTCAGGATCCATCCACGTGCCTGGATTGATGGCTCTCAGCCGTGAGCCTCGGCGAAGGGGAGGCACTGGCCGAGGTTGACGCGAACTGGACGTGGCTTTGCCATGACCTCCAGCCAAGGACACAGCAACTCCTGAGCCGGCGGAAAGAGCCAGCGCCAGAAGAGAACGACGACGCATGGGTCAGGAGAGCAGCGCTTCCAGGATGGCTCGACCTGCCGTTCCTCCCGTCTGCTGATCACAAGCACGCTCAGGATGAGGCATCAGTCCGAGCACCGAACCCGAGGCATTGGTGATGCCGGCGATATCCGAGACGGAACCATTGGGGTTCACGCAGTACTGCAAGGCGATGGCGTCATCGTCCTGAAGCTGCTTCAGCGTGTCATCACTGCATTGGTAGCGCCCCTCTCCATGGGCAATCGGCAGGGAAAACTGGCTTCCCCGGCCACGGGAAGACAGCCATGGCGAGCGATCACTCGCCACAGAAAGCGCAGTGTCTTCACAGATGAAATGAAGATCACGGTTGCGGGTGAGCGCGCCAGGTAGAAGTCCCAGCTCTGTCAACACCTGGAAACCATTGCAGATGCCTAGGACCCGTCCACCGGATGAAGCGAAACTGAGCAGTGATTCAAGGACTGGAGCAAATCTGGCGATTGCACCACAGCGCAAGTAATCCCCATAGCTGAATCCCCCGGGAAGGACGACCGCATCAAGACCACTCAGATCACGTTCCTCGTGCCAGAGGTAACGCGTTGGCATCCCCAAGCAGCCCTCGGTCGCCCAACGAACATCACGGTCGCAGTTCGATCCCGGAAAAACGACAACGCCGATGGTCATGACTGGGTCAACTCAAGAGTCCAGTTCTCGATCACAGGATTGGCAAGCAGCCGATCACTGAGCAGCTCCAGGTTTCGGCGTGCTTCCGCCTCATCAGAGGCCTCGACTTCCAGTTCCACAGCTTTGCCGATGCGCAGTCGCTCCACACCCTCCACACCGAGACGGGACGCGGCTGCCCTGGCAGCCTCACCGGCTGGATCGAGTACCGATGGGCGCAGGTGCACCAGAACGCGGGCTTGGTAACGCGGCACGGGCTCCGAGCGGCAATTGTTAAATATTGACAGGCCAGGGGACCGCTTTCGTTCGACGAAATGCACGTTGAAAAAAGCCCCTTGCTGCAAAGTCCAGTCCGTGCGCTATCCACTGGCACCTCTCATCCGCTCCATCAGCCAGGCCAGCGTGCTGCTTGCGGCTGGCCTCGGCCTGGCTGCGCCAGCCCAACCCGCAGTCAGCGTGCCCGTGGAATGTCGGCAACAGCATCAAGCGTGGCAAGACTGTCGCTATGAGAGCGATCAACCTGGCAGCAGCTGGCAACTGGCGTTTGAGAACACAACCGTGCGCTTCCACCATGACGGCAGCGGGCGCATGAAGATGCAGCGGAATGGCAACAGCAACTGGACGGGAGTGCAGGCCCGTTGGGTCGCGGAACGGACACTCTGCTGGAACGACATTTGCGCCCGAGGAGAGATCCCTCTGGATTGATCAACGCTCGAGCGCTGCATTAACGGCACATTCAAAAGGCACCGCCGCCGACGGAAGCGTGAGCAGATGCGCGCAGAGACTGGCCAGATCCTCAGGCTGTGTCATCTGCTCGGGCGGCATTGTTTTCACCCCGGCGGCCATTTGGGTATTGACCCAACCAGGGCAGACAGCGGTCACACGAATGTTCTGATCCCAACCCTCGTTGCGCATGGTTTGGCAGAGGCCCATCAATGCGAATTTGCTCGCGGTATATCCAGCAAGCGAACCTTTGCAGCGCTTGCCGCTCATCGAAACCAACACCTGAATCCGACCCCGTCCAGAATCAATGAGGGCAGGCCAGGCAGCCCGAGTCAACCACCAGGGACCCATCACATTCACGCTCCAGAGTTCATCCGGTTCAGCGCGTTGCTCTTCACTGAACAACAGGGGAGTCCGACGCAGGATTCCAGCGCAGTGAATGAGCGTATCCAGGGATCCAAACCGGCTCAGAGCCGTGTCGACAACCCGTTGAGCATCTTCTGGAACGCGAGCGTCATAGGGGCATGACATCAGGCGATCGGGCAATAGATCGGGGTCCAGATCGGTTCCCGACAAGGCCTTGGGATCGCGCACTGCCAGGCAGAGTCGCTGCCCTTGCTTGATCAACGTGCGCGCCACCGCGGCCCCGATTCCCCTGTTGGAACCAGTGATCACGACGGTTCTCATGATTGATGGGAGGTCAGAATTGGAGCATGGTCCCACTCAGGAGCAGTCGTGATGGAGACAGCCCCGCCATGAGCGGCTGGAAACAAGCATTCACAGGCTGGGGGTTGAGCTGGGACGGCTGGTTCAACAACCGACGTGGTGAGTGGTGGTTGATGGCACAGCTGGCCCTGATCAGCTGTCATCTGATCCCTGCATGGCCAAATCCGGGGATGTTCGGGATTGCCTGGCCTGCTGCAGCTCAAATCATGGGCCTGATCACCCTGACAATCGGCCTGGGCCTGGCCGTCCAAGGATTTCTGACACTGGGGCCCAGCCTTTCTCCGCTACCGGATCCGAAACCGGGAGCTGATCTGGTCACCACAGGCGTCTATGCACGCTGCCGCCATCCTCTCTACCGAGCGGTTCTGGTCTGTTCTCTGGGAGTGGTGATCGCGTTGGGAAGCATGCTGCATCTGTTGCTGTTTCTGCTTCTGATCAAAGTTCTCACCGGCAAAGCTCGGCGCGAGGAACGCGCACTGCTTCGTGAGCTTCCCTCCTATGCGGACTACATGAGGACGACGGCGGCCATCGTCGCCCATTGTCCTGGCCTGGACTGGCGACAACTCGAGGCCAGCTGAACAACCGTTTATTCATTCATCAAGCGATAATCATCCCCCTTAGGACAGGCACGTTTTTCTGCCAACGGGATGCAAATCGTCAGAACTCGTCCTCTGTTCAGCAGCCTGCTCTCAGGTCTGACCCTGGCCATGGTTCTGGCAGGGACAGGTTTGACGTCTGCAGCGAGAGCTGAAGCCAAACCGTTCAAACGGCAATCCTTGATGGCGTTGCTTGAGCCTGAAGCGCCGAAGCCCGATCCTTCTCCCACCCTTGTTCTCGAGCGCACCGATCGTCGGCTGGCAACAACCGGAGATCCCATCTGGAACCTCAAAATCGAGATTCCTGGTGAACCCCTGCGTCGTTTTGACGCTGTCAGTGGCCGAGCCAATCGTCAGAACGCCAATCGTGACCAGCTCGGTAGCCGTGCGCCCCTGCCGATCGGGAATTACAGCGTGGGTGTCGTTGAACCCTTGACCGACGGTCATTACCCCGAGCTTGGTCCTGTGTGGATCAGCATCGAGCCCACCTTCACCACCGGTCGCAGAGTGCTGGGGATCCACCTGGATCCCAGCGCGGGGCTTCAGAACGCCAATAGCGGAACTCTGGGTTGCATCGGCCTGGTCAACAGGTCCGACATGCTCGAACTGGCTCAACTGATCGAACGCAGCGGCACGGATCGGCTGGAAGTCCGTAATTAAAGGGCCGCTCTCTAGACCACCGAATCACAGTCCTTCAACGTGACGCGCCACTCACCCTCAGAGTCGCGCTGTTGAAGGAAACCGCTGTTGCCTTTGATCCACCAGGTGAGCTCGCGGTCAGCACTGAATCGAGCTCCCGATGCCGAAGCGATCTGCGGCAATGTCAGCTGACGTCCATCCGGCAGTCGCAGACGAACAAACGCCAGAGAACGATCGCGTAGCTCGTAATAGGTCGCCTCAAGCCGCTCGCCACCGCTGCAGCGGTAGCTCACACTCGCCCCCTGTTGAAGCCGTGGTTCTTCGGCCTTGACGGCGATGAACGAATTCCAGAGCCCTCCGAAAAGAGCTGCTGTAGCGAACCACCTCAAGCTCATCAAACTCCCTGCAGACAAGTGTTCTGCAAGCGCTGTTCGAGTCGCTGGGTGGAATCACTTTGCAAACCGATCACCACCAACTCCAGACCTTGGCAACCAGCAGGCTTCCAGGCCTCAATCGGAGCCGACTCAAACCAGCTCTCCAAACGAGGACCCACCATCTGGATCTGAAGAGGAAGGGTTTTTCCCTGAATCCAGAGCCGTCCCTTCAGCCGGATCACATCGTGGTCGATCACAAAGCTGCTGAGCAACTGTTCGAGCTGTCCACGCTCGAAGCATCCCTCCAGTTGAATCTGACCGCTGACCGCCTCCACATGGGTGTGATCGTGATGGTGATGGTCATGCCCGTGGTCATGGCTGTCATGGTCATGGCTGTCATGGTCATGGCTGTCATGGCCATCGTGTGGGGAGTCGTCGTCAATGGACATCGACTGTTGGGCGAGATCCATCCCCAGCACAAGCGCTGGATCGACAATGCCTCGACTGATCGCCAGGGTGCCAGCTCCTGACCTCACCCGTTCTGCAAGCTGCTGTTGAACTGACTCCAATTGGGAGGCATCGAGTCGATCCGATCGACTGATCAGCACGAGGTCTGCCGCCTCAAGCTGATCCTTAAACAAGTCATCAATGGCAGTGAGGTGATCCAGATTGGGATCCTCCTGACGCTGACGTTCAAGGGCGGCGGGATCGCCAACGGGGCTTCCTGCACTGAGAGCTTCCCCGTCCACAACGGTGACCACCCCATTCACATGAACCCGCTTACGGATGGCTGGCCACTCAAGAGCCTGTAGAAGCGGTCTGGGCAGTGCCAGGCCACTGGTCTCCACGACGATTCCATCGAGCTGATCCGAACGCTGGAGCAAGGTCTCCATCGTCGGCAGGAAATCGTCCTGAACCGTGCAGCACAAACAACCGTTGTTGAGCTCCACCAACCGACCGTCAACCTCGTCTTCAGGGCAGAAGCCACAGCTGCGGATGAGATCGCCATCCAAACCGACCGAGCCGAATTCATTGACCATCACTGCCAAGCGCTGGCCGCTGTTCACCAGAAGATGTCGGAGAAGCGTTGTTTTACCGGCCCCGAGAAAGCCGGTGATCACGGTGACTGGAAGCCGTGAAGGCATCAGCGACACCCCAGGGATTCACGGGTACTAAGACCACTGCGGCTGTTCACACCTGTGGCCCGGCCGCACAACGCCTTGAGCTGGGGAAGGTCGATCACAGCATTGGTGAAATCCGTTCCTTCGATTTCAGCATCGTTGAAGCGACTTTGCATCAACATCGCGTTGGTGAAGTTGGCATCGCGCAGATCGGCTCCGTCGAAGCGACTAGAGAAGGCCACGACATCCTCAAGGTCCGCTCCCCGAAGATCAGCACCCTGGAGCTGCGAGGTATTGATCACAGCACCACGCAAATCGGTCTCGCTGAGATTCACCTCGCGCAGGTCAGCCTTGAGGAATTCCTTCTCTTTGAGATCGCGCCCATGCATATCGGCAGTGATGTCTTGAACAGCCCGTTGCCCGCGCAGCTCAGGAGCCGTGATCGCATCAGCAGCATCACCACCGACCACCAGTCCGATGACGACGAGCAGGCCACACAGCAACGAAGCGATGAAGCGGCGGGAAACAGATTGAAAAAAAGCAGACAAGACCATGGTGGGTGAACGCTCGACAGGTCTTTAGGGACAACTGCCGTAACTTGAGCGGTCACGATATGGCAGACGACTGCCCAGCCACGCGTCATGGCCAAGACTCTCCGGGTGGTGGTACCGCCCCATCCCCTGATCGCCCACTGGCTGACCGTGCTGAGGCATGAGGGGACACCACCGGCTTTGTTCCGAACGGCCATGGAGGAGCTCGGACGCTGGCTCAGCTATGAAGCGATCCGCGACTGGTTGCCTCATCGCAGAGATGTGATCAAAACTCCTCTGGCCAGCACGGAAGGAACGGTGATTGAAACAGCGGTTCCACTGCTGGCCGCCCCGATATTCCCGGGAGGGCTACAGCTCTGGGAAGGTGCACGCCAAGTGCTGCCCAGCGCCGAACTTTGCCTGGGAGGTCTGCCTGAAGCGATTGAAGCCCAGGCCGGTGTGGTGCTGCTTCTGGATCAGATCCGTCAAGGCGATGAACTGATCGAACTGCTGCGGCGTCTGGAGCAACTGGGCGTCGAAGCACCGCGGCTGAGGGTGATCACAGCGCTCACCGCCAGCCCAGGACTGAAGCAAATCGGTGAGACCTACCCGGAGATCACAATCCATACAGCCTGTATCGATGCCGACCTCGACGAGCAAGGCCGGATCCTTCCAGGAATCGGTGATCCCCTGCAAAGACTGGGAATCAGAACAGCTCAGCCGCACTAGGCTGGACATATTCAAAGGAAGCCCATGGCGCGGCAGCAGGACTCTGGATCAGGAACTCTGGCCACCCTTGTGAGTGGTGCCGTTCTGGGAGCGGCAGGCTTCGGTTGGTGGCTGCTCTCCGAGGCTGACCGCCGTCGTCGACTTCGCAACCAGCGCTCGATGCTCTACGCACCGCGCATGCAGGACGGTAGTGAGGCCTTCAGCGCCGGGGATCGTCCAGAACCCGACACCGACAGCCACCTTGAAGCTCGCGTCGAACAGCTGAATTCCGCGATTGCAGATGTGCGCCGTCAGCTTGAAGATCTCGGCTCCAGACAGTGACAGAGCGGCCGGTAGGTTGACCGAAGTGAATCGCCGCAACGCGAGATCGTCCATGCTCCGCTCCGATGCCGTCACCAAGGGGATCCAGCGTTCCCCTAACAGGGCGATGTTGCGAGCCGTGGGCTTTGGTGACCAGGATTTCGGCAAACCGATCATCGGGATCGCCAACGGCTACAGCACGATCACGCCTTGCAATGTGGGCCTGAACGATTTGTCGAAGCGTGCAGAAGCGGCAGCGCGCCTGGCCGGAGGCATGCCTCAGATGTTCGGGACGATCACCGTCAGCGATGGGATCTCCATGGGCACCGAGGGGATGAAGTACTCCCTCGTTAGCCGTGAAGTGATTGCCGATGCGATCGAGACGGCCTGCAACGGCCAGAGCATGGATGGCGTGCTTGCCGTTGGCGGGTGCGATAAGAACATGCCCGGCGCCATGTTGGCGATGGCCCGGATGAACATCCCGGCGATCTTTGTCTACGGCGGCACAATCAAACCGGGAAAACTTGGTGGATGCGATCTCACCGTGGTGAGTGCCTTTGAGGCCGTGGGTCAGCTCACGAACGGCAAGATCGACATGGACGAACTCATCGCCGTCGAAAAAAATGCCTGCCCTGGAGCTGGAAGCTGCGGCGGCATGTTCACTGCCAACACGATGAGTGCAGCGATCGAAACCATGGGGCTCAGTCTCCCGAGCAGCTCAACGATGGCGGCTGAAGATGCTGAAAAAGCCGACAGCGCTGCTCGGTCAGCGGAGGTCCTTGTTGAAGCGGTGAAAGCAAATATCAGGCCTTTGGATCTTCTGACCAGAGAGGCCTTTGAAAATGCCATCAGCGTGATCATGGCCGTTGGCGGCTCAACCAACTCGGTTCTGCATCTGCTCGCCATCGCGAGAACGGCCGGAGTCGAATTGACCATCGATGACTTTGAACAGATCCGCCAGCGGGTTCCGGTCTTCTGCGATCTGAAGCCGAGCGGTCGATACGTCACCGTTGATCTCCACAGAGCAGGCGGCATCCCCCAGGTGATGAAACTGCTGCTGAATGCCGGCCTCCTGCATGGAGATTGCCGAACGATCGAAGGAAAGACGCTGAAGCAGCTACTCAAAGATGTGCCTTCAGCCCCCCCCGCTGATCAGGATGTGATCCGCCCGATCAGCAAACCCATTTATCAGAAGGGACACCTGGCCATTCTCAAAGGCAACCTTGCACTTGAGGGAAGCGTCGCCAAGATCAGCGGTGTCAAATCACCTGTACTGACGGGCCCAGCGAGGGTCTTTGAAAGTGAAGAGACCTGCCTGGAGGCCATTCTTGAACGCAAGATCAAGGCAGGAGACGTTGTCGTCGTGCGCTATGAGGGGCCAGTGGGTGGACCTGGTATGCGCGAGATGCTGTCACCCACTGCAGCCATCGTTGGTCAGGGGCTGGGAGAAAAAGTGGCCTTGATCACCGACGGTCGCTTCAGTGGTGGTTCCTACGGACTGGTGGTTGGGCATGTGGCCCCCGAAGCCGCCGTCGGAGGCAACATCGGACTGGTTGAAGAGGGCGACAGCATCACCGTTGACGCCAATCAACTTGTGCTTCAACTCAATGTGGATGAAGCCGAACTGGAGCGCAGACGCGCTGCCTGGAGCAGTCCGCCGCCCCGCTATCGAACCGGCATTCTTGGCAAATATGCACGTCTTGTCAGCTCCAGCAGCAGGGGAGCGGTCACAGATCAACCCTGATCAGACCAGCAGGGCTCTGAGACGTCGAGCAAGGGCTTCAAGCGGTGCTCCATCGGCTGGAGCAGAGCAACGCTTGCCCGTTTCAGCATCCATCCAAACAGGGTGCTGACCGTGCCAAAGCATCGGCCTTGCAGGTTGATCAACCCAGGCAAGGGTGAGATTGAGATCCTCGCCACTGCGATACAGCTCAAGCTCGAGATCGAGCTCTTCGAGACGATTCCCGTCTCCATCACGACATTCGATCCGTCCTCGGTAGTCATCGAGCGTTGCATCCTCGGCAGACAGGACGGCATGAAGCACAGGCTTGCGGCACAGGTCTGCTGCGGAGGCGATCAACGTCTCAAGCGCAGAGCAAGCACTCATCTCAAAACGCTTCGATCGAGCGGATCAAGAGCTTGATTGCACCGGCTCGATAGCCGGGATTTGGCTCACCATCGTCACCGAATCGTGAATGCAGTAACTGGAGACGAGTGATGCACGACGGATCAAAGCGAACCGGAAGGCTGACAGGTTTGGCACGGACGACAGGCTTGAGACGGTCAAAGGGAAGTTCAACAACCGTGGTGTCCGTTAATTCAGTGGCAACCGTCGTGACCCAACGCAATCCACCTGGAATCAGCTCAGTGAGTCCAAACACTCCATCCCTGCAAGCCACCGCAAACTTGAAACTGCGGCCTTCCCCATCCAGTCTCAGACGCAACCCTGAGTAGGAAGCGAGATCCAAGGGGGGTCGATAGACGGGCGAACGGCAGCTCACAAAACCGCCCCCTTCACTCACCACTTCGCCTTCGAGAACAAGGCCCTGATCACTGAATCTGCAGCCGGCACTGCTGGACCCGCCCATGATCGTGTCATTGAGGCTGGCCCATTCGCGAAAGGAGTCACCGGCAGCGATCACTCGAATTTCAGGTGGCTGGTGGTGTGGAGGTGTTGTCAAAGACCTTCAGCAGCAGCCTGATCGGCGAGCACGAGAATCTCGGAACCCGGTTGAACCAGCTTGGCAGGTGTGCGCACCGGGGATTCATCTGCATCGACGAGTCGTGACAGAGCCTGGCGTTTGGCATCTCCGCTCACGAGAAACACCACCTGGCGTGCAGCACTGAGCACAGGTGCCGTGAGAGTGATCCGCTCAAGCCCTTTGCCCCGTCCAATGGTGGTCCAGCGATCACGGACTCCAGGAGCCTCAGTGCCAGGGAAGAGTGACGCCGTATGACCGTCATCACCAAGCCCGAGCAGCATGAAATCGAACACGGGTGGCTGGCCCTGACAGACCTTGGCCACTAACTCCGCAAAAGCCTCGGCGCTGGCTTCCGGAGACGCCAGTTCCACCGTCGGAACGGGATGAAAACAAGCGCGAGCTCCAGGCTGACCCTGCTTGAGCAGGGTGTTACGCAACATGCGTGCGTTGCTTGATTCATCTTCAGCGGCAACCCAACGTTCGTCGCCCAGAAACACATCAACCCTGTCCCAGGGCAGATGCTCCTGACCTAGCAATGCATAGGCCAAAGCAGGGGTGCTGCCACCAGACAAGGCAATCTGCGCCCGATCCCGCTGATCAAGCGCCAGGTCAATCGCCGATCCAATGTGCTCGGCGGCTCGTCGAGCAAGACCTTGGGCCGTACCAACCTGCTCGATGCGATAGGAGCTCATCGCGCGGTCCTCAGTTGAGCCACTCGGTGTGGAAGGTGCCGTCTTTGTCGACGCGCTCGTAGGTGTGGGAACCGAAGCAGTCGCGCATCGCCTGTACAAGGTTCTGAGGCAGTCGTGCTGTGCGGTAGCTGTTGATGTAGTCGAGAGTGCTGCTGAGACACGGCACCGGCACGCCAGCAGCAGCAGCACCAGCAACCACTTTGGCCAAACCGGGCAGACGCCGGTTCACCTGATCGGCAAACCAGGGATCGATCAACAGGTTTTCCAGCTGGGGGTTGGCGTTGAAAGCATCTTGAATGCGCTTAAGCAAGCGGGCGCGAATGATGCAACCACCTTTCCAGATCTGTGCGATCGAAGGCATGTCCAGGTTGTAGTTGTGCTCGGCGGATGCAATCCGCAGCAGCTCCATGCCCTGGGCGTAGCTCGCCATACAGGCCAGAACCATGGCATCCATGAGAGGAGCCATGCCATCGGCGGATGAGCCCATATCGAAGGACTGAAGCGCCGGCCCCTTCAAAATCGGCTCAGCCTTGATGCGCTGGTCTTTCATGGAGCTCATCACCCGTCCATTGAGGGCGGCATAGATCGTGGGCACCGAGGCCCCCATCTGCAGAGCACTGACAACTGTCCAGAGACCCGTCCCTTTCTGACCGGCCTTGTCCTGGATCTTCTCAACAAGTGAGGTCCCATCATCAGGATCCATCGTGCGCAAACACACCTCGGTGATTTCGACGAGATAAGAGGAGAGCTCTTCTGTGCTGTTCCAGTGAGCGAACACATCGGCCATCTCGAGGCTGCTCATGCCACCGACCCGTTTCATCAGGTCGTATCCCTCCGCCAAGATCTGCTCAATGCCGTACTCGATGCCGTTATGAACGGTCTTCACGAAGTGACCTGATCCCCCTGGTCCGATGTAGGTGACGCAAGGACCATCCTCGACCTGGGCTGCCATCTTGCAAACCAGACTTTCAATCGCGTCGTAGGAGGCCTTGGTCCCCCCGGGCATCATGCTCGGCCCCTCCAGGGCACCTTTGGCTCCACCCGAGACGCCCATCCCAATAAAACCAAAACTCTTACTTTCCAGCTCAGCAACGCGGCGTTCGGTGTCGTGATATTCGGAGTTACCACCATCAATTAGCAGATCTCCCTCATCCAAATAGGGGGAAATCTGTTCAATCACAGCATCCACAGGTCCACCAGCCTTGACCATCATCAAGATGCGTCGTGGCTGCTCCAGTTTGTTGACAAAATCCTGAAGGTCCGTGGCACCCTGAATGTTCTTACCAGCACCCAGACCGGCAAGAAACTCTTCGGTCTTTGCGTAAGTGCGGTTGTAAACGACGCTCGAGAAACCATTGCGCTCAGCGTTGAGGACAAGGTTTTCCCCCATCACGCCTAGGCCAATCAGACCGAAGTGGGCCTTGGACATGCTCGTTTGGACGATTCACTGACAACAGTGTGACCACGACAACCGAAGTCGGCTGCAACGTGGTCAATCTCTGTCAGGAATGAATGATCAGATCACACTTCCATCAGGAATCGAAGCATTTTTGACAACGACCACGATTCCATTTCGGATGTAGAAGCCGAGCTCCGGGCGATCAGCTTCTTCAACATGGTCCTTATTCACGATGCTGACATTGGAACCAATACGAGCATTTTTGTCGAGAATGGCTCTCTTGACCGTGGTGCCCTGACCCACTCCGAGAGGGATGCCACCGCGCTCTTTAAGCACGGCTCGCTCTTCGCTCGACTCGAAGAAATCAGCACCCATCACGAGGGTGTCTTGAATGACCACATCCGACTCAAGCCTGCTACGGACGCCCAGAACGCAGTGATGAACGCTGCAGGACTTCAAAATCGACCCTTCGCCGACAATTGAATTGGTGATCTGAGCATCAACAAGCTTGCTCGGAGGCAGATAACGCGGCCTTGTGTAGATCGGGAATTTCTCGTCGTAGAAGCTGAACGGTGGTTGTGGTTGTTGTGTCAGTGCGAGGTTGGCCTCATAGAACGCACCGATCGTGCCGATATCTTCCCAGTAGTCATCAAAGACATAGCTCTGGAGTTTGTCCCCTTGAGCAAGTGACTCAGGGATGACTTCCTTGCCAAAATCCTTGTGGTTGGTGTTGCCATCAAGGAGATCGAACAGTGTCTGACGGCTGAACACATAAATGCCCATCGAAGCCAGATAAGGGCGCTCCTTCGCAGATTCGGGACTCAACCCGAAGCGTGCGGTGTCGACGGCCATCTCAAGCAGGGAGTCACCCTTTGGCTTCTCACGGAATTCCTGAATGTTGCCGTCATCATCTGTTCTCATCAGACCGAAGGATTCAGCCTGTTTGGCATCAACAGGGAGAGCCGCCACCGTCAGATCGGCTCCGGTGCGGCGGTGATGCTCGATAAAACGGCTGTAGTCCATGCGATACAGCTGATCACCGGACAGGATCAGATATTCATCGACATCCCATTCCTGGAATAGCCACTGATATTTGCGAACAGCATCAGCAGTGCCTTCGAACCAGGAAGGGCTGTCTGGAGTCTGCTGAGCAGCAAGAACCTCGACGAAGCCTCCGCCAAAGGAATTGCTGAGGTTGAACGTCTGGCTCAGGTGACGGTTCAGCGACGCACTGTTGAACTGCGTCATCACGTACATCTTGTTGATGTCGGAGTTGATGCAGTTGCTGATCGGAATATCGATCAGTCGGTACTTACCCGCGAGAGGAACCGCGGGCTTGGCCCGCATCTTGGTGAGGGGATATAGACGCGTTCCCGCTCCTCCCCCGAGAATGATGGCCAGAACACGCTTCATGCCGCCCCCGCAGATCGGCTTTGCCGGGCAAACCTACCGGACTTTTGGTGCTCCAAACCGATGCATGGGCCAGATCCGACGAGAATGCTGGGAATCAGTTTTAGACAGGGAACTTGCGAGTCGGAAATCACTCAGCGTTCCTGCTCGTCATCCTGCACCAGATCAAACAAACGCTCGACCACAAGCAGAGCATTTTGTCGTTCGCTGCGCTGCTGTGGTGCACGCAGTGATGTCACCGGGGTGTGCAAGATCTTGTTGATGATGCCCTTGCTGAGAGCTTCCACCACCTTGCGCTCACGCGCCGAGAAATCAGGTCCCATGCGGCTCAGCGCCTTTTGCAATTCTTCTGAGCGAATCGACTCCAGAGAAGAACGAAGTCGGTTGATGGTCGGAACTGCCTCCAGGCTGTCCCACCATTCCAGGAAAAGCCTCGCTTCTTCATCAAGCAGGCCCTGAGCCTCACGAGCCACCTGCTGTCGAGCTTCCTGATTGCGTTCGACAACTTCCTTCAGATCATCGACGTCGTAAGCCTCAACACCGGAGATTCCATCCACATCAGCGTCAATGTTGCGGGGAACGCCGATGTCGACCAGGCGCAGCGAACTGCGACGATTCAACTGCTGAAGTCGACTGGCATCAATAATTGGATCATCCGCTGCCGTACTGGTGAAGACCAGCGAACAGGTGCTCAGGCAGTGATCAAGATCCTCGAGTGGGCGGCACTGCACGGGCAGATCCGGGAAGTCGGCAGCGAGAGCCTGTGCACGGCTCACAGTGCGGTTCAAAACAACAACACCTGAAGCACCCTTCGCTTTCAGATGTTGAAGCAGAAGACGACTCATTCGCCCCGCACCAACAACGGCCACCTGTTCATCCTCAAGGGTGACCAGATCATCCACACCACGGCTCTGACCCAGCTTCAACTGGGCAAGTTCAACAGCCGCGGAGCTGATGGAAACGGCACCGGTGCCCAGATTGGTTTCACTACGAACCCTTTTGCCTGTGCTCACAGCTTGCGTGAGCAATCGATTGAGGATCGGGCCGAGCGATTTGTGCTCCTGCCCCAGGCGCATCATTTTCTTGACCTGGGACAGAATCTGCCCCTCCCCAAGCACCAGGCTGTCAAGACCGGCGGCAACCCTCATCAGATGACCAACGGCATCCTCGTGGTGGAAGGTGAACAGGTGGGGTTTCAGATCGCCGGTATCCAGTCCGGAATGTCCGCTCAAAAACTCCCTGACAGCCGAAATTCCCAATTCCGGGTTGCGGACCAGGGTATAAATCTCAAGACGATTACAGGTGCTGAGAATCGAAGCCTCAAGCACCTGGTCATGACCCCGCAGATTCTGCAGGGATTCCTCCATGGTTTGCTCAGGAATACTGAGCTTTTCGCGCACTTCGACCGGTGCCGTTCGATGACTGAGGCCGACAACGGCGATGTGCATGGAGAAAACCCTCGCTGCTTAAAGAAGGAGGTCAGCTCAGAGCAATGCTCTGTGCACCGTCCTTGATATGAACCGTGTTGGTGAAACGGCAGGTGTTGTCAAGGTTGCTGATGATCAGGCTGCTTGTGCGAGTGCAGTCATTCTCAAACTTAACGCCGTGGAACAACAGGCCATCCGTGATGCCACTTCCAGCAAAAATCACATGCTCACCAGAAGCCAACTCATCAGCTTCATAGATCTTGTCGGGATCGGTGATTCCCATTTCGTCAAGTCTCGCCAAGTTGCCTTCCTTGGTCATGTCAGCCCACTCAGAGGTCTGAGCGATGGCAGGGTCATAGACCAACTGACCTTGGAAGTGGCCGCCCAGAGCGCGCATAGCCGCTGCTGAGATCACACCTTCGGGAGCTGCACCGATACCCATGAGGCAATGGGTGCCAGTGCCAGCAAAACCACAGGCAATGGCAGCTTGCACATCACCATCGGAGATGGGCTGAACCCTGGCTCCAGTCGCACGGATTTCAGCAATCAAGCTCTTGTGACGAGCTCGATCCATCACCACAATCGTGAGATCACTTACAGCTATTCCAAGACACTCGCTGAGAATTTTGATGTTCTCCGTCGCCGATTTGCGAATGTCAACCTTGCCCTTAGCAGCCGGGGGAGCTGCCAACTTCTTCATATAGAAGTCAGGAGCATTGAACAGGCCGCCACGATCGGAAGCTGCGAGCACAGCCATTGATCCGCGTTGGTTGTTCGCGCAAAGGTTGGTGCCTTCGCAGGGATCAACAGCAAAGTCAACGCCAGGGCCCTTGCCTGAACCGACTTCTTCACCGATATAGAGCATGGGAGCTTCGTCACGCTCGCCTTCTCCAATCACGATCCGGCCCTGCATTTCGATCTGACCCATGCGTTTGCGCATGGCTTCCACCGCTGCGGCATCAGCTTCGTCTTTTTGGCCGAGGCCTGTGAGCTCGGCAGAGGCAATGGCCGCCTGCTCAACGACCTCAAGAATTTCCTGGATGAGAGTGCGATCCACTGTTGTGCGGCGGGGAACTAATGCGGAGAGGATCAGCTCTCAGGGCTTGGCGCCACTGGGCTTTTCGCTCAAAAGCGCGGCTTACTGTATCAGTCAATTCAAACAAACCTCAGATCAGGGGTTCTTCTCTAAAGTCCCCCGAGTTTTAAGGCCCTCCATGACCGCATCAGAACGCCCGATTCAGATCATTCCATCGGTGCTGCCCGCTGATTGGGCCGCGATGGGCCAATGCGTGAAGGATCTCGAAGCCGCTGGTGTCGACAGGATTCAGTTTGACGTGATGGACGGCAACTTCGTGCCGAACCTCACATTCGGCCCTGAACTGATTAAGGCGTGCCGCAAATACTGCGATGTGAAGTTTGAGACCCAGCTGATGGTGAGCCAATACAACGCAGAAACGATGCTTGAGGACTATGTGAATGCAACCAAGGGCCCAAACGGAGAGCCTGGAGTGGTGATTGCCCACGTTGAGTCCAACACACACCTGCATCGGGTACTTGGCAGGATCCGGCAACTCGGGGGCAGTCCATCTGTGGCGATGAATCCCCACACACCCATGGAGATGGTTGAAAACGTGCTCGATATGGTCGACCACGTTTTGGTGATGACAGTGAATCCTGGATTTGGTGGACAGGCCTATATCCCCACAATGTTGGACAAGATTTCAAAACTGAGAAAAACAATCGATGAACGTGGACTGAGCGTTGACATCGAAGTCGACGGCGGCATCAAAGCGAACTGGACCATCTCCCAATGTTGCGCTGCAGGCGCTAACTGCTTCATTGCTGGGAGCGGGATGTTCGCCTATCCAACATTGAAGGAAGGATGCGACGACCTACGCCGCGTTGCAGAGGAAGCCAGGGCAGGGAAGGTGCTTCCGACTCCTGCATAAACGCTTGATTGTTCTGATGAATGGGCTGCCTCGACACTCACTGGGGATCGCCCATTCCTCTGCACTTATCCCTCCTGGTCGGCAACATCAGCACCGGAACCAAGATCGCTATCGAGTTGCTGACCAGGCTTCCAACCACTGGCCCAGATCTCACGACAACGGGCATTGAGACTGTGGGAGTCAAGGCCCCAGCCAGTCACAACCTTCTGAATGTCCTGTTTGATGTCATCAGCGCCTGGGAAATCGCCGTATCGCATCACAAGTCTCGCCGCAACAGTGAGCTGCTCCGGGCCGGGATCACCCTGATGGCCAAGCAAGGCATCCACTTGGTCGCGATCAGTTGCATAGAGGGGATGCGTTTGACCGGTCTGTTCACTCATCGGGAATTAACTGACTGCACAACAGAGTGTCATTAAAAGGATTATTGCCGCCTTAATCAACAAAAAGCCGGCATGCAGACAGTCCGGCTTGACTTCATACCAGATCGACGTTGCAGGAATTAAGACATCAACTTGAACAGATGGACTAAATCAGAACTTGAACGTGGTCCGAAGGAGTCCTCCAAACTGATTAAACGTACCGTCTTTTCCTTGAGTCCCACTGTATGTTGTTTGACCCAGTGGACGGCTCAGGTAAAAAACAGCTGGGGTGACAGTAACGTTATCCGTAACCTGGAAGGCATAATACGCTTCCATGACATAGTTCCCATCAAAAGGAGTGTCGCCGCCCTTCAATGATGTAGCGAAAGTTGGTTGGCCAATCGCCAAACCAAGAGCATTACCTTGCAAGAATGCATCATCCCAGTGAAGAGAAACTTGCCATGACTGAGAGGTTGTGACTATTCCGTCAGGAGAACCATCTGTGTTGGAGGTGGTGTTAAGGCCCCAACCAGCACTGATCGCAGGAACCCAACTAGTATCTTCAGGCTGCCAATAACCGGAAAGAGCAAAGGCGTTCAAAGAACTGCTGCTGGCTGCATCGCTGAGGAGGTATTTCTCCTGCGTAAAGAACGTCGTGTAGGGGACAAGACTGGCATCTTGAAGGTAGGAATACACACCAGCGATGCCCCACTGTTCTTCCTGGTAACCGATCTGCACGGTTCCAACACCAGCAGAGCCGTCGGTCGCGATTCCACCCTCCCTTGGATTACTTGTAGATCCATTGGCGGCAACATACTGGACGCCTACGACAAAACCGTCATTTTCATAGTTCAGTGCAGCGCCAGGGCCCTGAGTCTTGTTGTAAGCGCCAGGAGCGCCATTAAGAGTAAGAACGTCAAGAACAGTATTGCCATCACCCGAAGGGTAGATTGATGGCCACATCGGCATCATGTCATCCTGCCCAACATTGGCGCCACCGACAAATGTAAGGGAAGAACCAACGGGAAATGAGTAAAAGATTTTATCGATATAGAGTTTGTCTCCCGAATCCGATGCAACCTCTAGAGTCGATAGATTAGTAGGATTTCCGGAAGCGAACGGTGTGTCGCCGAAATTGCCGGATCTAAGTGTGGTAGTCAGCAAATCCTTACCAGTGAAACTGGTGTTGAGATAGAGCTGAAGGTCGTAATTGAAAGTTGTTGCACCATAATTACGATTTGAGTAGTCCTGCTCACTACCAATTACTGATAGACCATCAACATCACCACCAAAACTGTTGGCGCCGATCACAAAGCTCGTCTGACCTTCAAGCTTGGTGGTGGTGGAGAACTGGGTTGCTTCCAGTTCGCCAACACGAGCTTCCAGTCCGTCAACACGGCCCTTCACGATGGCGAGTTCTTTTTCGAACTCCTTCATCAGACGCTTGAGCTCGTCGGTCACTTCGGTGACGCGGTCGAGGCAGGCGTTCAGCAGTGCAGCCGCTTCAAAGCGGGTCATTGCACGGTTGCCGCGGTAGGTGCCGTTGGGGTAGCCAGCGACGCAGCCGTAGCGCTCGATCAGGTTGCTGAGAGCCTGATAAGCCCAGTCAGTCGGGTAGACGTCGGAGAATTGGGTGATGCTGGTGACCTGATCGGCAGCAACCACGTCCTGGGACACGGAGGCATAGTCAGAAACACCGGCAACGTTGACTTCAGTTGCGCCAGCAGACATAGGAGCCAGAAGGCCCAGAGCAGCAGGAGCAACCAGCAGTTGCTTAAACAATTTCATGGAGAAGGGTCCTCACACACAGAACCGGCGTATAAAACGCCACATCTAAATTGCTCGACGCAGGAAGTTATCAGGAGAGGCCCTGTGACAGCCCAGGCCTTGACTTGTAGTAAGCACTACAAAAACAAGCAGTTTGTGTAAGAACGGCGACAGGATCTGCCCCCTTTAGGGCGAAATCACTTTCAGGGCAGAGCCAAAAACGATGCCCCCGACTGGAAAACCAGCCGGGGGCTCTCGCCGGGTCCGCTCTGGCGCGGAACCGATTGATCAGTCAGAAGAAGTGGCCGTCAGCCGGCGTTCTCCGCGATCAGCAGACCCTGCATCAAAGAACTGGAACTCATGAACACCTCCTCCCGGATGGCTAAGTGAACGCCGGTGATGCCTTCGAAGCCACCCCGACCGCGGACGATCGAAGATGCCTTCACACCACTGCGATCAGGACACTTGAACCATAACGGAACCGCAAAGCCTGTGCTGTTGTGGCTCCTCACGCTGTGTCTTTGGCTGCCAGGCCTGGGGAACCTGCCGCTGCGCGACTGGGATGAAGGCCGGGTCGCCAGTGTGGCTCGCTCCACCATCTCCCGATGGGATTGGGGCGCAACCGGAGGCGACTGGTTGATGGCCTGGAAATGGGACGAGGCCTATCTGAACAAGCCACCTGGCCTGCACTGGCTCATCGGAGCATCCACTCAGTTCCTTGGCGAGAACGAGTGGGCCGTTCGGCTGATGCCATGCCTGATCTCAAGCCTCGCGATTCCTTTACTGCTGCAGCTGCGTCGCGAGCTTGGAGGTCGTGATGCAGAGAACAAAGCCCTGCTGGCCTCAGTGATCCTCATGACCCTGATCCCCATGGCCCGGCATGGCCGGCTGGCGATGCTGGATGGAAGTCTCGTCACCAGCTCGCTGTTGCTGTGGACCGGATGGCTCAGCAGCCGTTCAGTGCCTTGGCATGGATTGCTGGCAGGACTGGGAGC
>Ga0208130_1000254_pt1 | contig 28957 bp, 28 predicted proteins | sample ETNtaG_31_FD_185771 | JGI IMG/M metagenome (GOLD analysis project Ga0208130, IMG submission 185771) | Marine microbial and viral communities from oxygen minimum zone, Eastern Pacific Ocean - ETNP201310SV78 (SPAdes) (version 2) | ecosystem: Environmental > Aquatic > Marine > Oceanic ... | reverse complement strand
TGGTTGTGTTGGCCAAGCTGAAGGCCATGAGATAATCAAAAGGTCGCCTATTGTTGATTTAGTTTTTGGTCCATTAACCTATCACCAACTACCTGAGATGCTTGAGGAAATAGAGTCTAAGCCTGGTTCTCCAAATAAAAAATTAGTAAATATTGATGTTCCAGATGAAGATAAGTTTTTAGAACTTAAGGGGTCTAGGAAAAATTTGAAATCTATTAGTTCCTTACTATCTATTCAAGAAGGTTGCGATAAGTTTTGTTCGTTTTGTGTAGTTCCTTATACAAGAGGAGTAGAGATATCTCGACCAGCAAAACAAATTATTAGTGAAGCCAAGGAATTAATCGGGATTGGTGCAAAGGAAATAATTTTATTGGGACAAAACGTTAATGCATGGTCTCAATCCAATGGCTCAAATATAGAAATGACTTTTCCACAACTGATAAAAGAAATATCAGAATTAAATATTGATCGAATAAGGTATATAACCAGCCACCCTAGAGACATGACTGAAGAGCTAATGAAGTCACATAAAGAAATTTCGAAACTTCAACCATATCTTCACCTTCCTGTTCAATCTGGTTCAGATAAAATACTTAAAGAAATGAATAGGAATTATACATCGCAAGAGTATACAGATATAATTTATAAAACTAGAGAATATAGACCAGATATAGCTATTTCTGGTGATTTCATAGTTGGTTTTCCTGGGGAAACTGACGATGACTTTGAAGCAACTTTAGATATTGTTAAAAAAGTAAAATATGCTCATGCCTATAGTTTTAAATATTCACCTCGTCCTGGTACTCCAGCAGCGCTAAAAGAGGATCAAATAGACGAAGAAGTAAAAAGTGATAGATTAAAGACGCTTCAAGAATTAATTAGGCAACAAACTAGAAACTTTAATGCAGGCTTTCTTGAAAGGGAAATAGATGTTCTCATAGAGAAAAAAGGAATAGGAGAAAATAGACTTACGGGACGCTCATCATATTTACAACCAGTACATATGACTGGGGATACATCTTTTATAGGCGAGATTTTAAAAGTAAAAATTATTAAAACCAGAGATAATAGCCTTGAAGGGATAATTTTATAAAATATGAAAACAAATAAAAACCAATTGAAGGAAGTGAGTCAAATTTTAGAATTAGAGGACAATAAAGTGCTGATCGAACTTTATGGTCAGCATGATGAGAATTTAACAAAAATTGAAAATAATTTTGGAATTCATATTTCATACAGAGGTAATATAATTGAGTTTAGAGGAAACGAAGATTCTTGTTCTTCGGCAAGTAAACTTATTTCAAGTGTTTATAAGAAGTTAGTAAACGGAAAAAAAATTAATGAGGATATATTTGATGATTTTTCAAAACACTCTAAAAAGTCAGATGCAGAAGATCTTAATACAATACTTATCAAAACTAAGAAAAAAAATATTTATCCAAGGTCTTCAAATCAACTAAAATTTGTAAATTTAATTAAAGAAAAAGATCTTGTTTTTGGTGTTGGGCCTGCGGGAACTGGTAAAACATATTTAGCAGTAGCTTGTGCAGTTGAAGCTTTATTAAAAAAAGAAATTTCTAAAATTATCTTATCAAGACCAGCAGTTGAGGCTGGAGAGAGACTTGGTTTTCTTCCGGGTGATTTAAAAGAAAAAATCGACCCCTATCTTAGGCCATTGTATGATGCTCTGAATGACCTAATTCCCTCAAAGACATTAGAAAGATATCTAGAAAACAATACAATTGAAATTGCTCCTTTAGCATTTATGAGAGGACGAACCCTAGAAAATTCCTATATTATTCTTGATGAAGCACAAAATACTTCGTCAATGCAGATGAAAATGTTTTTAACAAGACTTGGAAAAAATTCAAAAATGGTTATTGCCGGTGACTCAACACAAGTTGACTTACCTAGAGGTGAAAAATCTGGTCTTAAGGAAATATTAAATATAATGCCGAGATCAGAAGAAATTGGAAAAGTTCTATTTAAGAAAGACGATATAACCAGACATAGCTTGGTAACAAAAATAGTCGAAGCCTATGAAAAAAATAATAAGGCCCTAAATCAAAGTGAGTAAAATATTAATTGATATCTCTGCTAAAAAAATTTGGCAAAAAGAAGAGATTAACTTAGTTCGAAAAGTTCTATTGTCTTGTTATGCCTCTCTGTCTTTGAAGGAATATCTTGAGTTGAGTGTGAGATTAACGGATGATAAAGAAATAATGGATTTAAATAAAAAATACAGAAATAAAAACTCTCCAACTAACGTTTTATCGTTTTGTTCTCAAAAAAATAAGTATGATAAATTAGGGGTTCAGATCCTCGGTGATTTGGTAATTTCTAAAGATACGGCAATAAAAGAACTTTCAGGAACTGAAAAAACATTTGAGCAACATATTTCTCACCTTACAGTTCACGGCTTTCTTCATCTTTTAGGTTATATTCATGAAGATGATAATGAAGCAAAAACAATGGAAAATTTAGAAACTGAAATTTTGAAAAAACTAAATATCCCAGATCCATATTTAGGTATTAATTAAAATGAAAAAATATTACATTAAATTATTAAATTTTATCCAACTTAACTATGAAGCATTAAAAGATGTTCTAGTGAAAAAAGAAAACACATCTCTAAAAGACATAGTTAATGATCATATTGATAATGAAAGAGAGTTTAGCATTGAAGAAAAGGAAATGCTCACTAATATTATTGGCTTTGGAAAGTCTCGTGTTGAAGACTCTATGGTTCCTAGAGCTGATATAATTTCAGCAGATATAGAGACTTCTGCAGAAGAAATTATTAAATTATTTTCAGAATGCAATCACTCAAGAATAGCGATTTATAGAGAAAATTTGGATGATCCAGTTGGTATGCTTCATATAAAAGATTTTGTTGGTGCACTATCAAAAAAAAATATTGAAGATATTACATTAGAGCCTTTAGTGAAGGATATTTTATTTGTACCGCCATCAATGAAATCTCGAGAACTATTACTAAAAATGCAGGTTTCAAGAATTCATATGGCACTTGTTGTTGATGAATATGGTGGAACTGATGGTCTTTTAACAATTGAGAATCTTATTGAGGAAATTGTTGGCGAGATTGAAGATGAACATTCTGAGACTGAAATTTATAAGATTAATATTTATGAAAATTTTATTGATGTGCCAGCTAGGACAACTATACAAGAAGTTGAGGAAATACTTGGCTTTGAACTTTTGAATGATGATATCGATGAAGAAATTGATACAATTGGTGGTTTGGTATTTCTTTTAGCAGGCAGAATACCTCAAAGAGGAGAATTAATAACACACCCGAAAGGTTTTGAAATAGAAATAAAAGAAGTTGATCAAAGAAAAATAATTAATGTTAGATTTAGATTAAAAGTTAAATAAAAACAACTTTCACTTTGTTGGGAGAAAAATGAAATATCTATTATTTAGTCTGCTGACTTTTTTTGCTGGATCTATATCGAATTTTGCTCTTGCTCCCTGGGATTACATTTTTGTTCTATTGTTTTCTTTCCCATTATTTTTTTTAGTACTTCAAGATATTTATAACGAAAAAAAAATTAAGAATAAAATTTTATCTTTTATCTTTTTTGGAAATATATTTTTATTTGGATATTTCCTTTTTGGTCTTCTATGGATTAGCTCAGCCTTTGATTATAGAGAGGGATTTGCCGAGCTAAAGTTTATAAGCATTTTCGGTTTGCCTTTTTTATTGTGTCTAATAACTACTCCTGGATGGATTTTAACGGCGCTTTTATGGGGGAAGGGTCTTAGAGGCTGTATTGCCTTATCTGCTGGTATAATTTTAGGTGAATTTTTAAGGAGTTATCTTTTCTCAGGTTTTCCATGGAATTTATTTGGTCATTCCATAGGATTTAATGATCTTTCTATGCAAGTAGGGTCAATTTTTGGGTTTCACATTTCAGGTTTTTTTGTGATTCTATTTTCTTTGGCACCTATTCTTTTTTTAAAAAAGAATACTTTAACATGGGGTATTATTTTTTCTTTAATTTTACCAGTTTGCATGTTGTACGGCTATTTTAGATTGCCTTCAGAAATAAAATACTTAGATAAAGATTTTTTAATTATTCAATCCAAAATCTCTCAAGATAAAAAGTTAAATTCAAGTGAGATTGGGAATATTACTAAAAAATTTTTGGAATTATCAAAAACAGATAATGAGGTAGATCTAATTATTTGGCCTGAAAATGCAATACCTGTGTTTTTATCTGAAAATCAAGATATCAGACTTATGTTAATGAAAGGTATAGAAAATTCTAAAAATCTTCTTGTTGGTGATCTAATAATAAAAAATGAAAGTGATATTTATAATTCAGCAGTCTTAATCGCTGAAGATGGAAAAATAACTTCATCTTATGATAAAGTTCACCTTGTGCCTTTTGGCGAATATTTACCATTAAGCAAATATTTAAAGAAATTTAACTTCTTAAAAGTACTTACCAATGAGCAGGGTCTTTCCAAAGGCAAGTCTTATGATTCAATTAATACACCTCTTGGTATAGCAAGGGTACTAATTTGTTATGAGATTATTTTTTCAAGCGAAGTAATGCGATCAGAGCCTCGACCAGATTTTATAGTAAATTTATCGAATGATGCCTGGTTTGACGATAATTCAGGCCCTTATCAACATTTTTCAAATGCTAAATTTCGTTCAGTTGAGAATGGTTTACCTCTAATTCGATCCTCTAATAAAGGTATTTCTGCTATAATTGATCCATACGGCAGGGTAATAGAAAAACTCTCCTTAAATCAGGAGGGTTCTATATATTCTCGTCTTCCAGAAAAGATTCCAGAGACGATTTACTCGCGCTATGAAAATTTGATAATATTGGCTTTACTTTTTTTATATTTTTTGTGCTATAGAAAAAATTAAAAAGGAATATCTATGGTTAAGAATTCAAATTATTTATTTACTTCAGAGTCTGTTTCTGAAGGACATCCAGATAAAGTATGTGATCAAATTTCTGATAGTATTTTGGATTTATATCTTTCAAAAGATCCTGTTGCTAGAGTAGCGGTTGAAACACTGGTAACTACTGACTTAGTTGTTGTTTCAGGAGAGGTAAGATCAGCCTCAGAAATATCCAAGGAATTAATTGAAAAGACAATTAGATCAACGGTGAAGGAAATTGGTTATGAGCAAGAGGGTTTTCACTGGGAAACAATGGAAGTTAAAATTCTACTTCATGAACAGTCATCCGATATTGCTATGGGAGTAGACTCTGATGGTAATTTAAAAGACGAGGGAGCTGGTGATCAAGGCATCATGTTTGGATATGCATGTAATGAGACTTCAGAATTAATGCCTGCACCAATTTTTTATTCTCATAAAATATTAAAACTATTGTCAGAAAAAAGGCATGCAGGATTAATAGATGGTATTCTTCCAGACTCAAAGTCACAAGTAACAATGGTTTATGAAAATAATAAGCCAATAAAAGCTGACTCAATTGTTGTTTCAACACAGCATACTGAAAATTGTTCTCAAGATGAAATTAGTCAAATTGTAAAAAAAGTTATTAATGAGAGTTTACCAAGTGAGCTTTTAAACGATGAAACGTCTTATATAATTAATCCGACTGGTAATTTTGTAATTGGAGGTCCTGTTGGCGATACCGGTTTAACAGGAAGAAAGATAATTGTTGATACTTATGGAGGATCGGCTCCTCACGGAGGGGGGGCTTTCTCTGGTAAAGACCCTACTAAGGTTGACAGATCTGCAGCTTATATATCAAGGTATTTGGCAAAAAACATAGTTGCTGCTGGAATTTCTGATAAGTGTACAATTCAGTTATCTTATGCAATTGGTCTATCAAAGCCTTTGTCAATTTACGCAGACCTTGGTGACAAGGGAAGTATTTCTGAAGACAGTTTGGTAAAGTTTCTTTCGGATTTAGTCGATTTAACACCTAGAGGTATTCGAGAAAGACTAGGGTTAAATAAACCTATTTATAAAAAAACTGCCTCATACGGGCACTTTGGTAGAGAGCCTGACCAAGATGGAGGTTTTGGCTGGGAAAAGCTAGATTTAGTTGATGCCCTATCAAATGAATTCAAATAATAAATTAATTTCTGTCAAAGGAAGAGAACGTCCTTTAAGTAAAAAACAAAAGCAAGTTTTTTTGTCTTTATCAAAGTATGAATTTGATTTTTCTTTTCTTGGGGATACAGATTATTCAAAAAAAAATAAAATTTTTCTTGAAATTGGTTTTGGTTCAGGTGAGATAATTTTTAAAGAAGCAAGAAAAAATCCTAATAATATTTATATGGGTATTGAGTATTATAGAAGAGGAGTTGCTCAACTTTTAAAAAAAATAGAAGACCATAATTTGAAAAATATTAAAATTTTTCATGGAGATGCTCATAAGTTTCTAGAAAATTTCTCAGGAATTTTTTTTGATGAGGTTTGGTTATTTTTTCCTGACCCTTGGCCAAAAAAAAGACATGAAAAAAGAAGGTTTATCCAAAAAGAATCAATTAATAAGCTTAATGAAGTTATAAAACCTAAGGGTAATTTATATATATCATCCGATGATAGGAGCTATATCGCATGGACCTTAAGTTTATTTAACCAAAATGATAAGTTTGAATGGTTAGCTGAAAATCATTTAGACTGGGAAAACCCCTATGAGGATTATCACGGATCTCGTTACGAAGAAAAGGGTTTAAGGAAGAATAGAAAGCCATATTTTCTAAAATTTAAAAAATTAAATTAAACTAATATGACTAAAATCTTGTAATTTTATCTAAGTTAGGCTATCAATTTCTTATATTTCGAATTTGTTGATTAAAATGCGAAGTGGGTAAGTTTTACTTTCCCGCTTTTTTTATTATGTAAACGAAAGATGATTGAGAAAGAAAAAATAAATCATATTGAACATCTTGTTGCCCCAGACAAGGCTGCAGAATTTTTTTATTTTTTTAAAAATATTATTGATAAAACAGAATATCAGTTTGTTCGATTAAGAATTAGTGGGAAAGAGGAGCTGAATATTCAAATTATGGCTGAGGATAAAAATAGATCTATGGTTATTGAGGACTGTAAAGCGCTGAGTAATATTATAGTTGATGAAATAGAATTGTCTGACGATTTTAATTATGAGTATGTGTTAGAAGTTTCTTCCCCAGGTATAGATCGCCCACTTACTTATAAAGAAGACTTTGATTTCTGGGTTGGTAATAAAGTTTTTGTTAAATTAAAAAAACCAATTAATAAATCAAAAAAAATTATAGGTACTTTGATGGGGTTATTTAATAAAAATATTAAATTAGAAGATGTTGATGGTGATAACGCTTTAGAAATTGAAGTAGATAATATTAGGGACATTAATATTATCTGGTCCCCTGAAGTCACTAGTTTAAATTAATATAAATTTTTGAGAGGTAAGTTAATATGTCTACTAAAGGAATAAGTGCTAATAGACTTGAGTTGTTGCAAATAGCTGACGCTGTTGCTCGTGAAAAATCTATCGATAAAAATATTGTTATCTCAGCAATGGAGGAGGCTATTCAAAAAGCGGCAGCCTCTCGTTATGGAATTGAAAATAATATTAAGGCTGAAATTAATCCAGAAACTGGATCTATAGCTCTTATGAGATTGCTTGATGTGGTAGAGAAAGTTGATGATTTTTCAACTCAAATAAATCTGGAAGACGCTAAACTGCGTAACCCAGAAGCTGAAATTGGTGGAGAGCCAATTGAAGAGGAGTTGCCCCCTATAGATTTTGGGAGAGTGGCAGCTCAAAGTGCAAAACAAGTTATATTCCAAAAAGTACGCGAAGCTGAAAGAGAGAGGCACTATGAAGAATTTAAAGACAGAGTTGGTGAAATCATAAATGGAGTTATTAAGCGAGTTGAATACGGAACAGTTGTTGTGGATCTTGGTAGAGCAGAGGCTGTTATAAGGAAAGATGCTTTATTACCTAGAGAAGTCTATAAACCTGGAGATAGAGTAAGAGCATATATAATGGAGGTAAGAAGGGAGGTCCGAGGTCCTCAAATTTTCTTATCACGAACTCATCCTGATTTTATGGCTAATCTCTTCGCTCAAGAAGTTCCAGAAATATATGATGGAATTATTGAGATTATTGGTGTTGCAAGAGATCCAGGTAGTAGAGCAAAAATAGCTGTATTATCTAAAGACTCCTCAATAGACCCAGTTGGTGCATGTGTTGGCATGAGAGGAAGTCGAGTGCAAGCAGTTGTAAATGAACTTCAAGGTGAAAAAATTGATATTTTAACTTGGACAGAGGATATAGCATCTTTTGTAGTTAAAGCCTTACAGCCAGCCGAAGTTCAAAAAGTTGTTTTATATGATGAAGAACAAAGGTTAGAAGTTGTCGTTCCTGAAGATCAACTCTCTCTAGCAATTGGTAGAAGAGGTCAGAATGTAAGGCTTGCATCAAGTTTATGTGGTTGGGATATTGATATTTTAACTGAAGATCAGGAATCTGAAAGGCGTCAAAAAGAGTTTCAGGAGAGGACTCAGCTCTTTATGGAAGCCCTTGATGTTGATGAATTACTCGCTCAATTATTGGTAACTGAAGGTTTCTCGGATATTACTGAATTAGCCTATGTCGATGAAAAAGAAATTTCAAGTATAGCTGGATTTGATGAAGATACTGCTCAAGAAATTCAAGCTAGAGCATCTGATTTTATTAATAAAGAAAACGAAGAGCTCGAACAAAAATGTAAAGAATTGGGTATAAAAGATGATTTATTGGAAATTGAAGAATTATCTTTAAAAATGATTGTTGCCTTGGGTGAAAACGATGTAAAATCCTTGGAGGATTTTGCTTATTGTTCTTCTGATGATTTGTTGGGTTGGGATGAAACAGTAGGAGAAGAAAAGATACACGAAAATGGTATTTTAGAAGGCTTTGATATAACCTACTCTCAGGCAAATGATTTAATTATGTCTTCAAGGATAAAATTAGGGATAATTCCTGACGAATCTGAGACTGAGGAAATAAATAGTGAAGTTGAGGTTGAAGAGGATTCTGTTGAAAAATCAGAGTAATTTTGCAAACAAATTAATATTTTAGGTTTAAATATAAAAATGTCAGAAAAAACTACAAAAGATAAAAAAGAAAGAACATTATCTCTGAAGCCTGGCTTAGTCTCTTCGACTAATTCTAAAGGTTCTCGATCACCAAGAGCTTCAACAGTTGTTGTAGAGTCAAGGAGAGGAAGATTATCTCAAACAAGAAAGCCAGTAGCGCCCTCTGTAAGAGTTAGAAAAGCGCCTACAGCTCCAAATGTCTTTAAGCCTAAAACAGATAATGAGGGCTTAGATAAGAGTACGAGAAATCTTACTGATAGTGAGAGGGATGCAAGAGAAAAAGCTCTTGAGAATGCAAAAATTAAAAAGGAAACAGAAAAGGTTTCAAAAAAAGAAAAGACCTTAAAGAAAGATAAGGTTAAACAAAATATTCCTGATGCTATTGATCCTGCAAATATTCCTGCAAAAAAAGACCCTGAGCTTGTAAAAGAAAAAGTAAAAAATATTAAATCTGAAACCTCCGGGGCTAAAAAGAAAGATCTTAAGAAAACTGAAAAAGAAAAAGTTGATAGATTCAGTAAAGGCAATCAAAAAAGAAGATCAGGAAAGCTATCAATTTCTCAAGCTTTAAATGAAGAGGAAAGGCAAAGATCTCTTGCTTCTATAAAAAGGAGGCAAGAAAAGGCAAGAAAGAAATCTGTGGCAGATGATACGCCAAAGGAAAAAATTTCTAGGAATGTAATTATACCTGAGACAATTACAGTGCAAGAGCTTTCAAACAGAATGGCTGAAAGAGGAGTTGATGTTATAAAATCCTTGATGACACAAGGCGTAATGGTAAAAATAAATGATATTCTTGACTCCGATACTGCTCAGTTAATAGCTGAAGAATTCGGACATACAGTTACTAGAGTCTCAGAATCAGACATTGAAGAAGGCCTATCAGCAACAGATGATAGAGACGAAGATAAAAAACCAAGAAGTCCAGTCGTAACTGTAATGGGTCATGTTGATCATGGAAAAACAACATTATTGGACGCTATTAGAGAGTCTAATAATGTTTCAGGAGAAGCTGGCGGTATTACTCAGCATATTGGCGCCTATCAAACAAGAGTTAAAGACGACAAGAAAATTACTTTTATTGACACTCCTGGCCATGCTGCATTTACATCTATGAGAGCTAGAGGGGCAAAGGTAACAGATATTGTTGTTTTAGTTGTTGCTGCTGATGATGGTGTTATGCCTCAAACCATAGAAGCTATTAATCATGCAAAAGAAGCTGAAGCACCAATTATCGTTGCAATAAATAAAATTGATAAGCCTGATGCAGATCCAAACGCCACACGAAACTCCTTGCTTCAACATGAAATAGTTGTGGAAGAAATGGGTGGTGATATTCAATCAGTTGAGCTATCAGCTTTAACTAAAAAAGGAATAGATGATTTAATAGAAGCGATTTTACTTCAGGCCGATCTTCTAGAGTTAAAAGCAAATCCCGATAGATCTGCTGAAGGCTTTGTTATTGAAGCAAAGCTTGATAAAAATAGAGGTCCAGCAGTTACAACTATAATTCAAAGAGGAACACTGAAGGTTGGTGATATTTTAGTTATTGGTCAGTATTCTGGAAAAGTACGCTCATTGATTAATGATCAAGGAAAGGTGGTAAAGGAATGTTTGCCAGGCGAGCCAATAGAAATTCTTGGTATGAGCCAAACCCCTGAGGCTGGAGATATTTTAACTGTTGTTGAGAGTGATTCAAGAGCCAGGGAGGTTTCAGAATATAGGCAAAGAAAATCAAAGGCTCCTACTCCAAACCTTACTAAAGCAAATTTAGATCAGTTATTTTCAAAATCAAATCAAACTTTAAAGAAAGAGATTTTAGTTGTTGTAAAAGCTGATGTTCAGGGGTCCTCTGAGGCTATTAAAGAGGCCCTTTTAAATTTAGGAAATGAGGAAGTGTCTTGCAGAGTTATTCATGTAGGAGCTGGTGCTATTTCTGAGAGTGACATAACATTAGCAGAAGCATCAAAAGCATTAGTTTTAGGATTTAATGTAAGGGCAAATAATCAAGCAAAAGATGCGGCTGAAAAATTTGGGATTACAATACTTTATCATTCAATAATTTATGACCTAATTGATGATGTTAAGGCACTATTAGAAGGCAAATTAGATCCTGAACTTCGTTCAACAGTTACAGGCATGGCTGAAGTGTTAGAAGTCTTCAAAAATTCAAAAATCGGAAATATTGCTGGTTGTAATGTTATAGATGGTAAGATCGTAAAAGGGCTACATGCTAAATTGCTTAGAGATGATGTGGTAATTTATGATGGTCTCTTGTCAACTCTTCGAAGATTCAAAGATGATGCAAAAGAAGTTAATGCTGGGCAGGAATGTGGACTTTCATTTGATAATAATCAAGATATTAGGCCTGGTGATAAAATTGAATGCTATAAGGTTGATGAAATAAAGAGAACTATTTAGTTATAGGCATTAAAATGAAAAACTTTTCTTTTGAATTATCACGAGGTAAGTCTTCTCAAAGACAAATGAAGGTTCAGGAAATTCTCAGGGCTGCTTTGATCGAGGTTTTACAAAGAGGCCTTACTAAGGAACCATTGTTAGACAACGAAATGATTACAATTAATCATGTAGATGTTTCGCCAGACCTAAAGCATGTAAAATTTTTTTTTCTACCTTTTGATGAAACAAAAAAAGAAGATTTTTTAAAAGCATTTAAGCGAGCAAATAAAGTAATTAGAAAAGCTATTGGACAACGTGTACATTTAAAATATGTACCCACAGTTAATTTTATATTTGATGATAGTATTACTGAAGTAAGAAATTTAGATAAAATTTTTGCATCCAAAAAAGTTAAAAAAGATATCGAGAGATAATATTTGTCAAAGCAAAATAATTTTAATTATCATGGCTGGTTAATATTAGATAAACCTATAAATATTTCATCTGCCAAGGCTGTTAATATTGTAAAAAAAATTTTTAATGTAAAAAAAGCAGGACATGCTGGAACTTTAGATCCTCTTGCTACTGGAGTTCTTCCAGTCGCAATCAATACGGCAACTAAAACGATTCCTTATTTAGTTAATACAGAGAAAACATATAGCTTTATAATTAAGTGGGGAGAACAGACTAATACGGATGATACAGAAGGGGAAATTATTAATAAAAGCGATGATAGGCCATCAGAGCAAGATATAAAAAAAATCTTGAAATTCTTTACCGGTAAGATTGAGCAAAAGCCGCCTCGTTTTTCAGCCTTAAAAATAAATGGTAAAAGAGCATATAAACTGGCTAGAAATAATGATGAGTTTGAAATTTCATCAAGGATTGTAAAAGTTTTAGACTTAAAATTATTAAAATGTATTGATGATAATTTCGCAGAATTTCAAGTGACTTGCGAAAAAGGTTTCTATATTAGGTCCTTAGCAAGAGATATTTCATTAAAGTTAGGTACTTTTGGTCATGTATATACCTTAAAAAGGACCAAAGTTGGGCGATTTAACATTAAAGATGCTTTTCCTCTAGAAACCTTAGAGAAATTAGTGCATAGTGCGCCCGCAGGAAGGATGGCCAAAGATTTTCTTCTTCCCTTAGATTGTGTGCTGGACGACATCCCGGCTCTACATATCTCTGATGAAGAGGCTAAAATGTTTTGTCATGGTCAGGCGATAAATAAAAAAATATCGAGTGATTATATTCCTAATGGTAGTGATGTCTTGGTAAAGAATAGAGAAAGATCTCTAGGCATTGCAGTTTTTTTTGAAGAGAGCTTAAAACCGAAAAGGGTCTTTTCAAATTTTATATATTAAAGGAGAAAATGATGTCGATTGAATCTGAACGTAAGAAAGAAGTAATTTCAGAATATGCATTAAAAGATGGAGACACAGGTTCTCCAGAAATTCAAATAGCGATTTTAACAGAGAGAATATCAAATCTCACTGAACACTTTAAAACTCATAAAAAAGATAACCACTCTAGGCAAGGATTGCTGAAAATGGTCAACTTAAGAAGAAAGCTATTAGATTATGTAAAGTCTAAAAATCAAAAGCGTTATGAGGATATAATTAAAAGACTTGGTTTAAGAAGATAAAAGTCACATTTAACTTAATTTGTTAATTAAAATTCCTTTATTAAAAATACATAAATCGGTAAAAATAGGTAAAACGTATAATGTTTAAAATAGAAAACGAAGTATTAGAATGGGGTGGGAAAACCCTAACTTTAGAAACAGGAAGAGTTGCTAGACAAGCTCATGGTTCAGTGATCGCAACTTATGGTGGAACATCAGTTCTAGCTACTGTTGTTGCTGACTATGAACCAAAACCAGGATTAGATTTTTTTCCTTTAACTGTAAATTATCAGGAAAAAGCATATGCAGCTGGTAAAATACCTGGTGGTTTTTTTAAAAGAGAAGGAAGACCTTCAGAAAAAGAAACACTGGTCTCAAGGCTTATAGACAGACCAATTAGACCACTATTTGCAAAAGGGTTTCAAAATGAAACTCAAGTACTTGCTACTGTAATAAGTTACGATGGAGAAAATGATCCTGATGTTGTAGCTATGATAGCTGTTTCCGCAGCTCTAACACTTTCTGGTGTTCCTTTCATGGGTCCAATAGCGGCCGCGAGAGTTGGATATATTAATGATGAATATATTCTTAATCCAACAAAGGAACAATTAGATGAAGATTGTAAGTTAGATTTAGTGGTTGCAGGAACAGACTCAGCGGTTTTAATGGTTGAATCTGAAGCTAAAGAATTATCAGAAGAGGTAATGCTTGGAGCGGTTAGCTTTGGACAAGACTCTTTTAAACCTGTAACAAAAGCAATTATTCAACTTGCAGAAAAAGCTGCAAAAGAACCAAGAGAGCTAGAAGAAATAGACCTTTCAGATCTTCAAGAAATTGTAGGCAAGATTGTCAGAGAAAAACTTTTATCAGCTTACAAAGAGAGTGATAAGCAGAAAAGATCAAATAAAATTGCTGAAATTAAATCAGATTTAATTAGCGAATTAGTTAACGAGGATAATCCAGACATAATTGAGTCAGAAGTAAACAGTGTTTTTAAAAATATTGAAAAAGATATTGTAAGGGGAAGTATACTTGACACTGGATTAAGAATTGACGGTAGAGATCTTGAAACGGTTCGTCCAGTGCATTCTGATGTAAGTATTCTTCCATTAACTCATGGTTCTTCTTTATTCACTAGAGGTGAAACTCAAGCCCTAGTTGTTACAACATTGGGAACTGGGCTTGACGAAAAGTATGTTGATGGCTTGGACGAGACATATAAAGAAAAATTTATGCTTCATTATAATTTCCCTCCTTACTCTGTTGGTGAGACTGGTAGAACTGGCTTTACTTCTAGAAGAGAAATTGGTCACGGTAAGCTTGCTTGGAGGTCCTTACAAGCTGTATTACCTGAGTATGATGACTTTCCATATACAATAAGATTAGTTTCTGAGATTACTGAGTCAAATGGATCATCATCTATGGCAACAGTTTGTGGTTCTTCTTTATCATTAATGGATGCCGGAGTTCCATTAAAAAGACCTGTTGCAGGTATTGCTATGGGTTTAATCAAAGAGGATGACAAGGTTGCAGTTCTATCTGATATTCTTGGAGATGAAGATCATTTAGGCGATATGGATTTTAAAGTAGCTGGTACATCTGAGGGGATTACATCCCTTCAAATGGATATAAAAATTACAGGCATCACTAAGGATATTATGGATACAGCTCTTACACAAGCAAAGGCTGGTAGAATTCATATCCTTGCAGAAATGGCAAAGGCCATAGAAAAACCTAGAGAGACTGTTAATTCAACAGCACCTAGAATAGAAACAATACAGGTACCTGTTGATAAAATTAGAGATGTTATTGGTTCTGGTGGAAAGGTTATAAGAGAAATTGTTGAAGAAAGCGGTGCTAAAGTAGATATTAATGATGATGGTATTGTCAAAATTGCATCAAGTGATACAGATTCTCTTAATAAAGCTCTGGAGTTGATTAATTCAATAGTAGCAGAACCAGAAGCTGGCGAGATTTATGAAGGAAAAGTTGTTAAAATCATGGACTTTGGTGCTTTTGTAAATTTCTTTGGGAAAAAAGATGGTTTGGTCCATATTTCTCAGTTAGCTAACGAAAGAGTGAAAAATGTTACAGATATAGTTAGTGAAGGTGATGTCGTTAAAGTTAAACTGTTGGGCTTTGATAATAGAGGCAAGGTAAAACTTTCAATGAAAGAGGTTGACCAAAAAACTGGAAAAGAAATTACTTCTGAATCTGAGGAAACTTCTGAGGACACCCCAAAAGAGAAAAAGCCAAAAAAAGCAAAGAAGACAAAAAAAGATAAAGAAGAAGACTCTAATTAAAAAAAATCATTATTCGGGCTTAGGCATTCCAATTGTATTGTAGCCTAAGTCCACATAATGTATTTCACCCGTAACTCCTAAAGACAGATCAGATAGAAGATAGAGACCGGCTGATCCAATGTTATCTAGAGATAGCTTACCGCTAAGCGGTGAAAACTTTTCAGCATAGTTGAAAATATCTCTAGCACCTCCTACCCCAGCCCCTGAGAGTGTTCTCATTGGACCAGCTGAAATAGCATTAATTCTTATTCCATTTTTACCAAGATCAGAAGATAAATATCTTACAGAGGACTCTAGAGCTGCTTTTGCAACTCCCATAACATTATAATTAGGCATTACTTTTACCGATCCACCAAAACTTAATGTTAAAATAGATCCTCCCTTATTAATATATGGCTCGGCTATTCTAGTTATTTCAGTTAATGAGTAGCAGGATATCTCTAGAGTTTTCAGAAAATTCTTTTTGGTTGTATCAACATATCTACCTGATAGTTCACTCCTATCTGAATAGGCAATACCATGAACTATAAAATCCAAATTTCCCCATTCTTTTTTTATAGCTGAAAAAACATCTTCAATTTCATTTGTATTTGTTACATCACAATTAAATACTAAATCTGAGCCTGTCTTTTTTGCTAGAGGCTCGACTCGTTTTTTAAAAGACTCACCTTGATATGTATATGCAAGTTTTGCACCATTTTTATGTAATAAATTTGCTATACCCCAAGCAAGTGAATGATTATTTGCAACTCCCATAACTAACCCTTTTTTATTTTTCATTAAAGGTATGGTGAAATTAGATGGATTTTCTTCAGTATCTTGATTCAAAATAATTCCTTATTTATCTGGATGTTTAAATGTAAGTGTTGCGTTAGTTCCGCCGAAACCAAAACTATTAGATAAAACATATCCCAAATTAACATTTTCTATTTTATTTCTAACAATAGGTATATTTTCAAAAAGAGGATCTACATTTTTTATATTTGCTGACTCGCAAATGAAACTATTACTCATCATTAGAATGCTATAAATTGCCTCTTGGACTCCTGCAGCACCTAAACTGTGACCTGTAAGTGATTTAGTTGCGCTTAATGGTGGAATTTTAGATCCAAAAACTTCTTTAATAGCCTCAATTTCCTTAGAGTCTCCAACAGGTGTAGATGTAGCATGAGGATTAATATAGTCGATTTCTTCTTCAATCCCTTTCATCGCCATTTTCATACATCTTACTGCACCTTCTCCTGACGGCTGAACCATATCATGGCCATCTGATGTTGCACCATAGCCAACTAATTCAGCATAAATTTTCGCTCCTCTTGCTTTCGCCCTTTCCATTTCTTCTAAAACTAAAACACCTGCTCCACCGGCAATAACAAATCCATCTCTATCATTGTCATAGGCTCTACTTGATGACGAAGGGCTATCATTATATTTTGATGACATAGCTCCCATTGCATCAAATAGAACTGATAGAGCCCAATTTAATTCTTCTCCTCCACCAGCAAACATCACATCTTGTTTACCATATTGAATTGTTTCATAAGCATTTCCTATGCAGTGTGAAGATGTAGCACAAGCAGAGGAAATTGAGTAATTAACCCCCTTTATTCCAAAAGGAGTTGCAAGTGTTGCTGAGTTAGTTGATGACATTGCTTTTGGAACAGCAAATGGTCCAACTCTTTTAGGTCCTTTTTCTCTAGTAATATCTGCAGCTTCAATTAGAGCTTTTGTTGATGGTCCACCTGACCCCATTATAAGGCCAGTATTTTCATTCACAATCTCACTATCCTCAAGACCGGAATCTTCTATAGCTTGTTGCATTGCTATATAGTTCCAAGCAGCCCCATTACCCATGAATCTTCTCTCTTTTTTCTCTAAATACTCTTCAGGGTCTAAAGTCGGCTTACCATAGACTTGACTACGAAAACCTAATTCCTGATGTTCACTTGAGTGAGTGATACCTGATTTCCCATCTATAAGGCTTTTTAATACCTCCTCTTTATTATTTCCTATACAAGATACAATACCTATACCTGTAACAACAACTCGCCTCATTTCTAAATCCCCAGTTATTATTTAAAAAGACCTACCCTTAAATCCTCAGCCTTGTATATTATTTCTCCATCAGCAAGTAGAAGTCCATCACCAATACCTAGAATTAATTTGCTTGTTAAAACTCTCTTTAATGTAATTTGATATTCTAATTTTTTTATAGTTGGTAAAACCATTCCTGAAAACTTTACTCCACCTACTGATAATGCTCTTCCTTTTCCTTCAAGCCCAAGCCAGCCTAAATAAAATCCAAGAAGCTGCCACATTGCATCAAGCCCTAAACAACCAGGCATTACAGGATCATTAACAAAGTGACAATCAAAAAACCAAAGATCAGGTTTTATATCAAGTTCTGCTATGACCATACCTTTTCCATTATCACCTCCGTCCTCAGTAATATTAGTTATCCTGTCAAACATTAGCATTGGTGGCATTGGAAGTTGAGGATTGCCCTCTCCAAACATCTCACCTTTTGCGCAAGATATTAAGTCTTCTAAATTATAATTATTTTTTTGTTCCATATTATCCTCAATAACTTTTAACATAGTTGAATATCGGTGATAAGCGATAAGTATATTTTTTCTTCTTTTTATTGATTAAGACTTTTATAATCTATATTATTCATTTGATGAAAGATTTTATAAATATACTTAGAAAACATAAACTTAGACCGACTAAGCAGCGAGTTAGCCTAGGCTCAATTCTTTTTGGCAAAGGTGATAGACATATTACAGCTGAGATTTTAAAAAAAGAATCAGATGAAGAGAAGCTCATGGTTTCTCAGGCAACGGTTTATAATGTTCTAAATGATTTTTACAGCGCAGGTCTTCTTACTAAGGTAAATATTGATGACGATAAAACTTGGTATGATACAAATGTAGAGCATCACTATCATATATTTTATGAAAAAAATTCTGAATTAGTTGATTTGAAACCATCAGAAATAGATATTAAAATTCCAAAAAAGTTTTCTAAAAATCAGATTAAAAAAATTGATTTAGTAGTAAAAATTTAAATCCTAATTTCCTTTCACTTTCCGGCATTGTCTTTTAATGTATATTCTTAATCTTTGATTAGAGGGGAATATTAAGTAATGAAAAATCAACTTTTTGATCTAACAAAAAAAGTATCATTAATAACTGGAGGTAATGGTGGTATAGGTCTTGGTATGGCAAAGGGGTTAGCATCTTGTGGATCTGATATTGCTATTATTGGAAGAAATATAGAGAAAAATTTAAAAGCTAAAGAAGAATTAGCGAAATTCGATGTAAGAGTTGAAACCTATTCAATTGATGTTTCTAATGAAAAAGATGTTAAAGCAACAATTTCGAATGTTGTTAATGATTTCGGGAGAATTGACACTGTTTTTGCAAATGCCGGCATGAATCTTTTCGGAGGATCTTTTGAAGATATGGATACAGAAGTCTATAGGAAAGTGTTAGCTGTAAATTTAGATGGAGTATTTTTTACCCTAAGAGAGTCTTGTAAACACATGGTCGAAAGAGCAAAAAATGGTGACCCTGGGGGTTCTGTGGTTGGAGTGGCTAGTCTTGCTGGAATAGAGGGCGCTGCAAAAACACAACCATATTCTGCTTCTAAAGGAGGAATTAGGGCAATAATAAAGGGTATAGCTGTAGAGCATGCTAGGTATGGTATAAGGGCCAATACAATAGTTCCAGGTTGGATTGCCACTGACATGACTGAGATTAGTCAGAATAGTGAGAAATTTAATGATAAGGTAATTTCTAGAGTACCTATGAGAAGATGGGGTGAGCCTGAGGATTTCTCAGGGATAGCAGTTTATTTGGCTTCCGACTCTTCATCATACCATTCTGGAGATTCATTTGTAGTAGATGGTGCATACGCAATATTTTAGAATAGTTCTAATTATTATTATTACTAGTTTAGAATTATTCTAAATTATCTTGACTTGGTTTTAGAACTATCTTAAGAAAATTATTGTTATTCATTTACATATATGGAGAGAAAGTATGTCTTTATCTGGAAGTAAAACAGAAGAAAATTTAAAAGCAGCCTTCGCTGGAGAGAGTCAAGCAAATAGAAGATATTTATATTTTGCTCAAAAAGCTGATGTTGAGGGTTATAATGATGTAGCAACAGTTTTTAGATCAACTGCAGAAGGTGAGACTGGTCATGCTCATGGACACTTGGAATTTCTTGAAGAAGTTGGCGACCCAGCTACAGGTGAACCAATAGGTTCAACAGATCAAAATCTTAATGCGGCTATACAAGGTGAAACACATGAGTACACGGATATGTATCCAGGTATGGCAAAAACTGCTCGTGATGAGGGTTTTGATGAAATCGCAGATTGGTTTGAGACTTTAGCAAAAGCAGAAAAAAGCCATGCGGGAAGATTCCAAAAAGCTCTAGATAATCTTGAAGGTTAATTAATTTAAAATAATTGGGCGATAAAGATTTATTGCCCATAGTAAAGGGTAACAATGGAAGGTTCTACTCAAGCTCCTATTCGTCATCCTATTCCTTGGCGCGAAGACGATTTCTGGGATCAACTCTCTCTCGATGATGAATTGAGAAGAGTTTTTGATATTTGTCATGGTTGCAGGAGATGTTTTAATTTATGCGATAGTTTTCCTCAACTTTTTGATTTAATTGATGAATCTGAAAGCGGAGAACTAGATACTGTCAGCAGCGACGCATTTCCAAAGATTGCTGACTCTTGTACTCTTTGTGATATGTGCTTTCTAACTAAATGTCCTTACGTACCGCCTCATGAATTCAATATAGATTTTCCTCATTTAATGTTGAGGGCTAGGGCCGTTGAGGTCGAAAAAAAAGGTCAGCCACCATTTCTTCAAAATCAATTAGCTCAAACTGATAGAAATGGAAAGTTAGGAAAAAGTTTTGGGTTCATATTAAATTTTTTCACAAATATTAATAACAAAATCTTTAGGCGTATTTTAAATTACTTAATAGGTATAGATTATAAGGTCATTCTTCCCAAATTTGATATGAAAAAACTTCATATTCCATCAATAAATATCGAAGGAAAAGCAAAAAAACGTAAAGCTGTTGTTTATACATCATGTTATGCAAATTATAACAGAACAGAAATTGCAGAAGCCTCTTTGGCTGTATTAGCTGCTCAAGGGGTGGAAATTAAAGTTCATTACCCAGAATGTTGCGGAATGCCTCTTTTAGAGCAAGGCAATATTGAGCAAGTTTCAGTATCAGCTGAAATAATTTCACAAAGTTTTGTTGATTTTATAGAGGATGGATATGATGTCATTACTCTAACATCTTCGTGTGCGTTAATGATGAAATATGAGTGGCCACTAATTTTGCCAGAGAATAAATCTGTAAAGTTATTATCTGAAAATACCTATGATATTGATGAGTATATTGTTGATATTTCAAAAAATGAGGGATTAGTAGATGGTATGAAACCGGTTGATGGAGGAATATCGCTTCACTTAGCTTGTCACTCAAGGGCTCAGAATATGGGTGCAAAATCTAATGAGCTTCTTAAACTTATTCCTGAGGCTGATATTTCTATAGTTGAGAGATGTTCAGGGCATGGAGGGACTTTTGGAGTTCTTACTCCAACCCATGACTTAGCGAGAAAAGTTGGAAAACCTGCTGCACGGCAGGTTGCAAAAGCAGATCCATCATTTGTTATTTCGAGCTGTCCATTAGCATCAAAACACTTATCTCAAATTACTAAAGAGGATGTTATTAAGGGTAATGAGAAAAGTCAGATAAAGTCCGGTCACCCAATAGAATTAATGGCTGTTTCCTATGGTTTTTTAAATAAAGATGAAATGAGTGAATAATGATAACGATTGAAAAAAAAGATGTAATTTCAAATGAAGAGTATAGAGATATAAGAGCGGAAAGAAGAAAAGATCTTGTAGCATATAAAAAAAATAGACGTGTTAGCGTTGGACCTTTTGCAACTTTTTATTTTGAGTCATATAAGACAATGCTTTATCAAATTCAAGAAATGCTTTTTGTTGAAGGAGCTTTAGAGGGCCAATTGGAGGATGAGCTTGCAGCTTACAATCCTTTAGTACCCCAGGGATCAGAACTAGTTACAACTTTAATGTTTGAAATTAACGATGAAAAAATACGACATAATTTTCTATCCTCCATCGGTAATGTAGAAGATTTTATTTATATGAGCATTGATGAGGATAAGATTAAAGCTAGATATGAGTCTGATATTGATAGAACAAATTCAAAAGGTAAGACTTCTTCAGTACATTTTTTGCATTTTGATTTTAATGAAGGCCAAATAAAAAAGTTTTATAAAAATGAAGCTAAGATATTTTTAGGAATTGAGCATAAAAATTATAGTCATATTACAATTTTGAGCGATGAAAATATAAATTCCCTTAAAGAAGATCTGATTAATTAACCCCCCATATAAGGTCTTTTTTTATATACCCTGATAACTTATATGAGTTTTTAAAAAAGTATTTTTCTTTTTTTACCTTTAATTCAATTTCGCATAAATCTTCCTTACACTTGTTAAGTGAGGCAATTACACCCTCTTGAACATAGGCTATAGTTTTTGAGTTTTTATCTTTAACCGTTATTTGTTTTTGTTTCGATAAAGCCATATCAGATAAACTTTTATTATTTTGAATTATTACATTCCTTTTCTTTGATATTTGACTTGAGTTAATCCAACCCTTTTGACCAGATGGAAGTAATACTTCATTCCATTCATTTTTTTTTCTGAGTATCTTTAAGGGTAGTCCTTTTCTTTTATAAACCCAAATAACTTTATTATCTTTTGATGGACCCGTTCTTAGATAAGTTTTATTATATTTAAGGGACGCCCAAGAAGAACTATTTTTGTTAGCATAAGCAGCTTGATTATTTATTATAAGAAAAAAAACAAATAACATGCATAAAATATAACTTTTCATATTTTATCGACCCGTTCCGTTAAGTATATTATTTGTATCCCAATTTATCTTTATTATTCTTATATTATTTGTTAGTCCATCAAAAATTAAAAGCTTTCCAGTCAAGTTGTCATCAGTATTAATGATTTGTTTAATTAATTCTGTAGCTTGTAATGAGCCAATTACCCCTGCTATTGGACCTAATACACCAATATGATCACAATCATTCTCATTTGTATCTTGTATCTTTAGACACCTATAAGAAGGGTATGGGATATTGTTTTTATCTTTTTCATAAGATTTAAATGTTGAAACTTGTCCAAAAAAACCAGAAACAGATGCATAAATTAGTGGTTTATTATTATTGAAGCATTCATCATTTATTATCAACTTACTTGAATTATTATCAGTACAATCAACTATGAAATCAAAGTCTTCTATAATTTTTTTTGCATTTTTTCTATTTAATCGGTCTTTGTAGGTGATGGTTTTTGTTTCAGGATTAATTGAATTTAAGAATTTTTCAGCTATTTCAACTTTTGGCTTCCCAGTATCGTTCATTGTAAAGATTGTTTGTCTGTGAAGATTTGATATATCAACATCATCATTATCAATTAGCCCAATAGTACCTATACCTGATCCAGCTGTATATTGAAGGACTGGGCAACCAAGTCCGCCTATGCCCACTATCAATACCTTAGACTCTTTTAATAATTTTTGTCCATAACCACCAATCTCTTTAAGAACTAAATGATTTGAATATCTCTCTACAGAACTATTCTTCATCTTTTTTTATTGAAATTCCCGTTGATCCAAAACCATCTTTACCCCTATCAGTAGTATCTAGTTCATCGACAGAGATAAGATTAAATTGTTCAATTTTTGAAATAACCATTTGAGCAATTCTCATTCCCCTTAAAATTTCAAAATCTTTATTACTATGATTTATCAACATTACTAGAATTTCTCCTCTGTAATCGCTGTCTATTGTGCCTGGTGAATTTAGAACTGTAATACCATTTTTTGCAGCTAAACCTGAGCGAGGTCTAATTTGAGCTTCGTATCCAGAAGGAACTGATATAGCTATTCCAGTCGGAATCATTTCGGCTTTTTTTGGGTTAATTATTATTTTTGTATCTTCTTTAGTAGCTGCAAAAAGATCTAAACCGGCAGCACCCTCAGTTTCATACTTTGGAAGAGGAAGACCAAAACCATTGTCCAGGATTTTAACCTCTAGATTTCTCATGCTGCATTATCAAAGTAATCAATTATTTTACTACATAATTTTTCAGCAACACTTTTCTTACTGATCAGACCCCAGTTTTCTTCTAGGTTATTTGTAAGAAACGAAACTTCATTCATATCATTATCAAAAACGCTCTCATTATTTTGAATATGATTATTTGCTATTATCCAATCGCAAGATTTTTTAATCATTTTACTTTTTGCTGACTTAATAAGATTTTCTGTTTCAAGAGTAAAGCCAACAACTAATTCAGGTCTATTTTTATTATTTTCACTTATAGTCTTAAGAATATCGGGGTTTTGCTCTAATAGTATATTCATGTCTTTATTTTTGTTTTCTGATTTTTTTATCTTTTTTGAGGATTGATTTGCAACTCTCCAATCTGAAACAGCTGCCGCAAATATAGAGATATCTACAGGTAAAGAATTCATACAAGCCTTAAGCATTTCATTGGCAGTATTTATTTCTGTAACTTTAACATTATCTGGATAAGGTATATTAACTGGTCCAGTTATTAAGTGAGTTTCGGCTCCGAGCTTGCTTAAAAGCGAAGCTATTGCATGCCCTTGTTTACCTGAAGATCTGTTAGATATAAAACGAACTGGATCTATTGGCTCAATAGTGGGCCCTGATGTAACAAGAGCTTTTTTACCTTTAAGCGGAGCTGAATTAATTAAATAGCTTATTTCTTTATATATTTCTTCAACTTTTGACATTTTACCAGAACCTACTTCTCCACACGCCATCTCGCCATCATCAGGCCCTACAAAAATATGACCATTATTCTTTAAAGATTTTATATTTTCGATAGTAGCTGGATTATTCCACATTTTTACATTCATTGATGGAGCTATTAACAATGGTTTATTATTTGCTAATAAAATTGATGTTGCTAAGCTATCAGAAATACCATGAACCATTTTTGCAAGTATATTTGCAGTCGCAGGAGCAAGAACAATTAGATCAGCATCTCTGGATAATTTTATATGTCCAATTTTGCTTTCATTCTCTATATCAAATAGATCTGTATAAACCTTATTTTGTGATAAAGATGCAAAAGATAAAGGCTGAACAAACTTTGTAGCACTTTTAGTTAGAACGCAGGTAACATCATCTCCTCTTCTTTTAATCTCTCGAATAAGATCAAGGGATCTGTATGCTGCAATTCCTCCGCTTACTATTAATAAAATTTTTTTCATGAATAATTCTTTATCTTAAAAGGGTTGAAAAAGCTATTAATATATGACTTTGTGTAAATATACTCTTACAATATTTATAAATTAATCAATAAGATAGTAACAATAACTGCTAATATTATTAAGACATTCTTTGAAGACAATATTCCAACATTATTATCATTTTTTATTTCCATAATACTATTTTCATCTATTTTCAGTCCTTCTTCTCCAAATGCATTTTTTATTTTTTTAAAATCTTTTTTTGTTTTTTCTATTTCATTAATAATTGATAAATATATTTCTTTCGGGCTAGGACTATCTTTTCCTATATTAAAAGGTATTTCTGAGAATGCCTTTAACTTAATATTTTCTAAATTATTTAAAATTGGTTCTGAAAGACTCCAAATATTTAATTTTGGGTTAAATTCTCTTGCTACTCCCTCTGTCACAACCATAGTTTTTTGAAGTAATAAAAGTTGAGGTTGTGTTTTCATTTCAAATTGATTAGTGATTTCAAAAAGCTGAGATAAAAGATGTCCCATCGATATTTTATCAGAGTCTTGTCCAAGTATTGGCTCGCCAATCGACCTTAATGCTTGAGCAAATTTGTCTCTATCTTGATTTTTTGGAACATAACCTGCTTCAAAATGAATATCTGCTATTTTTTTATAATCTCTATTTATAAACCCACTTAAAATTTCTAAAAGATATCTCCGGCTATCGATACTCAATCTTCCCATTATACCAAAATCAACAGGAATAACTTTGGAGTCATCTTTTATAAATAGATTACCCTGATGCATGTCTGCATGAAAAAAACCATCTCTAATTGCTAAAACTAAAAATGATTTCATAATATTTTCGGCAATGTTTTGAAAATCTACTTTTTTTGCTTTAATTTTTTTAATATCTTTTGATGAGTAAGCATCCACCCATTCAGTTGTAAGGATATTTTTAGTTGTTAATTCCCAATAAATTTTTGGTACTTCAATAAAATCATCATTTTGAGTATTTTCTATAATTTCTGATTGAGCTGCTCCCTCAAGCCTTAGATCTACTTCCATAAAAAGACTCTCTTCTAAAGTCCTGACAATCTCAATGACTCTTAACCTTCTTGCCTCGCTTGATACTTTTTCTAATAATTTAGCAGCGTAGTAAAAATCTCCTAAATCTTTTTTGATTTTATTTAAGATATTGGGGCGCAAAATTTTTAATGCCACATATCTTTTTTCACCTTCAATATTAATTTGTGCTTTGTGGACTTGTGCTATAGAGGCAGCAGCAATTGGTTCGTTTATTTCAATAAAAATTTTTTTATAATCTTTTCCAAATGATAAAGTTAAGAACTCTTCTACATATTTTTTTTCAAAAGGCGGAAGGCTATCTTGCAACTCTCTTAATTGATCAGAAAGCTCTTTTCCAATAATATCAGGCCTTGTAGACAAGAATTGGCCCATTTTTATCCATGTAGGGCCTAATTTTTGAAGAGACTCAGATAAATTATAATTATTTTTTTTAACTAAAAATTTTAAAAAAGCTTTTATTACTTTTGGTAAACTCTCTATTATTTCTTCAGGAATTAAGCCCTTTTGTGTTGAAAGAATAAGAAAACCTCTTAAAAGACGTGTTATTTTAAAAATAGAAGACAAACTATTCTTTCTCTCCCCTGTAAATACAAACTATATTACCTGTTAATTGACGAATAGAAGTATTTATAAATCCAGCATTTCTTATCATTTCATTAAAATCCTCATTTGAAGGAAAAGTTCTTATGCTATCAACTAAATATTTATAAGGCTTTTCTTCGCCAACTATTAATTTTCCAAATTTTGGAATTACCCCATATGACCATGCGTCATATAGGTTTCTTAAGAGTATATCTTTTGGTAAGGAAAATTCTAAGCAAGCAAAAATTCCACCTGGCTTGAGTATTCGATAGCATTCTTTTAAGCATTTATCTCTATCAGTCATATTTCTTATTCCAAAAGAAATTGTTACAACATCTGCATAGTTATCGGTAATGGAAATTGACTCACCTGACGAACAAATAAAATCTACATTATCAAATTTTTTGAATGAATTTTTACCTTCAACAAGCATTTCTTGATTAATATCAACCACCTTAACTTTTATTTCTTTTTTATATTTTGATAAAATTCTTTTAGCTATATCACCAGTTCCACCAGCGAGGTCTATAAAGGTTAGATTTTCATTTTTGTTTAGATTTAAAGAATCTATAAAATTTTTTTTCCATAACCTTTGCATACCAAGAGACATTACATCATTCATGAGGTCATATTTATTTGCTACTTTATTAAAGACCTCTTTTACTTTAGACGTATGCTCTTCTTTATTATATTTCTTAAAACCAAAATTACTTTCTTTCATTGCAATATTAACCTTTCTAAGAGAACATAAACCTAAGTCTTTATTTTTACCATCATGGAGTTAAAATTAAAATGCCAGAGTTACCAGAGGTAGAAACAGTTAAAAGAGGTTTAGAAGAATTTATAATCAATGAGAGTATAAAGGAAGTATATTTATCAAAATTTAATTTACGTTTTCCATGGCCAAAAGATTTTGTTTCTAAGATTGTTGGTAAGAAGATTATTTCTATAAAAAGACGGGCAAAATATATTATAATTGGCTTAAGTGACAATTATTCTATTATCGCCCATCTCGGGATGTCTGGGAGTTACAAAGTATTAAAAAAAGGTGAAGTGCAAGATTATATAATATTAAAACATGATCATTTAATTATTGATTTAGATAATTTTAAGATTGTTTACAATGATCCTAGAAGATTTGGATATATTGATCTTACCAATCAGGATCCGGAAACTCATAAATTTTTGTCTTCATTAGGTCCTGAGCCTTTAAGTAATTATTTTAATGCAGATAACCTAGCTGAAACTTTATTGAATAAGAATAAGCCTATAAAAAATACTCTTTTAGATCAAAATATTGTTTCAGGTTTAGGTAATATATATGTTTGTGAGGCTCTTTTTAGATCAAAAATTAATCCCAAAAAAAATTGTTCTAAATTAGTAACTTCAAAAGGTAAGCCTAGGAAAAATTTAATTCTTTTGGTTAAAAAGATTAATGAAGTTATCAAAGAAGCAATAGAAGCGGGAGGGTCTTCTTTAAGAGATTTTTCGAATACAAGTGGTAAAATGGGATACTTTCAGTCCTCTTTTAATGTTTATAACCGGGAAAATGAGAAATGCTTATTGGATAGCTGTGATGGTGTCGTAAAAAGAATTATTCAATCAGGTAGATCAACTTTTTTTTGTTCAAAATGTCAAAAGTAATCCCTTGTTAATAAAATTTGATTGAATTTTAATAGTTAGATGGACTATATGATTATAGTCTTTAAAAAATTAGGAGCTTATATGTCATACGAAAATATAATTGTCGAGAAAAGTGATGGAATTATTACAGTATCGTTAAACAGGCCAGATGCTTTAAATGCCTTAAACGACCAACTTATGGATGAACTATTATTAGAGGTTGATAATTATGAAAAAGATGAATCACTGCGTTGTATGATTCTCACTGGTTCAGAAAAAGCATTTGCAGCGGGTGCGGATATTAAGCAAATGCAACCTAAGACTTATATGGATGTTTATAAGGAAGATTTTATTACAAGAAATTGGGAAAGAGTAGCAAGTTGCAGAAAACCAATAATTGCAGCTGTTTCGGGATATGCCCTTGGTGGTGGTTGTGAATTAGCCATGATGTGTGATTTTATTTTGGCTTCAGAAAATGCAAAATTTGGCCAACCTGAGATTAATTTAGGCGTAAGTCCAGGAGCTGGAGGAAGTCAACGACTAACAAGATTTGTTGGTAAGTCTAAATCAATGGATATGTGCCTTACTGGGAGAATGATGGATGCTGATGAGGCAGAAAGAAGTGGTCTTGTTAGCAGAGTATTCGCTGCAGAAAACTTTCTAAATGATGTTATGGAGGTAGCAAAAGCTATCTCTGATAAGTCAATGATTGCTACAATGATGACTAAAGAAATGGTAAATCGTTCATATGAAACTACTTTATCAGAGGGTATTAGATTTGAAAGGAGACTGTTTCATTCTATGTTTGCAACAGAGGATAAAAAAGAGGGGATGTCAGCATTTATCGAAAAAAGAAAAGCTGATTTCAAGGA
>Ga0208130_1000253_pt1 | contig 28975 bp, 37 predicted proteins | sample ETNtaG_31_FD_185771 | JGI IMG/M metagenome (GOLD analysis project Ga0208130, IMG submission 185771) | Marine microbial and viral communities from oxygen minimum zone, Eastern Pacific Ocean - ETNP201310SV78 (SPAdes) (version 2) | ecosystem: Environmental > Aquatic > Marine > Oceanic ... | reverse complement strand
ATTTATAAATCACGCTAAAAAATTTAAAATTTAAAAAAAAACTTCCATTATTGTTAATAATTTGCTGTATATGTATATTCAAAATTAAGAGGGTATTTCTATGAAAAAAATTCTTTTGGTCTTTCTTCTTATATTTTCAATTAATTTGTATGCTGAAGATAATACAAAACCTCAAGAAGGTGCATTTACATCTTTATATGTTTCAGCAACAGACATTGATAGATATGTCTCGTTTTTAAGAGGTAATTCTGATGCTTTTAAAGCTATTGGATCTTCTGATGCTGGTGTTTGTGTTACTAAGTCGGGTAATCAGTATCCTGGTCAAATGATGATTTGGAATGCCTTTCCTTCCGTTGAAGCAGCTATGATTGGTTCTCTTAAATATGATCCTTATAAAGCAAAAGGTCCTATTTCTAAGTTAAGAGAAGTAAAGCACTCAACTATATGGAAATCACTTAAAAGCTTTAGATTAGAACCAGGACATGAAGTCGTAGGTAGATTTAAGGTTAAACAAGAAAATATAAATGCTTTTGTTCAAGCCATAGCCTCTCTTGAAAAAGAAATTCAAAGCAATGGTCATCCAGATTTTTTTAACGGTGTTTTTGTTTCAATTGCTGGTGGTATAGAATCTCAGACAATTAAAGTAAGAAGTATTACTAGTAGCGCCTCTGATCAAGGTAAAATTGCTGATGAGTATTTTAGCGGTAAATATAAATCTTTCAATGATGCTGTTGCATTAACTGAAGGATTTGTTGATGAACAAATTCAAATTTGTGAACAAATATATTTTACTAAATAATTAAACATTATAATTAAGAGAAAAAAAATGACTGATGTAGGAATTTCATCTATTGCAGGGTATTTACCCCGTTTAAGACTTTCAAAGAAAACAGTAGCCCAAGCAAATTCATGGATAGCTCCAAACCTTATGGGTAAGGGAAAAGGCACAAGGTCGATGGCAAATTGGGACGAAGATAGTGTAACAATGTCTGTTGAGGCTATAAGAAGAGTTCTTGGTAAAGATGACGACAGATCTCATGTTGATAGTCTTTTTTTTGCATCTACTACTATGCCTTTTGTGGATAGATTAAATTCTGGAATTATTAGAGCAGCATTAACCTTAGAAGAAGAAACAGAGTGCATAGATATTTCATCTACACTAAAATCAGGAACAACCGCCCTTATTCAGGCCCTGGACAAGGTAAAAAGTGGTTCTAGTAGTTATTCGATTGTTTCAGCCTCTGACAAAAGAAAGGCAAGATCTGCAAGTGCTCAAGAGCTTGATTTTGGAGATGGAGCTGTAGCTATTGCAGTTGACAGCAAAGATTTAATAGCAAAATACATTAATAGTTCATCATTAAGCATTGATTTTATTGATCATTTTAGACAACCAAATGAAGAATTTGATTATAATTGGGAAGAAAGATGGATAAGAGATGAGGGGTATTTAAAAATAGTGCCTAAAGCTATAGAAGAATTATTTTCTAAAGCTAATATTTCTGGATCAGATATAGATCATTTTATTCTCCCGAGTGTTTTTCCAAGGGTTGATCAAATGATTGCAAAAAAATGCGGTATTAATCCTGAAAATGTAGTTGATAACTTAGCATTATCCACTGGTGATACTGGTTCTGCACACTCTTTGTTAATGTTTGCAAGTATTTTAGAGAAAGCTAATCCAGGTGATAAAATTCTTATCAGCAGTTTTGGTGGTGGTTCAGATGTTATTTTATTTGAAGTAACCGATAATATTAAAAGCTTTAAACCAGAACAAACCATCGAAAGCCTTATTAATAATGGTGTAGAAGAAAATAATTACATGAAATATTTGACTTTTAATGATCTTGTAAAATGGGAAAAAGGTATGAGAGGCGAGCAAGATCGTAAAACAGCTTTAACTACTCTTTACCGTCATAATGATGCCATCATGGGCCTTGTAGGGGGTAAATGCACTAAAACAGGAACAATCCAATATCCTGCATCCCCAATTTCGGTTAGCCCGAACAGCCCGGATTTAAATACTCAAGAACCTTATAAATTTGCTGAAAAGAAAGCTAAAATATTATCTTGGTCTGCAGATTACTTATCATTTTCAGTAAATCCACCTAATCATTATGGCGTAGTTGATTTTGAAGAAGGCGGGAGAATAATGGTTGATTTTACTGATGTTGAAAAAGGTGATATTGACTCTGGTATGGATGTAAAAATGGTTTTCAGGGTGAAAATTGTTGATGAAATTAGAGGTTTTACTCGTTATTTTTGGAAAGCAATACCAGTTTAATTTTTATAATTTTTATAATATAGTAATTTTAAATAAAAACGGAGATATTCATGGCTACTGGAATTAGAGACAAAGTTGCGATACTTGGGATGGGATGTTCTAAGTTTGGAGAAAGATGGGATGCAAGCCCAGAAGATTTAATGGTTGAGTCTTATGTAGAAGCTATGGAAGACGCAGGTATTGAACCAAATCAATTAGATGCTGCTTGGTTTTCTCATCACATTGACGATATTGGAGCAGGAAAAGGTGGTACTCCAATGTCAATTGCATTAAGGCTTCCTAATATAGCCGTTACTCGAGTAGAAAATTATTGTGCATCAGGCTCTGAAGCTTTCAGAGGCGCTGTTTATGCTGTGGCTGCTGGCGCAGCTGATATTGCTATTGCTGTTGGAATGGAGAAGCTTAAAGATACAGGTTTTGGTGGTTTATCACCAACAAATTACGGAACTTTAACTCCTCAAATCGGACCATCTGGTTCTGCACCAGGAAATTTTGCACAACTAGCTTCTGCCTATAGAGCAAAACATGGTGTTTCTGCAGAAGACTTAAAAAGGGCTATTGCTCATGTTTCAGTAAAAAGTCATGCAAATGGAGCAAAAAATCCAAAAGCTCACCTTCAAAAAGAAGTTACTGAGGAGCAAGTTCTTAATGCTCCAATGATTGCTGAACCATTGGGTTTATTTGATTGTTGTGGTGTTTCAGATGGTGCAGCTGCTGCAATAGTGACAACACCTGAGATTGCCAAAAGCTTAGGCAAGGATAATATAATTTCAGTAAAAGCTCTTCAATTAGCTGTTTCTAATGGTCTTGAGAATCAACACAATAGTTGGGATGGTTCATATTTCCATACAGTAAGAGTTGCTGCAAAAAAAGCTTATGCTGAGGCTAATATAACAAAACCTCGTGAACAAGTTTCTATGATGGAGGTCCATGATTGTTTCTCTGTTACAGAATTAGTTACTATGGAAGATCTATTTATTTCTGAAGAAGGTAATGCTGTGAAAGATGTTATGGATGGTTTTTATGATGCTGACGGAAAAGTACCTTGTCAGATTGACGGTGGGCTAAAGTGCTTTGGTCATCCTATTGGTGCTTCAGGATTAAGAATGCTCTACGAAATGTATTTGCAGCTTCAGGGTAGAGCAGGTGAGAGACAATTAAAAAATCCATCTATTGGATTAACTCATAACTTAGGTGGTCAACCAGCTAATAATGTATGCTCTATTGCTATAATTGGTGCATTGGACAGTTAAGCTCGCTTTATTCTTTTTCAGCCAAATACCCTGAGTAATTTGGCTGATCAATGCTTAATTTTTCCATTGTTGTTTTGTATAAATGATCAATTAACTTATCATTATTTATATCTATTTCTTCATTATTAATTTTTTCACAAAGAATTTGATTTAAATCTTTTAAATTACCTTCAATTTTTAAGATTTCTTTCAACCTTTTCTTTTCATTAGAATTGTTTTCCTCTTCTAATTTTAATTGTCTTAAGACTATATTTAATGAATTTTTTGCGACATGCGCGTGGAACCTTTTTTGTCCTTTTAATTCACTAATAATATCATTTTCTAAAAAATTAATTATAGAAATAATTAATTCCTCCTTTGATGGTGGGTTATTCATCAAGAAACTCCTTTGTTATTAATCTCAATAAATCAATTTCTGTTTCTGAGGATCTTCTTCCTATTGCAGCTCTGTCAACACTTTTATCATACCCAGATTTATATGCATCATACATTTTTAAACACATAATACCCCACTTTAATGTTCCTAAGACCTCCCAGAATTGGATAGATTTTTTGTTAATTTTAAAATCTGATGCTTTTTCATAGGAATTATAAAAATCTTCTCTTTCTCCAAATCCACCCACAGGTTTATTAATTTTTCCAAATCTCCAGCTATTTACGCATATCCAAGCAAGATCCTCATGGGGATCGCCAAGATGAAGTAACTCCCAATCTAATATAGATTTTATACCAGTTTTTTCTGACATGAGTATATTTCCATTTCGAAAATCCCCATGTAATAAATGTAGTTTTTCATTATTTGGAATATTTTTCTCAAGCCACTTAAAGCTAAAGTCAAAAACAGGAATGCTAAGATTATAGTTTCTATAAATCTCAAAGTATTTTTTAAATTCATCAATGGCTTCTGATTTCTGAATATTTTCCAATCTTTCATGATCTATTTTATGTATTTTTGATAAATAATAACCACATTGTTCTGACAGATTAACTTTTTTACTTTTAAGAAAATTATTGTCTACAATTTTATTACCTAAGGCTACTCCATCTATAAATTCCATAAAAAAACCTTCACCTAAATTAGATTTAGATTCAGTTCTATATAAAATTTTTGGGACAGGAATTTTTTCGTCATATGCGGCCTTCATAACATCTGACTCTATCTTTAGCGAAAGTGGAGGGTACTTATTATCAATATTTCTCATCCCTTGAAAATGTCTTCTGAGAACTATTTTTTCTTCAATTGAATCATTTTTATACTTAATAATCCAGGTTTCGTTACTTGAACCGCCTGGTAATTTGTCAATTTCAAAAATTGAACTAAATTTAATATCCTTTGATATTAAAAAATCTTTAATTTCTTTTTTTGTTTGATTCATTTTTTTCTATTTTATAATAGTTTTTTTCAAAAGTTATTTTATGATACAAACTAATTATGACAAAGAATAAAGACAAAAATGTAAATTTAAAACCTGGTTTTTTTTCAAAAATAAGAACATATTTTCTTACAGGTATAGTTGTTGCTGCCCCAATAACTGTTACAGGATGGGTGGCCATTTGGTTTGTTCAAGCGGTTGACGGATGGTTCTCTCCATTTGCCCCAAAAGGCTATAATGACCTGCCTTTTAGTATCCCTGGCCTTGGAATTATCTCTGCTTTTATTATTTTGACAATTTTAGGTGCTCTTACAACTAATTTTTTTGGAAGAACAATTATAGGCTATGGAGAAAGATTAGTTGATCGTTTACCGATTATAAGAAATATATATGGTACTTTAAAACAAATATTTCAAACAATTGCTTCAAAATCCTCAAATAATTTTCAAAGGGTTGTAATGCTTGAGTATCCTAAGGAGGGATGTTGGGCCATTGCGTTTGTAACAACTGAAGCAAAAGGTGAAATTGCAAAGAAACATGATAATGAAATGCTTTGTGTTTTTCTCCCTACAACACCAAATCCAACATCAGGTTTTTTATTATTTGTTCCCAAAGATAAAGTAATTGAACTTGATATGTCTGTAGAAAGTGCAGCAAAATTAATAATTTCTGCAGGTTTAGTGATGCCTGAAAAGAAAGATTAACCAGCTTCTAAATATTTTAGCGCTTCTTCTTTATTAAACAGATGAAGTAAAATCTCTAAATTTTTCCCTCTTTCTGTTTTTCCTAAAATATTACTATCAATAATAAAATTAGCATCGTTTTTTGCTAATTCTAAAAGCTCTCTATCAATATTTAAATTTGCAATTTTAAAGTAAGGCAAACCAGACTGTTTTACCCCTAGTATTTCTCCTGCTCCTCTAAGAATAAGATCTTCCTCAGCTATTATAAATCCATCATCAGTATTTCTTAATGTTTCTAATCTTTTTTTGGCATTTTCTCCCAATGGAGACTTGTATAATAAAAGACAACTGGATAATTTATCACTTCTACCAACTCTACCTCTCAATTGATGAAGTTGAGATAAACCAAACCTTTCTGAGTGTTCTATCACCATAAATGTTGCATCTGGAACATCAATTCCTACTTCAATTACTGTTGTAGCAACTAAAATCATTTTGCTACCATATTTAAAATCGTTCATTACTTTTTCACGATCTTCAATTTTCATTTTTCCATGAACTAATGCTACCTTATCTTTATAAATTTTGTTTAATTGATTAAATCTGTCTTCTGCAGCTGCTAAATCTATTTTTTCTGATTCCTCAATAAGAGGACAAACCCAATAAATTTTTTCTCCTATATTTATTAATCTTTCAATAGAATCAATAACTTCAAATATTTTATTAATTGGTTTTGCTATAGTTTTAATAGGTTTTCTTCCCTTCGGTTTATCTATTAGTCTTGAAACCTGCATTGATCCAAATGCTGTAAGCTCAAGAGTTCTTGGGATAGGTGTAGCGCTCATAATTAAAATATCTGGAGGATAATCCTTACTTTTCGATGTTAAAGATAGTCTTTGATGAACGCCGAAACGATGCTGTTCATCAATTACGACCAATCCTAGATCATTAAATACAACTTTTTCCTGAAAAAGTGCATGTGTACCAATTATTATATCAATTTTTCCTTCTTTAAGATCTTTAAGGATTATTTCCTTATCTTTTTGCTTTGTTTTACCTGTAAGAATATTGACATTAATATTTGATTTTAAGCATAAATCTCTAATTCCTTCATAATGTTGTCTTGCAAGCAGCTCAGTTGGCGCCATCATTGCGCCTTGCTTTAATGAACCTGCTGTATGAAAAAGACCTGCAAGAGCAACTATGGTTTTACCTGACCCTACATCTCCTTGAAGTAATCTAATCATTCTGTCAGGTTTACTTAAATCACTCGAAATCTCTTCAATAGAAATTTTCTGTGAATTAGTAAGCTCAAATGATAAATTATTTAATAATTCTCTAACTAATTGATTTTTATCAATTATTTCAATTCCTTTAGGGGCCTCAAAGTTTTTTGAAATTAAGGCTAATGATAACTGATTTGCTAGTAATTCATCGTATGCTAAACGTTGTTTTGATATATTTTGATGATCTAGATCATCTAAGTTTTGTGGATTATGACAATCTTTTATAGATTTAGAAAATTCTGGCCATTTCATTCTATTTATAAGCTCCTGATCATGCCACTCAGGCAAATCTGGAACTGTATCTAAAACTTTTTTGATATAATTTCTAATTACTTTATTTGATAAACCTTGGGTAAGCCTATAAACAGGTTCAATATCTTGGAAATCGTCTATTTTTTCACTATTTATAATATGTTGAGGATGAATTATCTGTTTTCTTTTTTTATAAGTCTCAATTTTACCACTTATAGTAGCATTTGACCCAACGGGAAGAATATCCTCCAAATACTGCCTTCTGGCATTAAACCAAATTAAATCAAGCTCTCCTGTTTCATCTATGCAGGTAATTTTATAGGGTAATCCTCTTCTTCTTGATGGATTATGTTTTGTAACAGTCAAATCCATCGTTACAATTCTATTATTTTCTGCACTTATGATTGTTGGCTTATAACTCCTGTCAATTATGTTATTTGGAAGATGCCATAAATAATCGACAATATTTTCACCAATCAAATATTTTAATTTTATTTTTAATCTTGGCCCTATACCTTTTGTAGTTTCTATAGGTTTAAATAATTTATCTAGAATCTTTGGTCTCATTGCTCTATTAAAGTACAAATTATGGAAAAAAACACAGAAATAATTAGAAAAAAGATTTTATTTCGATCTTGGCATCGTGGAACTAAAGAAATGGATCTTATTTTAGGTACCTATGCCGATAATAATTTATCGAATATGTCATATGATGAATTAATGCATTTTCAAAGTTTTTTAAATTTATCCGATCCTGATTTGTATAAATGGTTAATTTCTGAAGAAAAAAATTTTCCTGAGGAATATAAAGATTTAATTGAAGATATAATACTTCAAACCAATTCTTAGGTTAAAAATGAGTAGTTTAAAAGAAATTCTCTCAAGAGAGTTTTATTCTGATATTAGTAAAATTAATGATTTGGGTGAGGTTCCTGAGGGATCAGAACCACTTTTAATAAATGAAATATCAGAAAATTCAAATAATAATATTTTAATTATTGCCAGAGATTTAAAAAGATATCAGCAATTAAAAGATGGCCTTGAATTTTTTTTAAACAAAGATGTTTTATATTACCCTCAATGGGATTGTGTTCCTTATGATAGAATTTCTCCCAATAAATTAATTACATCAAAAAGATTAGAAACTTTATCTCGACTATCAAATGAAAAAAATAAAAGTAAAATAATTTTAACTACTATTCAGGCTTCATGCCAAAGAACTTTATCTTTAGATGAGGTTAAAAATAAATTTATATCATTAAAGCCAGGCGAAGTTATTGATATAAATAATTTGGTAAACTTTTTTGTAAGCAATGGATATGAGAAAACTCCTACAGTTAGAGAGCATGGTGAGTTTTCTGTTAGGGGAGGGATAATTGATTTTTATTCACCTTTAAATAAACCTATTAGATTAGACTTATTTGGAAATACAATTGATTCTATCAAATCTTTTGATTTGATTTCACAGAGATCTCTTGAGCTTCTAAAGGAGATATTTGTTTATCCAGCCTCAGAAATTATTCTCAATGATAAAACCATTGAGAATTTTAGAATTAATTTTAATAAAAAATTTGGCTCACAAAAAGAAAAAGTTAAAATTTACGATAGTATCTCAGAGGGAATTTCTTATCCTGGAATGGAGCATTGGTTACCTTTTTTTTATAATCAAACAGGTTCAATATTTGATTATATAGATAAACCAATAATATTATTAGATCATTTATATGATAGTTCATTAGAAGATTTTCTTGAAACCGTTAATGATCATTTTCAATCAAGAAAAGACTATGACGATAATAAATTATCAAAAGTTGAAAATAAATATTTTTCTATTGAACCTTCAAACCTCTATCAAAATAAAGAAGAGTACAACAAAAATTTGCGCTCAAGAAATTGTATTAGAATTAGTCCATTTAAAAAACCAGATGCAATTAATTTAAATGGGAAAGCCTCGTCAAAATATTCAAATATTAAATCTAATAGAAGTGACTCATCTAGTTATGAAAATCTTAAAAGCGATATTCTTGATTTTACTAAAAAAAATAAGAAAATTATAATTGCATGCTCAAGCCTTGGGTCAAGTGAAAGGGTTTCAAAAATACTAATTAATAATGGTATTTTAAGTAATTTCAAAAATTTAGAGTCCTTCAAAAATATTGACCAAAAAAACATTTATTTAACAGTCTTAAATTTAAATAGTGGTTTTCACTTTGATGATTATATTTTTATATCTGAGCAAGATATATTTGGGGAAAAATTTTACAGACCTCGTATAATTAGAAAAGCTGAAAATTTTATAAGAGAAATATCAAGTGTAATGCCTGGTGACGCAGTTGTGCATATTGATCATGGGATAGGTAGATTTGAAAATTTATCAACGCTTGAAATTAATAATGCTAAACATGAGTGTCTTTTAATTAAATATGCAAATGACGATAAATTATATTTGCCTGTCGAAAATATTGAGGTTTTATCTAGATATGGCTCAGATATTTCAGACGAGATGCTTGATAAACTTGGTGGTTTATCATGGACAACAAGAAAGGAAAATTTAAAAAAGAAAATTAAATTTTTAGCTGAGGAGTTAATTTCAGTTGCGGCTAAGCGTCAACTCTCCAAAGCTGAAATGTTTAACGTCCCTGAAGATTTTTATGAAGAATTTTGTTCAAGATTTTCATTTGAAGAAACTAATGATCAATTAAATGCAATTAATGATGTTCTAAATGATTTAGAAAAGGGCCTCCCAATGGATCGATTAATTTGCGGGGATGTTGGCTTTGGCAAAACTGAAATTGCTCTCAGGGCATCTTTTTTAGCTGCTATGAGCGGTAAACAGGTATCTATTCTTGCTCCAACAACTTTGTTAGCAAGACAACATTATGAAACATTTAAAGAGAGATTTAAGGGCTTTCCGATAAATGTGTTCGAATTATCAAGACTCACTCCTAAAAAAGATAGTGTCATTAAGAGTATCAACTCTGGATCTTGTGATATAGTTATAGGCACACATTCTCTTTTAGGTGAAAAAATTAATTTTAGTGATCTAGGCTTATTAATTATCGATGAAGAACAACATTTCGGTGTTAAACATAAAGAAAAAATCAAAAAGCTAAGGGATAATGTTCATGTGCTTACATTAACAGCAACACCTATACCCAGAACACTTCAATTAGCAATGACAGGTGTTCGCGATCTATCAATTATTGCATCACCGCCAATAGATAGACGTGCGATAGAGACATATGTTTTTCCAAATGATCCTCTGGTGGTTAAAGAGGCACTACTTAGGGAGCGTCATAGAGGAGGGCAAAGCTTTTATGTTGTTCCAAGAATTTCTGATATTGAGGATATTGAGGAATATTTTAAGGAATTTATCCCAGAAATTAACTATATAACTGTTCATGGCCAAATGCCTTCAAAGCAAATAGAAGATAGAATTAATGATTTTTATATGGGTTCATATGATGTTTTAATTTCAACAACAATTATTGAATCAGGATTAGATATACCGAATGCTAATACATTAATTATTCATAGATCAGATATGTTTGGTTTATCTCAATTGTATCAAATTCGTGGTAGGGTGGGTCGTTCAAAGGTAAAGGCTTATGCATACCTTACTTATAAAGAACATAAAAAACTCGGAAAAAAAGCTTTAAAAAGATTAGAAGTTCTTCAATCTCTTGACTCATTGGGAGCTGGTTTTAATCTTGCAAGTTATGATTTGGAAATTCGTGGATCAGGTAATTTACTTGGTGAAGAGCAATCCGGACAGATAAAAGAAGTTGGCATAGAGTTGTATCAAAATATGCTTGAGGAAACTATTGATGAGTTAAAAAATACAACTCAAAAAAGTAAAAACAATCAATGGTCACCAAAAATATCATTACCTTTATCAATTTTAATACCTGATGATTATATATCTGACCTAACTATTAGAATGGAGATATACAAAAGATTGTCTTCGATAATTTTAGAGGAAGAAATAGATGAAATTGCAGCAGAATTAATTGACAGATTTGGAAGTCTTCCTGAAGAGGTTGAGACTTTAATTGATACAATAGGGTTAAAGAATTTATGCAAAAAAACAAATATAGAAAAGATTGATTGTGGAAATAATGGTTTTCTGATTTCATTTAAAAATAATACTTTTTCAAATCCCGCAGAATTAATAAAATATATTAATAATAAAAAGAATTATATAAGCATAAGGCCTGATCAGAGATTATTTGTTAAGTTTAACGAACAAAAAGAAAATTTAATCGATTATATTAAATCTATAGTAAATGATTTTTTAAAAATGATAGAAAATTAATTAGAGTTCATATGCTTTAAAAGTTTAACTAATGAATCAACAGATTGTGATCCTGTAAGTGTTATCCCATCATTAATAACATATGTTGGAACACCCATGACACCATTTTCTCTATTTTTTCTCTCTTCTTCGATTATACTATCATTATCTATATCTTCTGCGAATTTTTTTCTAATTTCTTCTTTATTTAAACCGGAATCTTCAGCTATTTCTAATAATATATCGATATTACTTATGTCCTTAGATTTTTCAAAATATGCTTTGAATAGGTTTTCAACTACTTCCGTATGACAATCATATTCTTTTGACCAATAAATCAATTTGTGACTATTAAATGTATTAGGAATTATATCTAATTTACTGTTTATAATAGAAATTCCTGATTTAAGAGCTTCGCTTTTGATTCTTTCTTTCATGGTGCTATGATGATTTTCATTAAACTTTCTTGAAATATATTCTTTTTTATTAACACCTTCTTTTGGAAAGTCAGGATTTAGTTGAAATGTTGAGTATGTAAATTTTACGTCTATATCTGGTACAAGACTTATTGCTTTATCAAAATTTCTTTTCCCAATAAAGCACCAAGGACAAATAGTATCGGAAATTACATCAATTTTTATCATTATTTTCTCTAAATTTTATAGATAATCTTGCTTATTGTAAAATCTAAAGGCATAACTGTCTATAATGGAAATGAAATCATCATATTTAGTAGACAGTCATTGTCATTTAAATTTTCAAGATTTTAATGATGACTTTGAAAAAGTTTTGATAAGGGCGGAAGAGTCAAACGTCAAAATAATGGTTTCAATATCGACTGAATTGGATGAAATTGATAAAATCATAAAAATTTCTGAAAAATACAGTAATATTTACTGTACGGTAGGAGTTCATCCTCACTCAACAAATATAAAAAATCAATTTGATGAGGTTTTTCTTGAAGAAAAATCTCAAAATTCCAATGTTATAGGGATAGGGGAGACAGGTTTAGATTTTTATTATGAAAATTCAAAAAAAGATGATCAAATTAAAAGTTTTAAAAAACATATAAATGTTTCTAGAAATACCCAACTACCAATAATTATTCATACCCGTGAAGCCGATGATGAAACATGCTTAATTTTGGAAGAAGAGACAAAAAAAGGGCAATTTCCAGGAATTATTCACTGTTTTACTGCAGGAGATGATTTAGCGAAGCGTGTTATAGACTTGGGTTTTTATATATCTTTATCAGGTATAGTTACTTTTAAAAACGCCAATAAATTAAGAGAAACTATTAAAAATATTCCTTTGGAAAGATTAATAGTTGAAACCGACTCCCCTTATTTATCTCCTGAGCCTATGAGAGGAAAAAGGAATGAACCTTCACATGTAGTACATACTGCAAAATATTTAGCAAATTTTTACAATGTTGATGAAGATGAGTTTTTTGCATTAACAACAAATAATTTTTTTGAAATCTTCAAAAAAGCAAAAAGGCCTTCTTATGAACAGTAAAGTAATGGTTACTGTACTGGGTTGTGGATCGTCTGGAGGTGTTCCAAGAATAGATGGTGACTGGGGTAATTGTGACCCAAATGAACCAAAAAATTTAAGGTCGAGATGTTCTTTATTGGTTCAAAAATTCAATGATTTAGGAGATGTTACTACAGTTTTAATTGATACTTCTCCAGATTTAAGAAATCAGTTATTGAAAACTAATGTAAAACAAATTGATGCAGTATTGTATACTCATGATCATGCTGATCAGTCTGGTGGTATAGATGATTTAAGAATTTTTGCACTTAGAAAAAGAAAAAGAGTTCAAGTTTATATAGATGATAAAACTGCTTCTAGGCTAATACCAAGGTTTAGTTACTGTTTTAATACTCTTGAAGATAAGGTATATCCTGCAATTTTAGAGAAAAATACAATTATTCCATTCGAAGACTTTGTAATAAACGGACCAGGTGGAGATATAAAATTTCTTCCATTCCTTCAAAAACATGGAAAAATTGATTCTTTAGGCTTTAAATTTAATAATATTGCTTATTCTAGTGATGTTGTAGATTTTTATCCTGAGAGTTTTGATTTACTTAATAATTTAGATTATTGGATTGTCGATGCATTAAGATATGATCCTCATCCAACACATGCTCATTTGGATCTTACATTAGAATGGATTAGAAAACTTAATACAAAGAGAGGAATACTTACAAATCTTCATATTGATCTTGATTATAATGATTTAAAAGAAACATTACCTAATCATATTGAACCAGCTTTTGATAATTTAACTTTTGAGGTAGATCTATAGATATATTATTTATACATAATATATATTATGCGCATAATTATGATTAAATTTATAACAAAGAGAATCCTTATAGCTATACCTACTCTATTGATAATAATTGCTTTTAGCTTTTCAATGATGAGAGTTGCTCCAGGCGGACCTTTTACTAATGAGAGAGCTTTACCCCCTGAAATAGAAAAAAATATTAAGGCTGCATATAATCTTGATAAACCTGTTTATGAGCAATTTTATATTTACATGAAAAATATAACCAAAGGTGACTTTGGGCCCTCTTTTAAATATAAAGATTTCTCAGTTAAAGAATTAATTCTCAATGGATTACCTGTAAGTGTTACTCTAGGCTTATCCGCGATAATTATCTCATTGTTTTTAGGTTCTTTATTAGGAATTATAGCCGCTATAAATAGAAATACTATTTTTGATTATTCTGTAATGGGTGTCTCATTAGTAGGTATTTGTGTGCCAAGCTTTGTTATGGCTCCATTACTATCGCTTTTTTTCAGCTTATACATGGGAATTTTACCTACTTCTGGGTGGAATAATGGTAATATACTTAATCTTATTCTGCCAATAACTGCTTTATCCCTACCTCAAATTGCTATTATATCAAGAATGATGAGGGCAAGCACTATTGAGGTCTTAAACTCAAATTTTATACGTACAGCCAAGTCAAAGGGTTTAAATCAATCCTATATAATTAGAAAACACGTAATTAGAGCATCAATTTTACCAATTGTAGAATATTTAGCCCCTGCTTCGGCAGGTTTAATGACAGGATCAATCATTATTGAGCAAATCTTTGGTTTACCTGGAATTGGAAGATATTTTGTTGTTGGTGCATTACAAAGAGATTATACCTTAGTAAGCGGTGTATTAATTTTATATGCTTCCTTATTAATACTTTTAATCTTAATTACAGACATTGTCAGGGCAATTTTAGATCCAAGAGTCAAAATATAAGATTATGAATAAAAAGCATATAAAAATAATCGAGGATTACTCTAATATAAAAGGCAGGTCCTTATGGGTTGATGCACGAAGAAGATTATTTCAAAACAAAGCAGCCGTTGTATCTCTATTTTTAATATTTTTAATAGCTTTTCTGTCATTTTTTGGTCCTTTTTTTCTAAAATATAGCTTTAGTGATACTGATTGGAATTCAATATATTACCCCCCTAGTCTCAATAATGGTCATTTTCTTGGTACTGATGGTAATGGAAGGGATTTATTGGTAAGAATTTTATATGGAGGTAGACTTAGCTTAACTATAGGTATTTTAGCAACACTTGTTAGTGTTTTTATAGGTGTAATTTATGGTACAATTGCCGGATATTTTGGTGGTAAATTAGATATTTTTATGATGAGAGTCGTTGAGATACTCTATGCAATGCCCTATTTAATATTTGTTATATTATTAATGGTAGTATTTGGAAGAAATATCTATTTTCTATTTATAGCTATAGGCGCTGTTGAATGGTTAACAATGGCAAGAATTGTAAGAGGACAAACTATCTCATTGAAAGAAAAAGAGTTTATTGAAACAAGTAAAGCTCTTGGTCAATCAAATTTTATGATTATATGGAAACATATAATTCCAAATTTAGCTGGTCCTATAGTTGTTTATATAACTCTTATGGTACCATCAGTAATCATTTTAGAGAGTTTTTTGTCTTTTCTTGGTTTAGGTGTTCAAGAGCCATTAACATCTTGGGGTGTTTTAATTTCAGAAGGTGCACGAGAAATGGAAACGGCATGGTGGTTATTAATATTTCCAGGCATATTTATGACCATAACACTAGCCTCATTAAACTTTATTGGAGATGGATTAAGAGATGCAATCGACCCAAAAGAATATTAAAAACAATAATTTACTGATTAATATTAATAAATTAAATGTATTTTTTAACACTCCAGAAGGTCTTTCACATGTTGTGAAAGATGTAAATTTTAATGTAAAAAAGGGAACATGCCTTGGTGTTGTCGGTGAGTCTGGATCTGGCAAAACTCAAACTTTTTTCTCTATAACAGGTTTATTAGCAAAAAATGGTTATGCTGAGGGAGAAGCAAATTTTAAAAATTATAATTTAATTACATGTGATGATGAAATAAGAAGAGGTTTTCTTGGTAAATCAATAGGTTTTATTTTTCAAGATCCAATGACTAGTTTAACACCTCATTTGAAGATTGGTGATCAGTTAGCTGAAATAGCTATTTATCACAAAAAAATCACTAAAAGTCAGGCATTACAAAGAGCAGCTGAGGTTATGGATGTAGTCAAGCTTCCAAATAATAGAGATATAATTAATTCTTATCCACACGAATTATCAGGCGGAATGAAACAAAGAATAATGATTGCAATCTCATTAATGTGTGAACCAGATCTTATAATTGCAGATGAACCAACCACAGCTCTTGACGTTACTACACAAGCAGAAATACTTAATATATTCAATGAGTTAAAGAATAATTTGAATATAGGATTAGTATTAATATCTCATAATATTGGAGTTATAGCTGAAACATCAAATGAGGTATTAGTGATGAAAAACGGACAAATTTTAGAAAATGGAAATACACATGAAGTTTTAACAAAACCAAAAAATGACTACACTAAACATTTGTTATCTTGCATTCCTCCATGGATAGGAAATTAAATGATAATTAAAGAGAAAATTCTTCAAGTTGATGATTTAAGCTTGCATTATAAACTTTCAAGAGGCCTATTTAAGTCTTCAATTTTGATAAAAGCTGTTGATAATATTAGTTTTTCTTTATTTAATGGTGAAACATTAGGTATTGTTGGAGAATCTGGTTCTGGCAAGTCAAGTTTATGTAGACTCATTTTAAAGCTTATAGGAAAAACATCGGGATCCATTAAGTGGTTTAATAAAGATATTTATAGTCTTAACTTTTCTGATTTAAGAGAATTTAGAAAATCAGTTCAAATTATCTTTCAAGATCCATATGGAAGTTTGGATCCTCGCATGACGATAGGTAAAATAATTGCTGAACCATTAGATATTTACAATAAAACTCTTAAAAACAAAGAAAAAGAAGAGATTGTTAGAAATGTTATGAAAGATGTTGGTTTATCAAATGAGTTATTCAATCGTTATCCTCATGAATTATCAGGAGGCCAATGTCAGAGGGTTGGAATAGCAAGATCATTAATCAATAAGCCTTCTGTTTTAATATGTGATGAACCAGTATCAGCTCTGGATTTATCAATACAGGCGCAAATACTCGATTTAATAAAATTACTTAAAGAGAAATATAAATTAACAGTTATTTTTGTAAGTCATGATCTTTCAATAATTAAATCTATTTGTGACAGGGTTATCGTACTTAAAAATGGAAATATTGTAGAGAGTAATGATACTGATATTTTATTTAGTAAACCTAGTAATGATTATACAAAAAAATTAATTTCTTCAGTTCCTTCCCCTATTCCGATAAAATAGAATTATGAAAATTAAGACTGAAATTCAAGCTGTAACTTGGAAGATTAATGTAGAAGTTGGTCAAAAAGTTGATATTGGAGATACCGTTGTTATTTTAGAGTCAATGAAGATGGAAATACCAATAGAATCAGAATTTAGTGGAATAGTTAAAGAGATATTGATTAACGAGGGTGATCAAGTTAATGAAGATCAAGAACTTATAATTCTAGAATAATTATTGGGCTCTAGGCGCAACTGCTAAAATAGTATCAGCACCAGATCTTTTTCTACTTATGCTTATAATTGCTGTTCTTAAATCTTTTTCATAAACCAAGAATATTTGATTACCCTGTTGTTCCATTATTAAGAACCAGCCTGTATCAGGCATGTGCTCTTTGAAATAATTAAATACTGCATTAGCATCCAAACCAGAGTTAAAATATATTTGTCCAAACCAATTTTCATCACTACCAACAACAACTGATTTGGTTAAATCTAAGTAAGTTTCTGGAGGAAAAGCTACATCACTAAATTGATTTAAAACATCTTCTTGCGTTGGTTCATTTGCTTCCGAAACCTCAGAGACAGATGTTGAGCTTCCAGGATTAGTTAATGATGAAATTTCAGCACATGACGCTAGTGTAAAAACTATTACAAAAATAAAAAAGGTACGAAAAAAAGACATTTCAAATCTCCTTAAAATATTAATTCTTTAAAATTACACTTTTATTAATGAGTCGGTCAAATAATCATTAAAAAATACACATCAACGAGGCCAAAATTATTAATGCCCAACTTCCAATCGCCCCTACTGCTCGAGGAATATTATCAGGGCCTAAGCCATCTTTAGAAATGATACCATATGCGTGTGCTCCTCTACAGAGAATAAAAGCTATTCCAAAAATATGGACAAAAAATTCACTTCCCCGATACTCCATTAACATTAGGAGAATTAACATTAAGGGGGCGTGCTCAACTAAATTACCAAAAGCTCTTGATCTTTTGATCAATATATCATCATCCCCAGCAATAGCTGTTTTTGTCTCTACTCTTCTAAATGCTGTATTTAGAGCTAAAGCAACAGCCATAATACCTAGAATACCAGCATAAAGAGCTGTACCATTAAGATCATCCATAAAAAACCTCATTAATAAAAAGATTAATTACTTGTTGATTCGTTAAAAACAGCAATATTTAAGATCTTATTTGTTTTTATTTAAATTTGATATACTTTGAACTATGTCCTTAACTTTAAAGATAATTTTAGGAATGATATTAGGTTTTATTACTGGAACGGTAATAAATTTTTTCTCACTTGATAACAACTTTTATATTAACACATATTTCATTAATGGTATTTTTGATGTTATAGGATCAATTTTTATATCTTCACTTAAATTAATGGTTGTTCCACTTGTATTTTTTTCATTATCAACTGGGGTAGCCTCATTTGATAAAGAAAAAAAAATTTCTGTTATAGCGTTAAAAACATTGTTGCTTTATTTGTTTACTACAGCACTTGCAATTTCTCTTGGGCTTTTAATAGCAATTTTTCTCTCCCCTGGATCAGGATTAGATCTAATAACATCATCGCAATTTAATACGCCTGAAGCTCCTAGCTTAAAAACAGTACTTATAGATATTTTTCCTACAAATCCAGTACAGGCAATGGCTGAAGGAAAAATGCTTCAAATAATAGTATTTTCAATATTTTTCGGAATTGCATTAAGACTTACAAAAGATATTAACAATAATCTTTTTGAAATTATGCAAAATATTACAAATGTAATTATGAAAATGGTTTTCATTTTAATTAATTTTGCTCCAATTGGTGTTTTTTGTTTATTAGCTTCATTATTCGCTGTTCAAGGTATTGATGTTTTAGGAAATTTAGCCGGATACTTCTTTATAGTGATATTTGTTTTACTTTTTCATGGTCTTATTGTTTACCCTTCCCTTTTATATATTTTTACGAGAATAAAACCTTTTTGGTTTTATAGTAAATTAAGACCTCTGATGGTTTTTGCTTTTTCAACTTCCTCTTCTAATGCGACAATGCCAGTTACTTTAAAAACTGTAACAGAAGATATAGGTGTAGATCCAAAAATAGCGTCATTTACAATTCCCTTAGGCGCAACTGTAAATATGGATGGAACAGCAATTATGCAGGGTGTTGCGACTGTTTTTATAGCTAATGCCTATAATATTGATTTATCGACGCTTGACTATTTAATGGTGATATTAACCGCTACACTTGCTTCAGTTGGAACTGCAGGAGTTCCTGGAGTGGGCCTAATTATGCTTGCCATGGTTTTGTCTCAGGTTGGATTACCTACTGAAGGTATTGCACTTATTCTGGGAGTTGATAGAATTCTTGATATGCTTAGAACTGTAGTTAATGTTACGGGAGATAGTACTGTATCAACTATAGTTGCAAGTTCTGAAAATGCGATGGATAAAAATAATTATAAAAAATAAATGGAGAATTATAATGAAAAGTGAAGCTATTGTTGAATTAGGTAAACCCCTCCAAACTATTGAGTCAGAAACTCCTGAGCCCAAAGGAAAAGAAGTTCTATTAAAAATTACTCATAGTGGAGTTTGTCATTCAGATGTTCATATTCATGATGGTTATTTTGATCTTGGTGGAGGAAATAAATTACCTGTTGGAGAGATGTTAAACTTACCTCATACAATGGGTCATGAAATTGAAGGTGAAGTTGTAGCTATTGGACCAGATGTAACTGATGTTGAGATTGGAGCAAATGTCGTTGCGTATCCATGGATTGGATGTGGAGAATGTGCTACCTGTAAAGCTGGTGACGAGCATTATTGTAATGCACCTAGGCAGTTAGGCATTCAGTTACCTGGTGGATTTGCTGATTATTGTATAGTTCCCGACTCTAAGTATGTATTAGATTATAGTGGGATAAGGCCAGGACTAGCAGCAACATATATGTGTTCTGGTTTAACAGCCTTTGGAGCCTTAAAAAAATTTGTAAATATTAATGATGATGATCATATTTTAATAATGGGTTTAGGCGGTGTTGGGATGATGGGTTTACAGTTTGCCCGCGCATTATTTAATTGTAAAATTTTAGCAGCTGACATTGATCCAAATAAATTACAAGCCGCAAAAGGAGCTGGCGCTGATGAAGTTTATGATACATCTGATGAATTATCTATAATGAAGTTGTTAGATGATACAGGTGGTGGTGTAAAAGCAACAGCTGATTTTGTTGGAGCAGAGCCAACAGTTCAATTTTCTTTAGACTCAACTAAAAAAGGTGGACAAGTTGTTGTTGTAGGTCTTTTTGGAGGCGCTTTTCAAATGCCAATACCTATGTTTCCATTATCAGCAAAAAGTATTGGTGGTAGCTTTGTTGGAAATCTTGAGGAAACGAAAGAAATGCTTGAATTAGTTAAACAGGGTAAAGTTGATCCAATACCTGTATCTAAAAGAGAACTAAAAGAAGCTACAAAAACTCTTGATGATTTAAGAGATGGATCCATTACAGGAAGAGTTGTCTTACAACCATAGGAAGAGAAATGACATATTGGAAACATATCAAAACAAGTGAATATGATTGGGATTTTTTTGGTGACAAGCATGGTCGAGAAACCTCTAAAGTGAGAACTTTTTATGAGGGTAATCAATATATTTGGGAAGCTAACCTATTACCAAATTATGTTGCTGAGTCTCATTGGCATCCTTATGACATTGTTCAAATTTTTCTTGAAGGCGAGTTTATAGCTGAAGGTGAGGGATCTTTTTATCCAGGCGATATTAGATGGGTTAAAGCAGGACAGTCAACTATTGAAGGGGCTGGTGACGCTGGATCTAGATTTTATTTAATAGCTTTAGGTGGAGATATTCCTTTAATGTGGGACGATTTGTACCCTCTTCCTGATGATTTGAAAGAAACTTTATCTAAAAGAGGAAACGGTGTTGGTAATGCTAATATTAACTCTATTCCATTTACACCATTTGAAGATGAGTTTGGTAGACCCACCCAACCTGTTCAGGTTATTTGTGATGAGTCTCCTTATATTGTAAGAACTAAGTTTGATCCAGAATATGAAGCAAAAGACCATTGGCATAAATATGATACAATGTACTTTATTATGGATGGAGAGATGTCATTTAGTGACGAAGAACCAATTTATAGAAAAGGTGACATTAGGGTTGTTCAAGGGGGGCATTCTTATGGACCTGAAAAACCTGGGCCAAATGGCGTTACTTTCATATTGATTTCAAATGGAGGACCAATAGAACTTAATTGGTCAGACATAAAAGAGCCACCAATCGTTACTAATTAGTATTCTGTTTTTTTCCTGCCAACCAAAACATTGGTATTGATAATGATGAGATTAAAGTAAAAAATAGTAATGTTTTTGTATATGGTTCTTTAATTGGATTGATTGCATTTTCATTGTAAACCAATAATGTATCAATAATTATACCTGTTCCAGTTGTTCCCAGAAACATTCCAATTAAGTTTATATTAAGAATAAAAAAGGCAATTACAGTAGCTTTCATATGTGATGGTGCTAATTCTTGTACTGTTGAAAAAGTTGGTCCATAAAGAGCTCCTAATTGAAAAGAACCAGCCATCATAGCAACCCAAAAAATATAATTTTCTGGTGAAACTAATCTACCAAGTACATTTATTGGAAGAAGAAATAGCATTAACCAGAATAAAAACATTGGTCGGCCAAGTTTAAATTTCTCTCTAAATAAATCTGATCCTATACCACCGAATAAATTTCCTAATATACCAAATACTACTACTATATATCCCGTATATTGAGCTATTTGTGCTCTATCAAAGCCTCTTTCTTTTACATACCAGACTTGATCATAAACAGCAGCACCTAAAACTAAATGATAAATAACTCCCCCATAGATACATAATGTAAGTGCTGGATTATCCTTTAAAGCCTTTGATAGATCTTTTCTAATTTGATTAAGGTTAATTTTTCTTTCACTTTTTTTGTCATTAATTGTTTTCCTGGGTGTTTCTCTCACAAAAAACATAATAGCCGCAAGTAAAAGACCTATAAAACCAAGAATGTAAAAACACATTCTCCATCCAATTGTTGGACCTAAGTAGCCAGCAATGATTAAACTTAAGCCTGCACCTATAGGAATTCCCATATAATAAGCTCCAGTTACAAAACCCATTTTATTTTGAGGAAATCTATCACCTAATAAGGAAAGAGATGTAGGTGTTAAAATTGATTCTCCAACACCTATAAACATTCTAGGTAATAATAATCCAATAAACCCCCTAGCCGCCCCTGAAATTGCTGTTAAGGCGCTCCAAAGACCAACGCCAATAGCTATTAGTTTGGGTCTGTGAAATTTATCAGCTAAAATTCCCATAAAAAGACCCATAATTGAATAAAAAAATAAAAATCCGAAGCCTGTTAATATTCCAAATTGAGTATTTGTTAGTGATAAATCTGGTATAATAAAATTTGCAAAACTTGCTAATAATTGACGATCAACAAAATTCATTACGTTCAAAATTATTAAAAAACATAAAAAAATATAATTGCTAGTTTCTTTTTTTTCTTTTTCTTTAGCTTTAGACATGATAATTTTTATTAGATTAATTTTATTAAGTTGAATTTTGTAGCTATAGTCAAGAAAGATAAAAAATGAAAAATATAATTTTAGCTTTACTAATGATTGTTTTTATTCCTCTAGCGGTTAAATCTGAGGAAAGAATTTGTTTTAAAACACAAGATATTGAAAATATATTATTTAAAAAAGATCGATTAATCTTTGAAAACAGAAGAAATGTTAATTATTCACTTACCTGCAAAGGATCAAGACATTTAACTTTTCAACATCCATTAATAATTGAACCTGTAAAAATGGGCTATAAAATATGTTCAAATGACGTATTAAGACTGAAAAATTATTCATGCTTTATTGATAAAATTACTCTATTAGAAGAAGATAAGGATAAAAAAATATAATAATTTTAATATTTTAAATTAAAAAATTAATGTATTTTTTATTTATGAATAAATTTTTTTTTCTAATTTTGGCTTTTATTGGTTTGTTTATTTTTATTAATTTATTTTTAGCAATAATAAACTGGGTTCTTGTTTTCTATTATGGGTTCTAGTCTTCTAAATCAAAAATTTCTAAGTTATTAAGCTCTTCATCCCACCCTGGTGTTAAATAGTGATCTATTTTTATAGATTTATCTATATTGTTATTTTCTTTTGATAATGCATCAACTTTTGCATCAACTTCGCTTTTAGCTTTTAGAATATCCTCTTCTGTAAGGTTTTCTGAAAAAATGTCAGCCAAGTGCAAAGCTTCATCCGACTGTTCTTTTGTGGGAGCTGTTATATGAAGAAAAAGAGCATCTTTTAATGCTTCGTATAGGTTTTTAGGGTCTTTTTTTAAATCGCTATCCATTAAAAATCTTTAATTTTAAATTTTTTATTTCTTAGTTCTATCTCAACTTCCTTTATGGCTCTATTAATTTCATCTTTTTTAAGATTTTTTCTTAAATCTTTATTATCTTTTCCTAATATTAATGCTGATTTAAAAGCTAAAAAACTTTTATTACTGGCCAATTATTGGTCCCCTTCTTTAACAAATATCCCGTCAACCATTCTTCCCTTTCGGTCTTTGATATCATTATAAGCTGTTTCTAAGCACTCTTCCATTGTAACACCTTGTCTTTCCATAATATTCAACATTACAACCATCATATCACCTAAATCATCTTTAACATCATTACCTTTACAAACACTATCACTTAATTCTCCAAGTTCTTGCATAAGCTTTAAAACCTGATCTTTATCAGAGCTTCCTTCAATTAGATTTCTATCATGATGCCATTTGATGATTAATTTTGTTAATTCTTCCATAAGATACTCCATTTAGAATCAAATATTAGATTATTGGAGTAAAAAACATAGTCAAGTAATCAGAACGTAAATAAAATTAACTTCTTTTGTTTGATTCCATAGAAATTATGCTGTTAGAAAATTTTTGAAGCTTGATTGTACTGATTAAGCTTTTTTCATGATTTTTTCTAACAAAACTTTTGATTTCGATGTCAGCGTATTTGTGATTGGTTTTGCTGTGATGCATTTCATCTTCTCTTACCCTTACTATCAAATCAGAAAGTTTCGCATTAGTACAAAGATCATAATAGTCGATAGCTATTTGTGGTGCATTTATATTTTCTATTTCACCATTTTCTATCATATTTAGATATTCCGTATAACTTGTAACAGCCTCTTCTTCAAAAAAGGCAATCATTCTATGAGCGGTTCTTGGGAAAAGAATAAACATTCCAAAATAAAAAATTGAAAAAAATACTTGGGCAATAAGTACTAACCTTCTTTCAAGCCAATTAGGTTTTGCTATTTCAATAAAAAACATTAAATGCATTCTCTCATTTTCTGCTTCAGAGAGCATTTCATTAATATAACTTCCTAAACCAGTTTTCATATTTCGAAGACTTTTAAAATGCATCCAAACTCCAGCAACCATACCAGGCACACCAGCTATAGTTTCTAGTACAACAGCTCTATGACCATATCTTTTTGCAAAAAATCTATCAGCAATAAATCTAAAAAATTTAGTCATAGAGTGGGCAAAATAATCGGACTTTTTGTTATATTTTGAATTGTTCATATTTTCTAAATAAACAAAATTATTATTTTTTGAAAGTGTCAGATTGACGCAATATAATACTTGTATGAAATTTCTTGATTAAAGAGCTGCACCAAACTCAAATAAAATGCCATCAGGACCCTGAGTAAACATAATTACTGCCAAATTACCAATATTATATGGTTCAATAAAAATCTTACCACCCCTTTTTAAAATCTCATTTCTAGAAAAAGGAATATCCTTCACGACAAATTGGATTAATGACATTCCCAGAATTTCATGTGGCATTCCAATATATTTTTTCTTAGAATTCTCTAATTCATTGATGCCAATTATTGTTTTACCCATCTTAAAGTCATATAAACCTTGTTCATTCTTTATGGCCTCAAAGCCCAATACATCTCGAAAATATTTATTTGCCTCTTGTCTACTTGAAACATTTACTGAAATTTTTGAAAAATTATATTTATAATTTTCTAATTCTTTTTCCATAAAAATGATTTCAATTAAGTTTTTTTCAAAATCCATAATTTCAAAACTTATTAAATTTGTATTATCTTTTCGAAATTCTCTAAAATTATTAAGTTTAATATTATTTTTTTCTAATTTTTCAATTAAGGTTTTCTTATGTTGTACTGGAAAATATAATGTGAGTTTTGAAATTCCATAGAATTTATCAGGTTTTTCTTTTATTAATGATTTGCTCTCCTCGTTAACAATGAATTTTAATTCGGACTCACCTCCAATATAACGTATCATTAAACGATTTCCGGGTAGATTTATGTCTGAAATTCTTTTTAAACCAATAAGGTCACCATAAAATTGTTCAACATAATCTTTATTAGAAGATGAAAAAACTAAATTTAAATGATCATCAACTGAACCGAAGTGAAATTCTTTAATAATTATTTTAAGATTTAAATTCTTACTAACATCTTCAATTCCACCAATATTCTTAATATTAGTGTAGCCTAATTCTTCTAAAATTAATTTTGCCTTTCCCGATCTATTACCACTTCTACAGTATAGTAAAATTTCTTCGTTATTATTTTTAGTATATTTACCAATATTGTTTGAAAGATTTTTTAAAGGAATGTGAATTGCACCATCAATAAAGCCAGTATCCCATTCTTGTTTAGTTCTAACATCAATCATGATCGAATAAGCTTCGTTAATTAATGAGATAGAAAAAACTAATGCAATGATTAAACTTTTAAAATTAAGCATCTATATAACCTTCATTACTTTTTTAATTAATTTAAGGCTCTTATATGTTGATTGAAGTAAGCATTCAATATCTTAATTTGTTAATGACCAATTAATGAAATTCCTTCAGCAAAAAATATTCTTCTTATATCTATAAAAAGAAAAGCAAGAGCTAAAAGAATTAAAAGAACTTCAATTAAAAGGATTTTTTTATTTTGTTTCTTAAGTTTAGCAAAAATTATTATTGGAACTAGAAGGATTAAAAAAAATGGTAGGAATGGAATATTAAATAAAAACTCCATATCGATATATTTTCCTTATTAATTTAAAAAGCTATTAAATTTTTTACTATTGGATGAAATTGAATTCAATATTAATATTATTATGAGGAGAGAAAAATGAAAAGTGCAGTTGAAGTAATAAAAAAATTCTGGGAAATTCAAGATGAAGGTGATTATACAAAAGTAATTGACCTTTTTTCTGAAGATGCATTATTTGAAGATCCTGTTTATGGCAATTTTAATGGTAAAGCTGAAATACTAGAGTTTATGAAAAAAATGAATAAAGAAATGAGTTCAAGAAATATAACTTTTAGAGCCATAAAAATAGATGGTGGTGGTGATGTTGCATGGACACAATGGATTGCAGATACTCCAGAGGGAGAAATAGAAGGTTGTGGCTTATACAAGGTAGAGAATGGTCTTATGACTTATTATAAAGACTATATGAATGCCCCTTCTAACTCAAAAGAAGATTAAATTAATTATTTTTAAAAATTTGATTGAGTATAATCTTTTTAGAAAATAGGAAATTATAGTGAAAAATAGCAAACAAAAATTATTATTGTTTATTTCAATAGTTTTTATATGTTCAATTTTTATTGTAGCACTTGATTTAGCGTTACCTTTTTTTGAAAACATATTAAATTTTCTAACAACTAATTCTATATTAACCTCATTACTTCTTCTGATTTTGATTTTATATAAATCTTATAAAAAAAATTATGACTTAATTTTTTTCATTTCTATAGGACTTCTCACCGGATTTTTAATGTCATTTTTATATTTATAGTTATTTTGTCTTGTTAAGCTATAAAAGTATTTTAAAGAAAAGAGATAAAGAATCTAATAAGGAAATCTATAGTAAAACCAAAAATTAAAACTACAAAAAGTAAACTAGCTATAATAAATAGCTTACCTCCAAAACTAAAATCCCAGATTTTTTTTCCTTGTTTTTTTACTTCTTCTTTAAAATTTGGAGATAGGAAATTTAAAAAACTCCAAATTAAGGCTAAACCTATTGAACCAAGAAATAAAACAAAACCATTAAACATGTAAAATCCTATTTTTTAAAATTTATACTTCCTTATTATTTGTCCTAATCTTTTTTTTATTATTTTTAGCAATAGCAAGTATAATTAAAAACCCTATTAGTTTTATAGAAATTATTAAGGGTAGATAAGGCATATTTTGTTCTGATAAATAAACAAACATTTTCTCTCCATGCAAAATAAACGAACCTATATTTGATATAATGATCGTATCAAGATTAGCAAGGATATACGCTGCGACAAAATAAATTGATAATTCTAATATCTATTTGTCATATTATTTTTATATGATTTTTTTTCTTTTTTTTCATCACCTTCATTTACGTTATCTTTTTCAATATGCTCATGAGATGCAGCTGCATGAGCTTCTGCATCACCACAATGCGCTACAACATTTCCAGAAAATGATATCAATAAAACTAATAAACTAAGTGTAACTATTTTATTCATAGTAAGTACTCCATCTGTATTTTTCACTTAAATATACCATAATAAAAAAATAATTTTTGGTAAAGATAATCTCTCTAAATACAATTAAGCTGAAATTTTTAGGAAACTTCTAGATTTAATCCCTGTTCCTTCTTTTTTATAAATGTTAAAATTTCCTAGCAGGAGGATATTATGAAGAGAGTATTTTGTGGTTTAGTTGTCACAATAATGATGACTGTAAGTGGTTATACATGCGAAACACCTGAAGAATTAATGGATAATTATTTTAATGATTTCAATGCTCAGGATATAATAATGATTGAAAGAAATTTTTCATTTCCATTAATGGTTATACAGAATGGTAAAAAAACTATTCATAATGATATTTCTACTTTCTTAAATTTTGAAAAAATTAAAAAAACTGGATGGAATAAGTCAGTGATTAACTCCTTAACACTTCCTATAAAAAAAAATAAATCAGCTATTACACAGCTAAATTTTTCAAGACTTAACAATAATGGGAATGTCTACTTAACATCAGATGTAAATTATATTCTTATAAAGGAAAATGAGCATTGGTATATTTCAGGTATAATAATTGATAACGATATTCCTCTCGGTATAGAAAATAATTAATCGGAGGAACTTATGAAGAAAATATTATTTGGTTTAGTTATCGCCTTAATGATGGCTGGAAGTGTATATTCAAATGAAGCAGATATTAAAAAAATAAAAGATAAGCACAACGAATATTATAAATATTTATTTGAAAATGATATGAATAGCTTAGCTAAATTATTTTCTTATCCAGCTCTTTTTAAGGGTTTTGTAAGTAAAGTACAGATTGCAAAAAATGAAAAAAATATAATAAGTATTTATCAAAACCTCATAAAAGCAGCTCCTCAATCGAAATTTGTTGAAATGGGAAGGGATTATACTGAAATAAACACATCAATTGAGAATAAATCAATACTTAAAATGCGAGAAGATACCTATCTGTTGGTAGCAAAATATACTCAAAGAGATAAGATAGATGACTCATTGATTTTTTCCGGAAGAGCATCTTATTTATTTATAAATAATAATGGTGAATGGTTAATATCGGGAGTTTTCTAATTGTATACCTTGGTGAGCCCTGCAGGGGTCGAACCTGCGACAAGCTGATTAAAAGTCAGCTGCT
>Ga0208130_1000252_pt1 | contig 28979 bp, 26 predicted proteins | sample ETNtaG_31_FD_185771 | JGI IMG/M metagenome (GOLD analysis project Ga0208130, IMG submission 185771) | Marine microbial and viral communities from oxygen minimum zone, Eastern Pacific Ocean - ETNP201310SV78 (SPAdes) (version 2) | ecosystem: Environmental > Aquatic > Marine > Oceanic ... | reverse complement strand
AGCCCAATCACTGTGTTCAGTTGTAACAACATTTGCCCCAGTCTCCGGATTATGAAACGTCGTATAAACAACACCCGGCTGAACGCGTTCTGTAATTTTAGCTGTTAATGTAATCTCACCCTTTCTGCTAGTAAGCGATACATAATCATGATCTTTTATTCCTCTCATCTCTGCATCATGCGGGTGTATCTCTAATAAGTCTTTGTCGTGCCAAACTACATTCTCAGTTCTTCGAGTTTGCGCTCCAACATTGTATTGTGAGAGTATTCGGCCGGTCGTTAATAATAATGGGAATTTTCTCGTGGTTCTTTCTTCAGTTGCTACATAATCAGTCTCAATGAATAAGCCTTTACCCCTAACAAAATTATCAATATGCATAATTGGTGTTCCCTGAGGTGCATTTTCATTACAGGGCCACTGAACGCTTCCAAATCTATCAAGAAAATCATGTGATACATTGTTAAATGTCGGTGTCAGTTTTGCTATTTCATCCATGATTTCTGCTTCATTATTGAAATTCATGGGATAACCAAGAGCGTTTGCTATCTTCTGTGTTATGAGCCATTCATGCATTCCTTGACGAGGTTTCATAACCGGTCTCACTCTGTTTATTCTTCTTTCTGCATTAATGAACGTACCATTTTTTTCAAGGAAGGAGGTTCCAGGAAGAAAGACATGTGCAAATTTTGCTGTTTCATTAAGAAATAAATCTTGAACAACAATGCATTCCATATTTCCAAGAGCAGCTTCGACGTGTTGAGTATTTGGATCCGACTGAGCCATATCTTCACCTTGGATATACATACCCATAAATTCTCCAGATATTGCCGCATCAAACATATTTGGTATTCGAAATCCTGGTTCAGCATCAATCGAAACATTCCATTCATTCTCAAATTTTTCTCTGACCTTGTCATCCTGAATAGCCTGATAACCAGGAAGCTCATGAGGGAAAGAACCCATATCACATGATCCTTGAACATTATTTTGACCTCTGAGAGGATTGACTCCACAACCTGAATAGCCAATATTACCTGTTGCCATTGCGAGGTTAGCCATACCCATTACCATAGTAGACCCCTGACTGTGTTCAGTCACACCAAGTCCATAATAAATGGCACTTCTTTCTCCTTCTGCATATAACCTTGCAGCAGATTTTATAATCTCTGCATCAACACCGCATATTTTTTCAACATTTTCAGGTTTGTTTTCAGGCTTCAAAATACAGTCTTTCCATGATTCAAAGGAATCTGTATCACAACGCTCATTAACGTAATTTTGATCGAATAACTTTTCAGTTATGATTGTATGTGCCAGCGCATTGATGACAGCAACATTAGTTCCTGGTTTGAGCGGAAGATGAAAGTCGGCTTTAATTTTTGGCGTCTCAACTAAATCAATTTTTCTAGGATCAAGAATAATCAATTTCGCACCTTGCCTTAAACGTCTTTTCATCTGAGATGCAAAAACTGGATGGCCATCTGTTGGGTTTGCTCCAATAAGAAGAATCACATCAGTATCCATCACACTCTCAAAAGGTTGAGTTCCAGCAGATGTTCCAAGAGTTTGTTTTAAGCCGTAACCCGTTGGTGAATGACAAACTCTCGCACAGGTATCTACATTGTTATTATTGAAACCCGTTCTGACGAGTTTCTGAACGGTATATACTTCTTCTGCTGTGCATCTTGAGGAAGTAATTCCTCCTATTGATTTCCTGCCATATTTATTTTGTATTTCTTTGAATCGTTTTGCTGTATGTGCAATTGCTTCATCCCAACTGACTTTCTTCCATGGATCACCAATGTTTTCTCTTATCAGCGGATCCAAAACCCTTTCCTTGTGTGTTGAATAACCCCATGCGAATCTCCCTTTCACACAGCTGTGACCATTATTTGCTTTTCCATCTTTACTCGGGATCATTCTAACGACTTGATCTCCTTTCATTTCTGCTCTAAATGAACAACCGACTCCACAATAAGCACAAGTCGTATCCACACTGTGGTCTGGTTGACCATGATCAATAATACTTTTTTCCATAAGGGTTGCAGTTGGACAAGCTTGAACACAAGCACCACAAGAGACACATTCAGATTCCAAAAAGGATTCGTTGATACTGGCAGAGACTTTTGAATCGAAACCTCTGCCTTGGATTGTTAGAGCCATTGTGCCTTGTACTTCATCACAAGCCCTTACACAGCGAGAACAAACAATACATTTACTCGCGTCAAAACTAAAGTAAGGGTTGCTATCATCAATCTCCGCACTTAAATGATTTTTTCCCTCTAGACCATACCGCACATCTCGAAGGCCAACTGCACCTGCCATATCTTGAAGCTCACAATCTCCATTTGCAGAACATGTTAGACAGTCTAGTGGATGATCCGATATATAAAGCTCCATTACATTTCGTCTAAGTTTTGCGACACTGTCTGACTGAGTTTTTATTATCATTCCATCTTCTACTAATGTTGTACATGATGCTGGAAAGCCTCTTCTGCCCTCTATCTCAACTACGCATAGGCGACATGAGCCAAAAGATTTCAATGAATCAGTTGCACATAACTTGGGAACATCAATACCTGACTCTCTTGCAGCACGCATTACACTGGTGCCGGTCTTCACAGATACTGGCTTACCGTCAATTTCCACGGAAACCGTATCTTCAGAGCAGCTTTTTAATGTTCCTAAATCTTGTTGTTTTACCGTATTCATATTCTCTTCATTTTGACATATTATCTGTAGCTTCAAAATCCTCAGGAAAGTATTTTAACGCACTTTTAACCGGAAATGGTGTTAATCCGCCCATTGCACACAATGAGCCATCTATCATCGTTTCACATAGATCATTTAATAAGTTTAGATTCTGTTCTCGATTTACATTGCTGGTAATTTTATCAATGACTTCCACGCCACGCGTAGAACCAATTCTGCAGGGCGTACATTTTCCACATGATTCTATTGAGCAGAACTCCATAGCGAACCTTGCTTGTGAGGCCATATTCACAGAATCATCAAATACAACAATACCTCCATGACCAATCATTCCTTGTTTTTCTGAAAATGCCTCATAATCAAGCGGTGTATCAAGAAGAGAATCTGGAAAGTATGCACCTAAAGGACCGCCTACTTGAACTGCATGCACAGGTTTACCAGAAGCTGTACCGCCTCCCCATTTTTCAATGATTTCTCTTAATGTAATTCCAAAAGCCAGTTCTACCAAACCACCTCTTTTAACGTTTCCTGATAATTGAAAGGCTAAGGTTCCTTTTGAGCGATTCATACCGTATTCAGAATATGCTTCACCACCCATTGAAAGAATATCTGGGACTGATCCTAATGTAACAACATTATTCACAATTGTTGGTTTACCGAATAGACCCTCAATAGCAGGGAGTGGCGGTTTATATCTGATCGTACCTGCTTTTCCTTCTAAGCTCTCAAGCATTGCAGTTTCCTCACCACAAACGTATGAACCTCCTCCTATATGAATATCAATGTTAAAGTCATACCCACTATTTTGAATATTTTTTCCGAGCCAATTTACTTCATTTGCTGATTTAATGGCGTTCTGAAGAACCTTGTATGCATGAGGATATTCAGATCTAAGATAGATATATCCATGATTAGCACCTACTGAAATACCTGCAATTGTCATACCTTCAATCAAAGTGAATGGATCACTTTCCATTAAAATCCTGTCAGAAAAAGTGCCACTATCTCCTTCATCTGCATTGCAAGCTATATATTTTTGATCAGACTGAGTATCGGCAACAGTTTTCCATTTTATGGCTGTGGGAAATCCCGCCCCTCCTCTTCCACGCAGACCTGATTTTTCTAGTTGCTCTATTCCATAACTTTGATCTGCATTAAGTAATTTTGATAAGCCAGTGTAACCTCCACTTGAGATGTAATTGTCGAGAGAGAAAGGATCAATTAAACCGCATTTTCTAAATGTCCATCTTTGTTGATTTTTTAGATATGGGATCTCTTCAGTTTTACCTTGAAAAAGCTGATGTTTTTCTCCTCTTAGAAACCCAGATTTAAACAAATCCTCAACATCATCTACTGTTACTGGGCCATATGCGATGCGCTCATCATCAACACAAACCTCAATGAGTGGTTCCAACCAGCTCATACCCCAAGATCCGTTTCTTATAATCTCAATATTTTTATTTTGATTTTCAGCGATACTCTTGATTTTTTCAGCTACATCATTACTGCCCATAGACATGGCAGCAGTATCCATGGGAATAAATATTTTTGTTTTATTATTTTTCATTCACTTTTAACCAATTGATTGAACTTTTCTTTATCGACTTTGCCATATACCTTGTCATTTATCATAACCGCGGGAGAATGAGCGCAGTTTCCCAAGCAGTATACCGGTTCTAGCGTATGCTCAGCATTTTCAGAAGTTTCATGCAACTCGATCCCCAAGGTCTTCTCTGCATGTGATGTGAGCTCTCTGGAACCCATTGCTTGACAGGCCTCAGACTGACATATTTTGATAATTCTTTTTCCTGCAGGATGAGTTCTAAAATCATGGTAGAAGCTCACCACACCATGTACCTCTGCTCTTGTTAAATTAATTTCTTTTGCAATTAGACGAATTGCAGATTCGTTGACATACGTGAATTCCTTAACGATAGCATGAAGAATTTGCACCAACATCTCTGGGCGTGCTCCAACTTTATGTATGATTGCAAGTGCAATCTCATGATCAAATTTATTCTTCATGGTTTTAGATTAACAGCTGACTCGCTGACTGCCTGAGTAGATGTTAAAATTTTCCCCTCTAAGAAAACCTATTAATGTAATATCATATTCTTCAGCCAAACTAATTGCCAGACTGGATGGCGCGCTTATAGCTACTATTATAGGGATTCCAGCTACGATAGTCTTCTGCATTAACTCAAAACTGGTTCTCCCTGAGACAATTAAACCTCGATTTTTTCCAGGAAGATCATTGTTAAGTGCCATCGCACCAATTATTTTGTCGACCGCATTGTGTCTTCCTACATCTTCTCTGGCAAGCAGAATTTCACCATCAGAATTAAATATTCCCGCTGCATGCAAGCCACCCGTTTTTAAAAAACTTTCCTGTTGCTTTTTTAAATTTTTGGGTAGATCAATAATCTTCTCTTTTTTTATTGAAAATTTACTCAGATTGACTTTAATGCCCTTTGCTCGAATAGCTTCTATGGATGTTTTCCCACATACGCCGCAACTGGATGTGGTGTAAAAATGCCTCTCAAGATCACTGGGATCAAAGTCAACTGATTGATTGAGTGTTACTCTGACGATATTTTGTAGCCCATCCTTATTTTGAGCTTCACCAATTGAAGCTATTGAATCGATATCTTTGTGACTGCTAATGATTGATTCGCTGCATAGAAAACCTACAGCCAATTCATGATCATTTCCTGGGGTTCTCATTGTGATTGAGAGGCTTTTTGCTGCAGAGAGATCCTTTTTTGGAGAGCATATTTGAATTTCCAGTGGCTCCTCAATCGCGACATAATCCTCAGTCCTAATTGATGGAGAGTTACTGATCTTTTGGACTGAAATTTTTTTATTTAAGTCGCTCATAAACCTTTCTATTTTTCCAAATTCTCTTGTAATCTATATTTTAGAATATAGTATTCACTGTGTAATCATTATTCATAATATTTGATCTTAATATACAAGAAATATTCTCGTAAATTAGAGATAACAATAAACCAACCAATCGACCGGAGAAGCTTACTTTGTTTGAAAAATTATCATTAATTCCGCCAGATCCGATTTTAAAAATAATTTCTGAATATAACGAAGATGTTCGTTCAAATAAAATTGATCTCGGTGTGGGTGTATACCGAGACAGTTTTGGAGAAACACCTATCATGTCGGTTGTTAAGTCAGCAGAGTCACATATTTTATCCACACAAAAATCCAAAGCATATATCGGGCTTGCTGGAGATGCGATTTACAATAAGAATATACAAAAATTAATTCTTGGCGACATTAAAATAGCTGAAGACAGAATCTTTACCATACAGACCGCTGGAGGGACAACCTCACTTCGAGTGGCTTCCGAATTATTAAAAGAAACATCAAAAAATATCAATATTTGGGTGAGCAATCCTACATGGAGTAATCACATTCCTGTATTAGAAAGCACCAATATAAAATTCAAGGTATACCCTTACTATGATATGGAAACTAACACACTTCTGTTTGATAGAATGATCGCGTGTTTAGAGACTGTTCCGAAGGGCGATGCAGTCTTATTGCATGCATGTTGCCATAATCCGACAGGCATGGATCCAACTTTAGAACAATGGAAAAAAATTATTCAGGTAATGAAAAGTCGTGAATTATTGCCATTTATTGACAATGCTTATCAAGGCTTAGCAAATGGTCTGGATGAGGATGCGATCGCATTGAGACTGATGGCATCAGAATTTAATGAACTCATAATTTCAAGCTCATGCTCTAAAAATTTTGGATTGTATCGCGATCGTGTGGGAGCGTTGACTGTTATCACAAAGAATGAAGACTCAAATAAAAAAACGAAAAGTAATGTACTAAAAATAGTCAGAACAATGGGTTCTGTCCCACCGGATCATGGGGCTGCATGTGTAGGATATATCCTCTCTGATAAATCACTTACACAAAAATGGAAAAGTGAACTGGATGATGTAAAGGTCAGATTAAAAAAAATGAGAAAAGAACTTGCTGGTTCACTCAAAAATAAAACAAATTCTCATGATTTCAGTCACATTGTAAGAGCGAACGGAATGTTTTCATTTTTAGGTATAACCTCAGAACAGGTTCAAGCATTAAAGTCTCAGTATGGTATTTACATGGAGGAATCAGGGCGAATAAATGTTGCCGGTATTACCATGGAAAATGTATCGTATCTCACAGATTCAATAACAAAAGTGTTAGAATCTCACCAATAAATCTGATCACCTTCAATCAGTTTAATTCGATCTGTCGTCCCCTTAGCTAACTCGAGTACATATTTGATTGGTTTTTCTGAACGTATTGTTTTAAGTGACTGCGGTTCTGTATTTTTTTCTATTGATGACACAATTCCGTTTTCATCAATAAAAATCATGTCCAACGAGATGTACGTATTTTTCATCCACATTGCCCTTATCTTGCTATCTGGATAAATAAAGAGCATGCCTGTATTTTGAGGTAAATTCTTAACATACATCAGGCCTCTCATTTGCTGATTTCTTGTTTCTGCCAGCCACACGACAAAATGGCTGCAACTTTGATTGGAAGAAGAAATCATAATACTTCTTTGCTTAAACGCATTATCCAATTCATCACTGCCCAAGGACATACTGGAATATAATAATGCTAAAAAGAAGAGACAGATTAGAGAGAGATTTTTTCTTATCATTTCTTAAATTATTTTTTTCTTTCTTAGTTAACGCTCTAGTGGCTTTAGTTTAAAATAAAAGATAAAGAAATTATAAGCAAAATTATAATGTCATATATTTGATGGAGTAACTTCATGACAGCGATAAAAAAATTTCAAGAACTAGAATTACATGCTTCGGGTCTCATCATTGGGCAGTCCGAACTGATCAATCGCATGTTAATTGCGATACTTTGTGATGGTCATCTCCTGGTTGAGGGGGCTCCGGGGCTTGCTAAAACTAGAGCGATAAAGGTGATCTCAGATAGCATAGAAGGAACATTCAATCGCATACAATTTACACCAGATCTTCTTCCTGCGGATTTAACAGGTACTGAAGTGTATCGTCCTCAAGAAGGTAAATTTGAATTTAGAGAGGGCCCTCTTTTTCATAATCTCATCTTAGCTGATGAAATCAATAGAGCTCCCGCAAAGGTTCAGTCCGCACTTCTTGAGGCAATGGAAGAGAGGCAGATCTCAGTTGGTGATAAAAGTTATAAACTTTCAAAATTATTTTTAGTCATGGCGACACAAAATCCTATTGAACAGGAAGGAACTTATCCTCTGCCAGAGGCGCAATTGGATCGTTTTTTGTTGCATGTTGAAATTGGTTATCCAACGGTTGAGGATGAGAGAAAAATATTATCTCTAAATAGAGATGAAGCAAGAGACTCTAAAAATGAATCTTTTATTCCAGAAAACCTTCTGTCTGAAATCGCCATTTTGGAGGCAAGAGAAGCAATACTAAATTTGCATCTTTCAGATGATCTTGAGAAATACATTGTAGATATTGTTACATCCACCCGTGATCCGGGTAAGGTTGATTCGCAACTTGATGGACAGGTGCTTTATGGCGCAAGTCCGAGGGCATGTATGGGGATTGACAGAGCGGCAAGAGCATATGCATGGCTGAAAGGTAAGGACTATGTTGGTCCAGAGGATATTCAGGAAGTTACTTATGATGTTCTGCGCCATCGATTGGTTCTAAGTTTTGAAGCTGAGGCTGAGGGTGTGACTCCGAATAAAATTATTGAAGGCATACTGAATGGAGTTGGTGTTCCGTAATTTATTTTAAATATGATAGAGAAAGATAAATACCTGGCTGCATCGCCAGTAAAAGTTGATCAGAAAGAACTAATTTCACTTAGCGGCATTGGTAAAATGATACAACTAGATCCATCTTTAATAAGATCACTTCAAGCGGGGTCATATGTTTCTCAATACAAAGGCCGAGGCATGGAATTTGATGAATCTAGGCCATACCATCCTGGGGATGATCCCAGAAATATTGATTGGCGTGTCACAGCCAGAAGCAGTCAGGCTTATACAAAGTTATTTCGTGAAGAGAGAGAAAGACCAGTCTATATTGTGACAGATCTAAGAAGCAATATGCATTTTGCTACGCGGGGCTCCTTTAAGTCTGTGATCGCAAGCTATTTAGCGGGTGCAATCTCATGGGCAGCACATCACAGAGGCGATAGATTAGGAGGAATAATTTTTGGCGATAAGTATTGCGAAGAGATTAAACCTAAACTCGGTCGACAAGCTGCTCTTCGCTACACACACAAAGTCTGCACTCATCCTGATTGGAATATTACAGAGACAGAAGATGCAACTATGGCTGACAGGGCATTCAATGGTGCGGCGACATCATTGAGAAAATTTGTAAGACCAGGAAGCTTAGTTGTTGTGATAAGTGATTTTAATGGGTTATCTCGTATTAGTAGGTCCTATCTTGCAAGAATATCAAGATACAGCGATATGCTGTCAATTGTTATTAATGATCCAATTGAAGAGTCTCCTCCGCCAGCAGGAAGATATAGATTGGTTTCTTCCCAAAAAGATATTTCAATAGATACTTATTCAGAATATGCAAGAGAGCAATATGCTGCTAATTTTGCAGAGAAAAAAAGATCTCTTTTTAACTTTTTTAAGTTATATAGCATCGCACAAATACGCATATCTACTTCAGATGATCCTATAGATATTCTTAAACAAAATTTGAGCAAGAACAGGGCAAATTAAGGTAATGAATCCGCAATCGATAGAACTAAGAGATATACGATATCCTTCTGAAATCGATTGGTGGCCGATGGCACCTGGATGGTGGATTGTCATTATTTTAATAGTAACTCTATTGTTTGTGGTTATTTTTAAGCTCTATCAGAAATACAATGAAAATAGAGCAAGAAGAGCAGCTTTGTCATGGTTAAAAAGCATTCAAAATGACAACATCATTCGCTCTGACATTAAAGAATTAACAAAAACCTTATCAACTTTGTTAAGAAGAACAATGCTTGCATATGTACCGAGAAATGAGGTTGCGAATTTAGTAGGAGACAGATGGCTGGATTTCTTAGATCAAGGTCTTGATGAAAATTATTTTTCGCAAGGTGAGGGAAGGTGCTTGATTACCACGCCATATGAGGACAGTAAGTCAGATGAAAATATTGACGTAGAAAAACTTTTGGATATTGTCAGAATGAGAATTATGCTGCCTATCAAAAAAGAGGGTAACTAAAATGTGGACTCTTGCTTGGCCATGGATGTTGCTTGCGCTGCCATTACCTTTCCTGGTAAGAAGATTATTACCTGCAGAAAAAAACACGAACGAATCCGGCCTAATAGTTCCAAATTTTTCAATATTTTCTGTATTAGTTAATAGGCCATCCGCGGAGCAATACAAAAACTGGCGTCTCTGGGTCGGATTAATTGCTTGGTTTTTTCTCGTTCTAGCAAGTGCCAGACCAGAATTTATAGGAGATGAAATTGAAATACCAATATCAGGGCGAAATTTAATGCTTGCTGTTGATTTATCTGGAAGTATGGATGCAAAAGATTTTGAGCTTGCCGGAAGAAGAGTGGACCGGCTCTCCGCAACCAAAGCGGTTGCCAGTGATTTCATTGCCAGAAGAATAGGGGATCGAATTGGGCTTATTTTATTTGGAGAGCAAGCCTATCTTCAAGTTCCTCTTACTCTAGATAGGGAAACAGTCAGAACTTTACTGATGGAATCATTCATCGGACTGGCAGGTGAGAAGACAGCAATTGGTGATGCAATCACCCTCGCTGTCAAAAGAATTCATGACCAAAAGAGTGAAGGTTCCAATCATGTACTTGTTTTATTGACAGATGGAGCCAATACTGCTGGTGCAATACAACCCCTAAAAGCAGCTGAATTAGCAAGAGAAATAGGCCTTAAGATATACACAATAGGGATAGGTGCGGACCAAATGGTTGTTTCATCAATTACTGGTGGCTTAAGACGCATCAATCCCTCTGCTGACTTGGATGAGAAAACGCTGACAAAAATAGCCGAAATGACAGGAGGTAGATATTTTAGAGCTAGAGATACAATTTCTCTACAAGAGATATATAGATTGCTAGATAATATTGAACCAGTTCCTGAAGCTGAATCAGGATTCAGGCCAATTCAATCACTCTATTACTGGCCCCTTGGAGCCGCTCTAATCATTTCTGTTTTTTTAGTAATTATGAACGTTATTGAGAATGGTGGTTTGAATTATATACGCGAGAGAAAAGAGTCATGATTGAAACGGAGTTTCACTTTCTCAGGGCAGGGTGGATATTGTTAATACCCATATCAATTCTTCTTATTTTTTTCTTTAAGAGAAGGATGCTTACAATCGGAAATTGGGAGAAATTGATTGATAAGAGACTGTTACCTTATGTTATGTCCAGAAGGCAGCTATCTGATAATCAATACAAGTGGTGGCTTATCTCATTAATTTCAGTGCTATCAATAATTGCATTAGCAGGTCCAACTTGGGAGAGAATAGAGCAACCATCATTCAGGACAGATCAGTCTCTTGTAATTGCTCTGGATCTATCAAGATCAATGAACGCTCAAGATATTACTCCTAATCGGCTGACAAGAGCAAAGTTAAAAATATTAGATATTTTAGAAAGGCGGCAAGGTGCGCAAGTCGCATTAATTGTATATTCAGCAAATGCCTTTACGGTAACTCCACTGACTTCAGATACAGATACAATTATTGCATTAATCAATAGTATTGATACGAGTATAATGCCAAGCAGAGGAAGCTACCCTGCTCTGGCAATTGATAAAGGTTTGCAACTATTGAATCAAGCAAGCGTATCTAACGGAGAGATAATTCTCGTAACTGATGGAGGAATTACCTCTGATTCTTTTTCCTCTGCACAAAAGCTTCGAGATGAGGGTTACAGGCTTTCTGCTCTGGGTATTGGATCAATGAATGGCGCCCCAATTCCAAAAGAAACTGGTGGTTTCATAACAGATAATACCGGTCAAATTACCATATCCCGTCTAGAAGTTGATGATTTGAAAGATTTAGTAGAAATCGGAGGCGGAAGCTACACAAGTATTACATCAAATGATCAAGATATTGATACATTATTATCAGAAGTATACTCAGCAGTTAGGGAGAGTGATGATTCTGTTACTACTGACCAATGGAAAGAATTTGGCCCGTGGTTACTGTTAATCGTAGTCCCTTTCGGGTCATTACTATTTAGAAAGGGTTGGGTATTCGTATTTTTACTTACCATAATGCCGATAGACAATTCAGTTTATGCTCTTGATTGGAATGATTTATGGAAAACAAGAGACCAACAAGCAAAAGAAGCCATGGAGAGTGGAGATTATGATAAAGCTATTGAATTATTTGAAGACTCTGAATGGCTGGCAGCCGCACATTATAAGGCCGGTAATTATCGTCAAAGTGCTAATGGATATAATAACAACAGTAATATTGATCACTTATACAATCATGCAAACTCACTCGCAAAGATTGGGCAATTTGAAGAGGCAATTGAAAACTATGAAAAAGTTATTGCAGAGGAACCAAATGCAGAGGACGCACTTTACAATCTCAATCTATTAAAAGATCTTCTTAGCGAAAATCAATCCTCAGAAGAAAATAATGATAATGGTCAATCCTCAGAAGAGGCTTCAACGGGCGAACAAAGCCAACAACAGAACGGTGATGAATCAGAACAATCTGATAATGAAGGTAACTCGAAAACAGGAGATTCAGACGACGAATCTGATGCAAATCCAAATCAGAAATTATCTAACGAAGAAGACATAGAGGCTATTGAAAAAGAATTAGAGAGGGCGGCAGAAGAAAATTCCAATCAAGAGCCACAGCAGGAAGATAATAATGAATCTGGCCTTGAGGGCAGGATGGCACAAGAACAGCAACAAGCAATGGAGCAATGGCTCAGAAGAATCCCAGATGATCCAGGTGGATTACTTAGACGAAAATTTCGATATCAATATCAGCGACAGGGTATTGATCAAGATGGAAATCAGATTTGGCCTAATGAAGGAGCTCAGCCTTGGTAGAGAAAATCAAAGTAAGATCTTTCAGCATATTAGGATCGATTTCCAGGATCCTAAGTGGAGCATTCATTCTCATCTTAATTAATTTAAACGTAACATGGGCGGATGTTACCGCTTCAGTTGATCGAAATAACATCGAACTGAATGAAAGTTTTACTCTCAAGATAATTGTAGATTCTTTGATCGATGAGGAGCCAGATGCTTCAGCTTTAGAAAAAGATTTCATAATAAGCTCTCGCAGTCAGTTAAGTAATACCACCATAATCAATGGTGCAATATCAAGAAGCAGAACCTGGTCTTATACGTTGACGGCAAAAAGAGCGGGTGATTTTATTATTCCATCAGTAATTGTTGGATCTGAGAAGAGTCAACCACTAGATATATCAATACTTCCGCAGACTGAATCAATTCTTGGAAAAGCCGATATTTTTATCTCCGCGGAGGTTGATTCAGATGAAGGCTATGTGCAGGCTCAAAATATTTTTCGTATAAAAATTTATAGAAATGTTCAAACACGACAGCCAAGGCTTTATGAGCCAGAGATTACTGGTGCAGAAACAATCATAGAAACTGTGGGAGATGACAGGAGCTATGAGTCAGTGATTGATGGGAAAACATACAATGTGATCGAGAGAGTATACGCATTATTTCCTCAAGAAAGCGGTTTAATAGAGATATCGCCAGTTCGATTTGAGGCAAGAATATTAAAAAACGGATCCATCACAGGAAAAAAAATATATCAGTCCGACGGCATTAATATAGATGTATTGCCAATCCCATCTCCACCTAGCGGTTATCCATCGGCTGATTGGCTTCCCGCTAAAGAGCTTGAAATCATTGAAGAGTGGTCGAGAGATCTATCTAACCTGAAATCAGGTGAGCCAATCACTAGACAACTTACTATTACAGCTAAAGGTCAGCTCTCAACCCAATTACCTCTTATTAATTATGATAATGAGGGCCTGAAAATATATCCTGATAAACCCAAATTAGTTGACTTTGTCAGCGCCGATGACTTGGTGGCGTCAAGGATTGACCAATATGCAATCATTAGCTCTGAATCAGGTGAAATAGATATGGAAAAAATCGAAATACCTTGGTGGGATATTGATGAAAATAAGTGGAAGATTGCATCAGTGCCTGAAAGAACTATCAATATATCTCCATCAACTGATGACCTAGTTGAAGATAATTTGCAAACCAATTCATCTAAACCAGAAGCTGAATCATTGCCTAACAATAATGACTTTTGGAGATATATTAGTGGATTTTTAGGGATACTTTGGGTGTTTACAATTCTCATATGGTTTTTTTCAAAACCAAAGTCAAAAAGAGAAAAAATAAAAAGTGATAAGCCTGCCTACAAGAAAAGCAACCATTTATTAAAGAAGGCTAGGAAAGCTGCTTTGCATGGAGAAAATATTGAGTTTAATAAATTGATATTAGAATGGGGAAAGATGCAGTGGCCTGAGATGGTTCCACTTAGTCTTCTCAAAATTTCGAATCTCGTTGAGGAACCATTTGCAGAAGAATTAAAGAAATTCGATAGAGCAACCTACGGCCCAGACAAAAATTTCAAATGGAATGGTAAGAAAATGGCCAAATCATTGAATAAAATCTCTGTGATCAAGCAAGATAAATCCGAGAAAAATAAACATTCCTTGCCACCATTACTGCCAAACTAAAAGATAAAATAAAAGAATTATGAGTAGAAATCGGGCTATAACAATCGATCTTGATGACACTTTATGGGATTGTCATCCAGTTATACGTGAGGCTGAAAGTAAATTATGGGAGTGGCTTGAAACGAATTATCCAAAAATAACAGATAATTATACCCAAGAAATGGCTGCTGATCTTCGGAAGAAAGTAGTGAAAGATTATCCCAAAAAGTCGCATGACTATAGATTTTTAAGGAGGTCTGTGCTCAGAACAATTTTTTTAACTTCTGGCTACGATCAGAAATTTGCGGAAGACGCTTTTGATTTTTTTGATATGCACAGAAATAATGTAACCCTGTTTAAAGGTGCAATCGAAACATTAGAGATGCTATCCACTAATTTCAGAGTTGTTGCGTTGACTAATGGAAATGCAGATTTAGTGAAGATTGGTATAAACCACCTCTTCTTTGATGTAATTTATGCAGCAGATTTTGGTTATGCAAAACCTGATATAAAGATTTTTAATGAAGCAATAAGGCGATCAGGTGTTAATAAAAAAGATATCTATCACGTAGGAGATCATCCAGTTAATGACATCATTGGAGCACAAAAAGCAGGCTTACGGACAATTTGGATGAATCCAACGGGAATTTCATGGCCCGAAAACTATAAAGAACCCGATTATACCATTGAGAAAATAACCTCACTGCAGGACATTCTTATGGGTTGATCATAGTAGTCATTCCACAATCGAGGATATTACTATGTCAATTCGACGATTTTTCTGGCGACCCAAGGCAGTTTCATTATTAGCAATTGGTCTTGTCTCTCCATAGCCTGTAGCGATAATTCTGTAATTTGGTATCAACATTGCATTAATCATGTACTGCTTGATTGAGTCCGCTCTCTCTTGTGAGAGATTCTGATTGAACTGGTCATCACCTTGAGAATCAGTATGGCCTTCAATAATAATTTCACTCTTAGGATAAACATCAATTGCTTTTTCTACTTTTGTTAATAATGGGATATTTTTTGTCATTATTTTTGATTCATTACTCTCAAATGTAAGACCTATTAGACGAAGTATTACGTTGTTATTTTCTCTGAGAACTCTGGCTTCTTCTGGTAAAAATATCTTCTCTACTCGTTCATACTGTTCCTTAATTCTTGCTTGAGCTTCGATTCTCTGGATTAATGACTCTCTCTCTTCACTGACACCGCCAAGCATTTTATCCAGATTTCTTATTTCTTCTTCCATATCAGAAATTTGAATGAGATTGTCTCTTTGATCTTGCTCAAGGTAGCTTTTATCTTTTCTTAAGCTATCGATATATAGAGACAGACTATCTGTCAGGGCTTTATAACCATTTGTCATCAGTGGATAGATATCTGCAGAATTTGCAATTTTCTCCAAGTTTTTTTCTGACTGAATTATTAATTGTTCGATAGTGAATCGATCTTTATCAATACTTTGAATAAGATTGGTTAAAAAAATCGCATGATTACTTCTCTCAATCGATTTTTCAGCACTATCTCTTGCTGATTGATTGTCGTATCGTCTTTTTTCAAGTTCAGATTCGGCTTTTCTAAGGTAATCTCTGGCTTGAGATAATGTAATTGGAGCAAAACGATCTGCTTTTTCCTTTTGTGCAGAATATATATTCAGTCTGGCCTCATTGAGATACATATCCTTAATCACAAGTAGTTCAATTCCTGAAAACTCTGTAGATATCTCTCGATTCAGTTCCTCAGCTTTTTTTATGTCATATTTTTCCATGGCTTTGATTGCATTTAAAAATTTTCTCTCAGCTTTATCCCAGTTTTTTGAATATTTAATATGACCATCTACTGCGAGTGCATTTCGTCTATTTTTTATAGTCTCTTTTAGAGTGATATTCGCTGAATTTGCTATATCAGTAGCAGATCTGTATAAGTCCTCTGCTTTGCTTGCGTTTTCACATCTATATCTGATTGATCTTGATTGAGATTGAGATTTTTCTTGTGCATTCAAAGCCTTTTGATACGTTCGACTGGCTAAGATTTTTGCGCTGACGTTTGTTGCTTCTCTGGCTGCATCTTCCATCTCTTTGAGACAATTCTCTAAAGAGTATTCCTGGGAATTCGCACTGGAAAAAAAAGTGAATACAACCAACAGAAATATACATTTTTTTATTTTCACGATCTTAATTGATTCATCTATTTTAGTTCATTAATGAAAAACATATATAATATGGTTTTTAAGAATACAACTTTATATATTTTTATCTAGTTTTAAATGAGTAACTTTCAAAAATTTCAGGGCATCCCAATAATTTTATCAGGTGAGAAATATCTTACTTCTGAAGGTTTTTTTGCAATTAAAAATGGGGTCAAGCGAAAAAAAAATATTCATAAGCAAAAAAGAGATAAAAACTCTAAACCAAGCTGGCTTAAAGCAAAACTACCGACGGGTGAGACATATCAATATGTGAAATCAATTGTGGAAAGCAATAGTCTTAGTACCGTTTGTGAAGAATCTCATTGTCCAAATATTGGAGAATGCTGGAATAATGGAACTGCCACCATAATGATCATGGGATCTGTTTGCACACGAGCATGTAAATTTTGTGCCGTCGATACCGGAAATCCAAAAGGTTATCTGGATCCAAATGAGCCATCACATTCAGCAAATGCAGTGAAATTAATGGATTTAGATTATGTTGTCATAACCTCCGTGGACAGAGATGATCTCAGTGATGGAGGGGCAAACCATTATGCTCAATGTATAAGAGAAATAAAAAAGATCAATCCATCAACAGCTGTTGAAGCGCTTACACCAGATTTTAATGCAAAATTAGATGACATAAAAAAAGTTGCCACTTCAGGTTTGGATGTATTTGCTCAAAATATGGAAACCGTAAAGAGATTGACTAAAAAAGTAAGAGACCCAAGAGCTGGGTACCAAAAAACCCTCGATGTATTGAATACAGTTAAAGGAATATCGCCATCTGTTCTCACAAAATCAAGCATAATGCTGGGTTTAGGTGAAACAGAAACAGAGATAATCACTGCAATGCAAGACTTGAAAAAGAGCCAAGTGGACATACTGACTCTGGGTCAGTATCTTTCTCCAACTAGATATCACTTACCCGTTGAGAGATTTGTTCACCCTAGCGAATTTGAATTCTTCCGTGATCAAGGGCTTAAAATGGGTTTTACGGAAGTGGTTTCTGGGCCGCTGGTTAGATCGAGTTACAGAGCAGATAAGGTATTTAATCAAAACAATGTTGGTATACATCTAAATGCGATATAAACTAAATGAAAAATAAAGGCCAAATATGTTAGAAATTTTTTTAGAGTACGGATTATTTTTACTTAAAGTAATAACTGTTTTGATATCAGTTATAGTTCTAATATCTTTTGTTGCTGCCTCAAAGAAAAGTAATACCTCGGAGGGTCTTGAGATTGAAAATCTTAATGAGAAGTATAAAGGATTATCAGACAGTCTGAATAAGGCTGTCATGGAAAAGGATGAATGGAAGAAAAAACAGAAGTCAGAAAAAGCCATTGCTAAAAAAAATAAAAAGAAAAAAACAAGAAAGCCAAAAGCGTATATCTTGGATTTCATTGGCGATATTAAGGCGTCTGCAGTTCCTTCTCTTAGGGAAGAGGTCACTGCCATTCTTGATATTGCAAAACGAAATGATCAAATAGTTTTACGTCTTGATAATCATGGAGGTGTAGTTCATGAGCATGGCCTTGCCGCTTCTCAGCTAGCGAGAATAAGGCAGAAAAAAATTCATTTAACGGTCGTTGTTGATAAAGTAGCTGCGAGTGGAGGCTATCTTATGGCTTCAGTTGCAAATAAAATTTATGCTGCTCCATTTGCTATTCTTGGTTCGATTGGCGTCATTGCACAGCTTCCTAATTTTAACCGTTTGCTGGATAATTATGGTGTTGATTTTGAGCAAATTACAGCTGGTCAGTACAAAAGAAACGTTACGATGTTTGGTAAAAATACTGATGAAGATAGAGAGAAATTAAAAGATCAGCTCGAAGAAATCCATGAACTTTTCAAGTCTTCCGTAAATGAATATCGCCCACAATTAGATCTTGAGAGAGTTGCTACCGGAGAACACTGGTACGGCTCAAAGGCATTAGAATTAGGACTGATTGATGAAATTAAAACCAGCGATGAGCTGTTAATAGAGATGGCTAAGAAATATGAAATCTTCAGTGTGAAGCTTAAGATTAAAAAACCATTAAAGAAAAGATTATTGTCTAACATTGATAGTCTTCTTGAAAAAGTTGATGATATTAGATGGAAAAAAAGATTTGAAACAAAATGAACTCATCATGCGCCTTAATGGATTGACTTGGAGGAGCGAAATGAATCACAAACGAATACTACATTTTTTAATACTAACAATTAGCTGTATCCTTCTAATTTCTTGCAGTTCTTCGCCAACAGGAAGATCTCAGATGATTCTCAAATCAGAAGTCGCTCTCGAGCAGGAGGGAGCACGTCAATTCAGAAAATTAAGAGAATCTCTTCCACTTGTTCGAGATCCAGTCATAATCGATTATGTAGCTTGCGTTACCAATGCGATCGTTGATGTCGTTGAGGGGGATTCTGCCAATCTCTATTGGGAGCTTGCCGTTGTGGATCAGCCAGATGTGAATGCTTATGTTTTACCTGGCGGGAAGATAGTTGTTAATACTGGAATATTGACTATGGCAACCAACCAAGATCAACTTGCAGCAGTGATTGGTCATGAGGTCGCGCACGTTACGGCAAGACATGCCAATGAGAGAGCATCAAGAGCTGCAATAACTGGTGTAGGTGTTGATATAGCAGCAATTATTCTTGGTGGTGGCTACCGAAACCAGACGCAAGGTGCAAGAGAAGCGCTCTCTACTGGAGCAGTTCTAGGGTTATTAAATCCATTCAGTCGTTTACAAGAGTCAGAAGCCGATATCATTGGAATTGAATACATGGCAAAGGCAGGTTTTGATCCTCGAGAAAGTGTGGAATTATGGAAAAAGATGAACGCAAAAAACTCATCCAAAATACCAGAATATCTATCTACCCATCCCTCTGGTGAGACCAGAATAGACGATCTAATTGCTCAGTACCCATCCAGCCTTGAATATTATAATAATGCAAAATCAGACGGACTGCGTCCAAGTTGTGACCCATAAAAAGATCAAATAACTGCGAAGGGATAAATTCAGGTGAAACAATACATAGTATTTTCTCATGGACAAGAGAGTGGCCCATGGGGCACTAAAATTTCATCAATGTCAAAGATTGCAGAAAAAATGCAATGTAAGGTTATCAGCGTGGATTATAGAGGTATTATCGACCCTGAAGATAGGATAAATAAATTGATTCAAGAATGCTCTTCAATATCTGATCCAATTATACTGGTTGGTTCAAGCATGGGGGGTTTTGTTGCAACTGCGGCTGCCAGTCAAATTGAAATAATGGGTTTGTTTGTTTTGGCTCCAGCATTCTTCATGGATGAATTTGATAATTCACTAATTAAACCAGTTTCAGTTCCAATTGAAATTATTCATGGCTGGAACGATGATGTTGTGCCTGTTGAGAATAGTATAAGATTTGCTGAATCCAGTAAGGCTAATCTGCATATACTAAACAGCGATCATGGGTTAACAGATAATTTGGATAATATAAATTGTATTTTTGAGAATTTCATTGAAAGATGCAGTGCCAATAGGAAGTTATAAAATATAATCACGCCTGATTATGCAAAATGTATCCATTTCGTCATTTTATCATTTTATCGAGATTCAAAACGTTGAAGATATACGCGATGCTTTACTCGATTTTTGTGTCAATTCGAATTTATTGGGAACAATTCTTGTTTCAAATGAGGGGTTTAATGGGACAATTACTGGCGAAAAGTTAGACATACTTAGGGCATTTAGCTTCCTTGAAGATCGATTAGAACTAAACCTCTCAATCAGTAATAAAGCGAGATGGAATGTAACAAAAAGCCCTCCATTCAGAAGGATGCGCGTAAAAATAAAAAAAGAGATTGTCGCTCTTGGGAGGGAGGATTTAAGACCCTTCAGTAAGGCTGGAAAATCAATTGAACCAAAAGACTGGAACGAACTTATCAAGAACCCAGAGGTGACTATCATTGATACTCGTAATAAATATGAAATTGATATAGGTTCTTTTCCAAATGCAATAAATCCAGGAACAGACTCCTTTAGAGAATTTCCCAGCTTCGTTGATGAGCTTAATGAAATTGATAAGAAAAAACCGGTAGCAATGTTTTGTACTGGCGGAATTCGTTGTGAAAAGGCAGCTGCGTATATGTTAGAAATGGGCTATGAGGATGTTAGTCAACTTAATGGAGGAATTTTAAATTATCTAGAAAACATTGAGACTGAAGAAAACCTTTGGGAAGGCGAATGTTTTGTTTTTGATGACAGAGTTGCGGTGGACAGTGAATTAAAAGATGGAAATTATATTCAATGTCATGCATGTAGAAATCCACTGTCAATTAATGAAACAGAATCTGAAATGTATACTGAAGGGGTATCGTGTCCCAAATGCATCAATAAAATTTCAAATGAAAAAATAGAGGGATTAAGAGAAAGGCAGAAGCAAATTGATTTGGCAAAAAAGAGAGGCGAAGACCATATTGGAAAAGTTATGAAGTAGAATGTATTTAATTTTCAATCAGGCATCTATATCAGGAATAAGAGAGCTTTCTATCGATGAAATCATGTCCTTGAGAAGCAATCTTCTTGTTTTAAGTCTTCTGAGACTGAGTTGGTCGGTTTCAGGGTTCGAGGATATCGAATCAATTTCAGCATTTAACTTCTGATGTTTAACGCGAAGTTCTTTCAGTCTTGCCAGTTTATCAAAGGATTCTTTATCTACCTTATCGGACATTATTTATTTGAGCCATTCCTCTGTCTGATCGTTAATAATATTGTTGCATAAATTTGCTAGAACATGTGAATTTATATTTTCTCGGTAATTGAGTTCTCATAATCGCTTATTATTTTGTATACAAGATTCGATCCAACTGCATAAAATTGTGAATTTAAAATGCTTTCTTTTTTGTTATAAAGCAATCGATCTAGATTTCTATTTATCACAGTACCTCCAGCTTGCTCCACAACTGCTTGTGCTGCAGCTGTATCCCATTCTGAGGTTGGGCCAAATCGCGGATAGAGATCAGCTTTACCTTCTGCAATCATGCAAAATTTCAATGAACTTCCTACAGATAAAAACTCATGTTCTCCGACAAAATCCAGAAATTTAGTCAAACTATCTCCACGATGAGATCTGCTACCAACTACTTTCAAGGGAGTATTTAATTTTTTATTTATAGAGATATTTTTCATCTCTTTCATGGCATTAATTTTTTTCGCCCCATAATTCTTACAGCCAATATATGTTTCAGATTTGACTGGAACGTGAACAACACCAAGAACAGGCATGTTGTTTTCGATTAATGCAATATTTACCGTGAATTCTCCATTTTTGTTGATAAATTCTCTAGTCCCGTCAAGAGGATCAATTAACCAATATTGCCTCATGCTTTTTCTTGATGAGAAACTTTCTAACTTTTCTTCCTCTGAAATAATAGGTATATCTGGTGTAATAAATTTTAATCCTGATACGATGATGTTATGTGATTGAAGATCCGCTTCAGTCAGAGGTGTTGAATCTTTTTTTTCATCAATTTCGAATTCAGTATCATATATCTTTAGGATTGATTCTCCTGCACGAACGGACAATTCAATGATAGGTTTTACAAGATTGATTAAATTCATTCTTCACAATTCAGAGGAATAATCATTCATAATAACTAAATTAAAGGATTAATAAAAATTACTGTATGAACAAAACAAGAAATAAGATTCTAAATCAATGTGAAACTCTTATGCTCGATATGGATGGGACAGTATTGGATTTGTCTTACGACAGTCATATTTGGCTCAAAATCATCCCAGAAAAATTAGCCGAAAAGAGGGATATTCCTATTACTTCTGCCATTTCTTTTATGAATGAGCATGTCACTAGAATGAAAAATACACTTGAATGGTACTGCATAGACAATTGGAGTAAATTATTAGATATTGATGTACTAGAGATCCATAGAACTGAGAAAGAAAGAATAAGATATCTTCCAGGCGCTAAATCTTTTCTTCAGGAGATATCTAATACCTCAATCAGAGTCATACTAGTCTCTAACTCTCACAGAGATACACTAAATCTGAAGTTAAAAGAAACTGATCTAGGCGATTATTTCGAAGCTATATATCTCTCGCATGATTTTGTCTACCCAAAAGAAAATCCTTTGTTTTGGAAGGAATTAATGACAAAAGAATCATTTAAAAAAAATAAAACTGTCTTTGTGGACGACAATCAATCTGTTCTTGAATCAGCGTCTATTTTCGGAATTAAGTCTTTAATTCAAATCTTAAATCCTGATTCTCAGCAACCTGGATTAAAATCATCCGATTTTTTTGGAGTCGAAAATCTGTCTTGTCTTCTGGTTTAAACTAATGATGACAGAATCAAAACAGGAATATTTATTTGTCTGGATGATTTACATCTGGAAGTGACTCAGGTTTGTAGTTTGCAACAGGAACTTTCATTTTAATGTAATTCTCAATATCAGGAAGTGACATAGCGTATGTTTCGCAGCCAAAACTAATAGCATTACCTTTTGTTCCTGCTCTAGCAGTTCTGCCTATTCTATGGACGTAGTCTTCAGGATCCTGCGGAAGATCATAATTTATTACACATTTGATATCTGGAATATGGAGACCTCTCGAAGCAACATCTGTAGCAATTAGGACATTTAATTTTCCTTTTTCAAAATGATCTAACATTCTTATTCGTTTGTTTTGAGGTACATCCCCGGAGATGCCCTTAGCATTGATTTCATTATTATTTAGATAATTATCGAGCCTTTCTACTTCTTTCTTTGTATTTGCGAAAACCATAATCTTATTGTTTTTCATCTCTTTTATAAGACCGACAAGGAGAGGTATTTTTTCTTGATTGGCAGGAAAGAAAATTGCTTGCCTAATTTTATCAGCGGTAATTTTGTCAGCATCAATTTTAATGAGCTCAGGATTGTTCATATGCTCATAAGCCAACTCCATCACTCGATGTGATAATGTTGCTGAGAAGAGCATGCTTAATCTCTTGTCTGGTTTTGGAAGTCGTCTGAGCAGATAGCGGATATCTCTTATGAAACCAAGATCAAACATTCTATCAGCTTCATCTAAAACAAGTACTTCAACCTTATTCAAACTAAAAATTTTATTTTTATAGTAGTCAATGACTCTTCCAGGGGTTCCAATAAGTATATCTATCCCTTTTGTAATTTTTGATGATTGCTTTTCATAGTCTGTTCCACCAAATGCTAGTCCTATTTTCAGTTTTGTATATTTGCCAATCTCTTCCGCATCTTTCGCTATTTGAATTGCGAGTTCTCTTGTGGGAGCTAATATGAATATTTTTGGTTGTTTTTTTCTTTCATTGGTTATGTGACTCTTAAGAACACGCTCAATGGCTGCTATCAAAAAAGCGGCTGTTTTTCCCGTTCCTGTTTGAGCTTGCCCGGCGACATCATTTCCATCCAGGGCAATTGGTAGCGATTCTGATTGAATAGGCGTGCAGAATTCAAAATTAAGATTTTTTAGACCTTTAAGGATTGATGCATCAATATTCAATGATGTGAATCTGGTATTAGAGAGATGACTGTTTTCCATTTTTTTTAAAATTTACCTAAAAATACTTGCAAAATCTTTCACAAAAGAGTCAAATTGAAGATGTAAAGAGTCAACTTTCGTTGCATCAGACAGAATTTAACACCCAAAATCAAAAGAAGTGACTATATAACTTCAACATATTGCCTGATTGAAAACCTATCGTCACTTTATTTTTCATAGCTTGAAGCAACATACTTGCATATAAAATTAATAACAGCATAAATTTTGGAGGAAATAATTAGTGGGTAAAAATATCATTGAAGTTAGTGACGACAATTTTCAAGAAACAGTAATTGATTCAGAGGTTCCAGTTCTATTGGATTTCTGGGCTGAATGGTGTGGTCCTTGCAAGATGATAGCACCACTTCTTGATGAAATTTCAGAAGAATATTCGGATAGACTATTAATTGGAAAGATAAATATTGATCACAATCAAGCCGCTCCGCAAAAATATGCTGTTAGAAGTATACCTACCTTAATGCTCTTTAAAAATGGAGATGTACAGGCACAGAGAATGGGTGCTTTATCTAAATCACAACTAAAAGATTTTTTGGATGCTAATTTATGAACGATAAACCAAATAACAACAGATCAAAGAATAGATCTAGATCACAAGGCCATTCCAACAAAAGAAGAAGACGCCCTAGACGAAATGACTTTCCAGATGATCCTGAAAGTTTAGAGGTTATCTCGCCAGACCAACTTGAAAAAAGCAAGAAAGGAATGAATCTCACAGATCTCAAGGTTAAACCTCCTTCGAAGCTTGTAGAGCTTGGTGAATCATTGGGTCTGGAAAATCTTGCACGATCCCGTAAGCAAGATGTTATTTTTTCTATTCTAAAAGCACATGCCAAGAATGGTGAGGATATTTATGGTGATGGTGTCTTGGAAATACTTCAAGATGGATTTGGATTTCTGAGATCAGCTGATAGTTCCTATGTGGCAGGACCAGATGATATTTATGTATCTCCTAGTCAAATTCGTAGATTTAATCTTAAAACAGGAGATACTGTCTCAGGACTGATCAGGCCTCCAAAGGATGGTGAGAGATACTTTGCTCTTCTAAAGATCGGTGAGGTTAATTTCGATGCTCCAGAGAATACCAGAAGCAAGGTCCTGTTTCAGAACCTCACACCACTTCATCCCTCTGATCGGCTTACTTTAGAACAAGGTAATGGAAGTACCGAAGACCTGACAGCCAGAATCATAGATATGGCTGCTCCAATTGGAAAAGGACAAAGAGGATTAATAGTTTCTCCTCCAAAAGCAGGTAAAACAATACTCTTACAGAATATTGCTTCTTCTATATGCGCCAGTAATCCAGACGTTACATTAATCGTTCTATTAATAGATGAGCGGCCTGAAGAGGTAACAGAAATGGCTAGAACCGTCAGAGGGGAAGTAGTTTCATCAACTTTCGATGAACCTGCCAGCCGACATGTTCAGGTTGCCGAAATGGTAATTGAAAAAGCAAAAAGGTTGGTTGAGCATAAAAAAGATGTTGTTATCCTCCTTGACTCAATTACACGATTGGCTCGTGCCTACAATACTGTTGCACCGTCATCAGGAAAGGTTCTTACTGGGGGTGTCGATGCTAATGCTCTTCATAAACCCAAACGATTTTTTGGGGCTGCCAGGAATGTCGAGGAGGGAGGCAGCCTGACGATTCTTGCCACCGCATTGGTTGATACTGGGTCTAAAATGGATGAGGTCATCTACGAAGAATTTAAGGGTACAGGAAATATGGAGATTCATCTAGATAGAAGAATTTCAGAAAAAAGAGTGTTCCCAGCAATAAATATAAATCGCTCTGGAACGAGAAAAGAGGAATTATTGACAGATCCAGACGAGCTGCAAAAACTTTGGATTTTGAGAAAAGTACTGCATCCAATGGATGAGCTTGCTGCCGTAGAATTTTTGATTAACAAGATGCAAGACACAAAAACAAATGATAAATTCTTTGATGCGATGAAACGCTAAATTCTGTGGAGATAGAATTTTTTATTTAAATTATGATGAGAATTAGTAATTTATTTTCTCTTTTCCTCTGTTTCTGGTCCTATGCAATATATGCTGATCAAAACTCAGACTATGAGAACTATTCAATATCTTCAGAAACTAGCTGGATTAAAGTTTTAGTATACCCAGATGGGCCATTAAAGCATTTGGGACACCACCATGTAATCTCACATCAAAATATCAGAGGCAGTGTTCAGTTTGCTTCAGATCCAATTGATTCAATAATAAGCTTAGAATTTGCTGTTGACGAATTTACTGTCGATGATTATGAATTGAGAATGCAAGAGGGCGGTGATTTTGATGGTGAAGTGCCACAAAAAGATATTGATGGGACAAAGCAAAATATGTTGAGTGAAAAACTTTTGAGTTCAACTGAGTATCCTAATATAAAGATCAAATCAAAATCCATTGAAGGCCAATTTCCAGATTATGAGGTTCACTCAGTAGTGAATATAAAGGATCGAGATTTTAATCTGATTTTTCCTGCTAAAGTGAGTTATGACAAAAAAAGTTTCGTATCCAAGGGCGAGATTAATTTGAGCCACGACATGCTTGGATTAACTCCATTTAGTGCTGCAGGCGGGCTGCTTACAGTTCGTGATCTGATGGTTGTAAGTTATAAGATTAGTGGATTGATTCAACCAAATTAACTTTTCATCGCTGCCGCATGAATTTTTTCAATCTGAGTCCATGCTGATTCTATCGCTCCTACCTGCCATCCCGTAATATTGCTAATTTGATCCCCTGCAAAGTAAACTCTGCCTTGTGGTTCTCTGAGAACAGGTATGTATTTTTGTCTTGCTGGAGGTGTCCATGCTGCCCATCCTGCTTCACTGTATTTTGTATTATGCCATGCAATTGAGAAAGCTTTGTTGTCATAATGCTTTTCAAATTGACCAGGATGTATTTTCTCTGATCTCTCAATAGCTTGTTTAACCTGCTCATTTAGATTCAATCTTCCGAGTTTAAGAGCAGCAGGTCCGAACGCATATGCACTTTGAATAACACCTTTCTTCCCGCAGTAACCGTATGAAGGGTAAATTACTGTATGGCCAGGTATTCCTGTTGAGCTGGATCCGCCGTAAATATTGTCATCTTCTTCCCAAAATCGTCTGTTCATTTGCAGAGCCAACTTTCCTACTGCCATCTTTCTGGGAGCAGCCATTGCTTCTTTACATAATTCCGGAAGATCCGTCTCCAGCTTAGCGAGGATACCTACTGGTATTGTTGTAATACAGTAATCGGCTTTTTCAACTTTCACTTCGCCTGTTAGAGTATCTTTATAAGGAATACGAACGCCACTTTCATCTTGTCTGAGCTCGAGCACTTCGGCATTATATTTAATTGTATTTTTTAATGCCTCTTCAAAGCCTTTGGCTATTTTATCCATACCCCCGACTGCCTGATACATTATTTCCGGATGATCTATTGTTGTCACACCTTTAAATGTATTGCCTAGTCCAGATTGAAGTAAGTCTTTGAAAGGAAGAGGGCTTGTGGCTGTCTCTTTAACGCTGCCCATTGGGTCAAAAGTTTTTAGACCCCTATGAATTGTTCCGTCATATTTGAGATCACGCGCATTCAAAAATCCTTCGCTTATCAAATAATCAATGAGTTGTTCTTTGTCCTGATTTGTTATCTCCTTGTCGAGAGCTCCTTGATCGACCAGTTTTGCAAGCAGCTCGGAGGTGTAACCCCTCATGTCTGCTTTGATCTCTCTTTTTCTTACTCTCTTACCAGAGAGAGGCCCCTCGGCTTTTTCATATCTTAGGTAACCTAAATCATTTTCTTGAACCATGATCTCCATAGGTACACCAAACTTCCTGATGTAGTGGAATACTGCATGATGATAACTTGGTATTCTCCATGGGCCATGATTAAAGTATTGACCTTCATCGAAGTCGCAAGTGCTCTTTTTCCCATCTGTTGTTGTGGTGGTGAAACCTGAGCGTGATGATTGACATCTTCCACCGGCAAAAGATCTTGCCTCTAATATTTGGCAGTTGTAGCCTCTTAGACCTAATTCATAAGCTGCGGTCATACCAGCCAATCCAGCACCAAGAATTAAGACTTTTTTGCCTTTAGCGTTGCCAGTCAAATTAGGTGGAGCCTCTGCAGCTGAGGCTATACCCATATCCCACCCATTAAGAGTAGTGAGAACTGCAGATACACCGCTTACAGCCGAAACTGAAGCAAGGAACTCTCTTTTTGTCATTTTAATCGGTGTATTTTGATTATTTTTCATATTCAATCTAGATTGAATTAATTTAATTCTAATTTAATCTGAACATCCACTTCATCTGCGATCCAGTTAGTGGTATCCCAGCCAACACCAAAAAGCAAACGCTTGATTTCAAAAGAACCTGAGAAATTGGCTTTTGATTCTTTAACATCAAAGTCAAACTCCATTTCTATGGGCTGGCTTATTCCAGCGAGCGTAAGATTTCCATAGGCGATAAAGTTACCACTTTTATCATTTCTTATTATTTTTTCAGAGATAAATTGTGATTCGGGATGGTTGTTTGGATCGAACCAATCTTCTTCCATAAGATATTCATCATGTTCAGCACTGCTAGATTTCGAAGAAACTATATTGACAATACCTAAGATTTTTCCCTCCTCAGGTTTTTTGGGATCGAAGTTTATTTCAGCAGAAAACTCTCTAAATCTTCCTCTAAATGCTGCTCCCTCTAGAGAATAAATATATCTAATGCTGCTATTTTCATTATTTACTTGCCAATCTTTTGCCTGAAGGTTATGGCAGAGGGATGCAAGCAGAATTGTA